>Ga0194121_10000155_pt1 | contig 115128 bp, 123 predicted proteins | sample TA2MahCa50mmetaG_FD_148609 | JGI IMG/M metagenome (GOLD analysis project Ga0194121, IMG submission 148609) | Freshwater microbial communities from Lake Tanganyika, Tanzania - TA2015020 Mahale Deep Cast 50m | ecosystem: Environmental > Aquatic > Freshwater > Lake | place: Tanzania: Lake... | reverse complement strand
GGCCGAGGCGGTTGCGGCGGGGTGGCGGAAGGCGAAGCGGTAGACACGACCAGCCATCCAGCCTCGTCATTTCGTGTCATTCTTCGCTGGCATCATCGGGGAGCGAAGCGATGCGAGCATGGATCATCGCGCTGGTCTTGCTGCTGACGCCCGTGGCGGCGTCGGGAGAGGATGCGTGGCAGGAAGGCTGGGACGCCTACCTACGAGGGGATTACGCGACGGCGTTATCGACGTGGCGACCGCTAGCCGAGCAGGGCCTTGCGGAGGCGCAGTTCTACCTCGGCGTTATGTACGCCAACGGCGAGGGTGTTCCCCGGGACGATGCCGAGGCCGCCAAGTGGTGGCGGCGGGCGGCCGAGCAGGGCCTTGCGGAGGCGCAGTTCAACCTCGGCAATATGTACGCCAACGGCCAGGGTGTTCCCCAGGACGATGCCGAGGCCGCGAGGTGGTTCCGGCTGGCGGCCGAGCAGGGCCTTGCGGAGGCGCAGTACAACCTCGGCGTTAGGTACGACAACGGCCGGGGTGTTCCCGAGGACGATGCCGAGGCCGCCAAGTGGTGGCGGCTGGCGGCCGAGCAGGGCCTTGCGGAGGCGCAGTACAACCTCGGCTCGATGTACGACAACGGCCGGGGTGTTCCCCGGGACGATGCCGAGGCCGCGAGGTGGTTCCGGCTGGCGGCCGAGCAGGGCGATGCGGAGGCGCAGTTCAACCTCGGCTTGTTGTACGACCTCGGCGAGGGTGTTCCCGAGGACGATGCCGAGGCCGCCAAGTGGTGGCGGCTGGCGGCCGAGCAGGGCTTTGCGTTGGCGCAGTACAACCTCGGCGCTATGTACGCCAACGGCGAGGGTGTTCCCCGGGACGATGCCGAGGCCGCGAAGTGGGTACGGCTGGCGGCCGAGCAGGGCCTTGCGGAGGCGCAGAACGCCCTCGGCGGGCTGTACGCCGTCGGCCAGGGTGTTCCCCAGGACTACGTCCTGGCTCACATGTGGCTTAACCTCGCAGGCTCTGCGGGGGATGCCGTCGCGGTGAAGCTCAGAGACGCCATCGCCGCCCTAATGACCCCCGACCAGATCGCGCAAGCCCAGCGTCTCGCCAACGAGTGGATCGCCGCGCACCCGCCGCAGTAGGCGCATTGCGACGATCCCGAACGGGCGCACCTCGACGCCCTCGACGAAGACGGTATCGCCGCCGGTCAAATCCCTTTCAACCAGTCCGGCGACCTGGAGCGGTGCGCGCTGCGGCCCGGCCACGTGCATAGCGCCGACGGCTGGCGCGGACAGCGCGCCGCGTCCGCGCTCGATGACCTCATCGCGGGGCGAACGGTTGCATGCGAACGGACAGACACGGATCGCTACGGCCGCGCCGTTGCGATCTGCACCGTGGCCGGAGCCGACCTCGGCCGGCGCGTGATCGAGGCGCCGGCACGGTTGCTCGAGCCACCGAAGCGGCGGTAAAATTGTCATTCAGCGGTCGAGCTACCCGGCCATCCGGGGAATGTCGGATCAAGCCGTCGCGCAATCCACCCTATGCAGGCCGGCGACGGGATGGCCCGGGTTCATTGGGAGGAACGACCATGATGATGCGACACGGTCTGGCAATGGCGGCGATCGCCGCGCTGATGGCCACCACGGCGGCGGCCGAGACGACGCTGCGCCGATCCGGCGACCTTGGGTTCGGCGGTGCCGAGAATCTCGATCCGATCTCGCCGACCCGGTTCTACGAGGCCAACGACCTGATCTACAACCGCCTGGTGAGCTGGGGCCCCGACGGCCTGCCGGCTCCGGAGCTGGCCAAGAGCTGGAGCGCCAGTCCCGATGCCATGGAGTGGACCCTGGTCCTGCAGGACGGCGTCAAATTCCATGACGGGTCGGACTTCGACGCCACCGACGTCAAGTACAGCCTGGAGCGCATCAAGGATCCGGCGCTCGAATCGCCGGTCACATCCGTGCTCAACATGATCGATCGCGTCGAGGTGGTCGATCCGCTGACCGCCAAGATCGTGCTGTCGTCGGCTCACGCCGACCTGCCGCTGCTGTTCCTCGACTATCGAGTGCGCATGATCCCCGATGGGTCGGGCGCCACCATCGCGACCACGGGCATCGGCACCGGGCCGTTCAAGCTCGAGACGCTGGATCCCGAGGGCACCACGGTGCTTCTCGCCAACGACGACTATTGGCAGGGCCGGCCCAAGGTGGACCGGGTCGAAATCATCTCGATCCCAGACCAGGAGGCGCGCATCCAGGCCTTGCTCGGCGGCCAGCTCGACTACAGCGACCTCAACGGCGACCAGGTCGCCACGTTCGAAGGCAACGAGGACTTCGTCATCCAGCACTATCCCTCGGGCGACTGGCAGGGCCTGGTCATGCGCACCGACACGGCGCCATTCACCGACGCGCGCGTGCGCAAGGCGTTGCGCATGGTCGTCAACCGGCAGGAGATGGCGGACCTGGTGGTCGGCCCCGGCGGAGGCACGCCGTCGTGCGACCACCCGGTCTGGGCCGGCGACAGCTATCGCTCGGCCATCGAGTGCGGCGCCGACATCGAAGGCGCCAAGGCCCTGCTCGCCGAGGCCGGCTATGCCGACGGCATCGACATCGACGTGCACACCAGCGACCTCGAGGCAGGCATGGTGCGCATGGTCGAGGTCTACCAGCAGCAGGCGGCGCCGGCGGGCATCCGCGTCAACATCGTCATGGCGGCGCCGGACGGGTTCTGGAGCGACGTGTGGATGGTCGAGCCGTTCGTCAGCACGTCGTGGGGCCAGCGCCCGGCGGATCAGATCCTCAACGAGGCGTATCGCTCGGGCAGTTCGTGGAACGAGTCCTACTTCGCGGATGCCGAGTTCGATTCCCTGCTCGACCAGGCGCGCGCGGAGCTGGACCTGACGAAGCGCACGGCCCTCTACCATGCCGCGCAGGCGGCGCTGTGGGAGCGGGGCGGGTCGCTGATCCCCTACCACATCAACGGGGTCCGGGCGGTCCGGGCGGTCGTCAAGGGCATGCCGGAGGCCGGCGAGGACTACATCGCCTGGCACCTGGTCGAGAAGACAGGCGACTAGGGCCGCGTTAGCCAACAGCGGCGGAGCGCGACCGTGATCCGGCTCGTGCTCCGCCGGCTTGGCTCGTCCCTGGTCACGCTCCTCATCGTATCGGTCGTCATCTTCGTGGCGGTCGAGGTGCTGCCGGGCGACGCGTGCACGGCCTATCTGGGGCGCGCGGCGAAGGACCCGACCATCCTTGCCGCCTGCCGCGAGAACCGGGGGCTCAGTACCCCGGCGATCGTGCGCTGGGTGGATTGGGCGGCGGGCTTCGTCCAGGGCGATCTGGGCGTCTCGATGAAGCGCAACAAGCCGATCGCCGACCTTGTGGGCTGGCGGTTCCGCAACACGGTCGTGCTGGCGCTGACCGCGTCCCTGGTCGGCATTCCCCTGGCCCTAGTGCTGGGCGTCATGGCCGGGCTGGCGCGCGACCGGCCGCTCGACATCGCCCTGTCGTCGGGCGCGATCTTCGCGATGACGATCCCGGACTTCGTGTCGGCGACAGTGCTGATTCTCGTCTTCGCCATAGGGCTGGGCTGGACCAACGGTGTCGTCACGGTCAGCGCCAACGCACCGATCCTGGACCTGATGTCCAACACCGTGCTGCCGACCGTGGCGCTGACGCTGGTCATGGTCGCGCACATCCTGCGCCTGGTGCGCACCAGCGTGATCGACACCCTGCAGAGCGACTTCGTCACCATGGCGCGGCTCAAGGGCGTCCCGTTCCGGCGCATCGTCTGGCGCCACGTGCTGCCCAACTCCCTGCTGCCGTCGATCAACCTGATCGGCCTGACCATCGCCTGGCTGCTGGGCGGCGTGGTGGTGACCGAGACGGTGTTCAACTATCCGGGCATCGGCAGGCTGTCGGTCGACGCGGTGAGCGACCGGGACCTGCCACTGGTCCAGACCATCGCCCTGCTGCTGGCCTCGGTCTATATCGGCGTCAACCTGCTGGCTGACCTGCTGGCGCTCGCGCTGAACCCTCGCCTGCGCACGTACCGGGCCTGACCGTGTCGATCGCGCTCGAAACCCCGAACGCAGCGGCCCGTCCGCACCGGCTTGCCTGGCTGCGCGACATGGTGGGGCGCCGGTCTGGCGCGATCGGCTTGGCGATCGTCCTGGCCCACGTGGTCCTGGCGCTCGTCTCACCGTGGATCGCGCCCTACGACCCGGTGGCTCAGGATGTCACGTCGATGCTGGTGGCGCCGGGTGCCGAGCACTGGCTGGGCACCGACAAGCTAGGGCGCGATGTCTTCACGCGCACGTTGCTGGGAGGCCGCGAGGCCCTGCTGATCACCGCGCTCGCCAGCATCATCGCCATGATCTGGGGCGGCCTGCTCGGCATGATGCTTGGCCTGGTCGGCGGGCGGATCGACGAATGGGTCATGCGCGTGGTCGACGCGCTGCTGTCGATCCCGTGGATCCTGACCCTGCTGCTGTTCGTCACGATCCTCGGCACCGGCACCGTCGTGCTCATCTTCATCCTGGGCTTCAGCTACGGCTTGACGGTGATCCGCATTGCCCGCGCCGCGGCCCTCGACATCGTGACCAAGGACTTCGTGCTGGCGGCCCAGGCGCGCGGTCACGACCGCTGGACCATCGTCAACCGCGAGTTGATGCCCAACGTGCGCGACAGCCTGGCGGTCGAGGCGGCCATGAACTGGTCGTGGATGCTGCTCGGCTTCAGCTCCCTGTCGTTCCTCGGCTTCGGCGTGGCGCCGCCGACGCCCGACTGGGGCCTGATGATCTCGGACTCACGCGGCATCATGGCGACCGCGCCGTGGACCGTCGTGGCCCCCATGGTCGCCCTGGCCAGCCTGATCATCGGCATCAACCTGGCGGCCGACGCCCTGGCCAAGGCGCTGGGCATCGACCGCAGCCAGAAGGCGCCGCTGTGAACCCGCCGATCCTGGTCGTCGATGACCTGGCGGTCGGCTTCACCACCCGGGCGGGCGCGGACGCCCGCGTGCTCGACGGCATCTCGATCGACCTGGCCCAGGGCGAGGTACTTGGCCTAGCGGGCGAGTCTGGTTGCGGCAAGAGCACCCTGCTCTACGCCATGATGGGCTTCCTCAAGCCGGGTTTGCGCCTGATCGGCGGCGCGGCGCGTTATCACGGCCGCGCGCTGTTCTCGATGAGCGAGGCCGACCTCGACGCGGTGCGCGGCGGGACCATCGCGCTTGTGCCCCAGAACGCCGGTCAGTCGCTGACGCCGACGATCCGGGTCGGCGAGCAGATCGGCGAGTCGCTCGATCTGCACACCTCGCTGGTGGGCCCGGCGCGGCACGAGCGCATTCTCGGCCTGATCGCCGACGTGCGCCTGCCCGACCCGGCCGTGATCGCGCGCCGCTATCCGCACGAGCTGTCGGGCGGCCAGCAGCAGCGCATCGCCGTGGCCATGGCGCTTGCCGGCGACCCGGACGTGCTGCTGCTGGATGAACCGACGACGGGTCTCGATGTCACCACGCAGCTCCACATCCTCGACCTGCTGCGCGACCTGCGCGCGGCCAAGGGCATGGCCATGGTGTGCGTCAGCCACGACCTGGGCGTGATCGCCCATCTGGCGGATCGCGTCGCGATCATGTACGCCGGTGCGATCGTCGAGGCGCGCGGTGTCGATGCGGTGCTCGCGCGCCCGGCCCACCCCTATACCCAGGGTCTGCTCGCTTCGATCCCACGCCTTGGCACGGGGCGGATTCCTGCCGCGATCCCCGGGCGCCCGCCCGCGCCGGGGACCGATCGGCCGGGCTGCCGCTACGCCGAACGTTGCCCGCGCGCCGACGAGCGTTGCACCCGCCTCCCGCCGGTGCTGGAGCCCCTGCCCGGCGAGCCGGAGGGCCGTGCCGCCTGCCACCATGCCGAACCGCGCGGCCTGGACGCATGGCCGGGGGACGCGGTGTCCGGGGCGGTCAAGGACGGCGCCATCGTGCTGGACATTCGCGACCTGGCCGTCAGCTACGGCAAGCGTGGCCTGCTCGGCGGGCCGATGCCGGCCAAGGCGGTGGACGGCGTGACGGTCTCGTTGCGCCGTGGCGAGGTGCTGGGTCTGGTCGGAGAATCGGGCAGCGGCAAGTCGACCATCCTGCGCGCCATCACCGGTTTGTGGCCGGCCTCGGGCGGCGCCATCGTGTTCGATGGGGCGATCGTGCTCGACCGGCCGGCTGCACGGCGCGAGCGCGACGTGCTGCGCCGGGTCCAGCTCGTGTTCCAGAACCCCGACGCCTCGCTCAACCCGCGCCACACCATCGCCGAGATCCTGGCCCAGCCGCTGGGGCTGTACTTTGGACTGGGCGGCGTCGCGGCCGAGGCGCGCGCGGCCGACCTGCTGCGCTCGGTCCGGCTCGATGCGACGTACCTGCGGCGCTATCCGGGCCAGCTCTCGGGCGGCGAGAAGCAGCGCGTCGCCATCGCGCGCGCCTTCGCCGCCGAGCCGGACCTGATCCTGTGCGACGAGGTAACGTCGGCACTCGATGTCTCGGTCCAGGCTTCCGTGCTCGGCCTGCTGCGCGACCTGACGGTGGAGCGTGGCGTCGCATGCATCCTGGTCAGCCACGACCTGGCAGTGGTGCGCGCGCTGGCCGATCGCATCGTCGTGCTTCATCGCGGCCGGATCGCCGAAATCGGCACGGCGGCGGACATCTGCGACCGGCCGAGCCAGACCTACACCCGGGCGCTGGTCGCGGCGGTGCTGGAGCCCGAACCGGGCGCGCGAGGCCTTCGCGCGCACGTGTGACGGCCGACACAGCCGGGCCGACCGGACCCAGGTACGATCACCTCATGGTACGGATGCGCTTGTCTGCCCCCTCGGGCGCATCCTGGCTGAACGGCGACAGCGACGCCAACGACGCGGGCGAGGCCGCCGTCTGGTTTTCCGAGGCCGGCAACGCCAGCGGCGTCACCCTGCCCACGCCGAACGGCCTGGCCGAGGACAACGCCGGCGGCATCTACGTCATCAACGCCGGCGTCGCCAGCCGGCCCGTCGACCGCCAGCCTCAAGGCCCTGCGCGTCTATCTGGCCGAGGGCGATGCGCTGCCGACTGAAGTTCCACCGCCGCCCGGCCCGCGCAAATACTGGACGCGGCGCGGCATCGCCGAATGGCTGGTGGCGCGGCTTGCCGAGGATAAGCCGACGCTGGCATCCTGACGCAAGAACCGTTATGAGGCGGGCATTGGTCGTCGTCGGGGTGGCGGTTCTGCCCCGCGATGACGAATGGATGCCGTCTTCATCCAGATTTCGGCGTTCGACGACCCACCGGGCAGCGTGTCCGGTGGACGCAACCTAGCGAATGGAATGATCTATGTCTCAAGGGACCATCAAGTGGTTCAACAGCGCCAAGGGCTATGGCTTCATCGCGCCGGATGACGGCTCGAAGGACGTCTTCGTCCACATTTCGGCGGTCGAGCGCGCCGGGCTCAGCGGCCTGAACGAAGGCCAGAAGGTACGGTACGACCTGCAGAACGGCAGGGACGGCAAAGTCTCGGCCGAGAATCTGTCTCTCGTCCGCTAAGGCATCATCCGATCGGATGGAACCATCCGGGTTCCGTCCGATCGGAATACTTCGCCCGCGACGCGAAAACCTATAGCGGCTTCAGATTTTTGAAGTCACGGACCGTCACTTCCGGACGCCGCGGACGCGGCGAACCGGAAGACCAGGGCCGCTGTTGGGGGCTTCGGCTCTGGATCCCCGGTTCCGCCCTTCGGTCGGCCCGGGGATGACAATTGGAGTGGCTCCGCGGGTCTTGAAACCGCTCTAGGACCGCGTGCCCGACGACGGCGGCGGACCTAGACGACTAGGCTCGCTGCGTCGATGTCGGGCGGTGGCGGCGCGGGCGCCGCCACGCTGACGCTTGCGCTCGGGCTGCTCGGTGTCGCGCTTTACGGCCCCGTTACCATCACGTTACCGCGACGGATCGTAGCGAGCCAGAACGATTCAGTCGCCGGCGCGGCGGGCCGTGCGCAGGGCCTCGGCGAGCACGTTGGGCTCGGCCACCGGCAGCGAGCAGGTCGGCCCGACGCAGACATACGCTGTAGGACGTTTGCCGACCTGGCCCTTGCCGAGCGCCGGATGCGTGGCGGGCAGGGTTGCGCCCGGTGCTACGACCTGTAGCACGCGGGCCGGCACGCTGACGCCGGCGACGGCGCGCAGCAGCGCCTGGGTCCCGGCGTCGGCCCGATGCCCCACGATGACCACCTGGATCGCGCGTTCGAGCGTCTCGGCCGCGTTGAACAGGGTCGAGAGCCCATAGACGTTCTTGCGCGCCTCGGTGCCGAAGGCGGCGAGCGTCGCGGCGGCGCGCGCGCGGTGCGCGTCCTCGCCGGTCAGGTGGTAGAGCCGGGCGTGGTTGATCGCCATCAGTCCGTTGCCCGAAGGGCACGGGCTGTCGACCGCCGATTTGGTGCGGACGATCAGGGCCTCGGCGTCGCGCGCCGTGAGGAAGTAGCCGCCGTTCGGGTCGGCGTAGTCGCGATCGGCGACGGTGACCCATGCCTTGGCGCGCTCGAGATAATCGGGTTCGTCGGTGATCTCGTGGAGCGTCAGGGCGGCGCGCGCCATCGCCGCGTAGTCGTCGAGCACGGCCATGGCGACGAACCGGCCATCGCGCGTGGCGTGGCGCAGCCGGCCGTCCGGCAGGCTCATGGGACCGGCCACGAAGGCGAAGGCGGCGCGCGCGGCCTCGAGCCAATCCGGCCGTTGCCACGCGAACGCGGCCTCGGCCAGCGCCGCGATCATCAGGCCGTTCCAATCGGCCAGAACCTTGTCGTCGAATCCCGGTCGGACCCGCGCGGCGCGCGCGCCGAGCAAATCCGCACGCATCCGTGCGAGTTGTGTTTCGAGTGCCTCGTCGCCCAGGGCCGAACGGCCACGGTTCAGGATCGTATGACCTTCCCAGTTGCCTTCGGCGTCCACGTCGTAGTGCAGCTTGAACAGGGCCGCGGCCGGCCCGAGCACGCGGTCGATCTCGGCCTCGGTCCAGACGTAGAACCGGCCCTCCTCGCCCTCGGAATCCGCGTCCAGGCTGCTGGCGAAACCGCCCTCGGCCAGCCGCATCTCGCGCAGCGCCCACTCGATCGTTTCGGCGACGCGCGCGGCGTAGAGGCGCGAGCCGGTCTCGCGCGCGAGTTCGGTCAGCCAACCGACCAGCAGTGCGTTGTCGTAGAGCATCTTCTCGAAGTGCGGCACCAGCCAGCGATCGTCGACCGAGTAGCGCGCGAAGCCGCCGCCGACGTGGTCATAGATGCCGCCCTGGCACATACGATCGGCGGTGACAAGCGAGGCGACCTTGAAGGCATCGTCCCCGGTGCGCAGCCAGGCGCGCCACAGCGCCTCGAATCCGGCGACCTGGGGGAACTTGGGTGCCGCGCCGAGTCCGCCGTTGGCCAGGTCGACCGTTGAGAGGAGCGCGCGGGCCGCCTGGTCCACGAGTTCAAGGTCGATGGCGCGCGGATCACCCTTGCGTGCCATGTCGGCCAGCGCCACCGTTAGGGCGCGGCGGTTGTTGTCGACCTTCTCGGGCGCGCTGCGGTAGGCCGTGGCGACCGAGCGAAGGATCTCGGGGAAGCCGGGCCGGCCCCAGCGCGGCTCGGGCGGAAAATAGGTCCCACCCCAGAAGGGCTCGCCCTTAGGCGTCAGGAACATGGTCAGCGGCCAACCGCCCGATTGGCCGAGCAGCGCCAGCGCCGCCTGGTAGATCTGGTCGATATCGGGCCGTTCCTCCCGGTCGACCTTGATGTTGACGAAGAGCTCGTTCATCAGCGCCGCGATCGCCGGGTTCTCGAAGCTCTCGTGCGCCATGACGTGGCACCAGTGGCACGCGGCGTAACCGACCGACAGCAGGATCGGCTTGGCGCGTCCTGCCGCCTCGGCCAGGGCTTCGGACCCCCACGGTCGCCAGTCGACCGGGTTGTCCTTGTGTTGCAGCAGATAGGGTGACGCCTCGTCGGCCAGCCTGTTGGTCATTCTCGGACTCCTGCTCCGGCACGGTCTTGTCGCGCTGGCCGCCTTGGCCTAACGTGCGCGCCGGCCGCACGCGGGGCAAGTTCCATCTTGATTGATTTCGATGAGCATTTGCCATACGCGGCCCACCCGGCGATGAAGATCAAGTTCGACATCGATTGCACGCCCGAGGAGCTGCGCACCTTCCTCGGCCTGCCGGATCTCGCGCCGGTGCAAGAGATCGCCATCGACGCGATGGCCGCCCGGACCGCTGAGGCCGTGGCGGGCATGAACCCCGAGGCCGTCGTCAAGGCGTGGCCGGGTGCCGGCGGCCCGGCGCTCGGCGCGCTCAAGGCCTTCTGGACCGAGGGAACGGATAAGACATGAGCGTCTCCGGCGACGGCATGAAGCCCTACTACCGCGTTCACGTGTTCTGCTGCACGAACGTGCGGCCCGACGGCCACCCGCGCGGCTGCTGCTCGGCCAAGGGCTCCGTGGCGTTGCGCGACCATATGAAGGCGCGCGCGAAGGCCATGGGGCTCGACGATGTGCGCATCAACATCGCCGGTTGCCTCGAGCGCTGCGAGCTGGGGCCGACCATGGTCGTCTACCCGGATGGCGTGTGGTACCGCTACACGTCCCAAGCGGACGTCGAGGAGATCCTGGCCAGCCATGTGCGCGATGGCCGGCCGGTCGAGCGGCTGCGGCTGCGGCCCGAGGACGGGCCCGCCAAGACCTGAACCGGGCCTGTTTCCATGACCATCTACGCCCTGGCCACCGCGCCGGGGCGCGCCGCGATCGCGGTCGTGCGCGTTTCCGGGCCGGCGGCGGCGGCGGCGCTGATTGCGCTCGCGGGCCCCTTGCCCGCACCCCGGACCGCGGCCTTGCGCCAATTGCGCGACGTCGATGGCCAGCCGATCGACCAGGCCCTGGTGCTGTGGTTTCCGGCCCCGGCCAGCGAGACCGGCGAGGACATGGCGGAATTCCAGGTGCATGGCGGCCGCGCCGTGGTCGAGGCCGTTCTGCGGGCGCTCGGCGCGATTCCCGGACTGCGCCCCGCCGAGCCCGGCGAGTTCGCCCGGCGTGCGTTCGCCAACGGCAAGCTGGACCTGACCGCGGCCGAGGGTCTGGCTGACCTGGTCGCCGCCGAGACGGACGCACAGCGGCGCCAGGCACTACACCAACTCGAAGGCGGCCTCGCCCATCTGTATGACGGATGGCGTCGTACACTAATCGACCTGTCAGCCAGGCTCGAGGCCGCGATCGACTTCCCCGACGAGGGTTTGCCGACCGACCTGACGGCCGGGGTCGCGCGGTCGATCGACGATCTGGCCGTCCAGGTCCGCGCGCACCTGGACGATGGGCGGCGCGGCGAGCGGCTGCGCGAGGGGTTCCACGTCGCGATCATCGGCCGACCCAATGTCGGCAAGTCGAGCCTGCTCAACCGGCTGGCCCGGCGCGAAGCCGCGATCGTGGCGCCCGAGCCGGGCACGACACGCGATGTGATCGAGGTCAGCCTGGATTTGGACGGCCTGCCGGTCACGGTCGCCGATACGGCGGGCGTGCGCGACGCCGGCGGCGCGGTCGAGCGCGAGGGCATGCGCCGGGCGCGGCGGACGGCCGACCAGGCCGACCTCAAGATCTTGATCGGCGACTCGGAACACATCGGGACCGGGGCGCCAGACCTGGGTTTCGCGCCCGACGAGCGCACGATCGTGGCGATCAACAAGTGCGACCTCGCCCGGCCCGGCCCGAGCCCGGGCGCCGCGTGGTACCCGATCTCATGCGTGACCGACGAGGGCATCGACGCCCTGGTCCGCGCGGTGACCGACCGCCTGCGGAGCCAAGCCTGGCAGGGGGGCGGGCCGGTGCTGACCCGCGCCCGTCACCGCGCCGAGCTGGAGGCGACCTTGGCGGCGCTCGATCGGGCCGCGTCCGGCACGGCGCCCGAACTGGTCGCCGAGGATCTCCGACTGGCCGCCCGGTGCCTGGGGCGCATCACCGGCCGGGTCGACGTGGAGGACGTTCTGGACCGGCTGTTCGCCGAGTTCTGCATCGGCAAGTGAGCCGATGTTTCACGTGAAACATCGGGCTGCGCGATGGTAGAAGACCGGTCATGACGCGGTGGGATGTCATCGTCATCGGCGGCGGCCACGCCGGCTGCGAGGCGGCTGCGGCGGCCGCGCGTCTCGGCGCCCGGACGCTTCTGTTGACCCACGACCCCGCGACCATCGGCGCCATGTCGTGCAACCCCGCCATCGGCGGCCTCGCCAAGGGTCATCTGGTGCGCGAGATCGACGCGCTCGACGGCCTCATGGCGCGCGCCATCGACCGTTCGGGTATCCAGTTCCGCGTGCTCAACCGCTCCAAGGGCCCCGCGGTCCAGGGTCCGCGCGCCCAGGCGGACCGCCGCCTCTACGCGCGGGCGATGCAGGATCTGCTGGCCGACATCGCGAACTTGACTATCGCTGCTGGCGCCTGCGCCGACCTCGACCTCGACCGCTCGGGCCGGGTGGCCGGCATCGTTACCGAGGCGGGAGAACGACTGGCGTGTGCCAGTGTCGTCCTGACCACGGGCACATTCCTGGGCGGCGTTATCCATATGGGTGCCGAACGGACGGTGGCGGGGCGCATGGGCGAGCGGCCGTCGGAGGCGCTTTCGATCACCATCCGACGCCTTGGATTCGCTGTGGGCCGGCTGAAGACCGGCACCCCGCCGCGCCTGGCGCGCGACGGCATCGCGTGGGATACCCTGGAAACCCAGCCCGGGGACGACCCGCCCGAGCCCTTCTCGTTCCTCACGACGCAGATCCGTGTCGCCCAGGTGCCGTGCCACGTTACCCGAACCACCGAGGCGACCCACCGGGTGATCCGCGCCAATCTCGGTCGGACGGCCGTTTACGGCGGGCACCTTTCAGGCCGCGGTCCACGCTACTGCCCGTCGATCGAGGACAAGGTGGTGCGCTTCGCCGAGCGCGCGTCCCATCAGATTTTCCTGGAGCCCGAAGGGCTCGACGACGACACCATCTACCCCAACGGCATCTCGACCAGTCTGGCACGCGACCTTCAGGTGGCCATGGTGCGCACGATTCCCGGCCTGGAACGCGCGACGATCAAGCGTCCGGGCTACGCCATCGAGTACGATTTCGTCGATCCGCGCGAACTGCGCCCTACTCTGGAAACCCGGCGTGTCTCCGGCCTGTTCCTGGCCGGCCAGATCAACGGCACCACGGGCTACGAGGAAGCGGCCGCCCAAGGCCTGATCGCCGGGCTGAACGCGGCCGGCGCCGGCTTGGTCCTGGACCGGGCCGACGGCTACATGGGCGTCCTGGTCGACGACCTGGTCACGCGTGGGGCCGACGAGCCCTATCGCATGTTCACCTCACGCGCCGAGTATCGCCTGGTGCTGCGCGCCGCCAACGCCGACCAGCGTCTGACCCCCATCGGGCTGCGCGTTGGCTGCGTGGGCGCCGAACGGACCGCCGTTTTCAACCGCAAGGTCGCGGCTTTGTCGGATGCGCGGGAATCCGTGCGCCGGCTGGGTCTCACGCCCAGCGAGGCCCGGCGCGCCGGCTTCGCCGTCAATCTCGACGGCGCCCGACGCAGCGTGTTCGACCTCCTCGCGCGCAGCGACGTCTCCTGGGCCGACGTCGTCCGGGCGTGGCCGGAGTTAGGCGCCGTCCCGAGCGCCCTGGCCGATCAGATCGTCACCGACGCGCGCTACAGCGGCTATCTCGAGCGCATGGAGGCGGATATCCGTGCCTACCGGCGGGACGAGGCGCTGGCGCTGCCGGACGGGCTAAACTTCGCCGCGTTGCCCGCGCTTTCGGCGGAAGTCCGCGAAAAGTTGGACCGAGCCCGTCCTGCCACGCTTGGTGCCGCAGCCCGGATTCCTGGCGTGACGCCGGCGGCGCTGGCGGCCCTGGTCGGTCATGTCCGGCGCCTTGGAGCTTCGGCGCCATGACCCGCGCGCCGGCCGACGTGGTCGCCGCGCTCCGCGAACTCGCCGATGTTTCACGTGAAACAGTCGAGCGACTCGAGATCTACGTCGACCGGCTGCTCGACTGGCAGCCCCGCGTCAACCTGGTGGGCGCCAGCACGCTGCCCGATGTGTGGCGGCGCCACGTGCTCGACTCGGCTCAGGTGATGCCGTTGATCCGACCCCAATCCTCGCGCCTGGTCGATCTGGGCAGCGGCGCCGGCTTGCCGGGGCTTGTGCTGGCGATCCTCGGTGCGCGCGGTGTCGAACTGATCGAGGCCGACGCGCGCAAGGCGTCGTTCCTCGCCGAGGCCGCGGGCGTCACCGGCGCCGGGGTCATCGTGCGCAACGAGCGCATCGAGGATCTGCGCGGCCCGCAGGCGGACACCGTGACCGCGCGCGCGCTGGCACCCTTGCCCGGTCTGCTCGAGTTCGCGCGCCCGTTCGGCCACGCGGGCACACGCTGCATCCTCCTCAAGGGCGCAAGATATGAGGCGGAATTGACGAACGCCTACAAAATGTGGAAGATGACTGTGGACGTGGTTCCAAGCATTACCGACAAACACGGCCGCATCCTGGTCATCGAGGGCCTGAGCCATGTCGCCCGAAACGCTGCCTCTGACGGCACTACCGCGCGTCCTCGCCATCGCCAACCAAAAGGGCGGCGTCGGTAAGACGACCACCGCGATCAACCTGGCCACGGCGCTCGCGGCCGTGGGCAAGACGGTCCTGCTGATCGACCTCGACCCCCAGGGCAACGCCTCCACCGGTGTCGGCCTCGCCAAGGGCGCGCGAGTCCCAGGATCCTACGCCGTGGTGGTGGGCGAGGCGCGCCTTGCCGAGGCGGTGAAGCCCACGCTGGTGCCGCGCTTCGCCATTGCGCCGGCGACCATCGATCTAGTCGGCGCCGAACTGGAGCTGGTGGCCGCGAGCCGTCGCGAGTTTCGCCTGATCGACGCGATCCGCACGGATACGTGCGCGTATGATTACGTGCTCATCGACTGCCCGCCGTCGCTCGGGCTGCTGACCGTCAACGCCCTGGTCGCGGCCAACGCGGTCCTGGTGCCGTTGCAGTGCGAGTTCTTCGCGCTCGAAGGCCTGTCGCTCCTGCTCAACACGGTCGAGCGTGTCCGACGCGGTTTCAACCCGGCGCTCGAACTGCAAGGCATCGTGCTGACCATGTACGACGGGCGCAACAACCTCGCCCAGCAGGTCGTCGCCGATGTGCGCGAGTACATGGGAGACAAGGTCTATCAGACCGTTATCCCGCGCAACGTACGCATCTCCGAAGCCCCGTCCCACGGCAAGCCGGTGCTGCTGTACGACACGCGTAGCGCCGGTGCCATGGCGTACATGCACTTGGCGAGCGAAGTCCTGAAGCGGGAGCGTGCCCTTGCTGCCTGAACCCAACCGCGAACCCGGCGAACCCGAAAGTCACGGTGCCGATCCGGCGCGTCGGCGCGGTCTAGCCAAGGGCCTTTCGGCCCTGCTGGGCGACGCGCCGGCAGCGGGCCCGGCGACGGGCGGCGCACGGACCGTGCCCATCGAACTCCTGGGCCCCAGTCCATTGCAGCCGCGCCGTCTGTTCGCCGAGGAAGACCTCGCGGACCTTGCCCAATCCATCGCCGCCCAGGGCGTCCTGCAGCCCATCCTGGTGCGGCCCGATCCGAAGGCCCACGGCCGCTACGAGATCGTCGCCGGCGAGCGGCGCTGGCGCGCGGCGCAACGCGCCCGCCTCCATGAAGTGCCCGTGCTGGTGCGCGAACTGCGCGACGTCGAGGTCCTGGGTATAGCCCTGATCGAGAACCTGCAGCGCGCCGACCTGAACCCGCTCGAGGAGGCGTCCGGTTACCAGCGCCTGGCTGCCGAGTTCGGCCATACCCAGGACGCCATCGCCGACCTGGTCGGCAAGAGCCGCAGCCACGTCGCCAACGCGCTTCGCCTGCTGACCCTGCCCGGCGAGGTGAAAGCCTGGCTCGACGCCGGCAAACTCAGCGCCGGCCATGCCCGCGCCCTGATCGGCACCAACGACCCGGTCGCGTTGGCGCGCGTCATCATCGCGCGCGGGCTCAACGTGCGCCAGACCGAGCGCCTGGCCAAGAAGGGCCCGCCCCGGCCGCGCACCCAGCGCGCCGACGCCAACGTCAAGGCGCTCGAACACGATCTCGCCGAGGCGATCGGTCTCGACGTCGCGGTTCGCCACGCGCCCAAGCATGGCGGTGCCTTGACCATCAAGTACAAGACACTCGATCAGCTCTACGACGTCGTCCGTCGGCTCAAGGGTGACAGCGGGCCCCGCGTCCGCAGCCTCTAGGCCGCCCTAAAGGCATCCGCGCGCGCCGTGCGCGCCTCGCATGGCGGACATGACCCGTTTGGACGGTGCGCCGAAGCAAAAAAATCGTCACCCTGGACGTTCTAAGGTCGCCGTCCCAGACCCTGTCAGTCCGATCGAACCGAACGCCCTGCGGCCAAAATGGCACCCCTTCTCGCGTGGCTGCTCGACCTCTTCGTCGAAGCTCCCTACATCCTCGCCGGATTGGTCGTCCTCGGCGGTTTCATCGTGCGCCTGCACGGGCGCATTCGCCGGCACCTGCGCCACAACGGCTGGGCGCGCTGCCCACGCCGCGTCATCGCGTAGGCGACAAGCCTACTCGGCGTCGCCATGATCCTCGTGGCTTTCGGCTTCATCGTCCCGGTCGGCGCGATGCCGCTGACCAACCCCTGATCCCCGAACCGACGTTCACGTCCGGGCCGACGCCAGCAGCACCAAATCCAGCAACGCCTTCCTGACGATCACGCGCTGCGGGTTGCCGGTGGTCTTCACCGCGATCTCGGCCTCCAGCAGCGCGCGCAACGCCGTCTCCAGCCGCGCCACCGACCACTTCGGCAGGGACCGAACCGCCGCGTCGCGAACCCGGAAATGCAGCGGCGGCCGCACGGCGCCCAGCACGTCCTCGCGCGATCCGCCCGCCTCCGCGCGGATCACCACGCTCTGCAGCAGCGCGATGTGACGCAGCACGGACCGCAGCACGGCGACCTCGTTCTCGCCCTGCGCGAAGGCGCGCCCGAGCGAACGATCGAGATGAACCGCATCGCCAGCGCCGACGGCGAACGCCACATCGTCAAGCGATGCCTCGGCCGCGTCGCCGACCGCCGCTTCCACATCGGCGCGCGTCACGGCGGTGCGCGCGCCCATATAGGCCGCGAGCTTGGCGATCTCGGCACGGCTGGCCAACCGATCACCGCCCAGCGCCAACGCCAACTCGGCGCGCGCCTCCCTATCGGCGCTCAGCCCGTGGGCCGCCAGGGCCTCATCGATCGTCCGCGCGAGAACGGCACCCTCGTCGTGGTAGCACGCGATCGCCGCCGCCGCCGGCGCCTTCTCCGCCAGCGCGCGCAACGGCGAGCGCGCCGAGAGTTCAGCCGCCTCGACGATCACGAGCGCGTCCACCGCCTGCCGCTCCAACACCAGACCGGCCGCCGTCGCGACGCCATCGTCGGCATCGCGGACATGCACCACGCGCCGGCCACCGCCGAACGCGATCGCCGCCGCTTCATCGGCCAGCAACGCGGGGTCGCGTGTCACGCGCTCACGGGCCAGCTCGGCGATACGGAACGGATCGGCGGCGTCCGGCACCACGGCGCGCGCCAAGGCCTCGGCCCGCTCACGCACCAGGCCGCGATCGGGGCCATAGACCACGGCCAAGCGTAAACTCTCGGGTGGACGGCGCACGAAGCGGTCGGCATCGCGCGGCGCGATCTTCACGACCGCCGCCTCACGCCCCGCTCTGCGCCAGCACCGTCGCGATCATGGTCGCGATGCGCCGGCCTAAGTCGCGGGCCGCGTCCTCCTGGGTCGCGCGCTCGGCGACCAGCGAACCGTAGTCCGACTGCTGCACGTCGTAGCTGCCGACCGAGCGCGCGGTCGTGCGGTAGATTTCAACCTCGTCAGCGATGCCAACCAGATGCACCGAAGCATCCAGGATCACGTTGTAGCGGGTGATCGTGTCGTCCGACGACGTCGCCAGCGGCACGCTGCTGCTCGTCAACTGGATGTTCAGGCGGTAGACCGGCTGGTCCGTGACGCCCCTCGGGTCGAACAGGCGCAGAAGTTCGTTGCGCAGGATCTGACCGATCCGACCGTCGATCGGCTTGGCGGCCACTGGTGAAACCTGAATCCGCAGCCCCGACGGCACCGCGCCGGCGTCCGTCCCGTAGAACGGCTCGAAGCCGCAACCGCCGGCGAGCGCGGCGCCGAGGCCAAGAACGACCGCCCGCCGCGCCGCGTCCATGATCTTCAGACCACCACGTTGACGATGCGGTCGGGCACCACGATGACGCGACGCACCGTCTGGTCGGCGATCGCGCGCTTGACCGCCTCGTCGGCCAGCGCGGCGCGCTCGGCCTCGGCGCGCGCCATCCCCTTGGGCAGCGTCAACGTCGCGCGCAGGCGCCCGTTCACCTGCACCGCGATGGTCACGTCGGTCTGGAACACCAGCGAAGCATCCGCCGCGGGCCACGGCGTCATCGCCAGCAGCCGGTCGTGCCCCAGCCGTTGCCACAACTCCTCGGCCAGGTGCGGCGCGATGGGTCCGACCAGACGCACGAGCGTCTCCAACGCCTCGCGGTACGCCGCGTGCGCCGCGGTCCCGCCCTCGTCGACTTCGGCCATGGCGTTCATCAGCTCGTGCAGACGGGCGATCGCCTTGTTGAAATGGAACCCGTCCAGATCGTCGGTGAACGCCTTGATCGCACGGTGCGTCGCGCGTCGGAGCGCCAGCGCACCGGCGTCGCCGGCCGTGTCGGCGCCGTCGGCGAAGGTGGGCGCCTCGTCGACCAGCCGCCACAGCCGATGCAGGAACCGCCGCGCGCCGTCGACCCCGGCGGTGGTCCACTCCAGGTCGCGCTCGGGTGGGCTGTCCGACAGCATGAACAGGCGCGCGGTATCCGCCCCGTGGGCCTTGATGATGTCCTCGGGGTCGATGACGTTGCGCTTCGACTTGCTCATCTTCTCGACCGCGCCCGCGCGCACCGGCGCGCCCGTGGACGCGTGCACGAGCTGGCCGTCGGCGCGCCGCGCCACCTGCTCGGGGAACAGCAGCGCGCCCGCCGCGTCCACGTACGTCTCGTGCAGCACCATGCCCTGGGTGAACAGCCCGGCGAACGGTTCGGCCAGCGCGCCCAGATGCCCGGTCTTCGCCATGGCACGCGTGTAGAACCGGCTGTAGAGCAAGTGCAGAATCGCGTGCTCGATGCCGCCCAGATACTGGTCCACGGGCAGCCAGTAATCCGCCGCGGCGCGGTCCACCGGCTGGTCGTAACGCGCCGCGCAGAAGCGCGCGAAGTACCACGACGATTCGACGAAGGTATCGAACGTGTCGGTCTCGCGCCGCGCCGACCTGGCGCAGCGCGGGCAGGCGACGTGCTTCCATGTCGGGTGGCGGTCCAGCGGGTTGCCCGGCTGGTCGAACGTCACGTCGTCGGGCAGGCGCACCGGCAGGTCGGCGCGCGGCACCGGCATCACGCCGCAGTCCGCGCAATGGATCACCGGGATCGGGCAGCCCCAGTAGCGCTGACGCGAGACGCCCCAGTCCCGCAGGCGATAGGTGATCTTGCGCTCGCCGGCGCCGATCGCCTCCAGGCGCTCGGCCATGGCGCGCTTGGCCTCGGCCACGGTCAGGCCGTTCAGGAAATCCGAGTTGATCAGCCGGCCGTCGCCGGTCAGCGCCTCTGTGCCGATCGCGGGCGCGGGCGCGCCCTCGGGCGCCACGACCGGGATCACGGGCAGGCCGTACTTGCGCGCGAAGTCCAGGTCACGCTGGTCGTGCGCCGGGCAGCCGAAGATCGCCCCGGCGCCGTACTCCATCAGCACGAAGTTCGCGGCGTAGACCGGCAACGACCGGCCGTCGAACGGATGCCGCGCGCGCAGACCCGTGTCGAAGCCGAGCTTCTCGGCGGTCTCGATTGCCGCTTCGGTGGTGCCGATGCGCCGGCAGTCCTCGACAAAGGCGGCGAGCCGCGTGTCGCCACGCGCCAGTTCCTGGACCAGCGGGTGGTCGATGGCCAGCGCGCAGAAGCTGGCGCCGAACAGCGTGTCGTGGCGCGTGGTGAAGACCTCGAGCCGGTCGGCGCGACCCTCCAGCGCGAAGCGCACCAGCGCGCCCTCGGACCGGCCGATCCAGTTCTCCTGCATCAGGCGCACGCGTTCCGGCCAGCGCGTCAGGCGCTCCAGTTCGGCCAGCAGCTCGTCGGCCACGGCCGTGATGCGCAGGAACCACTGGGTCAGCTTGCGCCGCTCGACGGTCGCGCCCGAACGCCAGCCGCGCCCGTCGATGACCTGCTCGTTGGCCAGCACGGTGTTGTCCACCGGATCCCAGTTCACCCAGGACTCGCGCCGGTCGACGAGGCCGGCGTCCAGGAAATCCAGGAACATCGCCTGCTCGTGGCGATAGTACTCGGGGTGGCACGTGGCGATCTCGCGGCGCCAGTCGTAGCTGAAGCCCATGCGCTGGAGCTGGCGGCGCATGTTGGCGATGTTGTCGTAGGTCCAGCGCGCCGGGTGGACACCGCGCTCGATGGCGGCGTTCTCGGCCGGCATGCCGAAGGCGTCCCAGCCCATGGGATGCAGCACGTTGAAGCCGCGCGCCCGCTTGTAGCGGGCGACCACGTCGCCCTGGGTGTAGTTGCGCACGTGCCCCATGTGGATCTTGCCCGAGGGGTAGGGAAACATCTCGAGCACGTAATACTTGGGGCGCGATCGATCGACCTCGGCGTGGAAGCAGCCGCGATTCTCCCAGATCGCCTGCCATTTGGCCTCGATCTCGCTCGCGTCGTAGCGGCTCACGCGGGTCTCCGGACTGGCGGGGGGGGGCCGCGGGCTATTCAGCCAGCGCGGCGATGCGCATCTGGCGGGCGCGGGTCAAGATGGTGTTCTCCAGCGCGGTCGCCGTGGCCGCCTCGACCGGCGTGTCGATCCACGAGCCGAAACCATCCTGGCGCTGAAGGAACACGGCGACGCGCAACCCATCGGCCCGGAGCGCCCGGCTAAGAATGTAGACGGTCACCTTGTAGCGCTCGTTGGCCGCCGAATTGCCGGTATACCAATCCGTAATGATGACGCCGCCGAAGGGGTCCGCCGAGACCAGCGGCATGAACGAGATGGTGTCCAGCGACGCGCGCCACAGATAGAAATTGACGCCGAGGCCGGCGCCCTGGTCGGTCGGCTCGTCGTTGCCGAACAGGCTGAGCCCGCCAGGCCCGAAGACGGTCTCACGGTCGGGCGCGCCCGGCCCGGTATAGGTGACCCGGCCCTTGGTCCGGCTCGGGTACTTGCTATCGGGATCCGCGTACTGGCACGCGGCCCCGAACAGGGCCACGCCCAGCACGGCGATGAACGAAAGGCGGCCAAGCTTCATGCCAGGAAACTCCGGGTGGGGCCGTCAGGGGTGCGGCGGCGCGGCCGCCAGGGCACCGACGGCCGCAGAATAGACGACAACGTGCCGTTCGTCACGGGCGCGGCGGCCATCGGCTCGAGTGATGCATTTGTGCAACATAATGGTTGGAATGTCACGGGTCCTTGGGGCTTTTGCCTTGACCCTCCCGCCCCTGTCTATAATCTCGGCCCGGACCGGAGTGCTTGCCGCCCGTCGCGGGCGTTGACCGTCGTTTGGACGATATCCGTTCGTTGGCGGGGGCCGCATGGATCGGCAGTCGGTCTGGTCGGAACTCTTGATCGGTAGGATACAGCTGTTTAGTCCTGAGGAGGGAACGCAACCATGAAGAAAGTGCTGTTGGGTACCACAGCCCTGGTTGCCGCCGGTTTCGTTGTGGGCGAGGCGCAGGCCGCCGACCCCGTGGCGCTATCAATAGGCGGCTATTATGCGACGGCTTACGGCGGGAACTTTTCTGAAAGCGACCGCTCCGGCGATGGCGGGGCCAACAACCAAGAACACGGGCTTCTGCAGGATGTCGAGGTTCACTTCAAAGGTGAGACCACGCTCGACAACGGCCTGACTGTCGGTGTGAGAATCGAGCTCGAGGGCCAGGAACAGGCCGGCGACCAAGTTGACGAGACCTGGGCCTACATCAGCGGTTCGTGGGGCCAGCTGCGCGTCGGCGACGAAGACAACGTCGCCGCCAACATGGCTGTGTCCGCGCCGTACGCCGGCGTGTTCAGCGCGACGAGCCCGTGGTTCTCGTTCTTTAACGCCGGCGACCAGACTAACAACGCTTGGGCCAGCGACTCGAACTACAATGCCTTGAATGAATTCGGCGACGCGAGCAAGCTCTACTACAACTCGCCGGCCTTCAACGGGTTCTCGTTCGGTATCTCCTACGCCCCCGACGGTTCGCAGGACACGCGTTCCCCTGGATTGAATGCAGACAACACCAACGCCGGCCTGCAGGACATTGGTTCGGTCGCGGTCGCCTACTCGGGTGAGATTGCGGGCATTTCGGTCGGCGCATCCCTCGGCTATATTCAGAGCAGAACAGAAACGGAAGGGGTGAACAACTCCCAGCAGGATCCCAACGCTTGGCATACGGGCCTCAGCCTCGGCTATGGCAACTGGAAGGTCGGCGGCACTTACAGCGCACATGACACAGACGATCATTCGAAAAACTTCGACGTGTGGGACGTCGGCGTCACCTACGGCGTGAGTGCCTGGTCGGTCGGCCTCGGGTACTCCGAGGTTGCGGTCAGCACTGCATTCAACGTTGAAGACGATGAAAACTCAGTCTTGACGCTGGGCGTTGGCTACGCCTTGGGCGGGGGTGTCACGTTAGGGGCCGCTTTGTCGAATAACAACTTCAACAACAACAGCGCCGGCGGTAATGGTGCTGATTACAATGCCACCGCGGCGATGATGGGCATGATTATCTCCTACTAAGTCGATCGCCCGTCGTTCATCTTGGGAGGGCGGCTTCGGCCGCCCTCCTCTGTCCTGGAGGGCGGTTTCGGCCGCCCTCCTCTGTCCTGGAGGGCGGTTTCGGCCGCCCTCCTCTGTCCTGGAGGGCGGTTTCGGCCGCCCTCCTCTGTCCTGGAGGGCGGCTTCGGCCGCCCTCCTCTGTCCTGGAGGGCGGCTTCGGCCGCCCTCCTCTGTCCTGGAGGGCGGTTTCGGCCGCCCTCCTTGTTTTTTCCGGGTTCGGTTCCCGCTCCCGTTCCTTGAATCGCAGGCGACCTTATCCGATCAGCCTGAACCTCGGTGGTACAGGCTGATCGGATGTTGCTCTATGGTCGCGGCCATGGCCGCGATCGTCTGGCTCGCGAGCTTCCCGAAGTCGGGCAATACGTGGCTGCGCGCCTTCCTGCACGCGCTCGTGGCGGATGCGCGTGGCGAAGTTGGCGGCGCCGACATCAACGCGCTCGGCCGCTTCGCGACGTCCGAGGCGGCGACCCGGCACTACCGTCCGTTCGCCCCGCGACCGCCATCCGCCTGGAACCGCGCGGGTGTAGCCGCCATGCGACCGAGGGTCCATGGCGCGCTGGCTAACGCACGCCCAGGCCGCGTCTTCGTCAAGACCCACTGCGCGCTCACGGTCGATCACGGCCATCCGACGATCGCCATGGAGGTAACCGTGGCGGGGCGATCTATCTGGTGCGCGACCCGCGCGACGTGGCGGTGTCCTTGGCGCACCACACCGGGCTTTCGCTCGACCACGCGATTGCGATCATGGGTTTCCCCGGCGCCTTCACCGATACCAGCGAGACCTACGTGACCGAGCCGCGCGGTCGATCGTGTCGCGTTCGACGCGCTGGCCGAACAGGAGCGGCGAGGCGGGTTCCGCGAAGCGACCAAGGGCCCCTTCTTCCGCCAGGGCCGTGTTGGCGGGTGGCGTGATGCGCTGAGCCTCGCGCAGGCGCGCGCGATCGTCGATCGCGACGGTGCGGAGATGGAACGATTCGGTTATGGTCCCGACGGCATCACCTCAGGCACGCGGGATCCGACCGACGCATGGGCAAGATCATCTGGCTCGCCAGCTATCCGAAATCGGGCAACACCTGGACCCGCGCGTTCCTGCACAACCTGCTGCTGAACCCCGACAAGCTGGTCTACATCAACGACCTCGACACGTTCTGCGCCGGCGAATCCACCACCGCCAACTACAAGCTCCACCTGGACACGCCGTTCGCGACCTGGACCGAGGAGGACGGCGCGCGCGCGCGCGCCTTGGTGCACGCCTGGCTGACCGAGATGTCCGCCGACAATGTCTTCGTCAAGGGCCACTGCGCGCTGGCCAAGGACCACGGCCATCCCGCGGCCAACCTGGAGGTCACGGCCGAAGCCATCTACATCGTGCGCAACCCCCTCGACGTGGCGATCTCGGCTGCCCACCAAAACGGCCTGTCGCTCGACCAGTCGATCCGCCTGCTGGCTACGCCGGACTCGCGCAGCAAGACCGGCCGGAAAAACGTGCATGAATTCCCCGGCTCGTGGTCGCAGCACGTCGCGAGCTGGACCGCGCCGCCGCACCCGACGCTGCACGTCATGCGCTACGAGGACATGCTGGCCAAGCCGCGCGAAACCTTCGGTGGTCTGGCGAGATTCCTCGGCCTCGATCCGCCCGAGGCGCCCCTGCGGAACGCCATCAACATGTCCTCGTTCGAGGTCCTGAAGGAGCAGGAGCGGCGCTGGGGTTTCCGCGAGAAGTCTGACCACGCCGACGCCTTCTTCCGCGCCGGATCGAGCGGGAAGTGGAAGGACAAGCTCACGCGCGAGCAGATCGCCATGATGGTGAACCTGCAGCGCCAGAAGATGGCGTGCTTCGGCTACATCCCCGCCGGGTTCTGACGCCATGGGCGCGATCATCTGGCTGGCCAGCTACCCGAAATCAGGCAACACGTGGCTGCGCGCGTTCCTGCACAACCTGCTGCGCAACCCGGACCATTCCTTCGACATCAACAACCTGACCGCGTTCAGCCTGGGCGATTCCGATCCGCTGCTCTACCAGCGGCTGGACCCGCGCCCGCCGAACCAGCTGTCGAACGAGGAGATCGCGCGCCTGCGCCCCAAGGTGCAAAGCCTGATGACCGGCGTGTCACCCGACAACGTCTTCGTCAAGACGCACAACGCGCTGGTCGAGGACTTCGGCGTCCCGATGATCTCGCTCGATGTGACCGCCGGCGCGATCTACGTCGTGCGCAACCCGCTGGATGTGGTCATTTCGTACAGCCACCACCTGGGCTGGACTATCGACCAGACGATCGACTTGATGGCCGCCAGCGCCGCGCGCACGCCCAGCGGCCTGAAGTTCGTCACCGAGAAGATCTGCTCGTGGTCGGTGAACGTGGAAAGCTGGACCACGCGGCCCAACCGCACGCTGCACGTGGTGCGCTACGAGGACATGCACGCCGAGCCGATCAAGACCTTCGGCGCCATCGCCGGCTTTCTCGGCCTCAAGCCGCCGCGCGAACGGCTGGAGCGCGCGATCCGGCACTCGTCGTTCAAGGTGCTGCAGGAGCAGGAGAAGCGCCACGGCTTCATCGAACGCAGCCCGATGGCCGAACGCTTCTTCCGCCAAGGCAAGGCCGGCCAGTGGCGATCCGTCCTGAGCGACGCGCAGGTCCAGCGCATCATCACCGACCACGCCGGGCAGATGGACCGCTTCGGCTACCGCGTCGGGGTCGCCGCGTGATCGTCTGGATCCAGAAACTGCTCGACGCGGCCGAGGTCGCGCGCCGGGCCGCTGCGCTGGGCTCCGCGCGCTATGGCTCGGGCAAGGCGACCGCCGGCGTTCTGGCGCGCGGCGCCAAGGAGAACGAGGCGCTCGACGCCGACCCCATCGACAAGCCCGCGCTCGACGCCATCGTGCTCGACGCCATCGGCCGCAACAAGACGTTCGAGGCCGCCGCGCGTCCGGCCAAGATCAACCCGCCGATCCACAGCCGCTATCGGCCGGGCATGCACTATGGCAACCACCTGGACAACGCGGTCATGGGCTCGCGCGCTGATCGCATCCGCGTCGACCTGTCGATGACGCTGTTCCTCAACGATCCCGCCGCGTACGACGGCGGCGAACTGTCGGCGGGCAACGCGGCGGTCTACCCGACCCACTATTACCACGAGGTCAAGCCGGTCACGCGCGGCGAGCGGCTGGCCTGCGTCACCTGGATGCAGAGCCCGGCGCGCGATCTGCAGCGGCGCCAGATGCTCTACGACATGGCCGTGCTGGTCGACTGGATCCACGCCCAGGCGCCCGGCTCGGCCCAGTTCCGCAGCTTCAACAAGATCCAGCTCAACCTCTGCCGCATGTGGGCAGACGACTGACCGTCATGGGCAAGCTGATCTGGCTGGCGAGCTATCCGAAGTCGGGCAACACGTGGCTGCGCGCGTTCCTGCACAACCTGCTGCGCAACGCCGATTGCTCGTTCGACATCAACAGCCTGACCAGCTTCTGCATCATCGACTCGCTGGTGCACCACTACGCGCACGTGGCCGCGCAGGCAGGCCAAGCCTCGTTCGCCCCGTCGGACGCGGCGGCGGTGGCGCGCCTGCGCCCGGCCGTGCACCGGCTGTTCACCCACGCCTCACCGGACAACCGTTTCGTCAAGACGCACCTGGCTTTCGCGCCCGACCACGGCGTGCCCACCATCACGCCCGACGCCACCGCCGGCGCGATCTACGTGCTGCGCGACCCGCGCGACGTCGCGGTCTCCTACGCGCACCATCTGGGGGCCTCGCTCGACGCGACCATCGCGCTGATGGCGCGGCCCGGCTGTCGCACCCCACCCACCGCCGCATGGGTCAGCGAACTGATGGGCTCGTGGTCGGAACACGTGACGAGCTGGACGGGCGCGCCGCTGCCGCGCCTGCACGTGGTGCGCTACGAAGACATGCACGCCCAGCCAATCAAGACGTTCGGCGCCATCGCCGCGTTCCTCAATCTCGCTCCGCCGCGCGAACGGCTGGAGCGGGCGATCCGCCTGTCGTCGTTCAAGGTGCTGCGCGAGCAGGAGAAGCGTCACGGCTTCGCCGAGAAGAACCCGGCGGCCGCCAGCTTCTTCCGCAAAGGCCGCGCCGGGGCGTGGCGCCACGCGTTCGACGACGATCAGGCCGCGGCCGTGGTGGCGGCGCACCGCGCGGTCATGGAACGCTTCGGCTACCTGCCCGGGGCGCAACGCCATGCCGGCTGACGACGTGGCGGCCAACCTGGTCGACGTGCGTGCGCGCATCGCCCGCGCCGCGGCCGATGCCGGGCGCGCCGCGGGCTCGATCACCCTGGTCGCCGTGTCGAAGACCCACGACGCCGAGCGGATCGAGCCAGCGATCCAGGCGGGCCAGCGCGTCTTCGGCGAGAACCGTGTCCAGGAGGCCAAGGCCAAGTGGCCGGCGTTGCGCGCACGCTACCGCGATCTCGAGCTGCACCTGGTCGGACCGCTGCAGACCAACAAGGCGCGCGAGGCGTTGGCCCTGTTCGACGTGATCCAGACCGTCGACCGTGAACGCCTGGCCGTGGCGATCGCCGAGGAAAGCTGGCGATCGGGCCGCCGTCCACGGTGCTGCGTCCAGGTCAACACCGGCGAGGAACCGCAGAAGGCCGGCGTCGCGCCCGCCGAGGCGGACGGGTTCATCACGGCCTGCCGCGCCGATCACGGGCTCGACGTGGTCGGGCTCATGTGCATCCCGCCGCACGACGAACCGCCGGCGCCCCATTTCGCCCTTCTGGCCAAGATCGCCGCCAGGCACGGCCTGGCCGGGCTCAGCATGGGCATGAGCGGCGATTTCGAGGACGCGATCAGGCTTGGCGCGACCCACGTGCGCGTCGGCACGGCGATCTTCGGCGCACGGTGAAGGTCTAACCCAAACCCCGTCGTTCCCGGGCGCCGCAGACGCGGCGAGCCGCGAACCCAGGGCCGCCTTCGCAGCCCATGTTTCTGGTTCCCCGGTTCCGGCCTTCGGCCGGCCCGGGGATGACAATCCAGGACGTCAACGGACAAACTAAATCGACATCGATTCCACAGCTTGCGGACAACTGTCCTACGACCTTGTAGGTCGTCAGGAGGACGCGTCCACGGTGGGCAGGGGCAGCTTCCGCGCCTGATAGCGGTCGAGCGCCTGGGCCATGGCGTCCAGCGCCTCCTGGTAGCCGGTGATCGCGATCGGGGCCTCGGGCTGCACGATCGTCCGTTCACCGCCTGGGCCGGCAGCGCGGGTGCCGGTACGAACGCCGACGGGAAGCTCTCCGATCAAGCTGCTGGTCACGCGCGCCTCTCTCCCGCCCCGGCGCCGCGTCGCAAGCGTCGTGCCACGCCCAGCGTGAACCAAACCTTAGGACAACAAAGGACTATTAGGCCGACTGCCGGCTCCCGACCCGGCAAGACCTGCCGACCGGGCGGTCAATCGCGCCGGGCGGACCGTTTGGTCAGGGCACGGTCGAACGCCTCGAGCTGGGCGTAGGCGCGGCCGAGCAAGCTGGTCTTGGGGTAGAGCCCGTTGCGCCCCGGCTTGCCCGCCTTCTGGCCGGTCAACAGCTCCAGCGCGTCCTCGACGGTCTCGACGCTCCACATGTGGAACTTGCCGGCCTTGATGGCCTGAGCGACGTCCTCGCGCAAGGTCAGGTGCCGTACGTTCGATGCCGGCACCAGGCAGCCCTGCTGGCCGGTCAGGCCGCGCTCGACGCAGCTGCGGAAGAAGCCCTCGACCTTCTGGTTGACGCCGCCGATCGCCTGCACCTGGCCCGCCTGGTTGACCGAACCGGTCAGCGCCACGTCCTGGCGCAAGGGCGCGCCCGCCAGCGACGAGATCACGCAGCACAGCTCCGCCAGCGACGCGCTGTCGCCCTCGATGCCCTCGTAGTTCTGCTCGAAGGTGATCGAGCACGAGAACGACAAGGGGAAGCGCCGGGCGAACAGACCCTTCAGGAAGCCCTCCAGGCCGTAGACGCCCTTCTGCTGGATCGGACCGCTGAGTTCGGTGTGCCGTTCGATGTTGATGACACCATGCACACCCACGTGGGCGCGCGCGGTCACGCGTACCGGCAGGCCGAAGGCGTGGTCGCCGAGCTCCAGGTACGTCAAGCCGTTGACCTGGCCGACCACCTTGCCCTGGGTGTCGATCAGCGTGGTGCCGTGCTGGATGCTTTCCTGGCTGTGGTCCTCGATGCGCGCGTTGCGCCGCCGCCTCTCGTCCAGGGCACGACGCACGTCCTTGACCGTGATGGCGCCGCCGTCGCCCTCCTCGGCGTAGCGGCTCGCCTCGACCAGCACGTCCTCGATCAGCTCGAAGCGCGCCGACAGCTTGTAGCGGTCGTCGGCCCAGCGCGCCGCCTGGCCCAGCAGGCGGTCGACGGCGTCCGCGTCGCAGTGGCGCCGGCACAGATCGCGCGCCGAGCGTTGGATCAGGCGCGCGTAGGCGGCGACGTCGGCGTCGTGGACATCCAGCTCGGAATCGATATCCGCCTTGACCTTGAAGAAGGTGATGAAACTCGGATCGAGCGTGAAGAACTGGTAGTACCACATGGGCGAGCCGACCAGCACCACCAGCAGCTTGAGCGGGATCGGCTTCGGCCGGGGCGTGCCCGCCATGGGGGCCGAGCCGACGCGGTGCAGCTCCTCGATGCGGATCTCGCGGTCGCGCAGCGCCGCCTTGAGGAACTGCCAGCTGTGCGGCTCGGCGGCCAGCGACTCGGCGCGCAGCACCAGGAAGCCGCCGTTGGCCTTGTGCAGCGATCCGGCGCGCACCAGCGTGAAATCGGTCTCGAGCGTGCCGTTCAGCACCCGGTACTGCATGGTGCCGAACAGGTTCTCGTACGTCGGGTTGGGTTCCAGCACCACCGGCGGGTACTTCAGGTCGCCGTTGTCCACCAGGAGGTTGACGGCGTAGCGCCCGGACACCGTCTCCTCGGGCGATTCGTCGTCCTCGCCCGTGCGCTGGAACTGGTGCAGGTGCTCGAGCACGTCGGCGCGCAACTCCACGAGCCAGCGCCCCAGGCCCTTGAACCCGGCGAACTCGCTGCGCACCGCGTCGAGAAGCGGCTCGATCGCCTGGTCGGCGCCGCGCTGTTTGATCTCGTCGACGCGCTCGTTGAGCCCGAGCTCGGCCTGGCGCGCCTCGGCGCGCAGCTCCTCCAGCAAGGGGTTCAGCTCGCCGATGGCGTGCTCCAGCGCGGCGCGGCGTTCCTCGGGCAACGCCGCGATCTCGTCCGGGCCCATGGGCTTGCCCTCGCCGTCCAGCGCGACGACGTTCGGACCCTGGGCGGCGCGCAGCACGTCGAGCCCGAGCTGGCGGGCGCGGGTGCGGGTGCGCTCGAAGCGTTCGTCCAGCTCGTTGCGCGCGCTCTCGTTCAGCGCGCGGACCTCGTCCACGTAGGCCTGGCTCGACAACGACCGCGCGAGCGTGGTCGCGAGCTGCGGCACCAACTCCTCCATGCGGTCGCGGAACTGGCGGCCGATGCCGGCCGGCAGGCGGTAGGGCTTCGGCCGCGATGGCCGACGGAAGTTCATCAGATAGATCCAGTCGTCGCACGGCGGCAGCGACTGCGCATAGGTGCGCAGGTAGTCCAGCGTCGCGTCCATGCGTCCCGTGCGGTCCTCGCCGAGGACGAAGACGTTGAAGCCCTCGTGCCGGATGCCCAGCGCGAAACGCAACGCCTCGCGCGCGCGCTGATGCGAACTCAGGTCGAACACCTGGATGTCGTCCAGGTCCTTGTCGTCCGCGACGAACCGGCCGGCGAACGACGGCAGCCCGACGTCCTCCGCCCCCAAGCGCTTGATCGTCACCCGATACCCCCCGTGTGGCGCCGCGCCAAGGTAGCGCCGCGTCCCGACCGGTCAACAGCTTTCCTGGCCCGGGCGCGCCCCTTGCGGCAGAATGGCGGCGCGAACACGGGCGAGGACACGGATGACGGCGAAGCACATCCTGCTGGTCGTCGACGACGACGCCTTGCGCGACGCGCTGGCCGAGCAGCTTCGCCTGCACGAGGAGTTCACGGTCAGCGAGGCGGCGGACGCGGCGCCGGCGCTGGACCGGGTCAAGGCCGAGCGGTTCGATCTGGTGATCCTGGACGTCGCGCTGCCCGGCATGGACGGGCGCGAGCTGTGCAAGGTCCTGCGCCGCGCCGGCCATCGCATGCCGATCATCATGCTGACCGGCGCCCAGGGCGAGGCGGACACGATCCTCGGCCTGGACGCCGGCGCCACCGACTACATCACCAAGCCGTTCAAGCTGGGCGTGCTGCTGGCGCGCATCCGCGCCCAGCTGCGCACCCACGAGCAGAGCGACGACGCGACCTTCACCATCGGCCCCTACAGCTTCCGCCCGGGCCAGAAACTCCTGGTGCACGGCACCACGGCGAAGAAGGTGCGCCTGACCGAGAAGGAGACCTCGATCCTCAAGTTCCTGCTGCGCGCCGGCGACAAGGCGGTGGGCCGCGACGTGCTGCTCGACAAGGTGTGGGGCTACAACGGCGGCGTGACCACCCACACGCTGGAGACCAACATCTACCGTCTGCGCCAGAAGATCGAGCCCAATCCCGGCGCGGCGACGCTGCTGGTCACCGAGCCGGGCGGCTACCGCCTGGTGCCCTGAGCACCGCCCTTTAGCATGGCCAGGCGGCGCACCAGCACGAACGCGCCCACGCCGGTGGCCAGGGTCAGCGCGCCGAAGGTGGGCCACACGATGTCCCAGCCCAACGTGGTTCCGGCGAGCACGGGCAGCAGCAGCGGACCCGCGAACACGCCCAGGTTGCGCCCGCGCATCAGCACGCCGAACGCACCGCTGCCCACGCGCTCGCGGCCCACAATCAGGGCCGGCATGGCGAACAGGCAGACCGGCGTGATACCGCACGCGATGCCGTAGACCGCCAGCAACGCGATGCCGCCGCCGCCCATCACGTGCGGCGCGACCAGCCACACCCCGGCCTCGACCAGGATCGAGCCGACGAACGCCGGGCCCAGCGGCAGCCCGGCGCGGAACGCGGCGCCGATCGCCACGTTGAACACCAGCACCGCGAACGCGGCCACGCTGGCGGCGCCCACCGCCGCCCCGCCGCCCAGGCCCAGGGTGCCGACCAGGTAGGTGTTCAGCCAGCTCATGAACGCGATGTACTGGCCGCTCCACGCCATGAACACCAGCGACGCCAGCACCAGCGTGCGTCGTTCCTCGCGCGCCAGCGGCACGGGGGCCGCGGCAGCCGCGCCGAAGCCGTGGCCGCGCGCCGCCATGCGCCTCGCCCACAGGGCGATCGCGATCGGCACCACGGTCGCCACGGCCCACGGCACGCGCCAGGCGCCGCTGTCGGCGGCGGGCAGGGTAATGGCGTTGGCGATCAGCTGGCCGACCGGCACCCAGGTGGCGGCCACGCCGGCGACAAAGGCGAGCTGCGCCGGCCCGGCGGATCGGTTGGCCAGCGCCGGCCCCGCGATGGCCAGCACCGCGTAGCCGAGACCCTCGATGGCCCGCGCGGCCAACACGACGGCGCCCGACTCGGGTGCGGCAAGGGTCAGGGCCGAGCCCAGCGCGAAGGCCGCGCACGCGGCCTGCACCAGCCGGAAGCCCGATCGTTCCAGCGCGCGGCCCGCGTGCACCGACATCACCAGGCCGACCAGGGCGTAGACCGACATGAAGCCGCCGGCCAGGACGGGATCGTAGCCGTAGCGCTGGAGCAGAACGGGAAGCAGCGGCGGCAGCTTGTACTGCTGGAACGTGGCCAGTACGGCGAGCGCCAGGCCGAAGGCGACGCCGTCCCAGCGCGTGCCGTCGCCGTGCCTCACGGCGCGCGGCCCGGCAGCATGGGCTTCCGCCGCGCGACCGCGTCGGGCAGACTGCGCGCCGCACGACAGTGGAGCCCCAGGTGCGGCACGACGATCGACGCGATTTCTTCGTCCGGTTCTGGGGCGTGCGCGGCAGCATTCCGTGCCCGGGTCCCGACACCATCCGCTACGGCGGCAACACGAGCTGCCTGGAGGTGCGCTGCGGCGACCGCTTGTTCATCCTGGACGGCGGCACGGGGCTGCGCCTGCTCGATCGAGCGCTGGGCGACGGGCCGATCGACGCGGACGTGCTGTTCACCCATTCGCACCTCGATCACGTCAACGGCTGGTCGTACTTCAGCCGGCTCAAGGACCCGCGCCACCGCATCGGCGTGTGGGCCGGCCATCTGGGGCCGTCGCACCGGCTGGCCGATGTGCTCGCGCGCTTCCTCGCCGATCCGCTCGCCCCGGTGCACGTGGGCAACGTGCAGGCAGCGCTGACCTATCATGAATTCCGCTCGGGCGACAGGTTGCGGCCGCGCGACGACGTGCTGGTGCGCACCGCGCCCTTGAACCATCCCAACAACGCCACCGGCTATCGCATCGAGTTCGGAGGGCGCGCCCTGTGCTATGTCACCGATACCGAGCACACGCCGGGACGGCCCGATGATACCATCATGGATCTGATCGAGGGCGCCGACATCGTGATCTACGATTCCACGTACACCGACGCGGCATACCCCGACTTCGTCGGCTGGGGTCATTCGACCTGGCAGGAAGGCGTGCGCCTGGCCGAGGCGGCGGGCGTGCACACCTTCGTCGCCTTCCACCACGACCCCAACCACGACGATGCCGCCATGGATGCCATCGCCCAGGCGCTGAGCGCGGCCCGCCCGGGCTCGATCGTCGCGCGCGAAGGCATGGTGCTGCGGCCGTGATCGGTGCCAAGGGACCCTGGCGCGGCAGCCGCTTCGCCCTGACGACCGTGCTCGGGCTCGGCCGGCGCGGCTTCTTCATCCCCTACCGCCACGCGCCCCGCGTGCCGGCGCCGGGAACGCGGCCCACGTACGCCGCCATCGAGACGCTGTTCGCGGCGCACGAGGCGGTGTTCCTGGCCATGCTCGACCGGGTCGAGGACCTGGCGGGACCGCTCGAGGCGATCGGCGGCCAGGGCGCGCGCTGGGACCAGGATTGGTTCCCCCGGATGGACGCGGCGGTCGCCTACGCCATGGTGCGCGCGGCGCGGCCGCGCCTGATCGTCGAGGTCGGCGCCGGCCATTCGACGCGGTTCATGGCGCGCGCCATCGCCGACGCCAGCCTGGAAACCCGCCTGGTATCGATCGACCCCGCGCCGCGCGCGGCGCCAATGGGGGCGGCGGTGGAAACCATCGCGCGCGACCTGCACGCCGTGGGCGACGAGGTCTTCGCGCCGCTCGCCAACGGCGACATCCTGTTCATCGATTCCAGTCACATCCTGCAGCCGGGCACCGACGTGGACCGCCTGCTCAACCACGTGATCCCGGCCCTGCCGGCCGGCGTGCTGGTGCACCTGCACGACATCTTCCTGCCCGACGACTACCCGGCGTCGTGGGCGTGGCGCGGCTACAACGAACAGTTGGGCGTCGCAGCGCTGCTCAACGGCGGCACGTGGCAGCCGCTGTTCGCCAGCTGCTACGTGGCGACGCGCCAGCCCGATTGGCTGATGCGCGGCGTGCTGGGGCGTCTGCCGCTCGTGCCCGGCGCCTTCGAATCGAGCCTGTGGCTCCGTCGGCGGTAGGCGCTCAAGGCAGGTCGAAGACCAGCGCCTCGCCGCCGCCCGGCACACCGGCCAGGTCGAGCGCGCTCTCGCCTTCCAGCGCCGCGCCGTCGCCCGGGCCCAGCGTCGTGCCGTTGACCGCCATGCCGCCCTGCGCCACCTGGACCCAGGCGCGCCGGCGCGGCCGCAGCGCGTGGCGCGCGGTCTCGCCGGGTTCCAGCGCCGTGGCCAGGATCGTCGCGTCCTGGCGGATCGTCACGGCGGCGCCCGTGCCCGGCGGCCCCGCCACCGGCGCCAACCGGCCGCGCTTGGCCGCCGCCTCGACCATGGTCTGCTCGTAGCCCGGCTGCAGCCCGTCGGTGTCGGGCACGATCCAGATCTGCAGCAGGTGCACGCTCTGCGCGGGCGAATCGTTGATCTCGCTGTGGCGGATACCGGTGCCCGCCGACATGCGCTGCACCTCGCCGGCGCGGATGACCGAGCCGTTGCCCAGGCTGTCGCCGTGGCGCAAGGCACCCTCGATCATCCAGGTGACGATCTCCATGTCGCGGTGGCCGTGCATGCCGAAGCCGCCGCCGCCGGCGATGCGGTCGTCGTTGATCACGCGCAGCGGCCCGAAGCCCATGTGGTCGGGATCGAAGTACTCGGCGAACGAGAAGGAATGGCGGCTGTCCAGCCAGTCGAGCCGGGTGGCGCCGCGCGCGGCGGCCGGGCGAACGGTGATCATGGCGCGATCCTACACCTGATCGGACGCGCCGATCACCGATAGGGGTCCGCCGCATCGCGCAGGCCGTCGCCCAGGAAGTTGAACGCCAGCACGACGATGATCACTGGTACCACCGGCAGCATCAGCCACGGGTACAGCGCGACGACGTTGATGTTCTGCGCCTCGTTCAGCAGCACGCCCCACGACGTGATCGGCGGGCGCAGCCCCAGGCCCAGGAACGACAGCGCCGTCTCGCCCAGGATCATCGCCGGCACCGAGAGAGTCGCCGAGGCGATCAGATGGCTCGCGAAGCTGGGCATCAGGTGCTTGAAGATGATGCGCTGGGGGCGCGCGCCCAGCAGCATGGCGGCGGTTGCGAAGTCCTCCTCGCGCAGCGCGAGGAGCTTGGAGCGCACCGCGCGCGCGAGCCCGGTCCAGTCGAGCAGGCCGAGGATGATGGTGATGCCGAAGTAGATCAGGATCGGGTTCCAGTTCACCGGCAACGCGGCGGACAGCGCCATCCAAAGCGGCAGCTCGGGGAACGAGCGGATGATCTCGATCACGCGCTGCACGATGCTGTCGACCCAGCCGCCGTAGTAGCCGGCCAGCCCACCGAACACGAGGCCGAGGGCGAAGCTGATGGTAATGCCGACCAGGCCGACGGTCAGCGACACGCGCGCTCCCACCACCACGCGCGACATCACGTCGCGGCCCAGTCGATCGGTGCCGAACAGGAAGAACGTGCCGTCCGCGGCCGGGCAGACGACGTGGAAGCGCATGGGCACGGCACCCCACAGCTCGTAGGCGTCGCCCAGGCAGAAGAAACGCAGCCTCTGCACCTTGTCGGGGTTGGGCGTGTAGACGCGCTTGAGCGTGTCCATGTCCAGCCGGTAGTCGTAGCCGTAGACGAACGGCCCGACGAACGATCCTTCGTGGAACAGGTGGATCGCCTGGGGCGGGGCGAAGATGTGGTCGGTGTTGCGCGTGTGCAGGTTGTAGGGCGCGATCAGCTCGGCGATCAGCATGGTCGAATAGCAGAACGCCAGGATCAGGCCCGACAGCACGGCCAGGCGGTGGCGCCGCAGCTTCCACCACATTAGCCGCCATTGGGATGCCAGGTAGTAGCGTTCCTGCTCGGCCGTCATGGTCTCGACGGTCGTCACGTCGAACGGCGCGCTCGAGACGTAGCGCGCCACGTGCGTGGAGGTGTCGGAGGACGGGTCCATCAGCGCGACGCCCCGCCACCCAGCCGGATGCGCGGATCGAGCAGCGCCAGCGCCAGATCCGACACCAGCACGCCCAGCACGGTCAGGAACGCCAGGCACATCAGGAACGACCCGGCCAGGTACATGTCCTGGGTGCGCAGCGCGTTCAGCAGCATCGGGCCCGTGGTGGGCAGCGACAGCACCACCGAAACGATCGCCGCGCCCGAGATCACCTGGGGCAGCAGGTTGCCGATGTCGGCGATGAACGGGTTGAGCGCCATGCGCAGCGGGTACTTGAACAGCGCGCGCAGCGGCGGCATGCCCTTGGCGCGCGCCGTCACCACGTACTGCTTCTGCATCTCGTCCAGCAGGTTCGCGCGCAGCCGGCGGATCAGGCCCGCGGTGCCCGAGGTGCCGATGACCAGCACGGGCACCCACAGGTGCTCGAGGATCGAGACGAACTTGCCCCAGCTCATGGGCCGATCCAGGTACTCGGGGTCCATAAGCCCGCCGATCGAGGTGCCGAACCACACGTTGGCGGCGTACAGCAGCACCAGCGCCAGCAGGAAGTTGGGCGTCGCCAGGCCGAGGAAGCCAAGGAACGTCAGCGTGTAGTCGCTGGTGGAGTACTGGTGGGTGGCCGAGTAGATGCCGATCGGGAACGCCACCAGGTAGGTGAACACGATGGTGGCGAACGATACGATGAAAGTCAGCAGCAACTGGTCGCCGATGATCTGGGCGGCCGGCAGGTTGAACTCGAAGGACTGGCCGAAGTCGCCCCGCAGCAGGCCGCCGACCCACACCAGGTACTGCTTCCACATGGGCTGGTCGAGCCCGTAGGTCTGGCGCAGGAACTCGATCTTCTCGTCGGCCGCCTCGCCCTGGGCCTCCAGCTCGGCCATGTACGTGGTCAGATAATCGCCCGGCGGCAGCTGGATGATGATGAACGTCAGCAGGCTGATCCCGAGCAGCGTCGGGATCATCACCAGGAAGCGATGGGCGATGTAGGTCAGCACGGGTCAGTTCGTCGCCAGGGTCGCTTCGCCGGGGGTGAACCAGAACTGGTCGGCCCGGCAGACGCCGAACTGCGCCCCCGGTTCCCAATTGAAGATCGCGTCCGTCGGCACGTTGTTCAGGCGGTCCGACACGACCACCGGCTGCAACGCGCCCGAGACCACGCCGATGGTGTAGACCTGATCGGCGTGAATGGCGAGCATGCGGTGCCAGATCGCGGCGCGGTCCTCGTCATTCGCGGACGCGCGCCACGCCTCGTTCAGCGCCATCAGCTCCTGGGCCTCGGGCAGGTCGACCGGCTCGCCCGATTCGCCCGCGGTTTCGAAGTACTGGCCCCACGCCGGCCATTGCAGCGACTGCTGGGTGGTCGGCGCGAACTCGAAGGGACTCATGCCCGCCGTGGTCACGCCGTTCTCGTAGCCGGTCCACACCGACATCACCGTCTGGCCGGCGAACACGCGGTTGCGCAGCACCTCGCGCTGCATGGGCCGCGAGTAGAGCTTCACGCCCGCCGCCATCCAGCTGTCGTGGATCAGCTCCAGCACGTCGGTCTGCGTCGTGTCCTCGCCCGCCGTCTCGACCACGATCTCGAGCGGCCGACCGTCCGCCAGCAGCCGCACGCCGCGCCCGTCGCGCGACGAAAGACCCATCGCGTCCAACAGCCGGTTCGCCTCGATCAGGTCGAAGGCGGCGTAGGCGTCGCGGTATTCCGGGCGGAACAGCGGGCTTTCCGGCAGCACCGTGTTGGCCGCCTCGTTGGCCAGGCCGTAGAAGATGACCTGGTTGACCTCGTGGCGGTTGACCGCCAGCGAGAGGGCGCGGCGGAACCGCACGTCGCGCACCAGCGCGCGCCACGCCGGATCGGCGACGTTGAGGTTGGGATAGAGCGTGAAGGCCGAGCCCACCGCCGTGCGCCACAGGTGGACCCGGTACTTGTTGCGCTCCTCCGCCTCCTTGAGGAACGTGTAGTCGCCGAAGCTGAGCCCGCGCGCCTGCAACGCCGCCTCGCCGGCGCCGGTCTTGGCCGGGATCAGCTTGCTGTCCACCACGTCCAGCACGACCCGGTCGATGTAGGGCAGCTGCCGGCCCTCGGCGTCGACGCGATGGTAGTAGGGGTTGCGCACCGCGACGAAGCGCTTGGCCGGCGCCGCGTTGGTGATCGTCCACGGGTGCAGCGTCGGCAGCGCCGGGTTGTCGAAGCGGTAGAGGTTGTCGACGCTGTTGTGCAGCGCGGCCCAGCCGTCCTTGCCGGCTTCCTCCGCCTGCGCCGCCAGGGCGGCCGGATCGGCGTAGCGCGGATGGTAGGGCTTCAGGTAGTGCGCCGGCGCGTAGATGAACAGCGGCGTCGTCGCCGCGCACGCCGGCAGGAAGAACGGGTTGGGCTTCGACCACGTGTAGCGCACCGTGGTCGCGTCCGGGAATTCGACCATTGGCGCTTCGCCGTCGACCAACAGCACCTGGGGCAGGCCGGAAGGGCTGAGGTCCTGGTCGTTGGCCACGTCCTCCCACCAGTAGCGGAAGTCCTCGGACGTGAAGGGGGCGCCGTCGGACCACTTGTGCCCGGGCCGCAGGTGCAAGGTGAACACGCGGTCGCCCTCGATCGCGACGGACTCCAGCAGGTCCGGCCGCAGCACGTAATCCCGGTCGTAGACCACCAGCCGCGTGTAGCCGAACGCGGCCAGGAGCCGCGTGTCCTTCTCGCGATGCACCATGGTGTGCAGTTCGCCGCCGTAGGCGCCGATCGTCTGCCCCTCGTCCAACGGCGCCACCAGCGGCACGGCCGGCAGGCGCTCGGCCACCGGCGGCAGCTCGCCGCGCAGGACCGCGTCCTCCAGCGCCGGAGGCTCGATCGGGGTCAATGCCGTGGCGCGCATCGCCAGCGAAACCAGGATCAGCGCCGCGACGGCGAACGCGCGCATCACGCCGCCCCCGCCAGGTTCGGGCGCGCGCGCACCAGGTGCCCGTCGCCCAGGTCGATCATGCCCGGCGCGTCGCCGTCGCGCACGGCAAAGGGCTCGGGCCAGGCCCCGGGGTCCGACGCGCGCCCCGCCATCAGCGCGTCGAAGTCCAGCCGACGATCCAGGCTGGGCTCGGGCACCGCGGCCACCAGCGCGCGGGTGTAGGGATGGACCGGGTCGGCGAACAGCACGCTGGCCGGCGCCGTCTCGACGATGCGCCCGGCGCACATGACCGCGATGCGGTCGGCGATGTAATCGACCACCGCCAGGTTGTGCGAGATGAACAGGTAGGTCAGGCCCAGGCGTTCCTGCAGGTCCTTGAGGAGGTTGAGGATCTGTGCCTGGATCGACACGTCGAGCGCCGAGACCGGCTCGTCGCACACCAGCAGGTCGGGGCCGAGCGCGAGGGCGCGCGCGATGCCGATACGTTGGCGCTGGCCGCCCGAGAAGCTGTGCGGATAGCGGCGCAGATGACGCACGTCGAGCCCGACCAGGCGCATCAGTTCCTTCACCCGCTCCAGCCGCTCCTCGCGCGTGCCGATGCCGTGGATGTCGAACGGCTCGGCCAGGATGTCGAGCACGGTCATGCGCGGGTTCAACGACGAGAACGGGTCCTGGAAGATGAACTGGACCTTGCGCCGGAACGCCATCAGGGTGTCGCCGTGCAGCGACGCCACGTCGACCATGGTGCCGCGGTCGTTGAAGCGGATGGTGCCGCCGCCGACCGACAGGGCGCGCAGGATCATCTTGCTGGTGGTCGTCTTGCCGCAGCCCGATTCACCCACCAGACCCAGGCATTCGCCGCGCGCGATCGCGAACGACACGTCGCTGACCACGGCAACGTCGCCGCGTCCCGAACGATCGAACAGGCCGGAGTTGCGGATCGTGAACGACTTGCAGAGCCCTTGGACGTCCAGCAGCGGTCCTGCGGCGTCCGCGCCCGTGGGCCAGGGTTCGCGGTGCCAAGTCTCCACATGCGGCGGCTCGATCGCCCGCAGCGGCACCAGCCGCTCGCCCGGCGCCATGGCGAAACGCGGCACCGCGCGCAGCAGCGCCTTCAGATAGGGGTGCTCCGGCGCGCGGAAGATATCCTGCGCCGTGCCGCTCTCCATGGCCTCGCCGTGGTACATGACGACCACGTCCTCGGCCATGTTCGCCACGACGCCCAGGTCGTGGGTGATCAGCAGCACCGCCATGCCCAACTCGGCCTGCAGGTCGCCGATCAGCTTCAGGATCTGCGCCTGGATCGTGACGTCCAGCGCGGTCGTCGGCTCGTCCGCGATCAGCAGCGACGGCCGGCAGATCAGCGCCATGGCGATCATGGCGCGCTGGCGCAGGCCGCCCGACAGCTCGAACGGGTAGGTGCGGTACGCCTTGGCCGGATCGGGGAAGCCGACCAGGCGCAGCATGTCGATGGTCAGCTCGCGTCCCTGGGCCCGGCTGGTCCTGCGGTGCAGGTGCAGCGCCTCGCCCACCTGATCGCCCACGGTGTGCAGCGGCGACAGCGACGTCATCGGCTCCTGGAAGATCAGCGAGATGCGGCCGCCGCGCACGCCGCGCATGGCGGCGCCGTCGGCCTTCAGCGTGACCAGGTCGACCGGCGGCGCCTTGCCGGCCGGGTCGTTCAGCACGATCGACCCGCGCGCGATCGCCGCGTTGCTCGGCAGGATGCGCATGATCGCCTGGGACAGCACCGACTTGCCCGAACCAGATTCGCCCACCAGCGCGGTCGTCCGTCCCGGCCAGATGTCGAACGCCACGCCGCGCACCGCCGGCACCACTGCCGGGCCGACGGCGAAGGTGACCACCAGGTCGCGGATCGAGACCAGCGGCGTCACGGCGTGGCTCTCGCGATGTCGAGCGTGTCGTCCGCGCCGGTGTCCAGGCCCATGGCCTCGAGGTTAGCGCGCGTCGTGGCGCCCAGCGCGACGCCGTTGGCGACGGCCGCCGCCACGGCGCGCCCGACGATGGCGTCAAAGTTCTCGATCGTCGAATCGATGGTCACGGCACGACCGCGCCGGCCCCTGACCTTGAGCTCCATCCAGCCGCGCCGGCGGTCGCGCCGCGTGGCGAAGAAGGCGAGCTTGAACACGGTCACGTCGTTCCACGGCACGGTGCCGCCCAGCGGGCCACCGATGGTCACGGCGCGCTCGTCGCACGTGACCGGGCCGATCTGGCGCGCAAACGTGCGCACGGCGAACTGGGCGAACAGCAGCGCCATGGCGGCCAGCACCCAGGCGACCGCCGGCGCCATCGGCACCAAGGCGAGCGGCCCGCCGGTCAGGACCAAGCCGGCGCCGGCGCGGCCGTAATCCGCCATCAGGGTCGCGGTGGGGTAGCGGTGCAGGCTCATGGGCCGATGCCGAAGGCTTCGCGCGCCGAAACCCAGCGCGCGCCCCCGTGGCCCGCCACCGCGGCGGCGAAACGGTCGACGAAGCGCCAGCACGCCGCGTCGTGCACCGCGTGATGGGTCAGGAGCCCGGTCGGCTCCCCGCCATCCACCGTGCCCTCGCGCCGTGCCCGCAGATGATCGATCGCCGCCGTCAACGCCGCGTCCTCGCCCACAAAGCCGCGGCCATGATGCCACGCGACGATGTCCACGTGGGTGTTGACCGTTACGGGGCCACCGGCGGCGCGCCGGCGTGGTCCGAACCGCGACAGGCCGCGCCAACCAGCCCCGGCCAGACGGCCGACCAGGCTTTCGGCGATGCGGTTCCACGGCGGCACCAGGACCGGCAGCGTGTTGGGCAACCGGGCCAGCACCGCGCGGCCCCGCTCTAGCGCCGCGAGCGACGCCGTGTCGTGCAATCGGCCGCCCAGTTCGACCTTCTTGGCGCCGGGCGCGGCATGGTCCGTATGGTCCCAGCCGTGCTGCAGCACGTCCACGTCCTCGGCGCCGATCCGGCCCGCGCCCTCGGCGCCGAGCCAGGCGGGCACGGCCGCCACGGCGAGCGGTGTACCGAGGGCGCGCCGGGCCTCGAAAAGGCGGTCGAGCGCCGCGCTGGGCGCGCCGGCGTCATCGTCGCGCCACCACAGGGTGGCGACGCGACCCGCAGCGGCCCAACGGTCGAACTCCTCATCCAGCGCGTCCCAGGTCGACATGGCCGGTCTCGGCCCATGTCTTTAGCAGAGCGGCACTTCTTTGGGCACCGTCGATGTCTACCATCAGGGTCGGCAAGGTTCGCTCGGCGGTAGCCGCTACGGCCTGGGCCAACCGCGCCGGGCCGAGGTCGTCCTCGGCGATCACATGCATCAGACCCAGGGCCTCCAGCCGCGCGGCCCGCGTCGCCTGTTCGGTCTGACCGCCGGCGCTGAACGGCACCACGACCGCGCGCGCCCGCGCCGCCAGCACGTCGGCCACGGTGTTGTAGCCGCCCTGGGACACCGAAACCGCGCAATGGGCCAGCAGGCTGCGGAAATCCGGCCGGTTCGGCTCGATCACGGCGTTGGGCGGCGGCGCTGGACCCATGTCCGGCGGGATGGTGCCCGTCCCTGTCAGCACGCGCCAGGTCCGGCCAGGATCCAGCGCGGCGGCCGCCAGCGCGGCGCGGCGCAGGCGGCGCAGGCCGGCGCCCACGGCGCCGCCGCCGGCCGACACCAGGACCTCGCAGTGGCCTGGCCCCGCCGGTTCGCGTGGCGCCGGCGCCGCCGCGACATAGCCCGTGTAGACCAGCCGGTCGGCGATCAGGCCGGCCGCCGGGAAACTCGCCTCGAAGGGCAACACACGGGCGTCGCCGTGGACCAGCACCGCGTCCAGCCGGTCGCGCGCCACCACGGCCATCGCCGCCGCCCGTTCCGGTGTCGTGCGCTGCAGCACGTCGCGCACCGAACCCACGGTCACCGCGCCGCGCGCGCGCGCCGCGACCAGCAGCGCGTCGAACTCCGCCGCCAGCTTGCGCCGGCCGAACGGATACTGCTCGACAACCACCAGGTGCGGCGCGGTCTCGGCCAGGAGCGCCAGCAGGCGCTCGCGGCGTGCCGCGAACAGCGCCGCGTCCGCCGCCCGGCATTCGGCGTTGACCAGATGGGCGAAGCTCTCGTCGGTCGCGCGCAAGCCCTGAAGTGCGACCAGACGCGCGCCGCCGACGCCGAGCCCCGGCACCGTCATGCCGCCGCTGACCAGGGTGGTGGCCACGCCGCGCACCGCCAGCGCTTCGGCGATCAGGGCGGCGCGGGCCAAGTGCCCGATGCCCAGCAGGTGGGTGACCGCGATCAGGACCCGCGCCGTCACGCCGATCCGGTCAGGGGCAGGTTCAGCCGTTCGACCGTGGGCCGGCCCGCCGCGTCGAGCCGGAACAGGTGCGCGTCGCCGTAGCAGATGCGCGCCGGCGGCTCGCCAACGAAGTCCCACCCCGTGGCCAGGCCGATCACGGCACGGATCACGCCCTTGTGCGCGATGGCGCACACCGGTTCGGAGCCCGTCGCGATCTCGGCCAACCAGGGCGCCACGCGCGCCTGCACCTGGCGCGGGCTCTCGCCGCCGGGCGCGCGGAAATCTAGCCCGCGCGCCTCGTTGGCCTCCATGCCCTCGGGATCGGCGTCGCGCAGCTCGGCCAGCGACCGCCCCTCCCACAGCCCCCAGTGCATCTCGATCAGGCGCGGCTCGACCGCGGCCGCCACGCCCAGGATCGCCGCGGTCTCGCGCGCGCGCCCGAGCGGGCTGGTGAACCAGCGCGCGCCCGCCGCGTCCTCAGGCAGGCGCCAGGCCGCGACCTCGGCGCGGCCCGCCTCGCCGAGCGGCACGTCGAGCCGCCCCTTGAGTCGTCGCTCCGCCGAGGCCGAGGTGCGGCCGTGGCGCATGAGGATCAGCAGCGTCACGGCCCGACCCCGGCGATGCGCAGCGCGCGGGCCACGGCGCGCCCCGCCGCCGCCGGCCCGTGACGGCGCGACACGTAGGCGCGCGCGCGCCGGCCCAGCGCCGCGCGCAGCCGTGGTTCGTCGAGCAGGCGCACGGCGGCGGCGGCGAACGCCGCGTCGTCGCCCGGCGGCACCAGCAGGCCCGACGTGCCGTCGCGCACCACGGCGGTGACACCCGGCTCGGCCGCCGCGATCACGGGGCAGCCCGCCGCCTGGGCCTCCAGATACGCCATGCCGTAAGCCTCCCCGACGCCGGGCCAGACAAACACGTCCGCCGCCGCGTAATACGCCGGCAACGCGTGGGTGGGCAATGCGCCGAGCCCGTGGACGCTCGGGCCCAGCGGGGCCAGGGCGGCACGGCACGCGTCAAGGGCGGGGCCGTCGCCGATGACCAAGAGCTGCCACGGCCGGCCGCGCACGCGCGCCAGCGCCGCGCCCAGGCGCTGGTAGGACGAGGTCTTGGCGCCGGGCCGCATCATGGCGACGGTCAGCAGCCAGGGTTGCCCGGGGTCCAGGCCGTGGCGCGCCGCCAGGGCCGCCCGGTCGCGGCGCACCGACACGAACGGCGCCGGGTCCACGAATGGCGGCAGCGGCACCGTGCGCCGTGCCGGCACCACGCCGCGCAGGCCGGGTCGATCGCGCTCGGTCATGACCAGGACAGCATCGGCGCGACCGATCGCCGCCAGCGCACCCTCAAAGCCGACCGCCCAGGGGCCCTCCAGGCGCTTCCGGGCGATGCTCGGCTCGGCCACCACGTAGGGGATGGCCAGACGATCGGCGACCACCGGCCCGATCCAGTCGGGCGCCTTGTGGTGCACATGGTAGGTGAACCAGACGGCGGGCCGGGGCGCCAGGGTCGCGGCCAGGCGGTCGGCCTCGCGCACGGCGCGGGCGCGGATGCGCGCTTGGCGCAACGCGTCGCCCGTGCCGTCGAAGGCGCGCAGGCGCGACGCCACGGTCACCTGGTGGCCCAGGTCGCCCAGCAGGACCATCAGCGCGCGCGCCATGCGCCGGTCGCCCGACGGCACCGGGTGGTCCGGGCGCTTCATGGGCGCGTAGAACGCGACGCGGGCCACGGTCTCAATCCACGCCGAACTTCGCCGCCAGCCGGTCGATGCCGGCCCCGAGATCGAAATCGCGCCGCACCCGCGCGGCACCCGCCGCGCCCAGGCGCGCGCGCAAGGCGGGATCGGCGATCAGGCGCGCCAGCGCCGATGTCAGGGCCGCCCGGTCGCCCGGCTCGACCAGCACGCCGTTGACCTCGGGCTCGATCAGCTCGGGCACGCCCGCGATCGCGGTGGCGACCACGGCCAGGCCCTGGCTCTGCGCCTCGACCAGCACGTTAGGCAGGCCGTCGCGGTCGCCGTCGGCGGCGACGCGCGGGCTCAGCGCGAACAGATCGGCGGCGCGGTAGGCGGCCAGCACATCCTCCTGGGGGCGGGCGCCCAGCCAGGTGACGCGCGCCGCGATGCCGGCGGCGCGCGCCTGGGCCTCGAGGGAGGCGCGCAACGGTCCGCCGCCCACGTGGGTCAGGTGCCAATGCAGGCCGGTGGGCAGGGTGGCCAGGGCGGCCAGCAGATCGTCCAGGCCCTTCTTGGGCACGGCGCGCGCGACCGCCAGGATGCGCACCGGATGCGCGGGATCGACGCCGTCGCGCGTCTCGCCGGGCGGCGCCGGCGGGAACCGCTCCAGGTCGAGCCCGTGATAGACCAGCTCGACGCGGCCAGTCGGTGCCAGCGCGTCGAGCGCCCGCCAGCCGGCCCGGGTGCAGGTGACGGCCCAGGCGCACGCGGCAAGCTTCTCGCGCTTCTCCCATTCGGGCGTGGTCCAGATGTCCTTGGCGTGGGCCGAGACCGACCAGGGCAGGCCGCGCATCACCGCCGCGTAACGGGTGACCGAGGCCGGCGTGTGCAGGAAGTGCGCGTGGAACTGGCCGATCGCCGCCGGCGCCTCGGCGGCCAGCACGCACGCTTGGCCGAACCGGCGTACCCGGTTGGCCGTGCGATCGCGCGCCAGGTCGGCGCGCCAGGCGCACCAGGCTGCGCCGTAGCCCGGCAGGCGCCGGGCGCGCCACCAGCCGGCGACGACGCGCAGCGGCGCGTGCCACAGATACTCCGGCAAATAGGCGACGGGCGCGCGAATCGCCCGGTGCGCCGGGTGCAGCGCGCGGTCGGCCGGCCGGCGCAGCGACACGATGCGCACGTCCAGACCGCGCCGCTCCAGCGCCAGGATTTCTTGGGCGATGAAGGTCTCGGACAGGCGTGGGTAGCCCTTGAGGACGAACGCGACCGGCCGCCTCACACGCCGATCACTTCGCCACGGCCAGCCGGTACGCCGCGCGCCGTTCCAGTCCCAGCTCGACCAGCCGGTTGACGTTCTCGAGCCCGTCCAGCAGGCCGGGGATCACCACGCTCGATGGCCGCTTCTGCTGGGGCAGGTGGCGCAGCGCGGTGGCCATGCGCTGCGGATCGCGCTGGCCGTCGTCGCTGAGCATGGCGACCAGGCCGAGCTCGGCGGCGCGGCGCATGCGGATCGCCTGCTCCATGCGCGGCACCGTGCGCGGCACGATGATCGCGCGCTTGTCCAGCGACAGGATCTCGCAGAACGTGTTGTAGCCGCCCATGGCCACTACGCCCGCGGCGCGCGACATCATGGTCTCGATGTACGCGTCGAAGATGATGCTGCGCAGGCGCGGGATCGCCGCGATGCGCCGCTGGAACTCGGCCACCGTCTCGGCCTGCATGAACGGCCCGAACACGATGAGCGCCCGCCACGGCGGCGTGAACGAGGATTCGTAGGCGCGGATCACCCAGTCGACCAGCGCTTCGCCGTCGCCGCCGCCGCCGGGCGTGACCAGCAGGAACGGCTCCTCCATGTCGATCAGCTCGCGCCCGCTCGGCACGGTGTAGGGTACCGAACGGCGCAGGTAGCCGGTGAACACCACCTTCTTGCGCACCGACTTGGGCACGTTGATGTCGGCCAGCGGGTCCCAGATCTGCGGCAGGCCGTAGACCCAGATCTCGTCGTAGAGATCGCGCAGCGCCGGCCCCACGCCCTTGCGCTTCCATTCCGGCGCCAGGTGCGCCGGCTCGTCCAGCACATCGCGCAGGCCGAGCACCAGGCGCGTGCCACGCTCCTTCAGGGTCTCGAGCGTCTCCTTGACCTCGCCGCGCAGGCCCAGCGGCTCCTTGTCGACGAGGAAGATGTCGGGATCGAAGATCTCGGCGGTATGCCGGATGATCAACTCCCGCATGGCGAGCGTCTCCTCGATATCGATGTGCAGATTGAGCGAGGTGTAGTCGCCGCTGCGCAGCTTGATCACGCCGGGGACGCGCACGAAGTCGACGCGGGCGCGGAAATCGAACGAGCCGATGATCGGCGAGCCCGACAGGATCAGCACCGACAATTCGCGGAAGTTCTCGACCAGCGCATGCGCGATGGTACGGCAGCGCCGGAGGTGGCCGAGCCCGAACGTGTCGTGACTGTAGATGAGGACTCGTGGGCCCATTCCCCGCGACCCCATGCCCATGGTGCGTGAGCGCATCCTCGCCCCAAAAGGCGTGGCTGCGGGCGGACTATGGCATAGGGTCCGGGTGGCCGCGAGTCGACGGCTGTACCTCTGTCGGTGCCTGGGCTAAGGTGCCGCGCCATTTGGCCCGGCGCCGCCGGGCCCGGCGGCGCAGGGCGATGGAACCGAGTATCTTTCGTTACATCCTGAAGTACTCAAAGCGCCAGCAAGTCATGATCGTGCTGGTGACCCTGGCGTCGTTGCCGTTCTATTACGCCTCGCTCGACGTTCCGAAACTGATCGTCAACGATGCGTTGGACAGCGCATCGTCCGAGTTTCCCCTACCATTTCAAATACTGGGGTTCGAGTTTTTTGGCTTGGATCAGAAGCCTCTGTTATACGCCTATTGTGCGCTGTTTCTGGCGCTGGTGCTCATCAACGGCGGCTTCAAGTACCTGCTCAACGTCATGAAGGGTGTCATGGGCGAGCGCATGCTGCGCCGCCTGCGCTACCAGCTGCTCGCGCGCGCCCTGCGGTTTCCGCTACCGCATTTCCGGCGCGTTTCCTCGGGCGAGATCATTCCCATGGTGACCTCCGAAGTGGAACCGCTGGGCGGCTACATCGGCGACGCCGTGGTCCTGCCGCTCTACCAGGGCGGCCTGCTGCTGACCGCGATCTTCTTCATCTTCGCCCAGGACTTCTACATGGGCGCGGCGGCGATCGCGCTCTACCCGATCCAGGGCTGGCTCATCCCAAAGCTGCAGCGCAAGGTGAACCTGCTCGGCAAGGATCGGGTCAAGGAGGTGCGCAAGCTTTCCGAGCGCATCGCCGAGGCGACCCAGTCCAGTCAGGAAATCCACGCCCACGACACGGTGCGCTGGGAGCTGGCGGACTTCTCGGCCCGCTTCGGGCGCATCTACGACATCCGCTACCGCATCTACACGCTCAAGTTTCTCGCCAAGTTCCTCAACAACTTCATGTCGCAGCTGACGCCGTTCTTCTTCTTTTCGATCGGCGGTTACTACGTCATCGAGGGCCAGCTCTCGCTGGGCGCGTTGGTCGCCGTGCTGGCGGCGTACAAGGACCTGCCAGGACCGTGGAACGAGCTGCTGACCTACTACCAGACCAAGGAAGACAGCCGCATCAAGTACCAGCAGGTCATCGACCAGTTCGATCCGCCGGGCCTGCGCGACGAAGCGTTGGTCGGTGGCGACCACGAGACCCCGCCGCCCCTGGCTGGTGCCATCGAGGTGTCGAACCTGGGTTATTCCGAGGACGGCGATCCCTTGGTCGATGCCCTCAGCATGACGATCCCGATCGGCCGGCGCGTCGCGCTGGCGGGTGACGCGGCCAGCGGCAAGGGCGAGCTGACCATGTTGCTGGCCCGCCTCATCGATCCGACCGCTGGTCGTGTCACGGCCGGCGGCGTCGACCTCAAGTCCGTGCCCGAGGCCCTGACCGGGCGGCGCATCGCCTACGTCGGGCCGAACACGCCGCTGCTGTCCGCCTCGCTCGTCGACAACTTGACCTACGGGCTGAAGCACCGGCCGCTCAGGCCGTTCGACTACGCGGCCGAGGTCCCCGCGGCGCGGCGCCGCCGCGCCATGATGGAGGCGCGCCTGTCGGGCAACGCGGAGGACGATTGCAACGATGACTGGATCGACTACGGCGCCGCCGGCGCCGCCGCGCCCGAGGCGCTGATCCACGCCATCACCCGCGTGCTCGACCTGGCGGACATGAGCCCCGACGTCTACCAGTTCGGCCTGCGCGGCACGATCGACCCGCTGCTGAAGCCCGACGCCGCCTGGCGCGTGCTGGAGGCGCGCGCGGCGCTGCGCGAACAGTTGGCCGAAACCGACCTGGCGGACCTGGTCGAGCCGTTCGACCCGACCCGCTACAATCTGAACGCCACGGTCGCCGAGAACCTGCTGTTCGGCACCTCGCGCGACGACACCTTCGTCGGCACGCGCCTGGCCGAGAACGCCTACGTGCGCAAGGTGCTGGACGACACCGGCCTGACCGACGATCTGCTGACCATGGGCTACGAAGTGGCGCAGACCATGATCGAGCTGTTCGCCGATCTGCCGCCCGAGCACGAGTTCTTCGCCCAGTTCAGCTTCATCGGCTCCGAGGACCTGCCGGAGTACCAGGCGTTGCTGCGCCGCACCGAGCCCGGCAAGCTGGAGGCCCTGGCGGAGCCCGACCGCCTGCGCTTGCTGAACTTGCCGTTCCAGTTGATCCCGGCGCGCCACCGGCTGGGCAAGATCGACGAAGCCATGCGCGAACGCCTGCTGGTGGCGCGCCGTGCCTTCGCCGAGGGACTGCCCGCCCGCTACCGCGACACCATCGCGTTCTTCGACCCCGCGACATACAACGGACTTACCTCGCTGCAGGACAACATCCTGTTCGGCAAGGTCGCCTACGGTAAGGCGCAGGCCGCCCAGCGCATCGGCGATCTGATCTCGCAGCTCGTCGAGGCCCTCGGCCTGCGCGAGATCGTCATCGAGGTGGGACTTGATTTCCCGGCCGGCATCGGCGGCACACGGCTCACGCCGGTGCAGCGCCAGAAGCTCGCCCTGGCACGCGCCCTGCTCAAGCGCCCCGACGTGCTGATCCTCAACGAGGCAACCGCGTCGTTCGATGGTCCCTCCCAGGCCCACGTGCTGACCAGCTTGCTCGGCGAGTTCGAAGGGCGCACCCTGATCTGGGCGCTGCACCGTGCCAGCCTGGCCAAGTACTTCGATCAGGTCGTCGTGCTGAAGGGCGGCCGTGTCGCCCAGACCGGCACGTTCACGGAGCTGCTGGGCAAGGACGGCCCCCTGAGCCAGCTCGTCTCGGCCGAGTAGCCGGAGGAACGCAACCCATGAGCCTGAACCAGGACGTCGAGGCGCTGCGCGCCATATCTCTGTTCGCCAAGGTCGAGCCGAGCAAGCTGAAGCTGCTGGCGTTCACCAGCGAACGGCTGACCTTCAAGGCCGACGAGGAGCTGTTCCACCAGGGCGACCCGGGCGATGCGCTCTACATCATCCTGGACGGCGAGGCCGACGTGCTGCTGGACGCGCCGAACGGTCCGATCAAGGTGGCGACCGTGGGCAAGCACGGCTTCTTCGGCGATATCGCGATCCTGTGCAACGTGCCACGAACCGCCACGGTGAAGGCGACCAAGCCGCTGGAGACGCTGCGCATCTCCAAGGACCTGTTCTACCAGCTCGTCACCCAGTTCCCGCAGATCTCCATCGAGATCATGCGCGAACTCGCCATGCGGCTCGACAAGACCACGCGCGACTACCGCGAGGCCGCCGCCAAGCTGAAGCAGGGCGCCTAGCCACAGGCCACCGTCCCGAGCACCACCGCCCGTGCTGTTCAATTCATTCGCGTTCATCGCCGGCTTCGTGCCGGCCGTCCTGGTCGCGTCCCTGATCGCGGGGCGCGCGGCTCCCTCCCGGCGCGGGCGTCGCTGCTCGCGCATGGCGCGGGCGTCGCTGCTCGCGCATGGCGCCTTCGCGGGGCTGCTCGCCTACGCGCTGTTCTGCGTCTTTGCGCTGAACGTGGACACGGCCGACCGCCGAGGCGAGGCCCTGCCGGCGATCGCCGGCGTGGCGGGCGCGCTATCCTCCGAACCGTCGGGGCCCGATCGTCCATCCGCCTGCGCCGACGCCGCGCTGCGCGCATGAAGATGTTGGAGCCGCCCATGCGCTTCATTGCCACATCCCTTCCCGGCGTCGTGCTCGTCGAGACGCCGCGCATGGAGGACGAGCGTGGCGGCTTCGAGCGCAGCTACTGCGCGGAGGCCTTCGCCGCCGCCGGCCTGCCGCCGCTCGGCACGCAATGCAACATCTCCTCGAACCGCTTCCGCGGCACGCTGCGCGGCATGCATTTCCAGGCCGCGCCCGAGCCCGATGCGAAGCTCGTGCGCTGCCTCTCGGGCCGGATGTTCGACGTCGCGGTCGACATCCGCCCGGGCTCGCCGACGCGCGGCAGGTGGACCGCGGTGGAGCTCGCGGCGAATGACGGCAGGGCGCTCTTCGTGCCGGCCGGCTTCGCGCATGGCTTCGTCACGCTCGCGGATGACACGAGCGTCTTCTACATGATGGGCGCGACCTACCGGCCCGCGCTGGCGCGCGGCTTCCGCTGGGACGATCCGCTCGTCGCCGTCGCCTGGCCGATCGTGCCGAGGATCGTCTCGGAGCGCGATCACGCGCTGCCCCTGCTCTCCGGCCTGGCCGAAGCGGAACTCGCGCGATGAGGCGCGTCCTGGTCACCGGTGCCACGGGCTTCGTCGGGCGGGCCGTCCTCGACGCGCTCGCGCGCGACGACGTGGAGGTCGTCGCGCTGTCGCGGCGACCGCGACCGGCGGCGGGCGCCATGCTGCGGTGGCGTGCGGTCGACATGCTCGACGCCCCCGCGCTGCGCGGCGCCGTCGCCGCCGCGGCATGCGATACCTGCATCCACCTCGCCTGGGATGTCGGGCCCGGCTACTGGACCTCGGCGGCGAATCTCGACTGGCTCGCCGCCGGCGCGACGCTGCTGCGCGCGTTCCGCGAGGCGGGCGGCACGCGCTTCGTCGGCGCGGGCACATGCGCGGAACACGACTGGACGGGCATCGGTGCGGCGCCCGTGCGCGAGGACGCACCGCGGCGGCCCGCGACGCTCTACGGCGCCGCCAAGGGCGCGCTCTGGGACGTCGCCGCGGCCTACGCCGCCGAGACGGGCATGGAGGCCACATGGGGCGTGGTCTTCCACGCGATCGGGCCGGGCGAGCGCGCGGGGCGCCTGCTGCCCTCGATCGTCGCCGCGCTCGATGCCGGGCAGGAGGCGCGCTGCACGGCGGGGACCCAGGTCCAGGATCCGATCGACGTGCGCGACCTCGGCGCCGCCTTCGCGCGGCTTGCCGCCTCGCCGCTCCAGGGTCGCGTCAATCTCGGACGCGGCGCGCCCGCCAGCGTCGCGGAGATCGCCCGCCGCGTCGCCGCACGCTGCGGGCGACCGGAGCTGCTGCGCCTCGGCGCGCTGCCGGCGCGCGCGGGCGAGCCGGCGCGGCTCGTTCCCGCGTTGGCGCGCATGCGCGGCGAACTCGGCTTCGCGCCCCGCCACGATCTCGAGGACAGCATCGCCGCCGCCATAGACTGGCAGCGCGCGCAGGGAGCCGACCGATGATCGCGCGCCTCTTCCGCCGCCGGCGCGAGCCGAAGCTGCCCGAGCACGTGAGCGTCGGCCGCCACAGCTACGGGCTCTCCAGGCGCAACCTCGTGCGACCGAGCGCAGCGGCGCCGATCTCGATTGGCAGCTTCTGCTCGATCGGTCCCGATGTGCTGGTCTTCGGACAGGCGGACCACCCAACGCACCTCGCCTCGACCTATCCGTTCCGCACGCTGCTCTTCGATCCCGCGGCGGGGAACCGCGACGCCACGACGCGCGGAGGCGTGACGATCGGCAACGACGTCTGGATCGGCGCGCGCGCCATGGTGCTGTCCGGCGTCACGATCCGCCACGGCGCCGTCGTCGGCGCGGGAGCGGTGGTGTTGCGCGACGTGCCGCCCTACGCGATCGTCGCCGGCAATCCGGCGCAGGTGGTGCGCCACCGCTTCCCGCCGGAGATCGTCGCGCGGCTGCTGGCGCTGGCCTGGTGGGACTGGCCCGACGACAGGCTGCGCGCGCTCGAGGACGTGCTCTACGGCCCGGTCGAGGCGTTCCTGGAGCGCTGCGGCGGATGAGCGCCCTGCCCACGGTCGCCATCGGCCTGCCCGTCTACAACGGCGCCGAGTACCTCGACGCGGCGATGGCCTCGCTCTGCGCGCAGGACTTCGCCGACCTGCGCATCGTCGTCTCCGACAACGCGTCGACCGACGCGACGCCCGGCATCCTCGCCGCCTGGGCCGCGCGCGACAGCCGCATCGAGCTGCATCGCCAGCGCGAGAACCTCGGCATGATCGGCAACTTCGCCCTCGTCCGGCAGGTGGCCGAGGCGCGCTGGTTCATGCTCGCCGCGCATGACGACCGCTGGTCGCCGAACTTCGTCTCGGCGCTCCACGAGGCGGCGACGGGCGCGCCGGGCTGCCTCCTCGCCGTGCCGCAGGTGGTGAAGACGACGATCGACGGCGCGGAAGACCTGCGCTTCGGCGTGCCCGCGTCGCTGCTGGCCGCGCGCGGCCTCGCGCGCCGGATGGCGCTGCTGCGCTGGGCGCAGAGCGGCTGGATCTACGGCCTCGTCGATCGCGCTGCGCTGCTGCGCGCGCAGCTCGCGACCGAGCGCTTCGGCCATGCCTGGGGCAACGAGTTCGTCACGCTGCTGCCCTTCCTGCTCGATGGGCGCGTCGCGGCGTCGAATGAAGCGACCTACTACCAGCGCCAAACCCCGCTCTCCGAGGCGCGCTACAAGCCGCGCACGCTCGCGGACCAGAAGCGCCTCTACCGCGACTTCCTGCGCGAGGCGCTGCGGCTGCTCGGCGAATCCGGCCTGCCCGCGGCGCAGCGCGCCGCGCTGCTTCCCTCGCTGCTGCGCTACGCCGGCCGGCACGCCTGGAAGCTGCGCCGCCTCGTGGCCGGGAGCCTCGGCCTGCGCCGCGCCTGACGCCGCGTCCTCAGTCGAGGATGCGCGTGGTCGGCACGGCGACCACGAAGCGGCCGCCCCAGCCACGCACATGCGCCATGCTCGACGTGATCTCCGCGGCGATATTCCACGGCAGCACCAGAACGTAGTCCGGCCGTGTCTCGGCGAGGCGCGACGGCGCATGGACCGGCAGGCGCGAGCCGGGCAGCAGGCGCCCCTGCTTGTGCGGGTTGAGGTCGACCACGTACTCCACGAGGTCCGTGCCGATGCCGCAGTAGTTCAGCAGCGTGTTGCCCTTCGCCGCCGCGCCATAGGCCGCGACCTTGCGTCCCTCGGCCCGCGCGCGGCGCAGGAAGGCGAGCAGCGCGTCGCGAACCGCGTCGACCTTCTCCTGGAAGCCCGCATAGGCCTCTACGCGATCGAGCCCGGCGGCGCGCTCCATCCCGCGCACCCGCGCGAGGCGCGGCTCCTCGGCGCGCGGCGTGCCGTCGGCGCGGCAGGCGAGCATGCGCAGGCTGCCGCCATGCGTAGGCAGCGTCTCAACGTCGAAGACGCGCAGTCTGTGGCGCGCGAAGGCGCGCTCCACCGCCAGCAGCGAGAAGTAGCAGTAGTGCTCGTGGTAGATCGTGTCGAACTGCGCCTCGCGGACGAGGTTCAGCAGATGCGGGAACTCGACCGACAGAACGCCCGACGGCTTCAACGCGCGCGCGAGGCCGGCGACGAAGTCGTTGAGGTCGGGCACGTGCGCGAGGACGTTGTTGGCGACGACGAGGTCCGCGGCACGGCCCGAGGCCACGAGGTCAGCCGCAGCCTCGCGACTGAAGAACCGCACCTCGACCGGGATGCCGAGCGCCTTCGCCGCCTCGGCGACGTTCGCCGCCGGCTCGATGCCGAGCACCGGCACGCCCGCGGCGAGGAAGTGGCGCAGCAGGTAGCCGTCGTTGCTCGCGACCTCGACCACGAGGCTGGAACCCGATAGGCCGAAGCGCCGCGTCGCGTCCTCGCAGAAGCGCTTCGCGTGGGCGACCCAGGACGAGGAATAGGACGAGAAATAGGCGTACTCGCCGAATATGTCCTCGGGCGCCGTCACGGCCTCCACCTGCACCAGCAGGCAGGCGTCGCAGATCCGCGCATGCAGCGGGAAGGTCGGGTCCGGCGTGCCGGCGGCGTGCGGCGGCACGTAGCTGTTGGCGAGCGGCGTGCGCCCGAGGTCGACGAAGCTGCGGGATAGCGGGGCGCCGCAGGAGCGGCAGGCCAGCGTCGTCATGGCGTTGCGCCTTCGTAGCGTTCGATGTCGGCGAGGACGAGGTCGGCAGCCCGCGCGCCCGCGGCGAGCGCCGCGTGCCAGCCGGCGGTCCAGTCGATGGCCGTGTCGGCCGGGAGGCGTGACCGCCAGCCGAGCGTCGCGGCGGCGCGCGCGGGGTCGAGCGTCAGGTACCCGGCCTCCGCGGGATGCGTGCCGGGCTGCGGCGTCCAGCCGGGCCTGCCGGCGAAGCGCGCGGAGAAGCGCGCGACGAGGTCGCGCACGGTGAGGAAGGCGCCGGGATCGGGGCCGAAATTGAGCGCCGTCGGAGCGCCGGCGGGATCCTCCGCGAGCGCCTGCGCGTGGCGCAGGTATCCTGCCAGCGGCTCGAGCACGTGCTGCCAGGGCCGCACCGCGTCGGGATAGCGCAGCTCGACCGGCCGCCCCGCGTCGAGCGCGCGCAGCAGGTCGGGGATGATGCGGTCCTCCGACCAGTCGCCGCCGCCGATCACGTTGCCCGCGCGAGCCGTCGCCACGCCCACCCCGGCGGATGCGAGGAAGCTCGCGCGATGCGATTCCACGACGATCTCGGCGGCCGCCTTCGACGCGCTGTAGGGATCATGGCCGCCGAGCGGGTCGTACTCGCGGAGGGCGCGCCCTGCACCATCGTTGCGATAAACCTTGTCGGTGGTCGCGACGAGGATGGCGCGCAGGCCGGGTCGCCCGCGCGCGGCCTCGAGCAGGTTGAGCGTCCCCATCGCGTTGGTCGCGTAGGTCGCGGCCGGCTCGCGATAGGAGCGCCGCACCAGAGCCTGCGCGGCGAGATGGAGCACGATCTCCGGCGAGGCCGCCGCCATCGCCGCGGCGCATGTCGCGGGGTCGCGGATGTCGCCGATCGTCTCGCCGAGCGCGGGCGCCGCGCCGAGGAGCGCATGCAGGCTCGGGCGCGTCTCCGGCGGCAGGGCGAGGCCATGCACGCGCGCGCCGAGGCGCGCGAGCCAAGCCGCGAGCCAGCTGCCCTTGAAGCCCGTGTGGCCGGTCAGCAGGACGCGCCGGCCCGCCCAGAAATCGGCGGAGGGGTTCATCGCTTCAGCCAGGGCGCCCTGCCGCTTTCCCAGAGCTCCTCGAGCATGAGCTTCTCGCGCAGCGTGTCCATCGGCTGCCAGAAGCCGGTGTGCCGGAACGCAACGAGCTGGCCCGACGCGGCGAGGCGCTCCAGCGGCGCCCGCTCCCAGACGGTCGCGTCGCCCTCGACCAGGTCGAGCACCGAGGGCTCGAGCACGAAGAAGCCACCGTTGATGAAGCCGCTGTCGGCCTGCGTCTTCTCGCGGAAGGCGACGACGCGGTCGCCGTCGAGCTCCGCCGCGCCGAAGCGCGCCGGCGGTCGCACCACGGTCATCGTCGCCGCGACCTTCTGCGCGCGGTGGAAGGCAATGGTCGCGCCGATGTCAACGTCGCTGACGCCGTCGCCATAGGTCATGCAGAAGGTCTCGCCGGGAGGCAGGAAGGGCGCGACGCGCCTGAGCCGGCCGCCGGTCATCGTCTCCTGGCCCGTGTCCACGACGGTCACCTTCCAGGGCGGCGGGTTCGCGCCGAGATGCGAGACCTCGCGCCGCACCATGTCGACCTCCACGTCGGCATGGTGCAGGAGCATGTTCACGAAATACTCCTTGATCATGTAGCCCTTGTAGCCGGCGCAGACGACGAACTCGGTGATGCCGTGCGCCGCGTAGCCGCTCATGATGTGCCAGAGGATCGGGCGCCCGCCGATCTCGATCAGCGGCTTGGGGCGCGACGCGCTCTCCTCGGCGATGCGCGTGCCTTTTCCTCCGGCGAGGATCACGGCTTTCACGGTCGGTCTCCTTTCCCGCGAGGCCTCGGGGCGGCCCGTCGCGGACGCCTAGTCATACAGCGCCCGGGGCCGCGTGAGAACGCGCGCGCGCCGGCCGCGCCCGCCCTGCCCGGCCTCGACCTCGCGCCGTCCGAGATCGCACGCCACGCCGCGAATTTCGTCCATGACCGCTTCGCGCTCGACGTCGCGATCCCGCGCGCCGCCCATGACCGCTTCTGGGCCCGGCGGATAGCGAACGCGCTGTCCGGCGCGCGCCAACGCGTCGTGGCGCTCGAGAGCGGCTTCGTCACCCTCGCGCAGGACGGCGACGACATCCGCATCGACCTCGTCTCGGTGGTGGCAAAGCGGCGCGGCATCGCCTCCGCGCTCCTCGCGCGGATCCTTGCGATCGCAGCGCGCGAGGGGCGCCGCGCCGTGCGCGTCGTCACCGAATGGGAGAACGCGCCAGCGCTCGCGCTCTATGCGCGCGCCGGCTTCGCGCCCGTGCGCTACGAGAGCCTGCTGCACTTCTCGACGTGGGTACCCAGCGATGCCTGAGCGCGCGGCCGGTGCGCGCGGTGCTTGCGGTGCTCGCCGTGCTGCTCGGCGCCTCGATCTTCTTCTACGGCTTTTGGGGTCCGCGCTTCGTCCTGCTGCTCGGCGGCTCGATCGCCGCCAACTTCGTCCTCGGGCTCTGGCTTGCCTCGGCCGGCCTGCGGGGGCGGCCAAGCGCGCGCAAGGCCGTGCTCGTCGGTGGCGTCCTCTTCAACCTCGGCCTCATCGCCCACTTCAAGTACGCCGACTTCGCGATCCAGACCGCGAACGCCGCGCTGGGTACCGATGCCGAGCTGCTTCACGTGGTGCTGCCGTTCGGCATCTCGTTCTTCACCTTCCAGCAGATCGCGTACCAGGTGGACGTGGCGTGTGGCGGCGTCGCCGACCGCGATCTGGTCAGCTACGCGCTGTTCGTCACGTTCTTTCCGCAGCTCATCGCCGGCCCGATCGTCCACCACCGCGAAATGATGCCGCAGTTCCGCGCGCACGGCGCGGCGCTCCGGCTCGACGACATCGCCGCCGGGCTGACCATATTGGCCATCGGCCTGTTCAAGAAGGCGGTGCTGGCCGACGGCGTGGCGCCTTACGCGACGGCGGTCTTCGCCGCCGCCGAGGCTGGCGAGACCATCGACGCGGCGCGCGCCTGGGGCGGCGCGCTGGCCTACTCCATGCAGCTCTTCTTCGACTTCTCGGGCTACTGCGACATGGCGGTGGGCGCGGCGCGCCTGTTCGGCATCCGGCTGTCGGCCAACATCGACTCGCCCTACAAGGCCACCAGCATCCAGGACTTCTGGCGCCGCTGGCACATTACTGCGAAATCGCGCCCAACTTTGACCCCACCCCTTAAGCTTCGTAACCGGTTGCGTTCGTTGGAGAAAAGCTGATTCAGGTGGGGTCGCGTTTCGCGTCCAACCGTAGCCCCACCCGGGCACTCGATTCGACACTTCCATCAATGACTCAGCACCATATGATGGTGGGGTCACAGTTGGGCGCGATTTCACAATTCTTCGGATCTGGTGCCCCGCGTGCTTGGATTGAGCTGAATCACGGAGCAGCGACAGGCACTTGGAGGCGAATTCCCTACGCATGGAAACAGGGAATTTTCTCGGACGTATCAGGGAAAGAAATCTCGGGAAAAGGGAACTCTACAGCCCGAACAGCGAATCGTCTCGGATCGCCAGCCGGGTCACGGCGCGGATCGTTCGACTGACCGTACGTACACCGGCATGGTTGACGATGATCTCGCCGTTCATTTCGTCGTGCCCTGCGACTGGGGCCCTAACGGTTTCGCCATGCGGACGGATCTGTTGGACCAAGCCTAGGCTCTCCGCGATCCCCTCGCGCCGGCACAGCTCGGCGATACTGGCCTCCCCGCGCAGCCCGGACAAAACGATCTGGATCTTCTCCTCGGCCGAATACGGCTTACGCGTCCGACGGCGGACGTCCCGCACCGTCTGCTCCGCCTCGGATGTCGAAGCCTAAGATTTCTGCCTCATCCCCGGTCCCTTCGGTCCCTACGATGAGCCAGAAATCCTCCACTACCAAATCCCCTCAATCCGTCCCATAGGCTCTGACGTCAGACACGAGTCGTCGCTAGTCGCGATAGCGTGTCAACCAAAGCGCAGCAAGAGTCGCCCCGATCGTTATTGCCAGGATTAGAGTGCCGACAGCGTTCGCGGCTGGCGTCAATGCGGTGCGGATCATGCCAAACACGAAGGTCGGAAGGGTCACCCCACCGCTGATGGTGAAGAAGGTGATGATGAAGTCATCGAGCGAGAGCGCCATCGCGATCAGGGCCGCCCCCACGACCGTCGGCCGAATGATTGGCAGGGTCACGGTGAGGAAGGCCCGGACCGGCGAGGCACCGAGGTCCCGCGCGCTTTCCACAACGCGCTCGTCGAAGTTGCGCAAGCGGGCGTAGATCACGAGCACGACGAAGGGCATGGTGAACAGGAGGTGGCTCAGGACGACGGTCAGACGCCCCATCGGAACGTGCGCCCAAGCGTAAAGGCCGAGGAGCGACACACCCAACACTAGAGGCGGCGTCATCAGCGGCACGCAAAGAAGCGCCGAGGTTATGCGTGCCGCCCGGGGCGCGAGCCGGACCAGGCCCATCGCAGCCATAGTGCCGACCGCGGCGGACACGATGCCGACGGTGCCGCTGATGACCAGGCTGTTCCAGAGCGCTGGGAGAAACTCCGGTTCGGCGGCCATTTCTCGCCACCAGCGCAGCGACAGCGCCTCGATTGGAAAGGCGGACTGCGCCCGGCTGGTAAAAGCAAACAGGACGACGAGCAGCAGGGGCGACAGAAGGAAGACGACAAAGAGCGCCCCGATGCCTCGCCAAATGAACGACGCGCCCGCGTTCATCGCGGCCGCCACAAGGCGAGCAGAGCCATGGCGGCCGCCACAACGCCGAGCGAACAGGCGAGCGTCACGAACGACATCGCCGCCCCCATGGGCCAGTTGAAGATGCCCCCGAACTGGGCAGCGATCTGGACCCCGATCATGTTGACCTTGCCGCCGACGAGCTGCGGGGTGAGGTAATCGCCCGAGGCCAAAAGGAACGACAGCGCGAAGCCCGCCGCAATGCCAGCTTGGCAGCGCGGAACGAGGATGTCCGAAAAGGCCCGCCAGACGCCCGCACCGAGATCGCGGGCCGCCTCCAACTCTACGTTGGTGACCCCTCGCATCGCGGCGTAGATCGGAAGAATCGTGATCGGCAGCAGGAAGTTGACGAGTGTCACCACGACCGCGCCCTCGTTATAGAAGAGCCAGGGCAGCGGTTCGGCTACGAGGCCCAGAGCGAGCAAGGCCGTATTCAGAACGCCGGTGATACCTAGGATTGTCATCCACGAGTAGATCTTCATCAGATAGCCGCCGAAGAGCGTGATCATCGCGATGAACAGCAGCGCGGGTCCCCAACGCCCCGCCTTGAAACGAATCAAGTAGGCGAAGATGAACCCCAGCGTGGTCGTCAGCAGCGACACAACGAGCGCGAGCTCTAGGGTGAAGATCAGGGTGGAAAGATGCAGCTCAAAAACTTGGTTGTAGTTTGCGAGTGTCGCGTCGGGCTTCAGCTTGAAAAGGACTACGCGCCAGAAGCTGATGACCAGGAAGTAGCCAAGCGGCAGGACGAAGAGGACCCCCAGAATGACCACCGCGGGGCCAAGGAGAAGGAGGGTGACAGCCTGCCTTTGCATCAGCGCGCGATCGAATCCTTGAGCGAGAGCAGGCCCTTGAATGCAGTGTAGCCCGAATCGACCGGGAAGATCCCGCCGGTCACGCGCTTGGCCCGGTCCGAGGCGAGGAAGGTCGCGAACTCCGCGATGTCCTCGGGCTGCATGACGCCCATCAGGTGAAGCTCCTCGAACTTGCGGCGCTCCTGAGGATCGCCGAGGAACGGCGCCTGGTGCGGCGTCTCGACGAAACCGGGGCAGACCGCGTTGACCCGCACGCCCTCGGGCGACAGCCCCGCGGCCAAGGATCGCGTCATTGCAACGACTCCACCCTTCGCCGCCGTATACCCGTCGATCCCGGCTTGGCCGATCAGAGCATCGGTCGTGGCGGTCAGCACGATCGAACCGGATCCTTGCGCTAGCATCTGGCGGCCCACGTACTTGCAACAAAGGAAGGTGCCGGTCAGGACTAGGTCGATGATCGCCCGCCAAGTTGACTCCGGCAGGTCGGTCGCCCGGCGGTCCTCGCGGTTGATCAGCGGCACGTTCATCGCATTGTGAAAGAGCACGTCGATCCGGCCGAAGCGCGCGACTGTCGATGTGACCATGCGCTGGACCTGCGCCGTGTCGCGCACGTCGGTCAACTCGAAAGCGGACGAGGGCCCGAGCTCTCGGCACTCACGTTCGCCCGCATTCGCGTCAATGTCGGCTATGACCACTGTGGCGCCTTCGCGCGCGAACACGCGAGCACCCGCCCGCCCGATCCCGGACGCGGCGCCCGTCACGATCGCGACCTTGCCTGCGAGCTCGGGCATTATCGACGTGCTCTTTCACAATGCGATGAACGTGCCGCTGAGTGGGCCCCGGGAGCGGGATGCGCGCCCGCTCCCGGCGCAAGCGACGGTCAGGCTGCCTTGAACTTCTGGTACGCAGTCTGCCAGTCAGCGTAGCTCGCGTGGGTCCCGTCGGGTTCCAGCGGCGGCATGGGGAAAAATTTCGCCTTCTGCTCGAACTCCGCCAGGTTGTCGTAAGGATAGAGTGCGCGGGTCGCGGGCTGCAACTTGTCGACGGCTTCGGGCACGACGATGGCCTGGAACGTCTTCTCGCCGAACGCGACCTGGGCTTCGACATCGAGGATATGGTTCGCACATTTGTGCGCCGCCTCGATATTTGGCGCGCCCTTGGCGATGCAGTAACTGTCGAGCCAGGCGAAGGTGCCTTCCTTCGGATAGGTGAACTCGATCTCCTTGCCGGCGTCGCCCGCGAACTTTTTGAGAAACTCGCCGCCGCTAAAGGTGATGACCACCTCGCTCCGGGCGAGCGCGTTGGCGAGTTCGCCCCAGCTAACCGCAAGCTGGCGAACGGCCTCCTTCTTCAGCCTGATCAGGAACGCGGTCGCCTGGTCGAGCTGTTCGGGCGTTAGCATCGTCGGCACCTTGGCGTCAGTCGCGAGGATGGCGGCGAGCATTTGGTTGCCGATGGGGTCATCCATCATGCCGACCTTGCCGGCGTACTCCGGCTTGAAGACATCCATCCAGGATTCGGGCGGAGTGGCGATGACGGCGGGATCGTACGCCATCGGACCCGATCCCCACGTGAAGGGCACGGAGTATCTCGTCCCGTTGACAATGACGTTCGAATCGTTCCGGAACACCTCCGGGACGTTCGCGAGATTCGGCACCTGGGCCTCGTCAATCGGTTCCAACAACTCCGCTGCGACCATGAACGGGATATAACCCATGTAAGGGGTCACCAAGTCGATCTGTCCCGCGCCGCCTGCCGAGAGGCGGCTGATGATCTCGTCGTTGTTGCCGATAGGCGTTAGGTTGACCTCTATTCCTTCGCGTTGAAGGAAATCGCCGACGCGCAGGCCCGCGTCGTAGTCCTGCCAACCGAACAGCGAGACCGCTCCGGCGGCGCGCGCCGATCCGCCCCGCAGACCGAAGGCCGCGGCGGCGCTCAATGCTGTTCCGCCTTTCAAGAGGTCGCGACGCGGCAACGAGGCCAGCGTCCGTACGTGCACCAGGCTCTTTTGGTTCATTCTTTTCCTCCCTTGATCGGCGTCGAAATTGACGCCGTTGGCCTTGACGATAGCACGGTCCTGACCGCGCCAATATGGGCTCTGACGTTCCCAGTGCCTAGCCGACAAAGGGAACATCGGGAAGCCCTCGCACACCGGCGTCGATCGCGAAGACCGCGCCCGCGAGCGGCTGGCGTGCCAGCGTCTCCTCGCTCAGGCCGTGGCGAGCCGTCGTGACATAGAGTACGTCAAGGTTCTTGCCACCGAACGCCGCGCTCGTGACCTGGTCGCACGGTAGGTCGACGCGCCGGTCGAGCCGGCCATCGGGTGTCCAGCGCAGAACGCAGCCGCCGCCCCAGCGGCAGTTCCACAGGTACCCGTCCGCGTCGATGGCTGAGCCGTCCGGGACGCCGAGCGAGGAGTCGTCCGTCATCGCGAACGGCCGCCGGCACCTGATCGAACCGCTCGGGAGATCAAAGTCGTAGGTATAGAGGCCGACGAGGGAGTCGCCGACATACATCGTGCGGTCGTCGGGACTCCAAGCGAGTGTGTTGCAGATGCCGAAGGGACCATCCATCCGGGTTGCCGCCCCATCGGCATCGATGCGGTATAGGTGGCCGCTTCGCTCGAGCAGGTCGCGCCCGGTGCCGTCAGGATTCAGATTGTTGGCCATGGTCCCGAGCCAGAACCGGCCCTGGCGGTCGCATCTGCCGTCGTTTGATCGGTTGCCAGGCAAATTGCTTTCGGGCGCGGCGAGCCGGCGGCGATGTCCCGTGTCAGGGTTCCAGAGCTCCACCCCCGATGTCGTCGCGGCGATGAGACCGTCACGTCTACGCGGGGCCAGGGCAGTCACCATCTCGGGCGTCTCGAACACATCGTGACGATCGTTGGCCGGATACCAACGGTGCACGCGGTATGAGGGCACGTCGGTCCAGTAGAGGCAGCCCTCGGCCGCCGACCACATTGGTCCCTCGCCTAGCCACGATGGACGTTCAACGACGCAACGAACATTCATGGTAGATCCCCCGCGACGTGAAGATGCGGACCCGTCGGCGACCCCAGCGCGATCGGGCCTGGAGGGTTCCGTCGCTATACCCGCCTCGGCGCCGCGCCGGCCGCGAGCCCGGCAGGATAGGGCTTGAAATCCCCTTGAGCGCGGTAGTCCGCGTGGTAGCGGGCGACCTTGTCTTCGTCCACATCCACGCCTAGGCCGGGCCGTTCGATGTGACCCCAGCGGGGAGATGCCGCGATCGGGATCGCCTCGGTCAGCACGTCGTCTGCCATCATCTGCGCGGTCTGCTGATGGCCGAGACAGGCGTTGGGAATCGTCAGCATGAGATGCTGTCCGGCGGCGGCCGCGAGCCCGAACTCGCCGTGGGTGTGTTTGCACACCAGCCAGCCCTCCTGGTGGGCCGCGTGGCAGAACATATGGAATCGCGCGATCGATCCCACCCAGTAGGGTGAAAAGCAAAGATAGTGCCCGCAGCGGGATTTGACGATGCGCCAGGCATCGGCCTCGCGCCACAGTCCTTCGTTGACGCAGATCGGCACGTCCAGGCGCTTCATTAGGTCCAGGTTGTTCTCCACCGGGTCGATGCGCACGGGCGCCTCGACGAAATCGAGGGTGAAGCGCTCGTGCCAACGCTTCAGGAGGCGCAGCGCTGTCGGAACGTCCCATGCCTGGTTGACGTCGATACGGATCCGGCACTCGGGCCCGATCGAATCGCGCAGGGCCTCGAGCATGCTTTCCTCGCGTTTCTCATCGACGCCCGCCTTGATGTAGAAACACGTGTATCCGCGCTCGCGGCCATCGCGTCCTTGGCGTGCCACCTCGTCCGGCGTGCCCCATTCCATGTAGTAGAAGTAGTCGACCTCCTCGCGCATAGCCCCGCCGATCAACCTGTAAAGCGGCTGCCCGACAGCCTTGCCACAAGCGTCCCACAGCGCCATGTCGATACCGGCAAATGCGAAATTGCCGGTCATGGGCTGAAACGCCCACAGCGCTGTCACCGCTAGATCGCGGTGGATTCTCTCCTTGTCCCATGCGCTGCGCCCCAGCACGAGGGGCGCCATAGCTTTCACAGCGCTCTCGATGCCAGCGGCATCGGCGGCCCGGGTGCATTCGCCCCACCCCACTATCCCGTCCTCGGTCGTGATCTTGACCAGGACGTCCGTGATGCCACCGCGCGCGATCAACGACGACGCCTCGATCCGCCGGTAGGGAATACGGACGGGAATGGCTTCGAGCTTCGCGATCTTCATGAGGACGACCACCGTCTGTGGATACCGCTCTTGTCTGTGAAATCGCGCCCAACTGTGACCCCACCATCATATGGTGCTGAGTCATTGATGGAAGTGTCGAATCGAGTGCCCGGGTGGGGCTACGGTTGGACGCGAAACGCGACCCCACCTGAATCAGCTTTTCTCCAACGAACGCAACCGGTTACGAAGCTTAAGGGGTGGGGTCAAAGTTGGGCGCGATTTCACACTCGCGTCCATGGAGCCCGATCTGGCGCGCGACGGCCATGCTGCCATCGCCGCGTTCAAGAACCTCGAGAACCTGCGCCGCTTCGCGCGCGAGGGTGCGGTGCTCGCCGCGTGCCCGGCCACACACCACTGGCGCTTCCCGTTCCTCGCACGCCTGATCGAGGATGCGCGGGCGCGCGGCATCGCGGTCGTCGTGCTGACGTATCCCTACCACGCGGACACCCTCGAAGGCCTGCGCGTGGCCGGCCTGGGACCGGCACTCCACGCCTAGCGGCGCGATCTGGTCGCCCTGGTGGACCGGCTGCGTTCCGCGCCCGCCGACGCGCCGCTCGCGCTCTACGATTTCATCGCGTACAACCCGTGGACCACCGAGCCCATCCCCGCCGCCGGAGACACGGACGGACGCATGACCTTTTTCTGGGAGCCCGGCCACTTCAAGGCGGCGCCGGACACCGCGTCGGTGCGCCGCATAATCCTCCAGCATCCGGCCACGCCGGGTAGCGCGCTCGACGGCGCCGGCCTTCCCGCGTGGCGGGACGCCCTGGCCCAGACGGCGGTACGCTACCGCGCCGAGCATACCGCCGACGTGGCGCGCGTCCGGGCGCTGTGGGATCAGGTTTGCCCGGCGGACGGCGCATTGACCGATGCGTCCCCGGCCTGCCTAACTACCAACCGTCACGGGCGGGAGCGTTGATGGCGGACTTCGATCTGGTGATCCGCGGCGGCACAGTCGCCACGGCCGGCGACACGGCGCCGTGCGACGTGGGCGTGCGTGGCGGGCGCATCGCCGCCCTGGGCGCGGACCTGGGCAAGGGCACGCGCGAGATCGACGCGCGCGGCCGGCTGGTGCTGCCCGGCGGTATCGACAGCCACTGCCACATCGCCCAGGCCTCGTCGTTCGGTCTACGCACGGCGGACGACTTCGCGTCGGGCTCGCTCTCGGCGCTGATGGGCGGCACCACCACGTTCATCCCGTTCGCCTGCCAGCACCGTGGTCAGAGCCTGCGCCAAGTGGTCGAGGACTATCACGCCGAGGCGCGCGGCAAGTCCTACATCGACTACGCCTACCACCTGATCGTGTCGGACCCGACGCCCAGCGTGCTGGGGCAGGACCTGCCGGTGCTGATCCGCGACGGCTTCACGTCGTTCAAGATCTACATGACCTACGAGCGGCTCAGGCTCGACGACCGCCAGGTGCTCGAGGTGCTCGACCTGGCGCGGCGCGAGCGCGCGCTGGTCATGATCCACGCCGAGAACCACGACGTGATCCAGTGGCTGACCGAGAAGCTGCTGGCCGCGGGCCGGTCCGCGCCCAAGTATCACGCCGTCGCGCACACGCCCCAGGCCGAGCGCGAGGCGACCCATCGCGCCATCACGCTGGCCGAGATCGCCGGCGTGCCCGTGCTGATCGTCCACGTCTCGGCGGCGGCGGCGATCGAGCAGATCCGCTGGGCGCGCGCCGAGGGCCTGGCCGTGCACGGCGAGACGTGCCCGCAGTACCTGTTCCTGACCGCCGCCGATCTGGACCGCCCCGGCTTCGAGGGCGCTAAGTACATGTGCAGCCCGCCGCCGCGCGAGGCGGCGAACCAGGACCACGTGTGGCGCGCCCTGATCGACGGCACGCTCGACGTCTATTCGTCGGACCATGCGCCTTACCGCTACGACGTCACTGGCAAGTTGGCCAAGGGCCCGGACGCGCCGTTCAAGACCGTGGCCAACGGCGTGCCGGGGTTGGAACTGCGCCTGCCACTCTTGTTCTCCGAGGGCGTCGTCACGGGGCGCATGACGCTGGAACGCTTCGTCGCCGTGACCGCGACCAACCACGCCAAGCTCTACGGCCTCTACCCGCGCAAGGGCACCATCACGCCGGGCGCGGACGCCGACATCGCGATCTGGGACCCGGCGCGCGTCGTTACCGTGACCGCCGCCCTGCTGCACGACAACGTGGGCTACACGCCCTACGAAGGCCGCCGTGTCACCGGCTGGCCCGTGACCGTGATCGCCGGCGGTGCGATCGTCGCGGACGAAGGCAAGGTCCTGGCCGAGCCGGGGCGTGGCCAATTCCTGCCGTGCGGCGTGCCCGGGCCGCTTGCTCGAATGACGGAGGCTTCATGACCCGCGTCCTCACGGTCGCCGGCGCCCAGCTCGGCCCCATCGCGCGCGACGAACCGCGCAGCCAAGCGGTCGGCCGCATGGTCGCCTTGATGGAGAAGGCGCACGCCAAGGGCGCCGGCTTCGTGGTGTTCCCGGAACTGGCGCTGACCACGTTCTTCCCGCGCTGGTTCATCACCGATCAGGCCGAGGTCGACCGCTTCTTCGAGGCAATCATGCCGAACCCCGAGGTCCAGCCGCTGTTCGATGCGGCGCGCCGGCTCGGGCTCGGCTTCTATCTCGGCTACGCCGAACGGGTGCGCGAGGCCGGCCGCGTGCGCCACTTCAACACCGCGATCCTGGTCGACGCCTCAGGGGCTATCGTCGGCCGCTACCGCAAGGTGCACCTGCCCGGGCACGCCGAGTTCGACCCGAAGCGCCCCTGGCAGCACCTGGAGAAGCGCTACTTCGAGCCGGGCGACCTGGGCTTTCCGGTGTTCCGCGCCATGGGCGGCATCCTGGGCATGTGCATCTGCAACGACCGCCGCTGGCCCGAGACGTTCCGCGTCATGGGCCTGCAGGGGGTCGAGCTGGTGGCGCTCGGCTACAACACGCCGGTGCGCAACGCGGTGGCGCGCGAATCCGAACACCTGCGCATGATGCACAACCAGATGTCCATGCAGGCCGGCGCCTACCAGAACGGCACCTGGGTGGTCGGCGTCGCCAAGGCCGGAGCCGAGGAAGGCGTGGACATGATGGCCGGCAGCTGCATCGTCGCCCCTACTGGCGAGATCGTCGCCCAGGCCATGACCGAGGGCGACGAGCTGATCGTCTACGACTGCGACCTGGACGCCGGCCGCTACATAAAGGAGACCGTGTTCAACTTCGCCGCCCACCGGCGCATCGAGCACTACGGGCTGATCACGTCCCAGACCGGCGTGGTGCCGCCAGCATGAAGACGCCCGGTCCGCGCGACCTGCCACCGGGCACGTGCGTCGAGCGCCTGCTCGAGGATTGCCGGCGCTGGTGCATCACCGAACTCGCCCTGTTCGGCTCGTTCGCCCGCGGCAAACCTGGGCCCGCCAGCGATGAGGACCTGCTGGTCACGTTCGATCCCGAAGCGCGTTGGAGCCTGTGGGACCACATCGGCGCGCAGGAGGATCTGGCCGAGGTCTTCGGTCGCCCGGTCGATCTCGTGACGCGACGAGCGGTCGAGCACAGCAAGAACTGGATCCCCCGCGCCGACATTCTGGGGTCCGCCCGTGTCGTCTACGCCGCGTGATCTTGCGACCGTGCTGGACGTCGTCGGTGCCAGCAAGAGCGTCGCGTCGTTCATGGCGGGTCTCGCCGAGGACGATCTCCGGCGCGACGAGAAGCTCCGGTCCCCTGTGCTGTTCCAGCTCCTGATCATCGGCAAAGCCGTCAAGCGCCCGAGCGATAGCTTTCGAATGACCCACGAGGACGTTCCATGGAAGCGCATCGCGGGTATGCGCGATCGATTGATCCATGGTTACGACGACTTCGACGATCGAGAAGTCTGGCATGCTGTTACCAAGGACGTGCCACGGCTTGTCCATCGGCTTGCCCCGCTCATTCCCTCGAGAACGACCGAATAAGGCGCCCATGACCTCTCGCATCCTGGTGATCAACCCAAATTCGAGCCAGGGCGTCACCGACGCCATGGACCGGGCGGTCGAGCCCTTGCGGCGCGAAGGCGGGCCCACGATCGACTGCGCCACCCTGGCCGAGGGCCCGCGGGGCATCGAGACCGCGCGCCACATCGCCGAGGTGGTGCCGCCGCTGTGCGCCCTGATCGCGCGCGAGGACAACCGGTCGGCCGCCTTCATCATCGCGTGCTTCTCGGACCCCGGCCTGCACGCCGCGCGCGAGACCACACGGCACCCGGTCATCGGCATCGGCGAGGCCGGGTTGACGACAGCGCTCAACCTGGGCGAACGCGTCGGCATCATCGCGATCCGCCCGGCCTCGGTGGCGCGTCAAGTGCGCATGGCACGCACGCTGGGCATCGCCGAGCGGTTAACCGGGTCGATCGCACTCGACATGGGCGTGGTCGAGCTGGCGGACGCCGAGCGCACCCGCGTGCGCATGATCGAGGTGGGCACGCGGCTGCGCTACGAGAAGGGGGCGGACGTGATCGTCATGGGCTGCGCCGGCATGGCGGATTACCGCGCCGAGGTGCAGGCGGCGCTCGGCGTGCCGGTGGTCGACCCGACCCAGGCCGCCGTCGGGCTCGCCATCACCGCCGTCGCCGTAGGGTACCGCTAGCCGAGCTCGATGCCCGTGCCGCCGCCTATCGCCGTGCGTCTCGTGCCCCACGATCCCCGCTGGGCGGACCGTGCCGCCGCCGAGACGGCCAGGCTGGTCGCCAACATGGGCGACAGCATCGTCCGCCTCCACCACATCAGGTCCACGCCGATCCCCGGTATCGCCGCCAGACCGATCCTCGACCTGCTGCCCGAGGTCCATGACCTCGCCGTCCTCGGCCAGGCCGCGCCCGTGCTGCGCCGCGCGGGCTACGACGCCTGGGGCGAGGCCGGCATCCCCGGACGGCGTTACATGACCCGGGACCATCCGGCGACCGGTGCGCGCCTCGGCGCACGAGCCCGCGAGCGCCCGGTCGGTTAGTCGGCCGGGGACAGCAGAGTCGGTGAGAAGCCGATGCCGACGGTCAAAGTCCGGATGAAAGAGAACGGGTTCCGATGGCCCAGCCTCGCCGCGGCTGGCCGATGACGCCCGTCCGCCCTGTTCCAGACGGTTCACTTCATGGAGCAGGACATGACCGGTTCACTTCCCCGACCCACCAAAACCGACACGGCATGCCATGGCGGTCCCAACGTCGCCTTCGTTCAAGCGAACTGGCACCGCGACCGTGATCGACGCCCTGATGCGCGTTCAGATGGAGTCCGAGGTTCCTGTGATCTCGGCCGTGCTCACACCGCAGGCATTCCACGAGCACGTCGTCCATCGCCGCTTCTTCGCCGAACACGCGGCGACCAAGGGTGTCGAGGCCGCCGAAGCGTGCCTTCAGACCCTTGCGACCCTCGCGACGATCAGGGGACACGCCGCGTAGCGGACATCATGGGGGCCGCGGGCATCGGCGCGCGGCCCCTTGCGCCTAAGTGTTCATGGACGCGAAGAAGTCCGCGTTCGACTTGGTATGCCGCATCTTGTCGAGAAGAAACTCCATGGCGTCCGCCGGACCCATGGGCATCAGGATGCGGCGCAGCACCCACATCTTGCTGAGCGTCGCCTTGTCGACCAGCAGCTCCTCCTTGCGGGTGCCCGACTTGCCGATGTCGAGCGCTGGGAACGTGCGCTTGTCGGCCAGCTTGCGGTCCATGACGATTTCCGAGTTACCGGTGCCCTTGAACTCCTCGAAGATCACCTCGTCCATGCGGCTGCCGGTCTCAATCAGCGCGGTGGCGATGATGGTCAGCGAGCCGCCGTGCTCGATGTTGCGCGCGGCGCCGAAGAACCGCTTGGGCCGTTGCAGGGCGTTGGCGTCGACGCCGCCGGTCAGCACCTTGCCCGACGAGGGCACCACGGTGTTGTAGGCGCGCGCGAGCCGGGTGATCGAATCGAGCAGGATCACAACGTCGCGCTTGTGCTCGACCAGGCGCTTGGCCTTCTCGATCACCATCTCGGCGACCTGGACGTGGCGCGTCGCCGGCTCGTCAAAGGTGGACGACACCACCTCGCCCTTCACCGAGCGCTGCATGTCGGTCACTTCCTCGGGCCGCTCGTCGATCAGCAGCACCAGCAGGTAGACCTCGGGGTGGTTGCGCGCGATGGAATAGGCGATGTTCTGCATCAGCATGGTCTTGCCGGCGCGCGGCGGCGAGACCAGCAGCGCGCGCTGACCCTTGCCGAGCGGCGCGATCAGCTCGATGACCCGGCACGACATGTCCTTGATCGTCGGGTCCTCGATCTCCAGCTTCAGCTTCTCGTCCGGGTAGAGCGGCGTCAGGTTGTCGAAGGGCACCTTGTGGCGGGCCGCCTCGGGCGCCTCAAAGTTGATGGTGTTGATCTTCAGCAGCGCGAAGTAGCGCTCGCCGTCCTTCGGCGCGCGGATCTGGCCCTCGATGGTGTCGCCGGTGCGCAGGGCGAAGCGGCGGATCTGGCTCGGGCTGACATAGATGTCGTCGGGCCCCGGCAGGTAGTTCGCCTCGGGCGCGCGCAGGAAGCCGAAGCCGTCCTGCAGCACCTCGAGCACGCCGTCGCCGTAGATCGGCATGTCCTTGTTGGCGAGCTCCTTGAGGATCGAGAACATCAGGTCCTGCTTGCGCAGGACCGAGGCGTTCTCGATGCCGAGTTCCTCGGCGTAGGCCAGCAAGTCCTCGGCGGGCTTCTGCTTCAGTTCCTGGAGATTCATGGTGGGTCCGAAAGAGTAGGAGGGTGCGGGGCAAGCCATCGCCAGGGGCCTGGTCCGGTCCGGACCGTCCGCGCGTTGGCGGGCGTCGCCGGGCGATGCTCAAGGTGCGGGTGGGACGGGCGCGCCAGAAGCGGGTCGCGCGCCAGCCCATTCACTTTAGCAACGGTGACCCGGCCGCGCAACGGTCCGTTGCGCTCAGAACGGCTTGACGATCACCAGGATGACGACAGCAATCAGGATGACCGTTGGCACCTCGTTAACCACGCGGTAAAAGCGCGCCGAATGGTGGTTGCGGTCGGCGGCGAAGTCGCGGCGCCAGCGCGCGAGCTCGCCGTGCAGCGCGCCCAGGCCCAGCACCAGGGCGATCTTGACCCACACCCACCCCTGGTCCCACGCGTCGATGGTGATCAGAAGCAGGATGCCGAAGACGAAGCTCGCGATCATCGCCGGGTTGATGATGGCGCGCAGCAGCCGCCGTTCCATCACCTTGAGCATCTCCGAGGCCGCCGAGCCCGGTGCCGTGTCGGCGTGATAGACGTAGAGGCGCGGCAGATAGAGCATCCCCGCCATCCAGGCCATGACGGCGATGACGTGCAGCGCCTTGATCCACGGATAGGCGTCGCGCAGCCAGGTCATGGCGTCGCCAGGGCGCAGCGCCGGTGCGCCGCCGGGCAGCGCTGGCAGCCACCGCTGGACATCGGCTCGTACCGCGTCAGCGTCGCGCGCACCAGGCCAGCCAGCGCCGCGATAAAGGTCGGGTCCTCGCCCAGCGCGGGAACGCGCACATACCGCGCGACACCCCTCGCCCGCGCGAGCTCGGCGTAGGTCATGTCCAGTTCCACCAGGGTCTCGGAATGCTCCGAGACGAAGGCGATCGGCACCAGCACCACCGCCTTGCCGTCGTGTCCCGCGCGCGCGATCTCGTGCTCGGTCGACGGACCGATCCACGTCAGCGGCCCCACGCGGCTCTGGTAGCACACCACCGCGTCGTGGCCGCCTCCCAGCGCCGCCAGCACCGCCTGGGCGGTGCGCTCGACCTGCCAGGGGTAGGGGTCGCCGCGCGCCACCACCTTCTCCGGCAGGCCGTGGGCCGAAAAGAGGATGCGCGCGGCCTGGCCGGGGATGGAATCGAGCGCACGGCGCAGCAGCCCGGCATGGGCTGCGACGAACGACGGCTCGTCCGGGTAGCAGCAAATGGCGTGGCTGGGTGCCGTCAGCCCGACACGACGCGCCACCCGCCACCACTCGCCGAGCGAGGATTCCGTCGTCGTGGTCGAGAACTGAGGATAAAGTGGCAGCAGCACCACACGGTCGGGCGCGAAGGCGGCGACCTCGCGCGCCGTCTCCTCGCTCATGGGGTGCCAGTAGCGCATGGCAACGAACACGCGTATCTCGTCCGCGCCGGCCAGCGCCGCCTCCAACGCGTGCGCCTGGCGCCAGGTCAGCTCCAGGATCGGCGAGCCGCCGCCGATGCGCGCGTAGATCCCCTTGGCTTCCTTCTCGCGCTTCGACGACACCAGCGTCGCCAGCAGCAGGCGGGGCAGCGCCGGCAGGCCGATGATCGCCGGATCGTTGAACAGGTTGTAGAGGAAGGGTCGCACGGCGTCCGGCCGGTCCGGACCGCCCAGGTTGAACAGGACGACGGCGATACGCCGGCTCACGGCCGCCAGCCCCGGACGCACGCGACCAGCGCGGCCACGTGATCGGGCGGGGTCTCGGGCACCACGCCGTGACCCAGGTTGAAGATGAACGGCCTGCGGCCCAGGGCTTCCAGGATGGCACGCGCGCGCCGCTCCATCGCGGCACCGCCCGTGACCAGCAGCAGCGGGTCCAGGTTGCCCTGGACCGTCACCTTCGGTTGCAGCACGTCGCGCGCCCAGGCCAGCGGCACCGTGGTGTCCAGCCCGACCGCGTCCACGCCTGTCGCCGCCGCGTAGCGATCGATCAGCACGCCGGCGCCGCGGGGAAAACCGATCACCGGCACGTCCGCGCGCACCTTGACCGCGGCGACGATGCGCGCGGTCGGCGCTACGCACCAGCGCTCAAAGTCCTCATCCGCCAGCACGCCGGCCCAACTGTCGAACAGCTGCACCACGTCGGCGCCGGCCGCGACCTGGGCGACCAGATAGTCGATCGTCGCGGTCTCGATCGTGTCGATCAGCCGGCCGAAGCCTTCGGGATCGCTGAAGGCCCAACGCTTGGTCGCCGCAAAGTCGCGGCTGGTGCCGCCCTCGACCATGTAGGTCGCCACGGTCCACGGCGCACCGGCGAACCCGATCAGGGTCGCATCGGATGCGAGTGCCGCCCGCACGCGGCGCACGGTCTCGAACACGGGCGCGAGCCGCGACACGGCTGCGGTCGGATCGAGCCGGTCAAGGTCGCGCGCTGACCCCACGCGCTCAACCTCCGGCCCGCGCTCGTCCTCGAACGTGACCGCGAGCCCCAGGGCGTGGGGCACCACCAGGATGTCCGAGAACAGGATCGCGGCATCGAGCCCGAAGCGGCGGACCGGCTGCAACGTCGCCTCAGCCGCCATCGCCGGGTCATAGCAGAGGTAGAGGAACCCCTTCGCCTCCGCGCGGATCGCGCGGTACTCCGGCAGGTAACGTCCGGCCTGCCGCATCAGCCAGATCGGTGGGGGCACACGCGCCTCGCCACGAATCGCGCGCAACAGGCGCCGATCCGTCGTGCGTGCTAGGGCAGGGGATCCGACCGGGGACGTCATGGTTTTTCGCTTCTTTCCTTAGAGGATAAAGGAAGTGAGAGATAGTGGTAGGCGGCGATTCCTGGGGATTGACTGACGGCCCACAGGTCGGTCGGCACACAGCGACGAACCGACAGTCGATGGCCCAAGATGGTGGGCCGATCGGTGGATCGATGGCGTGAAGCGCACCTCGTCGGTCCACGTCCACGACGCGCGAGAAGGGAATCACGGGGATCGTCGCGTGCGGCCATCATCACCAATCCTCAGGATTCTCGGCCTGTGGGCGACGGCGTGGCGGTGGGGACGGGTGCGTGGGCGGCCATCGAATCTCGGCGGTGAATCTGCTAAGTCCACCGTTGTCCACAGGGTTATCCCATGTCCAGCGATCCAGCCGACCGCCGCTATCACCTCCACCTCATCTCGGACGCGACCGGCGAGACCATCAACAGCGTCGCGCGCGCCGCGCTCTCCCAGTTCGAGGGCGTCGCCGTGGTCGAGCACATGTGGCCGCTGATCCGCGGCAAGCGCCAGCTCGACAAGGTGCTCGAGGCGGTCGAGAACCACCCGGGCGTGGTGATGTTCACGTTGGTCAACAAGAAGCTGCGCGAGCATCTGCAGGCCGCCTGCCGTGGTCTCCAGGTGCCCGCCGTCTCGGTGCTCGACCCGCTCATCGGCGTGCTCAGCGGCCACTTCGGCGTGGTCAGCCGCGACCAGCCGGGGCGGCAACACGCGCTCGACGCCGAGTATTTCCAACGCATCGACGCGATTCACTTCGTGCTGGCCCACGACGACGGCCAGTTGCCGCACGACATCGAGGAAGCCGACATAGTGCTGGTCGGTGTCTCGCGCACATCCAAGACGCCGACGTGCTTCTACCTGGCCAACCGCGGCATCAAGGCGGCCAACGTGCCCATCGTTCCGGGCGTGCCGCTGCCTGAGGCGTTGTCGCGTGCCAAGCAGCCCCTGATCGTCGGCCTGACCAACAACCCGGAACGGCTGGTCCAGGTGCGCCGCAACCGCCTGCTGATGCTCAATCAGGCGGAGCAGACCGACTATGTGGATATCGACCGGGTGAAGGAGGAAGTGGCGCACGCGCGCCGGCTGTTCGCCGAACGGCGCTGGCCGGTGATCGACGTCACCCGGCGCTCGATCGAGGAAACCGCCGCCGCGATCCTGCGCCTGCATCAGGAACGGCTGGACGCCGTACCATGACCGTGCCGCCGCCCCTCGTTCTCGCCTCGGCCAGCACCACGCGCGCGGCGCTGCTGCGATCGGTCGGGCTGGTCTTCGGCGTCGATGTCGCGGCCATCGACGAAGCCGAGGTCAAGCAGGCCCTGCGCGCCGAAGAGGTCGACGCCGGCCGTGCCGCCGAGACCCTGGCCGAACTGAAAGCGCGCCGCGTCGCCGCGCGCCACGCGGGCGCGCTGGTCGTCGGCGCCGACCAGATCCTGGCGGCTGGACGTCGCTGGTTCGACAAGCCGATTGATCGCGCCGACGCGCATGCGCAGATCGCGGTGCTCGCCGGCGCGACCCACGAGCTGGTCTCGGCGGTCGTCGTGGTGCGCGATGGCGCCCGGCTGTGGCACCACGTGAAGCGGGCCCGCCTGACCATGCGGCCACTCGAGCCGGAGACCATCGAGCGCTACCTCGATCAGGTGGGCGAGACGGCGCTGCACTCGCCCGGCGCCTACCAGGTGGAAGGACCAGGGCTGCAGTTGTTCTCGAACGTCGCGGGCGACCACAGCGGCATCCTGGGCCTGCCGTTGCTGCCGCTGCTGGGTTTCCTGCGCGGCCACGGGATCGGGCTGCCATGACGATCAGCGGCGCCGCGCGCGTGGCCGGGGTGATGGGTTGGCCGGTCGTGCACTCGCGCTCGCCGCGCCTGCACGGCTATTGGCTGGCCGAGCATGGCATCGACGGCGTCTACGTTCCCTTCCCCGTGCGACCCGAGCACTTGGCCACGGCGCTGCGCGCCCTGCCGGCGCTCGGCATTCGGGGCGCGAACCTGACCGTGCCGCACAAGGAACGGGCGCTTGAGGCGCTGGACACGGTGGATGCGCTCGCCCGGCGCATCGGCGCAGTCAACACGGTTGTGGTCGACGCGGAGGGCGCGCTCGCGGGCAGCAACACCGACGCCCACGGCTTCATGGCCAACCTGCGCGAAGGCGCGCCGGCCTGGCGCGCCGACGGCGGCCCCGTGGTCGTGCTGGGCGCAGGCGGTGCCGCGCGCGCCGTGTGCGCCGCGCTGATCGACGCAGGCGTCAAGGCGATCCGTCTGGTCAACCGGTCGCCCGCGCGCGCCGAAGGGCTGGCGCGCGACCTGGACGGGCCGTTCGTCGTGCGCCCATGGGACGAACGGAGCGTCGCCCTGCGCGGCGCCGCGCTTGTGGTCAACACCACGTCGCTCGGCATGACGGGTCAGCCGCCGCTCGACGTCGACCTCGCGCCGGTGGATGGCGCCTGCGTCGTCAACGACCTGGTCTACGTGCCGCTGGAGACGCCGCTGCTGGCGGCGGCGCGGGCGCGCGGCCTGGTGGCGGTCGACGGGCTCGGCATGCTGTTGCACCAGGCGGTACCGGGCTTCGCCGCATGGTTCGGCGTGCGCCCGACCGTGACCGCCGGCTTGCGTGCCCACGTGCTGGGCTGCCCATGATCGTGATCGGCCTGACCGGCTCGATCGGCATGGGCAAGACGACCGTCAGCCGTCATTTCCAAAGATCGGGCGTGCCGGTGTTCGACGCCGATGCGGCGGTGCATGCCCTGTTCGCGCCGGGTGGCGAAGGCGTCGCGCCGGTGCTGGCGGCGTTTCCCGGCTTGGCGCGCGATGGCGGCATCGATCGCGCCGCGCTGGGCCGCCGGGTGTTCGGCGATACGGCCGCGCTCGCCCGTTTGGAAGCCATCGTCCATCCGCTCGTGCGTCGGCGCGAAGCCGCGTTCCTGGCCTGTGTACGCCGCCGCCGCCGCGCCGTGGCCGTTCTCGATATCCCGCTTCTGTTCGAGACCGGCGGCGAGAAGCGTTGCGACCTGGTGGTCGTGGTGGACGCGCCGCCGTTCGTGCAGGGGGCGCGCGTGCTGCGCCGGCCGGAGATGACACGGGCGCGCTTGCGCGACATCCTGGCGCGTCAGATGCCGGCCACCGCGAAGCGCCGGCGCGCCGACGCGGTGATCCCTACGGGGCGTGGCCGCCGGGTATCGTTGCTGGCCGTGCGCGCCCTGCTGCGCGGCCTGGGCGCCCGCGGCGCGCGACGACGGAGGCGTTGACCATGCGCGAAGTGGTGTTGGACACGGAAACCACCGGGCTGGATTCGGCGCGTGGCCACCGCATCATCGAGGTCGGCTGCGTCGAGCTGGAGAACCACGTGCCGACGGGCGTCACGTTCCAGCGCTACGTCAACCCCGGCATCGCCATCGAGCGCGACGCCCAGGCGGTGCACGGTCGCAGCAACGAGGACCTGGCGGACGAGCCGCCGTTCGCCGCGATCGTCGACGACCTCCTAGTCTTCCTGGCGGATTCGCCGCTTGTCATCCACAACGCCGAGTTCGATCTGGGCTTCCTCAACGCCGAACTCGCGCGGCTCGATCGGCCGCCGCTGCCCGCCGAGCGCGCGATCGACACCGTGTTGCTGGCGCGCCGGCGTTTCCCTGGCGCGCCGGCGAACTTGAACGCGCTCTGCAAGCGCTTCGCCATCGACCTCAGCGAACGCGCACTGCACGGCGCGCTGCTCGATGCGCGGCTGCTGGCCGCCGTCTATGTCGAACTCCTGGGCGACCGCCAGGCGGGGCTGGACCTGACCGCGCGCAAGGCCAACGCGGCCGCGATCCAGCGCGCGTTCCGCGTGCCCCGTCCGCACGCGCCCAGCGCGGCGGAACTAGCGGCCCACGAGGCGTTCCTGGCGAAGCTCGGCGATCCGATCTGGCGCTGCTGACGACGCCCGCTCAGTTGGGCTTGGCCGAACCCTCGGCGGGGCTCATGAGCTTGGCCTTGCGCGCTTCCTCGGTCAGCCGCTGGCGGTAGAGGCCGAGGAAATCGATCGGGTCGAGGAACAGGGTCGGGAAACCGCCGTCGCGCACCGCGTCCGCCGCGATGCGCCGGGCGAACGGGAACAACAGGCGCGGGCACTCGACCAGCAGGACCTGGGCCAGCACGTTGTTGTCGAAGCCGGTGATGTCGAACACGCCGCAGTAGTCGAGCTCCAGCAGGAACGCCGGGCCGGTCTTCTTGCGGGCGGTGGCGTTGATCTTCAGCGCGACCTCGTAGCGGTCGGCCTGCTCGGGCACCCGCTTCGATTCGACGTTGACCTGCACCTCGACCTGGGGCTTGTCGTCCGCATCGCCCAGCGCCGCCGGGCCGCGCGGGTTCTCGAAAGACAGGTCGCGCACGAACTGCGTGTGTATGACCATGCGCGGCGCCGGGGTGGCGGCGGGTTCGGCCGGCTTCGCGGGATCGGTCTGGTCGCTCATGGCGGTTCCTCGACAGGGTCGGGGCGTGGCTAACACGGATCAGGGGGGTCGGCAACCGGGCCGATCCCGTTGCGTTCGCCCCCCCGCCGCCGTATCTAGGTTCCGACGTCCCGTCCGCGTCGCGTGCCGGCGCGCGAGGCTAGGTGCATGAACGGTTCCTTCATCGAGCTCGTCGTGTTCGCCGCCATCGCCGTGGTTGTGGGTTGGCGCCTCTACCAGACCCTGGGCAAGCGGACCGGCCACGAGGAACCCGTGCGCCGACGCCCGGCGGCCAACGGCGCCGGCGACAACGTGGTCGCCTTGCCGGATCGTTTGTCGGCGAAGCCCGTGGCGGTCGAACCGTCGCTCGCCGGCGCGCTGACCCAGATCAACCTGGCTGATTCGTCGTTCGATCAGGACCAGTTCGTGGCCGGCGCACGCGGCGCCTTCGAGATGATCGTGACCGCCTTCACCAAGGGCGATCTGACGGATGTGAAGTCGCTGCTGTCGCCGGCCGTGCACGACAGCTTCGTCAAGGCCGTGGCCCAGCGCGGCGCCCAGGGCCGCAAACACGAAACGACGCTGGTGGCGGTCGACGAGGTCGCGATCGTCGAGGCGGCGGTCGAGCGGCGCGTCGCGCGCCTGACCGTGCGGGTGGTCAGCCGCCAGGTCGACGTGGTGCGCGATGCCGCGACCGGCGACGTCGTCGAAGGCGATTCGCGCCGCACGGACCGCATCGTCGACCTGTGGACGTTCGAGCGCGACACTCGTTCGCGCGATCCCAACTGGATGCTCGTGGCGACGCGCAGCGGCGAATGAGGCGGATTCTGTTGGTACTCACGCTGGCGCTGGCCGCGTGCGAGACGCCCGAAGCACCTCCTGAGGAAGCGGAACCGGCGCTGACGCTGGAACCCATCGGCTTTGCAGACCTGGCCGGCTGGGCCGCGGACGACCACGCCGCCGCGCTCGCCACGTTCCTGCCCGGCTGCGCGCGCTGGGCGAAGAAGGATCCGACCGCGGCGATTGGCCGTGCGCCCGCCTACGGCACCGCCGCCGATTGGGCGGCGGTGTGCGAGGCGGCCGAGGCCGTGGCGCTGGGCGATCGCACGGCGGCCCGCGCCTTCTTCGAGACCTGGTTCGAGCCCTGGCGCGTCACCGACGGTGACGGCGCAACCGGCCTGTTCACCGGCTACTACGAACCGACGCTCGACGGCGGCCTGACGCCATCGGCTGTCAACGATGTGCCCCTGTTCGGCCGGCCCGACGATCTGGTGACCGTCGATCTCGGCGCCTTCGCCGAGGACCTGGCGGGCCGCACCGTGGCGGGCCGGGTGGAGGAAGCGGCGCTGGTGCCCTACGAGGACCGCGCCGCCATCACCGCCAGCGCGTTGGATGGCCGGGCGGCCGTGCTGGTCTGGGTCGACGATCCGATCGATGCGTTCTTCCTGCAGATCCAGGGCTCGGGCCGGGTCCGCCTGGCCGAAGGCGGCGAGCTTCGGCTCGGCTACGCCGCCCAGAACGGGCGGTCCTACTACGCCATCGGCCGCGCGCTCGTGGAACGGGGCGAACTGACCAAAGACGCGGTCTCGCTGCAGACCATCCGCGCCTGGCTCGAGGCTCACCCGGACGAAGCCGACGCGGTGATGAACCTGAACGGCTCGTACGTCTTCTTCCGGGTGCTCGATGGCCCGGGGCCGGTCGGCGCGTTCGGCGTGGCGCTGACGCCGGGACGCAGCCTGGCGGTGGACCGCCGCTTCGTCGCCCTCGGCGTACCGCTGTGGCTCGACGTCACGGTGCCGGGGCCGGCTGAGGGTGTGCCCGACGAGAGCCTGCGCCGCCTGGTCGTCGCCCAGGACACCGGCGGCGCGATCAAGGGCGTGGTGCGCGGCGATCTGTTCTGGGGTGGCGGCGCCGAGGCCGAATGGCGCGCCGGCACCATGAAGCACGACGGGACCTACGCGGTCCTGCTGCCCAAGGCCCTGGTGGTCGCCACGGGCGACTAAGCCTACTCGAACGTCTCGTCGGGCAGCACGCCGAAGATCGCCTCGCGCGCGATCCAGCCGCGCGTGCCCCGGATCTCGACCCGGCACCAGGACTCCCGGCACGTCATCAAGGTGCCCTGCACGCCGGGCCCGGCGCGCAGCACCGCCGAGGCATCCTCGGCCGGTTCCGTGTGAAGTGTGCGGATGTCGCCGATGATGACGACCGTGCGCTCGCCCGACAGCATGGTCTGATGCACCCAGCCGACCGTGCCCTCGACGTCGCGCACGCGGCGCCAGGTGTCGTATTCGGCGATCACCTCGACCGGCCAGGCCTGGCGCAGCAGCACCCATTCCACTGGATAACCGGTGCCCGGCCCGGCGCGCAGATTGGTCTCGGTCGCGCGCAACGACACGAAGCGCGGCACCGGCAGCCCGGTCTGGGCGGTCGCATGGCCGGCAAGAACGAAGGCGGCAAGGGCCAGCAGAACGATCGGCAGGGGCGCGCGCGGCATTGCCGCGTTTGTGGCGCGTTTCGGCGTTTCCGGCAACAGTAGGGCGCGCGCGGGGCGGGTACCGCCGGTGACCGGCGGGCGAGCGGGTCGGCGCGGTTCGCGTCGACCGATTGTGCGGCGTCGAGCCGTTTGTTAAACCAAGCCGTCGACGCGGCGCGCGCCCGTCGGCGCGGTCGAGCCCACGGAGCAGCCCATGGCCCGCAAGCGGCCCCTCGTCATCGTCACGCGCAAGCTGCCGGAGGCCATCGAGGCCCGGCTGAAAGAGCTGTTCGACGTCCGCCTGAACGAGGACGATCACCCCATGGGCCAGGACGAGCTGGTGGCGGCGGTCAAGGCCGCGCACGTCCTGGTCCCCACGGTGACGGACCGCATCGATTCCAAGGTTCTGGCCTTCGCCAACCCCGAGCTTCGGCTGATCGCCAGCTTCGGCACCGGTGTCGATCACATCGACCTGGCCACGGCGCGCCAGCGCGGCATCACCGTGACCAACACGCCGGGCGTGCTGACCGAGGACACCGCCGACATGACCATGGCGCTGATCCTGGCGGTGCCACGCCGGCTCGCCGAGGGCGAGCGGCTGATGCGCTCGGGCAAGTGGGGCGGCTGGAGCCCGACCTCGATGCTCGGCCACCGCATCTGGGGCAAGCGTCTGGGCATCGTCGGCATGGGTCGCATCGGGCTGGCGGTGGCGCGGCGCGCGCGCGGCTTCGGGCTGGCCATCCACTACCACAACCGCCGACGCCTGCCCGAGGACGTCGAGGCCGAGGTCGAGGCGACATACTGGGACAGCCTGGACCAGATGCTGGCGCGCATGGACATCATCTCGGTCAACTGCCCGCACACGCCGGCCACGTTCCACCTCTTGTCGGCGCGCCGGTTGGAGCTGTTGAAGCCGCACTGCTACGTGGTCAACACCAGCCGCGGCGAGGTGATCGACGAGGCGAGCCTGACGCGCAAGCTGATGGCCAAGGAGATCGCCGGCGCCGGGCTCGACGTGTTCGAACACGAACCGGCGGTCAACCCCAAGCTGCTGAAGCTCGACAACGTCGTGCTGCTGCCGCACATGGGCTCGGCCACCATCGAGGGCCGCATCGACATGGGCGAGAAGGTCATCATCAACATCAAGACCTTCGCCGACGGCCACAAACCACCCGACCGCGTCATCGACACGATGCTGTAGGCGTCACGCTGGACTAAGGCGCCGCGCGGCCGACCGCGTAGAGGGCGAACGACGATCCCTCGACGGTCGCCGTGCGCTCGAAGGCCAGGCCGGCGGCCCGCGCCGTGCGCGCCGAGGCTTCGTTCGCCGGGTCGATCTGGGCGATGAGGCGGGCAAGCCCCAGGTTGTCGACGGCGTGACGCACCAGCCCGCGCGCGGCTTCCGCGCCCAGGCCGCGGCCCCAGTACGCCTTGTCGATCAGATAGGCGACCTCGACCTCCGCGACGCCGTCGATGGTCCACGGGATCAGGCCGCAGCGGCCGATGAAGCGATCCTCCGCCTTGAGTATCGTCGCCCACAGGCCGAGATCCGGGTGGTCGGGATCGCCGGCCACGAACCAGTCGAGCTCGTCCTTGGTTTGGGCGCAGTCGAGCGTGCCTTCCGGGTAGTAGCGTCGTACCTCCGGGTCGGCGTAGAGCCGCGCCAGCGCGTCCAGATCACCGGGTTCCAGACGGCGCAACAGCAGCCTCTCGGTCTCGAGGATCTTCGTCACCGGCTAGCGACGCTCCGGCGTGATGGTCCGGATGCGGGCGATATGGCGGGCGATGTCGTCGAGCGGGTACTTGAGGTGGCGCCGCTGGGTCGCCGGCGGCTGGTCGGCGGCCGATACGCCCGGACGCCACGCGGTCGCCAGCCGGATCGGGCGCGGCACGAAGCCGCCGCCGCAGTTGGGGCACACGTTCATCAGCCTGGTCTCGACGCAGTCCGCGCAGAACGTGCATTCGTACGAACAGATGCGCGCGTTCACCACCGCCGCCGGCAGATCCACATCGCACATCTCGCAGTTAGGTCGAAGCTCCAGGGCCATGTCGTGCCTCGTCGTTTCGCGCACCCCCGACGGTAGGCGACGCCTGCCGGCCTGACCATAGCGCTGACCCCAAGCGAAGCATCGACCCTTGACATGTCGAGGGGCGATGTATATGTGATGCGCATGATTACCTCGACGCCCACGACCGACCAAACCGCCGTCACGGCCCGGCCGAACGACCGCGCCGGCCAGGATCTGACCAGCCGGGCCTACTGGACCGGCACCATCAAGATGAGCCTCAGCAAGCTGTTCATCCTGGCTGCGCTGGCCGAAGGGCCGAAGCACGGCTACGAGGTCGCGCGGCGGGTCGAGGCCATGACCCGCGGCTGCTGCTCGCCCAGCGAGGGCACGATCTACCCGTCGCTGCGCGAATTCGAGGCGGGCGGCTACGTCACCGCCGAGGAGACCACGGCCGGCGGGCGCCGGCGTAAGGTCTACACCATGACCGAGCGCGGCCGTCTCGCCCACCGCGTCGCCGTCGAAGCGTGGTTCGAGATCGCCGGCGCGCTGACCGATGCCGGGCGCGCGCTCGATGGCTCCCCCGTGTCCTTGGCACGCGGCTGCGCCCCGTCGGCGTGTTCCTGAACGCTCTCTCTTTTTTGCCTGTGACCATCGCCCTTCGATGCATCGTCCCTGTTAGAGGACTCGAGCCATGAACGAGATCGCCCGCGAAGCACCGCGTCCCGGCCTATCGTCGGTGACGAACGACCTGCCGGTCGCCGTCATCGGCGCCGGACCGATCGGCTTGGCCGCCGCGGCGCGGCTGCTCGAGCGTGGGCTGGAGCCGATCGTGCTCGAGGCCGGTCCGCGCGTCGGCCACGCGGTCGCCGATTGGGGCCACGTGCCGGTGTTCTCGCCATGGCGCTTCAACATCGATTGCGCCGCCGCCGACCTGCTGGAGAAGCGCGGCTGGACCGCGCCTGAGCCCGAGGACTTCCCCACGGGCCGCGACATCGTCGACCGCTATCTCGCGCCGCTCGCGGCGCTGCCGGAAATCGCGCGGCACCTGCGGCTCGACCACCGGGTCACGGGCGTCGCCCGCCGACGCTTCGGCAAGATGCGCACGCCCGGCCGGGGCGAGGCGCCCTTCGAGGTGCGGTTTGTCCGCGCCGACGGCACCGAGGGCTCGATCCTGGCGCGCGCGGTGATCGATGCCTCAGGCACCTGGTACCACCCCAACCCGGCCGGCGCGAGCGGTCTGCCGGCGCGCGGCGAAGCGGCGGCGCGCGCGCGCATCCGCTACGGCATGCCCGACGTGCTGGGCGACGAGCGCGACCGCTACGCCGGACGAAGGGTCATGGTGGTGGGCTGCGGCCACTCGGCCGTGGGCACGCTGATCGACCTCGCGACGCTGGCCGAGCAGACCGGCGCGCCGCGCCCGGTGTGGGCGCATCGGCGGGCCGACCTGGCCGCGGTGTTCGGCGGCGGCACCAAGGATGAACTGCCCGAGCGCAGCGCCATCGGCCAGCGGCTCAAGGCCCTGGTCGAGCGCGACGCGTTCGAGGTGGTGGCGCCGTTCCACGTGGCCGCGCTCGAGCGCGCGGGCGAGGGTCTGCGCGTCGTGGCCGAGGACGGCCGCGCCGTCGCGGTCGACGAGCTCGTGGTCGCCACCGGCCTGCGTCCCGATCTTTCGTTCCTCACCGAGCTGCGCCTCGATCTCGACCCGGCGCTCGATTGCCCGCGCGCGCTGGCGCCGCTGATCGACCCCAACGAGCATTCGTGCGGCACCGTCGATCCCCACGGCGCCGTCGAGCTGGCCCACCCCGAACCCGGCTTCTTCATCGCCGGCATGAAGAGCTATGGCCGCGCGCCGACCTTCCTGATGGCGACCGGCTACGAACAGGTGCGCTCGATCGCGGCCTGGCTCGCCGGCGACCACGCGGCGGCGCGCGCGGTGCAGCTCGCGCTGCCCGACACCGGCGTGTGCTCCGGCCCCAAGGTCGAGGTCGCAGCCGGCTGTTGCGCTCCGGCGTGCTGCGCCTAGGTGTGACCCGCGCGCCGCTCGTCCTGGTCTCGACCCTCGGCCTGACCCAGATTCTGGCCTGGGGCTCGACCTACTACCTGCCGGCGGTGACGGCGCAAGCGATCGCCGAGGACACGGGCTGGCCGTTCCCCTGGGTGGTCGGCGGGCTCAGCATCGGGCTGTTCGTCGCCGGGCTGGTGTCGCCGCGCATGGGCCGCGCCATCGAGGCGCGCGGCGGCCGTCCGGTGCTGGCCGCCAGCTCGGCCGTCATCGCCCTTGGTCTCGCGGCGCTGGCGTTGGCCCCCAGCCTGCCGCTGTTCCTGGCGGCGTGGGTCGTGCTCGGCGTCGGCATGGGGATCGGCCTCTACGACGCGGCGTTCGCCGCGCTGGGCCGGCAGTTCGGGCTGCTGGCGCGCACGCCCATCACCGTGCTGACCCTGTTCGGCGGCTTCGCGTCCACGGTGTGCTGGCCGTTGACGACCCTGCTGGTCGAGACGTTCGGCTGGCGCGGCGCGTGCCTGACCTACGCCGCGATCCACCTGGCGCTCGCCCTGCCGGCGCACCTGGCGGCGATCCCCGCACCGCCCGCGCGCGACGACATCGCCGCCCGTGACGGCGCCAACGGCGCGCTGCCGACGACCTTGAGCCCGGCGCGAAGCCGCGCCTGCCTGTGGTTGCTGGCCGCGATCCTGACGCTGGCGCAGGTGCTGGTCGCGGTGATGTCGGTGCACCTGATCGGGTTCCTGCGCGCGCGCGGGCTCGAGCTCGCCGACGCCGTCGCGCTTGGCATGCTGATCGGCCCCGCCCAGGTCGGCGCGCGCGTCGTCGAGATGGCGCTGAGCCGGCACCATCACCCGGTGTGGACGCTGGTCGCCTCGGTCGCGCTGATGGCGGCCGGTCTCGCGGTGCTGGCGCTCGGCCTGCCGGTCACCGGCGTCGCCATCGTGATCTACGCCTCCGGCGTGGGCATCGAGAGCATCGCGCGCGGCACGGTGCCGCTGGCGCTGTTCGGCGCCCGCGGCTACGCCGCGCTCATGGGTCGTCTGGCCATGCCGATCTTGCTGGCCCAGGCGATCGCGCCGCCGCTGGCCGCGCTCGCCTTCGACGGCGCCGACGACGGCCCGATCCTCACGCTGCTCGCGCTCGGCGCCGGGTTCAACGTGATCCTCGCGGCGGCGATGTTGACCGTCACGCGCACGGCGTGGCGCGCGCGGCCCGCGCTTCAGACCTCGATGTAGAGCGGCAGGCTCGGAAGCTCCTTTGCGCCGAGGCGAGCGTAGAACGCCTGGCCTTCGGCGTTCGTCTTGACCACGAACCAGGTGTACCAGGCGCCGCCGATGCGTTTCGTCTCGGCGGCGACCCCGTCCATCAGGGCACGGCCGACGCCTTGGCGACGCGCATCCGCGCGCACGAACAGGTCCGACAGGTGCAGCCCGACCGAAGACTCGCCGGCGTCGTAGCCCGGATAGACCAGGGCGTAGCCCAGAATGTCGGCGCCCCGCGCGGCGACCAGGATCCAGAACACCCGGCGCGGACCGAAGCCGTGGCGCAGGATCGCCGCGACGCTCATCGGGTCCTTGCCGCCGCCTTCGTCGGCGGTGAACTGGCGCGCCAGGCGCGCGATCTCGGCGGCATCGCCGCGCCGCGCGGGCCGCACGCGGAAGGTGCTCACAGCACGACCATGGCGCCGTCGGCGCGCGCGTCGTTGAGGAACGTCACGAGTCCGCCCGTGCCGATGGTCAGGTCGGCGCGCAGGTCGGCGCGCGTCAACCCCTCGGCCTTCAGGCCCATGTCGCACACCAGGACCGTCGCACCCAGCTCGGCGCAGGCGCCGAGCAACTCCTCGAACGTGGCCAGGCCGTTGGCCGCCATGGCGTCGTCGCGCGCGGCGCCATCGAGCGCGCGCCAGCCCGGCACGCCGTCGCCCCGCGGCGCGAGCAGCGCGCGGATCGCGCCCATGGTGAAGAACAGCGTGGCCAGGCGCCCGATGGCGAGCTGCGCCGCCGCCATCGCCAGGGCGTAGTGCACGCGCTGGTACGATCCGTCCAGCACGACGATCGAGAGCTTCGCGGGCGGCGGCGCGTCAGCCGGCATGGTGCGCCAGATCCTTGATCGTTGCCTGCGGGCCGCACAACTCGCACGCCGCGTCGCGCTTGAGCCGCAGCCGGTCGAAACGCGTCGCCAGCGCGTCGTAGAGCACCAGCGTGCCCGAGAGCGATTCGCCGATGCCGACGATCTCCTTCAGAACCTCGGCGGCCTGCAGCGTGCCCATGACCCCGGCGATGGCGCCGAAGATGCCGGCCTGGGAGCACGACGGCACCAGGCCGGGCGGCGGCGCCTCCTTGAACAGGCAGCGGTAGCACGGGTGGTTGCCCGGCTCGTGCGCCTTGAAGGTGGTGAGCTGGCCCTCGAAGCGCATCATGGCGGCGGAGACCAGCGGCTTCCGGGCCAGGAAGCACGCGTCGTTCACCAGGTAGCGCGTGGCGAAGTTGTCGGAGCCGTCGGCGACCAGGTCGTAGCCTTCGATGATCGCCACGGCGTTCGCGGCGCCCAGTCGCTCGCGGTGCTCGATCACGCGCACCTCGGGGTTCAGCGCAGCGATCGAGCGCGCGGCGCTGGCGGTCTTCGCCTCGCCGACGCGGTCGGTGCCGTGGATGATCTGGCGCTGCAGGTTGGTCAGGTCCACCGTGTCGAAATCGACCACGCCCAGCGTGCCGACGCCCGCCGCGGCGAGGTAGAGCAGCAGCGGCGAACCCAGGCCGCCGGCGCCGACCACCAGGACGCGCGCGCGCAGAAGCTTCGCCTGACCGACGCCGCCCACTTCGGGCAACACGATGTGCCGCGCGTAGCGCAGCATCTGCTGTTCGGTGAACTCGAAATCGGTCATGGGCGGCGGGCGCGGGGTTCCGCGGCGATCGTGGCCCGCCTAGTGGTAGCGCAAAGTCAGGGACGTGCCAAACCGCCCGGCGCGGCCGCGAGACCTTCGATCAGACCCGCGAAGTCCGCCATGGAACGGCCAGGCGCAGGCCGCTGCGTGCCTCCCGCGACGTAGAAACCGCCCGGTACATGGTTGCCCGGCCGGTAGGCGGGGAGCGGCCCCTCGACCACGCCGAGGGTCGCCGAGCGCATGGCGCGGAACGGCTGGTCCCGGCGCCACACGACGAACAGGTCGGGCAGCATGTCGACGCGCGCGCCCGGCCAGGTCTCGGCGGTTTCGATCACCGCCTCGACGACCGGGCGGCCGGTCTCGGCGTCGGTCAGGTCGGCCAGGACGCGCGCCAGTTGCCCGCGCAGGTTCGCGAACGCGGCGGCTGGCGCGACGGTCCCGCCGGGATAGCGTCCCGCCACGTGGATGCGGATGGCGCCGCTTGCCTCGTTGTGCGGCAGCACGGAACAGGTTGGCGCGGCACGGTCCCGCCCGGCGCCGTGCGCGCGGTCGAAGCGCGCGACCAAATCGTCCAGCAGGTGTTTGCCGGTGACGTTGCGCGCCATTTCAAGCAGCGCGAAGACGACGGTCGCCGCGTCCTTGCCGGCCAGGGCGAGGAGCCGCCCGAGCGCCGCGTCGATGGCCTGCTGGACCGCCAGCGGCGGCGCGCCGAGGCGGACGTCACGCGCGGCGTCGAAGGCGGGATGCCCGGGGTCCACCGGATGCCGCAGCATGTGGCTGGCGCGGCGAGCCTCCTTGAACGCGACCATGAAGACGTCCCAGGCTTCGGCGGCCAGGTAGTGCCGGGCGGCGACCGCGCGCGTCTCGGCGTCGTCCATCGGTTCGACGATTTCGCTGCAACGGCTGGGCGGCGCGGCGCCGAAGCGGCCGACCACGTCGCCGGCCAGCGTGGCGGGGTGGCTGGCAGGTTCCGGGTGGCTGCGGCCGTGCACCAGCCAACCGCACAGATGAATGCCGGCGGGGATCGCGCTGACAGGGCACTTCGGAATGTCGAGCACGGCGACCCGGTGCCCCGCGCGGCCGAGCCGCACCCAGAACGCTTCGTCCGTCGGGCACCGGCCGCGGCCCAGCGGCGCAGCAGGCCCGCGTCCGCGCCGTCCCGTGTGACGCGCAGCGATGGCGGTGCCCCTTACGCCACCCCGGTCGAGCCGAAGCCACCGGCGCCGCGCTCGCTCTCGGGCAGAACCTCGACCTGGGTCCAGCGCACGCGGGCGACCGGCGCGACCACAAGTTGGGCGACGCGCATGCCGCGCGTCACCGTGAATGGTTCTTGGCCGTGGTTGATCAGGATCACGCCAATCTCGCCGCGATAATCCGCGTCGACGGTGCCCGGCGTGTTGAGCTGGGTGACGCCGTGGCGCAGCGCGAGCCCCGAGCGCGGGCGGATCTGCGCCTCGTAGCCGTCGGGCATCGCGAGCGCGATGCCCGTGGGCACCAAGGCGCGTTCGCCCGGTAGCAACACCAACGGCGCCTCGACTGCCGCCCTCAGGTCAAGCCCGGCGGCGGCGGCCGTGGCGTAGTCCGGCAACGGCAGGTCGCGGCCGTGGTCGAGCCGGCGGATGGCGATAGGCGGCGTCACGCGCGGCGCCCGGCCAGATGATCCGCGATGCGCTCCGCCAGCCGCGCCGCGACCTCGGCCTTGGTCGCGCGCGGCCACGCCTCGGCGGCGCCGTCGCGCACCAAGTGCACGGTGTTGTCGTCGCCCCCGAAGGTGCCGGTGCCGGCGCCCACCTCGTTGGCCACGATCCAGTCGCAGCGCTTCTTGGCCAGCTTGGCGCAGGCGTTAGCGACCAGGTTCTCGGTCTCGGCGGCGAAGCCGACCACCAGCCGCGGACGGCCCTTCTTGCGCGCCGCCAGCGTGGCCAGGATGTCGGGGTTCTCGACCAGGGCCAGCGGCGGCGCCTTGCCCTTCTTCTTCAGTTTGGCCGTGGCGGCCTCGGCCGGGCGCCAGTCGGCGACGGCCGCCGCGCACACCGCTACGTCGGCGGGCAGCGCGGCCTCGCACGCGGCCAGCATGGCGCGCGCCGATTCCACGCGCACGGTGGTCACGCCGGACGGGTCGGCCAGCGCGGTCGGGCCACTGACTAGCGTGACCGTGGCGCCCAGCCGCGCCAGCGCGTCGGCGATGGCGTGCCCCTGCTTGCCCGACGACCGGTTCGCGATGTAGCGCACCGGGTCGATCGCCTCGTGGGTCGGGCCGCTGGTTACCAGCGCGCGCACGCCGGCCAGACGCGTGCCGGTCGTGAGCGCCGCGCGGATTGCCTCGACGATCACCACCGGTTCGGCCATGCGACCCATGCCGTACTCGCCGCACGCCATGTCGCCCTCGGTCGGGCCGACCGTCGCGATGCCGTCCACGCGCAACCGCGCCAGGTTGCGCTGCGTCGCCGCGTGGCGCCACATGCGCACGTTCATGGCCGGCGCCACCAGCACCGGCTTGTCGGTGGCCAGCAGCACCGCGTCGGCCAGGTCGCCGGCCAGGCCCGCGGCCATGCGCGCCAGCCGGTCGGCGCTGGCCGGCGCCACCACCACCAGGTCCGCCTCGCGGCTGAGGCGGATATGCCCCATCTCGCTCTCGTCGGTCAGCGAGAACAGGTCCTGGTAGACCTTGTCCTCGGTCAGCGCGGCGAGGCTGAGCGCTGTGACGAAGTGCGCGCCGTCCTCGGTCAGCACGGCGCGCACGGCGACGCCGTCCTTGCGCAAGAGCCGGACGAGCTCAAGCGTCTTGTACGCGGCGATGCCGCCGCCGACGATCAGCAGCACGCGGCGTTCGGTCACGGCGCGACCTCGGGTTCGTGGCGCACGGGGAAGTTGACCGAGTTGCTGATGAAACAGTAGTCTGCGGCGGCACCGTGCAGCGCCAGCGCCTTGGCGCGGTCGCCGCCCTCGCCCAGGGTCACGCGCGGACGCAGCAGTATGTCGACGAAGCGCATGCGGCCGTCCTTCATAGCGACCGTGCCGCTCGGGTTGTCCTCGTAGACCAGCAGCGGCAGGCGCGCGCGTTCGGCCAGAGCTACGTAGGTCAGCATGTGGCAGCCGGCGACCGCGGCCAGCAGCAGCTCCTCGGGGTTGTGGCGGCCTGGGTCGCCCTGGAAGTGCGGATCGGCCGAGCCCACGATCGGCGGCTTGCCGTCGAACGCGACGCGGAACGAGCGCGCGTAGGCCCGCCCGCCCGGATCGCGATCCCAGACCAGCCGTCCCGCGTAGGCCAGCTCACGCGCCATGATAGGGCTCCCTGGACGATCGCCTGAACGTAGGGTAACCACGGCCCGACCGGCAAGGCGACGATCATGGCCTGAACACCCCACTCTATGGCGTGCATGGCGCCCTGGGCTCCGCTAGACTCGGGGTCGTTTCCGCCAACGAGGCCCGTGATGCGCGCCCATGTGGTCAAGTCCGGCCAGCACCTGGTCGTCGTCCTGCCCGACACGTTCTGCCAGGACAACGGCTTGACCGAAGGTTCGCCGATCGACGTAAACATCGGCAAGGCCGGCCTGACGATCCACCCCGTGCGCTATGGCGTGGGCGACCTGATCGCGCGTCTCGGCGCCAAGGACGGCCCGGCGCCCGCCACGGCGCCGGCCGATGCGCCGGCGCTGGCGCCCGCGCGTGTGACCAGCGCCAAGCTCTGACGGCCGTGACCGAGGCGATCCGTTCGAGCCGCCTGTGGGCGCTCACGCGGCTCAGCCCGACGCGTTTCCTGTTCCCGCACCGCATGACGCTGAGCGCGGACGGCGTCGCCACGTCCAAGGTGCGCTTCCTGCTGCTGCCCTGGGTGTGCACCGACGAGCACGCGGCGTTCGGCCGCTTGTCCTCGGTCGTGCACGACAAGGGTGTGGTGTGGGACACGGTGATCGTCGAGACCTCGGGCGGCTCGAACAACCTGGACATCCGGGGCGTGGCCAAGGGCGCCGCGCGCGCCTTCGTCGCCGCCGTGCAGGAACGGCTGAACGCGACGTAGCGGGGTCAGTCGCCGAGGGCGAGCAGGGCGAGCGCCAGCAGGATGGCCAGCCAGGGCAGCAGCGCGGACGCGCGCGGGGCTTCCGCCTGGTTCGCGGCGCGTTTGAGCGTGGCGAGCGCGGCCTCGGCCTCGGCCAGAATGCGGGGAACCCGCGCGGCGGCGGCGAGACCCTCGCTGAGCGCGTCACGCACGCGGCCCTCGGGGCTGCGGTGCTCGGCCGCCCAGCTCTCTATCAGGGGCCTAATCAGCTCCCACATGTTGACCGTGGGGTCGAGCGCGCGCCCGACACCCTCGGCCACCACCATGGACTTCTGCAGCAGCAGGAGCTGCGTCTGCGTCTCCATGCCGAAGTCGCGCGTGACACGGAACAGCTGGCCGAGCAGGCGCGCCACCGAGATCTCGTTCATCGCCAGGCCGAGGATCGGTTCGCCAATCGCGCGGCACGCCTGACGGAAGGTGGCGGCTGAGCGGCCGGCGGGCACGTAGCCGGCGGCGAAGTGGGCCTCGGCCACGCGGGCGTAATCGCGCGTCAGGAAGCCGACCAGGATGTCGGCCAGGTGGCGGCGCGTCGCCCAGTCGAGCCGGCCCATGATGCCGAAGTCGACCGCGACGATGGTGCCAGCCGCGTCGACAAACAGGTTGCCCGGATGCAGGTCGGCGTGGAAGAAGCCGTCGCCGAACGCCTGACTGAACAGCGCCTCGGCGGCGCGCGTCAGCACCACGCGCGGGTCGTGGCCGGCAGCAATCAGCGCGTCGCGCTCGTCGATGGGGGTGCCGGCGATCCGTTCGAGCGTAAGCACCCGCCGGCCGGTGCGCGCCCAGTCGACCGCCGGCACGCGGAAGCCCGCGTCGCCCTTGAAGTTCTCGGCCAGCTCCGAGGCCGCCGCCGCCTCCATGCGCAGGTCCATCTCGAGCCGCACGCTCTCGGCCAGCGTCGCGATGGTCTCGACCGGCTTGAGCCGGGCGAGGCCCGGCATCAGGCGCCGGGCGAGGCGCGCGAGCCAGGCGAGCAGGGCGAGATCGCGCTCGAACGCCGCCTCGATGCCCGGACGCAGCACCTTGACCGCCACCTCGCGGCCGTCGGTCGTGGTACCCCAGTGGACCTGGGCGATCGAGGCGGCGGCGATCGCGTCATCGTCGAACGTGGCGAACAGGGCCTCGACCGGCTGGCCCAGATCGCGCGCGATCGCCGCGCGCGCGGCCTGGCCCGGGAAAGGCACCAGGCGGTCCTGCAGGTCCGCCAGGTCCTCGGCCATCGCCTCGCCCACCAGGTCGGGGCGCACCGACAGCATCTGGCCCAGCTTGACGAAGGCGGGGCCCAGGTCGGCCAGCGCCCGCGCGATGCGCCGCCCGGGTCGCGCCTCGGCGCCAGGCCGCGCGAAGCGCCGAACGGAACGGCGCAGCCAGGCCGGCGCGCCGGTCGGCATCAGGGCCTCGAGCGCGTCGTGACGCGCCAGCGTCGCGGCGATCCGACCGAGCCGTCCCAGATGGCGCAGCGTCGCGATCACGCCTCAGACGCGCCAAGCGCCGTGGATGGCGACCACGCCGCCCGAGTGGTTGGTTGCGCGCACACCGGCGAAACCCGCGGCCTCGATCCGGCCCGCGAATGCCGCCTGGTCGGGGAAACGCCGGATGCTCTCGACCAGATAGGCGTAGGCGTCGCGGTCGCCGGTCACCGCCTGGCCGATCAGGGGCAGCAGGCGGAACGAGTAGGCGTCGTAGATGGGCCGCAGCGCCGGTACGACCAGCCGGCTGAACTCCAGGCACAGGAAGCGGCCGCCGGGCACCAGGACGCGCCGGGCCTCGGCGAGCGCGACGTCGAGCCGCGTCACGTTGCGCAGGCCGAAGGCGACCGTGTAGGCGTCGACCGAGCGGTCGGGCAGGGGCAGGGCCTCGGCGTCGCCGACGACCCAGGCGATGGCGTCCACCAGTCCCTTGTCGATGGCGCGGTCGCGCCCGATCGCCACCATGGCCGGGTTGATGTCGCACACGGTGACGGCACTCGGCTCGGCTACGCGGCGCGCGATGCGCAGGGCCACATCGCCGGTGCCGCCCGCCACGTCGAGCACGCGCTGGCCCTGACGCGGGTCGAGTTGGCGTACCAGCGCGTCCTTCCACAGCCGGTGCAGGCCGCCGCTCATCAGGTCGTTCGTCAGGTCGTAGCGGCCGGCGACCGAATCGAACACGCCGCGCACCAGACCGGCCTTGGCGTCCGCCGCGACACGGCGGAAGCCGAAATCGACCATCGGCGCGGTGTGGGAGGGCGGTGCCTGGCGGGCCATCGCAGCGGACCATAGCGCCGTGGTAAACCGCGCGCTAGCTTGGCGCCATGCCCGAGCTCCCCGAGGTCGAGACGGTGCGCCGCGGTCTGGCCCGCGTGCTGGAAGGGCGCCGGCTGGTCCGCGTCGAGCAGCGCCGCCCGGACCTGCGCATCCCGTTCCCCGAACGCTTCGCCCAGCGCCTGACCGGGCGCACGGTCGTCGGGCTCGCGCGCCGCGCCAAGTACCTGTTGATCGAGCTGGACAACGCCGAGGTGCTGATCGCCCATCTGGGCATGTCGGGTCGTATGGTGATCGCCGGCGGCAACGGCCCGCCGCCCTCGCCCCACGACCATGTGGTGTTCGAGACCGACGACGGCCGCCGCGTCGTCTACAACGACGCCCGCCGTTTCGGCCTGATGACCCTGGTCGACCGCGCCGACCTGGACACCCATCCCCTGATGGCGGGGCTTGCGCCCGACCCGCTGGACGCCGTCTTCGACGGACCGTTCCTGGCCGCGCGCCTGGCCGGCAGGCATACGCCGATCAAGCCGGCGCTGCTCGACCAACGTGTTGTCGCCGGCATCGGCAACATCTACGCGTGCGAGGCGCTGTGGCGCGCGCGCCTGTCGCCGCGCCGCCTGGCCGCCACGGTGACCGGGCGGCGGGCCGACGCGCTGGCCAAGGCCTTGCGCGAGGCCGTGACCGAGGCGATCGAGGCGGGTGGTTCGTCCTTGCGCGACTACGTGCAGGCGGACGGCGAGCTTGGCTACTTCCAGCACCGCTGGGCGGTCTACGATCGCGAAGGCGTCAAGTGCCCGGGCTGCCGCTGCGGCGGTACGGTGCGGCGCATCGTGCAAGCGAATCGCTCGACGTTCTATTGTCCCGCCAGACAACGCTGAGGCTTCCATGCTATCCGCGCTCCGAATCGCCGTCGTGTTCGCCGCGCTCGCGGCCCCGGCGCTCGCCGAGGGCTTCGTGCGCGGCATCGACGATCTGCCGCTGATGGAAGGGCTGACCGATGTGCAGGGGGCGGGAACCGTGTTCGACAGCGCCTCGGGCCGCATCGTCGAGACCTTCGCCGCCGGGCCGGTGGACGCCGCCTCCGTCGCCACCTTCTACGCGGATACACTGCCGCAGCTCGGCTGGCGCGCCGAAGGACCCGGCGCCTATGTGCGCGAGGACGAGCACCTGACCATCACCACGACCGAGAACGCCGCCGGCCTGACCGTGCGCTTCTCGCTGACGCCGGAAACCGAATAGGCGCGGCGCGCCTTCGATCCCATCCACGAATGATCGCGACGGAGACCATGACCATGGCTTACGAGACCCTGCTCGTCGAAACGCGTGGCCCCGTGGGGCTGATCACGCTCAACCGGCCCAAGGCGCTGAACGCGCTGAACGGCCAGGTCATCGCCGAGCTGAACGCGGCGCTTCGCGCCTTCGACGCGGACGACGCGGTGGGTGCCGTGGTGCTGACGGGCAGCGAGCGCGCGTTCGCCGCCGGCGCCGACATCAAGGAGATGCAGGCGCTCGACTTCGCCGCCGCCTCGGCGACGCGCTTCATCGATTCATGGGCGGACGTCGCGCACGCGCGCAAGCCGCTGATCGCGGCCGTGGCCGGTGTCGCCCTGGGCGGCGGCTGCGAGGTCGCCATGATGTGCGACATGATCATCGCCGCCGAGAACGCGCGCTTCGGCCAGCCCGAGATCAAGCTGGGCGTCATCCCCGGCGCCGGCGGCACCCAGCGGCTGACCCGCGCCATCGGCAAGGCGCGCGCCATGATGATGATGCTGACCGGCGAGATGATCGACGCGGCCACCGCCGAACGCTGGGGCCTGGTCGCCAAGGTTGTGCCCACCGCCAGCGTCGTCGACGAGGCCGTGGCCATCGCAACTAGCATAGCGAAGCTCTCGCGCCCCGTGGTCGCCAAGGCCAAGGACGCGGTCAACCGCGCCTTCGAGTCGACCCTGGCCGAGGGCCTGACGTACGAACGCAACCAGTTCTACGCGTGCTTCGCCCACGACGACCGGGCCGAGGGCATGGCCGCGTTCGTCGAGAAGCGCGCGCCCGCGTTCCGCCACCGTTGACCGGCCGGCGCCGCAGGCTTATAAGCCCCGCTTTCCCACTGGGACGGACCCGATTATGGCCAACACGGAGTCAGCTAAGAAGCGCGCGCGCCAGACGGTGCGCCGCACCACGGTGAACACCGCGCGCAAGAGCCGCGTGCGCACGTTCGTCAAGGCGGTCGAACGCGCGCTGGAAGGCGGCGACACGGACAAGGCGCGCGCGGCGCTGCGCGCGGCGGAACCCGAACTGAAGCGCGGCGTGCGCGCCGGCGTGGTGGCGAAGAACGCCGCGTCGCGCAAGGTCTCGCGCCTGGCGAAGCGCATCAAGACGATGGGCGGCAAGGCGTCGTCGTGACGCCGTCGCGCGAGTGTCGCGCCGTCGCAACGCCGGGCTAAAGAATCGCCGTTCTAGATTCATCCCCGTTGCCTCGGACGGCATCGTCGGGTTAGCGTAAATGGGTTCGAGCGTAAATGGGTTCGAGGGGAACGCTGCCTCGGACCAAATCAGGAAGACGATCGGTCGAGATCGGCCGCCGCCGGAGCAACGACTCCGGCTGCGTGGGGATGCGTTTGGGTGGCGCGCCCCCCCACGGCGGGTAGAGGAGGAGGCGGATGGCCGGAGGCGCGGGGCGGGGCGGCTCGGCGGTGGGCTATGCCGGCGATCTTCAGCCGGTCGAGGCGTGGCGCGTGATCGAGGCGGAAGCGACCGCGCGCCTGGTCGATGTGCGCACGTCGTCGGAGTGGGCCTATGTCGGCCTCCCCGACCTGACGCGGCTCGGTAAGAAGCCCGACCTGATCTCGTGGCAGGTCTACCCGGCCATGAGCGTGAACCAGACGTTCGAACAGGATCTGACCGAGGCGAGCATCGCGCGCGAGGATGCCATCGTCTTCCTGTGCCGGAGCGGCGCGCGCAGCAAGGCCGCGGCGATCGCCATGACCGAGCGCGGTTTCGCGCGCTGCTACAATCTGGCCGACGGCTTCGAGGGACCGCTAGACGACGCCGGCCACCGTGGCGCCAAGGCCGGCTGGAAAGCCGCCGGCCTGCCGTGGACCCAGACCTAGGCGCCCGGTCATGACGGCTCCCGCGATCGACATCCAGGCGCGTTGGGAACGGGTGCGCGCCCGCCTGCGCGCCGAGATCGGCGAGACCCAGTACCGCAGCTGGGTGCGCCGGATGACCCTGGACCGGGTCGGCGAAGGCTTGGTGGTGCTGTCGGTGCCCAGCGTCTTCGTGCGCGATTGGATCGTCTCGCGCTACGCCGACCGCCTGCGCGCTCTGTGGGCGCTCGAGGACGCCAGTGTGCGCGAGGTCTCGGTCGACGTGGCTGAGACCGCCGGCGGCGAGGACGAGGCGGTTGCCACCGCGGATGAGCCGGCCACTAGCAACGGCGCGCCGCGTCCCACCCTGGTCGACGGCGCCATGCGCAACGTCTCGGCGCCGCTGGACGCGCGCTTCACCTTCGCCAACTTCGTGGTCGGCAAACCCAACGAGTTCGCCCACGCCGCCGCGCACCGCGTCGCGGAATCCGCCGAGGTCACGTTCAACCCGCTGTACCTCTACGGCGGTGTCGGGCTCGGCAAGACGCACCTGATGCACGCCATCGCCTGGCACATCCGCGAGACGGCGCCCGACCGACGGGTCATCTACCTGTCGGCCGAGGCGTTCATGTACCAGTTTGTCCGTGCGCTCCGTTTCAAGGACACCATGGCGTTCAAGGAGCTGTTCCGTTCGGTCGACGTGCTGCTGATCGACGACGTGCAGTTCATCAGCGGCAAGGAGTCGACCCAGGAGGAGTTCTTCCACACCTTCAACGCCCTGGTGGACCAGAACCGGCAGATCGTCATCTCGGCCGACCGCCAGCCCAAGGACTTGGATCGCGTCGAGGAACGCCTGCGTTCGCGCCTGGGCTGGGGCCTGGTGGCTGACCTGCACCCGACGGATTACGAACTCAGGCTCGGCATCCTGCTGGCGCGCCTGGAAACCCTGGCGCCGCGCCAGCCGGTGCCGCACCGGGTGCTCGAGTTCCTCGCGCACCGCATCTCGGGCAACGTGCGCGAGCTGGAAGGTGCGCTGACGCGCCTGATCGTCCACGCCAATTTCGTCGGTCGCGCTGTCACGCTTGAAGGCACCCAGGATCTCTTGCGCGACATGCTGCGCGCGCACGACCGCCACGTGACCGTCGAGGAAATCCAGCGCCGCGTCGCCGAGCACTACAACATGCGGCTCGCCGACATGACCTCGGATCGGCGCGCGCGCGCCGTCGCCCGGCCGCGCCAGATCGCCATGTACCTGTCCAAGCAGCTGACCCAGCGCAGCCTGCCCGACATCGGCCGCAAGTTCGGCGGCCGCGACCACACCACGGTCATGCACGCCGTGCGCAAGGTCGAGGAGCTGCGGCTCAGCGACGTCTCGTTCGCCGAGGACGTCGAGCTGCTGCGGCGCATGCTCGAGGGCTGAACGGGCCATGACCAGCGACGGCCGGTCCGACGTCGAGACCCTGTTCCCCGACCAGGGCGCGGACGAGGCCGAGCGCGACGGCGACCGTTCGACCGGCATCCTGCCGTCCCAGCGCCTGCGCGCCATGGTGCACGAGCGCGCGATCACGGCGACCGAGGAGATCGGCGAGGATCAGATCCAGCCGGCCAGCATCGACCTGCGCCTCGGCGCCGTGGCCTACCGCGTGCGCGCGAGCTTCCTGCCCGCGCCCGGCCAGGACGTCGAGGCGAAGCTCGAGCGGCTCAACATGCACGAGATCGACCTGACGCGCGGCGCCGTGCTGGAACAGGGCTGCGTCTACATCGTGCCGCTCATGGAGCACGTGCGGCTCGGCTACCGCACCAGCGGCATCGCCAACCCCAAGAGCTCGACCGGGCGGCTCAACGTGTTCAGCCGCGTCATCACCAACGGCGGGCTCGAGTTCGACGTGGTGCGGCCGGGCTACCGCGGGCCGCTCTACGCCGAGATCTCGCCGCGCGGCTTCAGCGTCATCGTGTGCAAGGGCTCGCGCCTAGTGCAGCTCCGCCTGCGCTCGGGCTCGCCGCGCCATAGCGTGCGCGCGCTGCGCGAATTGCGCGAACGGGACAAGGTCGTCTCGATCACCGCCGACGATTCGGTCGACGGCGGTTTCGCCATCTCGGTCGATCTGCGCACCGCCGGCCCCAACGGCATCATCGGCTGGCGTGCCCGGCGGCACACGGACGTGGTCGATATCGACCTCGTCGGCGCCTACGACCCGGCCGCGTTCTGGGAACCGGTGAGCGCGACCATGGACGACGCGATCATCCTCGACCCCAGCGAGTTCTACATCCTGGCCTCCGAGAACACGATCAGCGTGCCGCCCGATTACGCGGCCGAGATGGCGGCCTACGACACCCAGATGGGCGAGTTCCGCGTGCACTACGCCGGCTTCTTCGACCCGGGTTTCGGCCACGACGAGGCCGGCGGCGGCGCCACGCGTGCCGTGCTCGAAGTGCGCAGCCACGAGGTGCCCTTCCTGATCGAGCACGGCCAGATCCTCGGCCGCCTGCTCTACGAACGCCTCACGGCGCGGCCCGACAAGCTCTACGGTGGCACCATCGGCTCGTCCTACCAGCGCCAGGGCCTGGCGCTGTCCAAACAGTTCCGGCGGCTCTGAACCGACCCGGAACGGGCCGTGAACATACGGCGTCAAGCCGTTGAAAATCCTTAACCCTTTGTGCTGATCTGGTATAGTCAATGTCCTTTCCGATGTCGCATGCGGAAAGGCGGGCGGCGGCGCAAGGGGGTGCCGGCGCCGTCACGCGCCATCGGATCGTCCAGGCCATGAAGCTCGCCATCGACCGCGCCGCGCTGCTCAAGGCGCTCAGCCACGTCCAGAGCGTCGTCGAACGGCGCAACACGATCCCGATCCTGTCGAACGTTCTCCTCATGGGGCGCGACGGGCGGCTCGAGGTCACCGCGACGGACATGGACCTGGAATTGGTCGAGACGGTCGACGCGCACGTGGGCGCCGAGGGCGGCACCACCGTGCCCGCGCACTTGGCCCACGACATCGTGCGCAAGCTGCCCGAGGGCGCCGAGGTCGCGCTCGAGACTGCCGGGGACGGCGGGCGCATCACCATCCGCTGCGGCCGGTCGCGCTTCGCCCTGCCTTGCCTGCCGACCGACGATTTCCCCGTGATGGCGGATGGCGATTTCGACCACGAGTTTGCCCTGCCGGTCGACGTGGTGCGCCGCATGATCGACCGCACGCGGTTCGCCATCTCGACCGAGGAGACCCGCTATTACCTGAACGGCGTCTACCTGCACACGCGGGCCGCCGACCAGGTGCTGTGCGCCGTGGCCACCGACGGACATCGGCTGGCGCGCTTCGATACGGCCATGCCCGATGGCGCCGCCGGCATCCCCGGCGTCATCGTGCCGCGTAAGGCGGTGCTCGAGCTGCGCAAGCTGGCGGACGACGCCGATGGCGCCGTGACCATCGGGGTCAGCCGCACCAAGATCCGCTTCGCGCTGGGCCGCGTCGTGCTCACCTCCAAGCTGATCGACGGCACATTCCCCGAGTACGAGCGCGTCATCCCGACCCAGAACGACAAGATCATGGCGGTGGACGGCAAGCGCTTCTCCGAGGCGGTCGATCGCGTCGCGACGATTTCCACCGAACGATCGCGCACCGTGAAGATGGCGCTGGAGTCCGGCAAGGACGGCGGGCGGCTCCGGCTCTCGGCCAACAGCCCCGACAGCGGCAGCGCCGCCGAGGAGCTGGACGTCACCTATGACGGCCCGGCCATCGAGATCGGCTTCAACGCCCGCTACCTGCTCGACATGACCGAGCGCACCGACGGCGCGGCGATCGAGTTCGCCATGGCGGATGCCGCGGCGCCGACCCTGATGCGCGACCTGGGCGATCCCGCCACGCTCTACGTGCTCATGCCGATGCGCGTCTAGGGGGCCGCGTGCTCGGCGCCCGACGATTACCCGAGCCGCCGGCCGCGACCCATGTGGCGCGCCTGCTGCTGACCGAGTTCCGCTCGTGGCCGGCGCTGGCGCTGGACGCCGGGCCGGGCATGACTGTGCTTTACGGCCCCAACGGCGCGGGCAAGACCAACGTGCTGGAGGCTCTTTCACTGCTGGCGCCCGGGCGGGGCCTGCGCGGCGCGGGCGCGGCCGAGCTGCGGCGGGACGCGGGCGCGGCCGACTGGGCCGTGGCCGCGCGGCTCGACACCGGGCTAGGTCCCGTCGACATCGGCACCGGCACCGACACGGCACGCACCGGCGAACGCCGGCGCGTGCGCATCGACGGCAAGGCGGCGGCCGGCCCGGCCCGGCTCGCCGCCATGCTCTCGGTGGCTTGGCTGACGCCGGTCATGGACCGGTTGTTCCTGGACGGTGCCGGTGCCCGCCGGCGGTTCCTCGATCGCCTGGTGTTCGGCCATGACCCCGGCCACGCCGACCGGTTGAACGCCTACGACCGGGCGCTCAGGGACCGCGCGCGGCTTCTGCGCGACGGGCCACGCGACGGCCGCTGGCTTGGCGCGCTCGAGGCCGCCATGGCGTGCCACGGCGTCGCCATCGCCGCCAGCCGGCGCGAAATCGCGGAACGGCTGGACGCCGAATCGGCGCGCGGCGATGAGGCGTTTCCCCGCGTCCATGTGGCCGTCGACGGCGTCGTCGAGCGCTGGCTGGACGACGCGCCGGCCGTCGCTGTCGAGGAACGCTTCGCCGGTGCGCTGGCCGAACGGCGCGGGCGCGACGCCGAGTCCGGCGGCGCGACCGTCGGCCCGCACCGCGGTGACTTGGCGGTGCGCCACCGCGTCAGCGGACGCGCCGCGGCGCGCTGTTCGACCGGCGAGCAGAAGGCCCTGCTGATCGCGCTCCTTCTGGCGGACGCGCGCCTTGTCGCGCGCGGGCCGCGCGGCGCGCCGATCCTGCTGCTCGACGACGTCGCCGCCCACCTGGACCGGGACCGGCGCCGCGCCCTGTTCGAGGCGCTGGCCGCCATCGGCGCCCAGGCGTGGCTGACCGGCACCGACCGCGCCGCGTTCGAGGCGCTCGACGGCCACGCCCGCTTCCTTGCTGCCGGCGGCGGCCGCTTGACCGAGGCCCACTGATGGGCGCGCCCATTGAACCCACGAGCCCCTCGCCCACGCCCGGACGGGGCCGCAAGGACGTGGTCCAGGGCGCCGCCGAGTACGGCGCCGATTCCATCCGCGTGCTGCGCGGGCTCGAGGCCGTGCGCACGCGGCCGGGCATGTACATCGGCGACACCGACGACGGCTCGGGCCTGCACCACATGATCTTCGAGGTGGTGGACAACGCCATCGACGAGGCGCTGGCCGGGTTCTGCGACCGCATCGAGGTGGTGCTGGAAGCCGACGGCAGCTGCACCGTCATCGACAACGGCCGCGGCATCCCCACGGGCATCCTGGCGGAGGAAGGCGTCTCGGCGGCCGAGATCGTCATGACCCGCCTGCACGCCGGCGGCAAGTTCGACGATAACGCCTACAAGGTCTCGGGCGGCCTGCACGGCGTCGGCGTCTCGGTCGTCAACGCGCTGTCCGAGTGGCTCGAGCTGACTATCTGGCGCGAGGGCCAGGAGTTCGCCATGCGCTTCCACGACGGCGAACCCGATGCGCCGCTGGCGTTGGTCGGCGCCGCCGGCGCGCGCACGGGGACGCGCGTGAGCTTCCTGCCCTCGGGCGCGGTGTTCTCCAAGACGACCTTCGATTACGAGACGCTGGAACACCGCCTGCGCGAACTCGCGTTCCTCAACGGCGGCATCGAGATCGTGCTGACGGACGCGCGCGAGCTTCAGCCGGTCACGGCGACGCTGCGCTACCAGGGCGGCATCGAGGCGTTCGTGCGCTGGCTCGACCGCAGCAAGACCGCGTTGCACGGCACGGTCATCACCCTGGGCGGTGAGCGCGACGGCCTGCGTGTTAATGCCGCGCTGCAGTGGACCGACAGCTATCACGAGACCACGCTCTGCTTCACCAACAACATCCCCCAGCGCGACGGCGGCACGCACCTGGCCGGCCTGCGCGCGGCCCTGACCCGCACGGTCAACGGCTACGCGGCGGAATCCGGCGCGCTCAAGCGCGAGAAGATCGCGCTCAGCGGCGAGGACGCGCGCGAGGGGCTCACGTGCGTGCTCTCGGTCAAGATGCCGGGGCCGAAGTTTGCGTCCCAGACCAAGGACAAGCTGGTCTCCTCCGAGGTGCGCCCCGTGGTTGAGGGCTCGGTGACCGAATGGCTCGGCCAGTGGTTCGAGGAACACCCGCAGGAGGCGCGAGCCATCGTCGCCAAGGTGGTCGAGGCCGCGGCCGCGCGCGAGGCGGCGCGCAAGGCGCGCGAACTGACCCGGCGCAAGGGCGCGCTCGACGTCGCCAACCTGCCGGGCAAGCTGGCCGATTGCCAGGAACGCGACCCCGCGCGGTCCGAGCTGTTCCTGGTCGAGGGCGACAGCGCCGGCGGCTCGGCCAAGGGCGCGCGCGACCGCGCGTTCCAGGCGATCCTGCCCCTGCGCGGCAAGATCCTGAACGTCGAACGCGCGCGGCTGGACAAGATGCTGGCGTCGGGCGAGATCGGCACGCTGATCACGGCGCTGGGCACCGGTATCGGCGCCGACGACTTCGACGTGTCCAAGCTGCGCTACCACAAGGTCATCATTATGACCGACGCCGACGTGGACGGCGCCCACATCCGCACCCTGCTGCTGACGTTCTTCTTCCGCCAGATGGCCGACGTGGTGCGCGGCGGCTTCCTCTACATCGCCCAGCCGCCGCTGTTCCAGGTGCGGCGCGGCACCCAGAAGAGCGGCGTCTACCTGAAGGACGAACGCGCGCTGGAGGATTTCCTGATCGCCGACGCGCTCGAGGGCGCCGTGCTGGCGCTGCACAACGGCACCGAGATCGCCGGCGCCGAGCTGCGCGCCGCAGTCGAGCGCGCGCGCATCGCCGATCGCCTGATCAAGCAGCTGGCCCGGCGCGTGCCGCTGGCTATCGCCGAACAAGCGGCGATCGCCGGCGTGCTCAACGCGGGCGTGCTCGGCGATGCGGACAAGGCCGGCGTGGCTGCCGCCTACATGGCACGCCGGCTCGACGCGCTCGAGCCCGCTGGCGAAAAAGGCTGGGCCGGTGCTCCCGACGACAGGGGGGGCTTGGTCTTCGCCCGAACCTTGCGCGGCGTCGGCGAACGCCACGGCATCGACGCGGCGCTGATCGCGACACCCGAGGCGCGCCGGCTGGACGAGATGGTCGAGGAGTTCCAGCGCGTCTACATCGGCCGCGCCGAGCTGCGCCGGCGCGACCGGGTCCATCCGATCGCCGGGCCCGCGGCGCTTCTGGCCGCGGTCTACGAACTGGGTCGGCGCGGCCTGACCGTGCAGCGCTACAAGGGTCTCGGCGAGATGAACCCGGAGCAACTTTGGGAAACCACGCTCGATCCCGAGGCGCGCACGCTCCTCAAGGTCCAGATCAAGGACGCCGAGGAGGCGAACGCCCTGTTCGAGACGCTGATGGGCGACGTAGTCGAGCCCCGGCGCGATTTCATCCAGTCCAACGCCCTCAAGGTGACGAACCTGGACGTCTAATGCGACGATCGGCGCGTCACACCTTCGCCCGATTGCCCGCCTAATCTCGCTGCCATGCCCCGCGCCGAATCCCGGATCGAGCTCAAGGCCGACCCCAGCCTGCGCCTGGGCGCCGCGCCCACCAAGGGCGGTGCCGTGCCCGCCAAGGGCCGCCGCCGCGCCAAGGCCAAGGCCGCCATGGCAGGCGCGCGCCGGCGCTGGGGTGCGCGGTTTCTGCGCTGGAGCATCGCCTTGGCCATCTGGGTCGCCATCGGCGCCGCCGGGTTCGCGGCCTGGCTGGCGCTCGACCTCCCGGATACCGCCCAACTCGCGGAGCCGCGCCAGGGCCCCTCGATCGTGGTGACCTCGGCGGACGGCGCAGTCATCACCAGACTCGGCGGCATCGTCGGTCGGCCGCTCGCCTACGACGACATCGACCCGGACCTGATCGCCGCCGTGCTCGCCATCGAGGACCGCCGGTTCTTCGACCATGGCGGCGTCGACCTGTTCGGCTTACTGCGCGCGACCGCGGCCAATGTGGCGGCCGGGCGCGTCGTGCAGGGCGGCTCAACGATCACCCAGCAGCTCGCCAAGAACCTGTTCCTGGGGCCGGAACGCACCTTCGCGCGCAAGGCGCGCGAGCTGATGCTGGCGCTGTGGCTCGAGCACACCTTCGACAAGCGTTCGATCCTGGCGATCTATCTCAACCGGGTCTATTTCGGCGCTGGCGCCTACGGCATCGACGCGGCGGCCCAGAGCTACTTCGACCGCTCGGCCGGCGATCTCACGGTCGCCCAGGCGGCGATGCTGGCGGGACTGCTGAAGGCGCCGACCCGCTACGCGCCGACCAGCGACCTGCCGGCGGCGCAGACGCGCGCCGCGCTGGTGCTCGACGCCATGGCCGAGACCGGCGCCATCACCGCCGCCGCGGCGCGCGAAGCGAAGGCCGCGCCGGCCGAACCGGCGGCCGTGCGCTCGACCGGCACCGGCGGGCGCTACTTCGCCGACTGGGTGCTCGACGACCTGGGCGGCTATGTCGGCCCGGACCGTGGCGACGTGGTGGTGGTGACCACGCTCGACGCGCGTTTCCAGGCCGCCGCTGAAGGCGCCCTGACCGAGGAACTGGCGAGGAATGGCGCCGATCTGCGCATGAGCCAGGGTGCCTTGGTGGTGCTGGCGCCCGATGGCGCCGTGCTCGCCATGGTCGGTGGGCGCGACTACCAAGCCAGCCAGTTCAACCGGGCGACCCAGGCGCGTCGCCAGCCCGGCTCGGCGTTCAAGCTGTTCGTGTTCGCCGCCGCACTCGAGGCCAGGCTCAGGCCGACCAGCCGGTTCACCGACGCGCCTGTCTCAATCGCCGGCTTCGCGCCGCGCAACTACGACGACAGGTACTTCGGCGAGGTCACGTTGGCCGAGGCGCTGGCCCGTTCGCTGAACAGCGTGACGTTGCAGGTCGCCCAGCAGGTCGGCATCGACCGGGTGATCGACGTGGCGCGCCGCTTCGGCGTCGCCGGGTCGCTGCGGCGCGATCTCAGCCTCGTGCTGGGCTCGTCCGAGGTTTCGCTGCTCGAACTCACGGCGGCCTACGCCGTGCTGCCCAACGATGGCCGCGCGGTGCTGCCCTACGGCATCACCGAGGTGCGCGATCCGCGCGGCCACGTGCTGTACGCGCGCGGCGGTTCGGGCGGCGGCGTGGCCCTGGAAGCGCGCGCGCGCGCCGACCTGATCAACATGCTGACCGGCGTCGTGACCTTCGGCACCGGCACCGCCGCGGCCGTGCCCTGGCCGGTCGCGGGCAAGACCGGCACCAGCGAAGACTACCGTGACGCCTGGTTCGTCGGCTTCACGCGCGATCTGGTCGCCGGCGTGTGGGTCGGCAACGACGACAACGCCGCTATGGCGAAGGTGACCGGCGGCGGCGCGCCCGCCCGCGTCTTCGCGCGCTTCATGACCGCGGCCATGGCGGATCGCCCCGCCCAGCCGCTGCTCGACGCCATGCCCGTGGACGAGCCGCCGGCCGAGCCCGACGCGCAACCGTTCGACGATCTGATCGGCGATCTCATGGAGGGCCTCGGGCTCGACGAATCGGCCGCGCCCGCCAACGATCGCTTTGAGACATCGGGCGACCGATGACCGTTCAACCAGTGCCCGAACGCCTGACGTTGCGACCACCCGACGTCGTGATGCGGCTCGCGCGCATGGGTGCCGCGTTCCCCACGCGCCTCAGCTTCACGCGCAGCCTGGTGCGCCGCATGGGTCGCGAGAGATGGTCCATGTCGCGGCCCATCTGGGCGATCGACGCCGACGGCGTCGGCCGCGCGGCCTACCGCGTCGCCACGCCTCACGGCATCTTCGGGCTGGCCGCGTTCAGCCAGAACCTGACACCCACGGCGCGCACCGACCGCGTCATCGCCGAGGCATGGGATGCCTCGTTCGCCTTGACCGTGGGCGAGGCCACGCCCGACGTGCTCGACCGGCTGGCGGCGCAGGTGCCGCTCCAGGAGGCCGGGCGCTTCAGCGCCGACGAGTTGGTGCTGAGCCGCGCCAACCGCAGCGTGCGCCTGTTCGAACACGTGGTCGAACGGCTGGCCGCCGGGCGCCAGCCGGACGCCTGGCGCCTGGCCGAGGTCGGCTACCTGATGCGCACCACCGCGGTCTACGGCAACGGCAAGTTCGGCATCGCCGACCGGCCGCGTCTGCACGACGGCCCGGTGCTGGAACACCCCTTCCAGGCCGAGATGCTCACGGTCTACCTGATCCGCCACTTCACGCTCGACCTGGCGGACCACATGGCCGCGCGACGATCGGGTGGGCGCGCCGTGCCGCTCGATCGCGCACTCCGCCGCGGGCTCGGCATCGGTAATGCCACCGGGCTCGGCATGGCGCCGTTCCTCGTGGGGCACCCGCAACTCGTGCACCGCTGGTTCCTGGCGCGCGAGACGGCGATCGCGCGGGTCCGCGCGCTGCCCACCGCCACGCCCGCCACGCGCGCCCGCTTCGCCGCCGTGCTCGCCCGTGCCCACGCCCACGTTGCCCGCTGGCGTACCGACAATCCCGGTCTCCGGGGACGGCTCGACGGGCTCGGCCGCGAACTCGCGTCCGTCGCGCTGCCCGATGGCGAACGGCCGTGGCACCGCCTGATGGCGACGGTCGAGGCGACCGGGTCGCTCGACCTGCAGGAGCTGGTGGCCAGCCTGATCCTGGAACCTCATGGCGATGGGGTCGACGATCTGGAAGGCACCATGGCCTCGCCCGAGGCCGTCGTGACCGACCCGACCATGCCGATCGGGCGCCTGCGCGCGCTGATCGACCAGGCGTACGGCTGGGCGCTCGGCTACGACTTCGCGCGCCCCGACGCCCAGCACTTGTTCTGGTACGCCTCCGAGGAGAAGCTCGAGCCGCGCCTCGGCGAACGGTGGACCGAGCCGGGCGCCAAGCTGGAGACACGCATCGGCGTCGCGCGCGAGGTGCAGGCGCTGCGCCGCGCGCTCGAGGGCCAGCCCGACGCATCCGTCGCCGCGTTCCTGCTGGCGCACCCCGAGCACCGTCACTGGGTCGCGCGCGTGCAAAGCCTGGCGTCGCTCGATTACGCCGAGATCCGCGACAACCTGCTCGACCGTTCCTGCTTGCCGATCGACATCCTGCGCTGTAAGCTCGCCTTTTTCGGCGCGTCGCGCTTCGATCCGAAGTCCGACCGTTGGGTCCGGGTGACGTTGTTCCAGGGTGCGCCGCTGGCCGACGAGTTCGGCCACGCCGACGCCGACGACTGGGCGTTCGCCGCGACGCCGGCCTGATCGACCATGCACGTTTCGCTCAACGAGATCGCCACCACGGTCGAACGGGCCGCGCGCGGCGCTGGCGCCACGGCCGGGGTGGATACCGAGGCCGGGGCCGCCGCCACTTGGCTCGAGGCGCGCGGCCTGCCGGCGCTCGATCCCCTGGCGGCCGCGCTGAAGCATGGTCCGGCGCGCGGGCTGGTGCTCGACGATGGTCGCGTGGCGCTGGCGGATGCTTCCTGCGCGTTCCATGCCGGTACGCTCATTGATCTCGCGGTGGCACGGCTGCGCTCCGGCGCCGGTGGGCTCAAGGTCACGGACGCACGCGATCCGTTGTTCCTGGTCGCCGCCGCCGAACGCTTCGCCCGAACCGGTCTTGCGCTCACGATCGCCTGGGACGGCGCCGAGGTGCGGTTCGACGCGGCTGGCGCGCTGGCGCTCCATGGCGCTGTGCTCGTTCCCGCGTCCGACGTGAACGTCGATGTCCGGGTCGCGGGCCCGCCGCCACGCGCGGCGGCCACGCTCGCCGCGACCGCGCTCGACCGGCGCTGGCGCGACGCCATCGCACGCGGCGTCGACGTCGACCCCGCGACGTGGACGCGGCTCCGCGATTTCGCCCGGCGCACCTACGTCCCGGCCAGCGCGCTGTCGCGCTCGCGCGGCGCCGGCGCCGAGGTGGACGACAGCGCATGACCCTGTTCGCGGCACGGCACGACCGATAGACTCGACGGCCGGAGAGGCGGACCATGCCGATCTGCGAATGGGACCCGTGGCGGTTCCAGTTTTTCGATCACGTACTCTGCCCGGCGGACGTGCGCGTTCCGACCGAGGACGCGGATGCGTACATGTGGTTCCCGGCCCAGCGCTGGACCTACAACAAGCTGCTGATCGCCGAGACCCAGGGCCTCGAGGCGGCGCCCCACGGGGTCGAGCCCACGGCGTATCCCGTGTTCAGCAAGCCGATCTACAACATGCGCGGCATGGGCCCAGGCAGCCGTGTGGTGTGCAGCGCGCGCGGCATGAAGCGCGCCAACCGGCCCGGCCACATGTGGATGACGCTGCTCGAGGGCGAGCACGTCTCGACCGACGTGGCCGTGGTGGACGGGCACGCCCGTTGGCAGCGCCACGCCACCGGCGCCGCGATCGGCGGCGGCATGTTCGACCACTGGGCCGTCGAGGCGGACGAGCGCCCGGCGCTGGCGGCCAGGGTCGCCGCGTGGACCGGGCGGCATCTCAAGGGCTACACCGGGATGCTCAACGTCGAGACCATCGGCGGGCGCATCATCGAGGTGCACCTGCGCTTCGCCGACCAATGGCCGGACCTTTACGGCCCGGGCTGGGTCGAGGCGCTGGTACGCCTCTACGCCGAGGGCCGTTGGGACTTCCCCGAGGAGCAGCGGCGCACCGGCTACTCGGTGGTGCTGTTCGGCCGCCACGGCGTGCGCTACCGCCACCCGCCCGCCGGCCTGCAGGCCGAGGTGCGATCGACGCCCGGCGTCTCGAGCCTGCAGATCACGTTCCACGAGGACAAGGACCCCAGCCAGCATTCCATGCCGCCCGGCGGCTTTCGCCTGGCGCTGGTGAACTGCTGGGACCGCGCGCAGGGGCGCGCGCTGTGCGATCGGCTGTCGCTGGCGTTCAACGCCACCGCGCGCCCCTGGCGTCGACGCAGGACCGCCGCCGCTACCGCCGCATGACCGCCCTGGTCGTGGCGGTCTTCGCCCTGGTCTACGCGGGCATGGCGGCCGGGCGCGTGCCCGGGCTTTCGCTCGACCGCGCCGGTGTGGCGCTGATCGGCGCGATCGTGCTCTACGCCGCCGGGGCGATCGGGGCCGAGGCGGCGGTTGCCGCCATCGACGGGCGTACGCTGCTGGTGCTGTTCGGGCTGATGGTCGTCTCGGCCCAAGCCTCGGGCAGCGGCTTCTACGACTGGTGCGCCTGGCGCATCGCCGCCAGCCGGGTCGGTTCGACACGGCTGATGGTGACGACCGTCCTGGTGGCGGGTGCTTTGTCGGCGGTGTTCGCCAACGACGTCGTCGTCTACGCCATGACGCCGATGCTGTGCCGCGCCATCGTCGCGCGCGGGCTCGACGCGCGGCCCTTCCTGATCGCGCTGGCGGCCGGCGCCAACGCGGGCTCGGCTGCGACCGTCATCGGCAACCCGCAGAATATCCTGATCGCCCAGCACGGTGACCTGGACTTTCTCGCGTTCCTCGCCGTGTGCGGGCCGCCGGCGCTGATCGGGCTGGTCGCGGCGGCGCTGACCATCCGGGTCGTCTGGGCGCGCGCGCTGGCCCATACACCGGACCCGGTGCCCACGGCCGCGCCCGCCGTCGACCGCGCCGGGGCGCTCAAGGCCGGGGTGGCGACCGTGGCGCTGCTCGTCGCCTTCGCCGCCGGCCTGCCGCAGGTGACCAGCGTCCTGGTCATCGCCGGAGCGCTGCTGATCAGCCGGCGCCGCCCGACGCGCGCCATGCTGGGCGACGTGGACTGGCCGCTGCTGGTGCTGTTCGCCGCCCTGTTCGTGGTGACGGCGGCGTTCACCGCGACCGGGCTGCCGGCGCGCTTCCTTACCGGCCTCGAGGGCGCGGGCATCGATCCCACCGGCCATGGCGCGTTGGCGGCGATCACGCTCGCTGGCAGCAACACGGTCGGCAATGTGCCGCTCGTGGTGCTGCTGCTGGCGGCCATGCCCACGGTGGACGCGGCGTTCCTGCACGCGCTCGCGGTGCTCTCGACGCTCGCCGGCAACCTGCTGCTGACCGGCAGCATCGCCAACATCATCGTTGCCGAACGGGCGGCGTCGGTTGGCCAGCGCTTCGGCTTCGTCGATCACGCGCTCGCCGGCGTGCCCATGACCCTGCTCGCCTTCGCCGTGGCGCTCGGCTGGTTCGCGTTGGTGCTGCCGTAGTCAGCGTCCGGTGCGCGCGCGCGCCGCGTCGACGATGGCGCGCAGCATGTCGGGGTACGCGATACCGGCGAAGCCGGCCATGAAGGCCAACTTGCCGTCGGTCGCCCAGGCCGGGTTGGGGTTGACCTCCAGGAGCTTGATCGCGCCGTCGGCGCCGCGCCGGAAATCGAACCGGCCGTAGTCGCGCAGGCCGCAGCGGCGGAACATGGTCTGCGCTGTCCGCACCAGGACCGCTTCCTCGGCCGCGTCCAGCGCCGCGCGCTTGTAGCGGATGCGCGTAAAGTAGGGCGAATCCGGGATCGCCTTGGATTCGTAGGACAGGATCGGGTTTAGGCCGGCGGGCAGGTCCGAGAAGTCGACCTCGAGCGCCGGCAGCACGGTGAAGCCGGCCTCCGGATTGCCGATCAGCCCGATGCCGTATTCGGGCCCGGGCAGGTACTCCTGCACCAGGATGTCGAAGCCGGGCAGGTCGTCGCGCACGAAGGCGAGATAGCGCGCCGCCCCGGCCGCGTCGCGGGCTACCGCGTCCTTGGTGATGCCGACGCTGCCGTCGGTGCGGTTCGGTTTGATCAGCACCGGGTAGGGCCCGGCGGGCATCCGCGCGGTCTCGGACGCCCAGATGAACTCCTCGCCGGGCACCGCGATGCCCAGATCGCACGCCACCAGACGCACCGCGGCCTTGTCCACCGCCATCACCATGGCGGCTGGCGTCGCGCCGCTGTAGGGGATGCCCAGAAGCTCCAGATACGCCGGGATATTCAACTCGTGCGCAGGCTCGTTCTTGAACCCGGTGTCGCAGAAATTCAGCGCCAGGTCGGGCGGATCGTCGCGCAGGCGGTCGAGCAACGCGCCGTGGTCGCTCTGCACCGCCACGTCCAGGTCGGCGAACGAGGACAACGCCGCGACCATCTGGCCGTGGGTCTCGAAGTCCTCTTCGTTGTAGCGGCCGCCGCGCTTGTTCAGATCGGGCGCGCCGTGGTCCCCGGTGATGACGAGCAGCCGCAGGCGAGAGGCCATTGAAGGTCCTTGGGCCGGGCAAACGACGACCGGCGCGGCGACTTAAATCACAATCACACCCAGGGTGAAATGGCGGTACGGGCGGCGACGATCAAGGGCTTGTGAGCCCTTTGCTAGCAGTACGATCATTGCCATCAATGCAAGCATTCAGGAAGATGCCATGGCTACCCTGACCATCCGCAAGCTGGACGATGCCCTGGTGCGTCGGCTAGGGATCCGCGCCGCCGAGAACGGCCGCGCCGCCGAAGCCGAGGCGCGCGCGATCCTCGACGATGCACTCGTTACGACGTCCTCGACGAGCCGGGATTTCTGGGCCGGCGCGGCCGAACTGCGCGAGAGACTCAAGGGACGGGTCACGGGCGATAGCACGGACATCATCTGTGAGGAACGCGACCGTCGGGCGGGGCTGCCCAGGTGAACCCATCGGCCGTGGTGGATGCGAGCGTCGTGCTCAAGTGGGTGTTGCCCGAGCCCGATAGCGACGAGGCCCGGCGTCTCGCTTCTTGGAACCTCGTGGCGCCAGAGTTCCTCCCGCTTGAATGTGGCAACGCGCTGTGGATGCGTGCCCGTCGCGGGTTGATGCTGAGCGAGGACGTCCTCATCGTGATGGAGCAACTCCTTGCAGCACCCATCCGCCTCGTCGCGGGCAAGGAACTGATCCGCAGCGCCCTCGCGCTTGCCGCACGACTAGACCGTCCGATCTACGACTGCGGCTACCTGGCTCTGGCGCGCACCGAGAACGTGCCGGTCGTCACGGCGGACGCACGTTTCGTCGCGGCGGTACGGCGGTCGAAGGGCCCCGCTCTCCCGCCGATTCTCGCGCTCGCCAACATTGGTCGATTGGTGTGACAGCCGAGCGTCTACTGGTACGCCATTGCGCTTCGACGGAGCAGAACTCGCCCTGACCGCCGCCGACGGCGGGGCGGGCGGCCGCCGATCCGTTGACGATCGTGCGAACGCGGGTCTAGAGCCGATTCAACTTAATCGAGGTTGTATCCTGCGGCGGCGAAGTAGTTGACGCCCTCGGCCGGTGCGAAGGCGTCGAGGGCCTCGGCGATGGCGTTCCAGAGGCCGGGAATGGTTCGCGCGGCGGCCTTGCGCAGATGGGCCTTGAGCTTGGCGAAGGCCATCTCGATGGGGTTGAGGTCGGGGCTGTAGGGCGGCAGGTAGAGCAGGCGAGCACCCGCCGCCTCGATCGCTTCCCTCACGCCGGCGACCTTGTGGGCCGGCAGGTTGTCCATGACGACGACGTCGCCGGGCTTGAGCTCGGGCACCAGAGCCTGCTCGACATAGGCGCGGAAGGCCGCGCCGTGCATAGGGCCGTCGAGGATCATGGGGGCGGCCAGGCCGTCGAGCCGCAGGGCGGCGGTGAACGTCGTGGTCTTCCAGTGACCGTGCGGGATGCTCGCACGGCATCGCTCGCCCCGGAGCGCGCGGCCACGCAGGCGCGCCATCTTGGTCGAAGCCCCGGTCTCGTCGATGAAGACCCGTGTCGCCGGATGCAGATCGGTCTGGCGCTCGAACCAGGCGTGGCGAGCTGCCTTCACGTCCGCCCGTTGCTGCTCGCTCGCGTGCGCGGACTTTTTTTGTACGTCAGACCGCGCTTGTCCAGGAAGTACCAGATCGTCGCCGGGCAGGCCGTGACTCCATGGGCCTCGGCCAGATGCGCGGCGATCTCGGCCAAGGCGATGTCGCGTTTCTCCGCGATCAGGCCCAGGATGAAGCCCTCGTGAGTATCCAGCTTCGAGCCGCTCGGCTTGCCCTGCCGGCCCGGTCGCACATCCCCGGTCCGACGCCACAGGCGATGCCACGACCCTGCCGTCGCGATCCCGATCGCGAACCGGCGAGCCGCCGCCCGTGTCGACAAGCCACCATCGATCGCCGCCACAACGCGCCGACGAAGATCAACACTCAAAGGCCGTCCCATCGCTCCCTCCTCGCTCATCACAAGGCGAGAGAATCACTGTTCGCCGACCCCGGAAATCCCCCACGACTCAACCTTCAGTGAAACCGCTCTAGG
>Ga0194121_10000154_pt1 | contig 115252 bp, 105 predicted proteins | sample TA2MahCa50mmetaG_FD_148609 | JGI IMG/M metagenome (GOLD analysis project Ga0194121, IMG submission 148609) | Freshwater microbial communities from Lake Tanganyika, Tanzania - TA2015020 Mahale Deep Cast 50m | ecosystem: Environmental > Aquatic > Freshwater > Lake | place: Tanzania: Lake... | reverse complement strand
AGCTTCTGCCTCCACGCACCAACCGAACCATCCTGCGACGCGCTCGCTCAATATGGAGTTTTTAGCCATGACCCACCCTCCACAAAAAACCAAAACCTTACTGCAACTGTTCTGCGAACGCTGATACATGGGTGTTCTGCGAACGCTGATACTTACCCGGTAAGCGGTAAGCGGTAAGCGGTAAGCGGTAAGCGGTAAGCGGTAAGCGGTAAGCGGTAAGCGGTAAGCGGTAAGCGGTAAGCGGTAAGCGGTAAGCGGTAAGCGGTAAGATTGGACTTGCCTGTTACCGGAAGTTCCCGCTCACTGCTCACCGCTCACCGCTCACTGCTCACTGCTTACCGCTCACCGCTTACTGCGTCTTGAACGCCGCGAGGCGTTTGCGGTGCCGCGCCGCCTCTTCCAGGTTGCCCTGCGCGTCGAGCGCAAGCGCGAGATTGTTCAGCGTATGCGCGACGCTCAGATGCTCGGGCCCGAGCACCTGCTCCTTCAGGGACAGCGCGCGCCGCAGGAATTTTTCCGCCTCCGCGTACCGGTCCTGCGCGAGCAGCATCGTTCCGATGTTGTGCAGGCCGGTTGCCGCCTGGAAGCTCTTCTGCCCGTGGCGCTTCTCGAAGATCGCGAGCGCCCTGCGGTGCAGCTTCTCGGCTTCGCCGAACCTCTTCAGCGCGAAGAGAACCTCCGCCTCCGATTGCAACGCGATGCCGGTATTGCCGTGATCCGGGCCGTGCCGGCGCGCGGCGAGCTTGACCGCGCGCTGCGCGAATTCAAGCGCTTCCTCCGGCTTCCCGCGCAGCCGCACGTAGAGCGCGGCCTGTGCGAGCGAGAGCCCGGTGGCACGGTGGTTTTCGCCCAGCGTCGAGTCCGCTTCGCGCAGCGCCTCGCGCGCGAAGAGCTCCGCTTGTTCCAGGTTGCCGCGGTGGAAATGCAGTTCCGCCTGCTCGTAGAGCAGCTTCCACTCCACCTCGCCGGCGGTGGCCGGCGGCGGCGCGGCAGCGAGGCACAGCAGCATGGCTGCCGCGAAAACCGCGTGACTGGAGGTGATCTCAAAAACCGCGAATATAGCCGCCGATGGACGCCGATACACGCCGATCCTTATGATGATGAGTAATGAGTGATGGATGATGGGTGATGCGAGGAAATAGTGCGTGTGCTTACCAGCCTACCATTTCCCCATTCCCCATTTCCCATTTCCCATTTCCCATTACCAGTGTCATTCGCGTTCATCCGCGTTTATCTGCGGTTCCATTATTGCTCTTCCCGGCGCCTTGGCGTCTTGGTGGCTGATTTCTGCTGCTTGACGCACGTCATCCTGATAAACGAATCACGAATCACGACTCACGCCTTCGCCGTAGACAATCGTGACGTTCTCGGGGCTGAGCCACTCGCGAAGCGAGCGGATGAGCTCGTCGTGCAGGTTCACACGCCAGGCTTCGCCCAGGTCGATCTCGCAGGTCGCGCCGCGGTTGGAATAAACCACCGAGACCGGGCACTGGCCGCTGCGGTAGGGCGCGAGGAGCTCGCGCAGGCGTCCGCCGGGGGATCCCCCGTTGCAGACCAGGCGCACGGCGCGCGCGAAGCGGTTGCGCGCCTCGCCGAGGTCGAGCGCATTGACCGCCTCGATGCGCATCCCGTAATCGGCGCCCGCCTCGGCTTCGCCGTTGCCCGCGCGCATGCGCGCGGAGCGCAGCCTCACCTCGAGCACCAGCAATTCATCTTCCTTGAGCTTGTGGCGGTGTGCCTCGAACGCCTCCCGGAACACCACCACTTCGAAGCGGCCGGTGTCGTCGGCGAGATGGACCACGCCCATGCGTCCGCTCGCCGTGTTCTGGATGCGCACGCCGAGGACCACGCCCGCGACCCAGTAGCTGCGCCCGGAATAATCCGCGCCGCTGTTCGCGAGGTCGGCGAGCCGGGTGCGCACGAAGCGACGCACCTCCTCGCGGTAGATGTCGAACAGGTGCCCGCTGAAATAGTAGCCGAGCGCCAGCTTCTCGTTCTGCAGCCTCTCCTTGGCGCTCCAGCGCGGCACGGCGGCAAGCGGCGCGCGCGAGCCGGGTTCCGCAAGCTCCCCGAACAGGCTCACCTGCTGCGCCGCACGGCTCGCCTGCTCCGCGCTCTCCAGCGCCGCGCCAACCGACGCGAGAGCCGCAGCCCGGTGATCATCCATGCCGTCGAACGCCCCGGCCCGCACGAGCGACTCCACGACCCGCCGGTTGACGAGCCGCTTGTCCACGCGATGGCAGAAATCGAAGAGATCTCGGAACGGGCCCGCTTTGCGGGCTTCCACGATCGAGGCGATCGCCGCCGCTCCCGTGCCCTTGATCGCACCCAGCCCGTAGCGGATCGTCTTCGCGTCCACCGGCTCGAAGCGGTAGCTCGACTGGCTCACGTCGGGCGCCAGCAGCTGGATGCCGTGTGCGCGCGCGTCCTCGGCGAAGAGCTGCACCTTGTCGGTGTCGTCCATCACCGCCGACATGTTGGCCGCGATGAACGCGGCCGTGTGGTGCGCCTTGAAATACGCGGTCTGGTAGGCGACGAGCGCGTAGGCCGCGGCGTGCGACCGGTTGAATCCGTAGCCCGCGAACTTCTCCATCAGCCCGAAAAGCTCGTTCGCCTTGCGCTCGCCCAGGTTGTTCTTCACGGCGCCGGCGACGAACACGCTGCGGTGCTGCGCCATCTCCTCGGGCAGCTTCTTGCCCATCGCGCGGCGCAGCAGGTCGGCCCCGCCGAGGGTATAGCCGCCGATCAGCTGCGCGATCTGCATGACCTGTTCCTGGTACACCATCACTCCGTAAGTGGGGCTGAGGATCGGCTCGAGCCGCCGGTCGAGGTACTCGACGCGCTGGCGCCCGTGCTTGCGATCCACGAAATCCGGTATGAGATCCATCGGACCGGGCCGGTAGAGCGACACCAGCGCGATCAGGTCCTCGAAGCGGTCGGGCCGCGCGCGCTTCAAGAGGTCGCGCATGCCGCGCGATTCGAACTGGAACACGCCGGTCGTGTCGCCCGCCGCGAACAGCCGGTAGGTCGCGGTATCGTCGAGCGGGAGGCTCTCCAGTGACAAGGATTGAGGATTGAGGACTGGGGATTGAGCAAATCCCCCCTGTTTTTCCTCGATCCTCGATCCTCGATCCTCATTCCGGATGTAGCGCAGCGTCCAGTCGAGGATCGTGAGTGTGGTGAGCCCGAGGAAGTCGAACTTCACCAGGCCGACGGCTTCCACGTCCTTCATGTCGAACTGCGAGATCACGCTCTCGGAGCCATCCGCCGTGTAGAGCGGGCAGAAATCCGTGAGCTTGCCGGGCGCGATCAGCACCCCGCCCGCGTGCATGCCGACGTTGCGCGTGAGCCCCTCGAGCTTCTGCGCGAGCGCGAGCAGCTCCCGCACCTCCTCTTCCTTCTCCGCGCGCTCCTTCAGCTGCGGCTCCATCTTGCGCGCCTCGTCGAGCGTGATGTGGCGCCCCGGCTGGAACGGAATCAACTTCGCGAGCTGGTCACAGAACGTGTACGAGAGGTCGAGCACGCGGCCGACGTCGCGCACCACGGCCCTCGCCGCCATCGTGCCGAAGGTCGCGATCTGGGAGACGCTGTCCGCCCCGAACTTGCCCTTGACGTATTCGATCACGCGGTCGCGCCCGTCCTGGCAGAAATCGATGTCGAAATCCGGCATCGAGACGCGCTCCGGGTTGAGGAAGCGCTCGAAAAGCAGGTCGTAGCGCAGCGGATCGAGATCGGTGATGCCCAGCGAATAGGCCGCGAGCGAGCCCGCGCCCGACCCGCGGCCGGGGCCCACCGGGATGCCGTTTGACTTCGCCCAGTTGATGAAGTCGGCCACGATGAGGAAGTAGCCCGGGAAGCCCATCTGCACGATGGTGTTCAACTCGAACTCGAGCCGCTCGCGGTAGCGCGGAAAGCGCTCCGCGCGCAGCTTCGCGTCAGGGTAAAGCTGCTTCATGCGGGCTTCGAGCCCCGCCGCCGCGCACTCGCGCAGGTAGCGGTCGAGCCCGATATTGCCCGGGGTGGGAAAGCGCGGCAGCTGGCTCTTGCCCAGCTCGAGCGCGAGATTGCAGCGCTTGGCGATCTCCACGCTGTTGGCGAGCGCCTGCGGAACGTCCTTGAAGGCCTCCGCCATCTCCGCCTGCGTGCGGAAGTGCTGCTCCGGGCCGAAGCGCCGCGGCCGGCGCGGATCAGAGAGCCGGTAGCCCTCGGCGATGCATACGCGCGCCTCGTGCGCGCGGAAGTCGTCCGGGCGAACGAACTGCACCGGGTGCGTAGCGACCACCGGGAGCTTCAGGAAGCAGGCGAGCTTCAGCGCGCGCTGAACGTAGGTCTCGACCGGCATGCTCCCTTCCCCGAGGACCGTCGCGTTGCGCCCGGGCCGCTGCAGCTCGACGTAGTAGCGCCCCGGGAACAGTTTCTGCCACTCGCGGGCGAGCCGCTGCGCGAGCTTCTGGTTGTCCGCTACCAGCGCCTGTCCGAGGTCGCCGTGATGCGCGCCCGAGAGCGCGATCAGCCCTTCGGTGCCGGCCTCCGCGAACCAGCCTTTCTTCAGCTCGGCGCGCCCCCGGTAGCGGTTGCCGCGATAGGCGCGGGTGAGCAGATCGGACAGCCGCAGGTAGCCGGCGCGCGATTGCGCGAGGAGGAGCAACCGGTGCGGCTTGTCGCGGTCGGGCTCGTTCTCCAGCCAGACGTCGCAGCCGAGGACGGGCTTGACGCCGCGCGCGCGGGCTTCCTGGTAGAACTTGACCATCCCGAAGACGTTGCCGAGATCGGTAAGCCCGAGCGCCGGCATGCCGTCCCCGGCCGCCGCCTCGACCGCCTCGTCGAGCCGAACGATCCCGTCCACGATCGAGTACTCGCTGTGCAATCGCAGATGGACGAACGACGGCCGCATGCAACGCTATTTTACGGCGAAGCGTGGCTCCGTTTCACCCTCGCGTCCGGAATAATTTCTGCGAAAAAAATCCGCAACATAGAAGCTGCGGCTGCTCAGGCACCGGGCGGCGCGCGAGCGCGCCCGCCGCGCCGCCGCCCGGCGAAACGCAGGATGCCTCAGCCGAGTTTCATGTCCGGGAGCCGGACGATCTTCACGCCGGCGGCTTCCAGCGCCTGCCGCGCCGCCCGGGCGATCGCGACACCCGTCGGCTCGTCGCCGTGCACGCACAGCGTGTCGACGCGCGCCTCGATGCGCTTGCCGGTGCGCGAGGTGATCACGCCGTTGACGACCATGTCGACGACCTGCTTCGCCGCGGCCGCCGGGTCCTTGATCACCGTTCCCGCGATCTTGCGCGAGGCGAGCGTGCCGTCGTCGTTGTACTGGCGGTCGCAGTAACCTTCGCGCGCGACCTTCAGGCCCAGCTTGCGGCCGGCCTTCTCCATCTCCGAGCCGAAGTTGGTCACGTAGATGATTTCAGGATCGACCGACTTGATGGCGCGGCCGATCGCCATCGCGTAGTCCGCATTCTCCGCCGCCATGTTGTTCAACGCGCCGTGCGGCTTCAGATGCGTGACCTTCTCGCCGACGTAGGCGGCCATCGCCGAGAGCGCGCCGATCTGGTACGCGATCAGGTACTCGAGCTCGTCCGGCTTCATGTCGATGCGGCGGCGCCCGAAACCCCAGAGGTCGTTGAAGCCGGGATGCGCCCCGATGCTCACGCCCTCTTCCTTGGCTCGCTGCACGACGTGGCGCATCGTCAGCGGGTCGCCCGCGTGAAAGCCGCAGGCGATGCTCGCCGAGCGGATGATCTTGAGAATTTCGTCGTCATCGCCGATGTCGTAGGCGCCGAACCCCTCGCCCATGTCGGCATTCAGGTTGACCGAGATCGTCATCATTCACCTCTGGTCCAGGTAGTGATCATCCGGCTGCGCCGCGCGGCGTGGAATCGTATGATACTAAGTATAGCAACACAATATGATTTGGCCCAGCGCCGGCACGGTTCGGGATGCCTCGTCAGTGGATCGGCCACTTGGGCCGAATGCGGTCGAGCAGGCCCGCGCGCCCGGCGATCCGTTCCCCGCGCTCCTGCGCTTGCTTGAGGACTTCCCGCTCGTCGATGCTCCGGACCACACCGTTCTCCATGAGGATCCTGCCGTTGCAGAGCACCGTGTCGGCGCCGCCGCGTGCGGAGTGCACGAGGTTGGTCAGCGGGTTGAGCAACGGCCGCCACTCGGGACTTCGCGTCTCGAAGATGGCGATATCCGCCTTTTTCCCGGGTTCCAGCGACCCGATCTCGTCGGCCCACAGCGCGGCCTTCGCGCCGTTCAGCGTCGCCATCTCCAGCACCGTCTCGGGGGGCATGAGGGTCGGATCGAGCCGCTGCGCCTTGCATGCGCCCGAGACGAGCCACATCTGACGCACGATGTCGAGAAAGTTGCTCGAGGTTGCAGCGTCCGAGCCCAGCGCCACCGTGATTCCGAGCTCCATCATCTCCGGGAAACGGCCGAACTGCATGCTGCCCATGCCCAGGCGAAAACCGGTCGACGGAGTGCACGAGATCTTCAGATCGTGCCGCATGCTGAGTACGAGCTCCTTTGGGCTCGCCCAGCCCATGTGGATGAGGACCATGTTCGATCCCAGCGCGCCGAGCCGTGCCATGCGCTCGATGTCGGAGGCGCCGTGCAACGCGCGCGAGGCCGAAATCTCGTGGAAGGATTCGGAGGCGTGCATCACGAGCCCGACGCCGTTCTCGTCCGCCTTCTTCTTGATCGCCTGGATCATCGTGTCCGAGCACGCTGACAGCACGCGCAGGGAGAACCACGCACGGACGCGGCCGTCGTGAGCGCCGTTGAGTTGCGTAACCGTTTCCTGCGCCCGGCGCAGGGCCTCCTCGCCGCTTTCGCGGAACATCCCCGCGGGCAGCTCGCCGATCGGCGTGTTGTGTACGTCGATCGCAGTGCGCGCGACGATGCCACGGATCCCGCTCTCGCCAACCGCCTGCGCGGTCTCCCGGGGAAAAAAGCTGCCGGGATCGATGAAGCACGTGGTTCCGGCGCGGATGAGCTCGAGCTGACAGCAGAGGGCCGCACAGTACGCGTCCTCCGCCATCAGTGCGCTCTCGTAGCCGTAAAGCCGTTCCAGCAGATGGACCTTCATCTCGCAGCCCTCTGCCACGCCCCGCCCGAGCTGCTGGACGTTGTGCACGTGCGTGTCGATCAGGCCGGGCATGACGAGCTTCCCGGCGGCGTCGATCTCTTTCGTCGCGGTAAAGTTCCTGGCCACATCCCTCGTCTTGCCTGCAGCGACGATGCGGTCGCCCTCGATCGCGACGGCGCCATCGGTGAAGATGCGCCGCTCGGCGTCCATGCTGATCAGCCAATCGGCGTGCTTGACGAGTATCCTTTCCATTGCCTGCCTCCCCGCATCCGGCGGCGGAATGACCTGCGCGAACCCGGAATGCCAGCCGCTATCGATCGCGCGCGGCCCGATCGATCCCCGCCGCAACATGCGTCGTTATCTGCATATTTGTCGTACATTACAATGATACATTCTATCGACGATGGAGTCGGGCGTCCCCCGGGCGCGCCGCGACACATGTCTATGGCGAGCGTGCGGTTTCTTCCTTGCGGCGACACCGCGATCGTGATCGAGTTCGGCGACCGAGTGGATCACGGCCTGAACGCGCAGGTCCTGCGGCTCTCCGCGCGGGTGCGCGCGCAGAACGTCCCAGGCGTCATCGAGACACTGCCGACGTTACGCTCGCTGCTGGTTCATTACGACCCCCTCGCGACCGACAGCGCGAGCGTGACCGCAGCAATCGAGCGTCTTCTTCAGGGCAGCCACGGCGCAGCCGCACGCTCGCGCCTGTGGCGGATCCCGGCATGCTACGAAGGCAGCCACGCGCCCGACCTCGAGGACGTGGCAAAGCGCACCGGGCTCGCCGCCGATGAAATCGTCCGCTTGCACTGCAGCATGCGCTTTCATGTCTACATGGTCGGTTTCTCGCCGGGCTTTCCGTACATGGGCGACCTTCCCGAGTCCCTCGCACTGCCGCGCCGCAAGGACCCGCGCGTACGCGTCCCGGCCGGATCGATCGCCATCGCGACCAGCATGACCGCGATCTATCCGGTCGAGAGCCCGGGCGGCTGGCACCTGATCGGCGCAACCCCGGTGCGATTGTTCGACGCGCGCTGGCCGCGGCCCGCCCTGCTCTCGCCCGGGGACAGGGTGAGTTTCGAGCCGGTCGGCGCGCGCGATTACGACGAAATCCGGTCAGCAGTTGCCGCGAACGGCTACGAAGTTCCGTGCGAAGCGATCGAAGCATGAAGCCTGCCCTGAAAATACTGATGCCGGGTGTGCACACGACCATCCAGGGCGCGAGGCGCACCGGCTACCAGGACGTAGGCGTGCCCGGATCCGGCCCGCTCGACCCCGTCAGCTTCCGGCTTGCGAACGCGCTCGTGGGCAATGCGCACGAGACGGCGGCGCTCGAATTGCTGCTGCAGGGACCGACCTGTGAAGTCCTGGCCGACGCCGTCCGCGTTGCGCTGGTCGGCTGCGGCGCGGGCATCGAGGTGCGCTCGGGAAGCACGCGGACGATCCCGGCCGGCGAGAGCGCGCGGCTTACCCGGGGAGAGGCGTTTCGCATCGGCCCGCTGGGCGACTCGGCTTGCGCTTACCTCGCCATCGAGGGCGGCTTCGATGTGGCACCGGTGCTGGGCAGCGTTTCCACCTACGTGCGCGGCGCGATCGGCGGCTTCGACGGAAGGCGCTTGCAAAAGGACGACCTCGTGCCGCTGCGGCTCGGCGGCGCCGGGATCCGCGCCGAGAGCGCACTCACCCGCCCGCTCGATCTCGGCATCGACGAGCCGGTGCGCGTGGCGCTCGGCCCGCAGGCCGACTACTTCACGGGCGACGCCCTGAAGATCTTCCTGTCGTCCGTCTACACGGTATCGCCGCAGTCGGACCGGATGGGATTCCGCCTCGAAGGGCCACCGCTCGCGCACGCGAAGGGCTACAACATCGTCTCGGACGGGATCGTGCCCGGGTCGATCCAGGTCCCGGGCTCGGGCCAGCCCATCGTCCTGATGGCCGATCACCAGACGATTGGCGGATATCCGAAGATCGCGACCGTCGTCTCCGCGGACCTGCCGCTTGTCGCGCGCCGCAGGCCGGGACGGGCCATACGCTTCGTTGCGGTCGAGGTACGCGAGGCCGAGCGGCTGCGCAAGGCGCAGGAAGCGGCGATACGGCATGAGATCGATGCGCTTCGCCCCATGGCTCATGCCGCGCAGTAGACTCGTCGTGTCCGGCGCGAAAATGCGACTACAGGCGGAAGGGAAAGAGTCTCCGACATGTCGAAACTGAAGATGATGTACGCGCAGAGCGCTGTCCCCCTCTACATCCAGATCGCCTCGGCGCTGCGGCACCGGATCGAGACCGGATACTGGCAGCCGCGGCAGAAGATCTCGACGCTCGAAGAGCTGGAGCGCGAGTTCGAGGTTGCGCGGGTCACGGTGCGCCTTGCGATAGAACTCCTGGAGAGCGAGGGGCTTGTGCATCGCGAGCAGGGCCGCGGCACCTTCGTCGCCGACAAGGTGCAGAACAAGCACTGGCTGCGGCTCGAAACGTCCTGGGAGTCCCTCATCTCTCCGATCAAGGGCAACGTCCCGAAAATCATCAAGGTCGACAATCCGCCGGCTGCGCCGACGCTCGCGGAGGACGACGGTACGCTCGCACGGGAATACGTCTTCCTGCGCAGCCTGCAGTTGAAGGGCGACACGCCGTACGCGATCGTGAGCCTCCACCTCGAACGCGAAATCTACGACAGCGATCCCGACGCGTTCCTCACGCATACCGCGCTGCCCATGCTCGCCACGCGCAACGACGTCGACATCGAGCGCGCGCACCAGACGCTGGTGATCGGCACTGCGAGCCCCGAGACTGCGGGCCTGCTCCAGGTCCCGCTGGGCACGCCGACGGCCGAATGCCACTGCGTGGTGACGAATCGCGAGGGCATCGCGATCTACGTGGCCGACATCGTCTACCGCAGCGATTGCATCAAGCTCTACATCGATCTATTCGGGCGCCCGAAGTCCCGGGCCGGGCGCACAACGGCGCCGGCCGGAGCCGCTTCGGCGCGCGGCCAGCGCAAATCGCCGAGAGCCGGCCGCCGCAGGACGGCACATTGAAACACGCGTGGCCGACGACATGAGCAAGCCCGACTCCGGTCAAGGCGTCGGCGCCCGCGCGCTGCGCAAGGAAGACGACCGGCTGCTGCGGGGCCGCGGGCAGTTCGTCGCGGACCTGCGGCTCGCCGGCATGAAGGACGTGGCGTTCGTGCGCAGCCCGCTGGCACACGCGCGAATCCGCGGCATCGGCATCCCCGAGGCGCACCGGGGCAATGTCTTTACCGCGAAGGATCTCGCCGGGGTCAAGCCGATCCGCGCCGTCTCCGGCCTCGCCGGGTTCAAAGTCTCCGTGCAGCCCGCCCTCGCGGAAGGAAAGATCCGCCATGTCGGCGAGCTCGTTGCGATGTGCGTCGCGGACACCCGGGCCGCCGCCGAGGACGTCGCGGCAGCGGTCCGCCTCGATCTCGAGGAGCTTCCCGCGGTGCACGACATGCTCCAGGGACGCGCGGCGGGTGCACCGCTGCTGCACGAAGGCTGGGGCGACAACATCTTCCTCGAGACCCATGTCGAGTGCGACATCGGCCAGGCGCTCGACGCGCCGATCAGGGTGACCCGCGAGATCCGTACCGCGCGCCAGTGCATGGCGCCGATCGAGGGCCGCGGCGTCGTTGCGCACTGGGACCGCCGGCTCGAGCAACTCGTAGTCTATTCCGCGGCGCAGATGCCGCACATCGTGCGCACCGGGCTCTCGGAGTGCCTCGGCCTCGACCACGGGAAGATTCGCGTCGTTTCGCCCGATGTCGGCGGCGGCTTCGGCTACAAGGGCATCCTGCTGCCGGAGGAGGTCGCCCTCGGGTGGCTGGCGATGCATTGCGGCCACCCGGTGCGCTGGATCGAGGACCGGCGCGAGCACCTGACCGCGAGCGCGAACTGCCGAGAGCACCATTACGTGATCACCGGCTACGCCGACCGCGACGGCCGCCTGCTCGGCATCGACTGCGAGGCGACGGTCGACTCGGGCGCCTATTCGTCCTATCCGTTCTCGGCGTGCCTCGAGGCGGCGCAGGTCGCGAGCATCCTGCCGGGGCCGTACGATTTTCCGGCCTATCGCTGCAGGACCTGGTCGGTAGCGACCAACAAGTGCGGCATTCTGCCGTATCGCGGCGTCGCCCGCACGGGCGTGTGCTTCGCGCTCGAGCTCACGCTCGACGCGATCGCACGCGAAGCGGGGATCGAGCCGCACGAAGTCCGCCTGAAGAACCTGGTCCGGCCCGAGCAGATGCCGTTCGACAACATCACGAAGAAGCACTTCGACAGCGGCGACTACCCGGAAGCGCTGCGGCGCGCGGTCGACGCCGTCGACCTCGCGGCGGTGCGTGTGCGCCAGCGCAAGCGCGAGGCCGACGGGCGGCTCATCGGAGTCGGCACCGCCGTCTACTGCGAGCAGGCCGCGCACGGCACTTCCGTCTACGCAGGCTGGGGCATTCCTATGGTGCCCGGGTACGAGCAGGCGACGGCGCGCCTGACACCGGACGGTGGCCTCGAGCTGCGCGTCGGGGTCCATTCACACGGACAGGGCATGGAGACGACGCTCGCGCAGGTCGCGCACGAGATCCTCGGCATCGACATCGCCAAAATCAGCGTGATACACGGCGACACTGCTTTCACGCCGTACTCCACCGGAACCTGGGGCTCGCGCTCGATGGTGATGGCCGGCGGCGCCGTGGCGAGCACCTGCAGGGAGATCGCGCGGCGCGCCACCGAGATCGGCGCGTGGCTCCTGAAAGCCGAGACCGGCGTGGTGGTACGCGAGGGCAAGGTGATCGGACCATCGGGCAGCGTCACGCTCGAGGAGGTTGCACGCATCTGGTACCTGCGCCCCCAGGACCTTCCCGCCCACGTGAATCCGGGCGGTCTGGAAGCAACCACGGGCTACAAGCCCGCGCGCGACTCCGGAACCTTCAGCTACGCCGCGCACGCCGCAGTGGTAACGGTCGACCCGGAGACCGGCGCGGTCGAGATCCTCGACTACGTCATCGCCGAAGACGGCGGCAAGCTCGTCAACCCGATGGTCGTCGACGGGCAGATCTATGGCGGCGTGGCGCAGGGCATCGGCACGGCGCTGTACGAGGAGATGCCGTTCGACAGCTCGGGACAGCCGCTCGCATCGACGCTTGCCGACTATCTGCTGCCCGGCCCGACCGAGGTCCCCGACCTGCGCATCATCCACATGGAAACCCTCTCGCCCTATACCGAGTTCGGCGTGAAGGGCATCGGCGAGGGCGGCGCCATCGCGCCGCCCGCCGCGATCACCAACGCGATCAACGACGCGCTGCGCGCGCTCGGAGCGATCGAGGTCCTGCAGTCCCCGGCAACACCGCGGCGCATCCTCGAGGCGATCGCGCAGGGGAAGCAGCGCCCCGCATCGGGCGCGCCGCAGGGCGGCACGGGAGAGCGCTCGTGAAGCCGGCGCCCTTCGAGTACGAGCGTCCAGACGATCTCGACGGCCTGATCGCGCTGATGCGCAGCGAGGATCTCTTCGTCAAGATGCTCGCGGGCGGCCAATCGCTCGGGCCCATGCTCAACCTGCGCCTGGTGCAACCGGACCTGCTGGTGGACATCACGGCGATCCCCGAGCTGAAGCGCGTGGAGGAGAACTCCGACGCCGTCGTGCTCGGCGCATGCGTCACCCACGCGGACATCGAGGACCGGCGCGTGCCCGACGCTACCGGCGGTGCACTGCCGCGCGTTGCCCGCGCGATCGCCTACCGCGCCGTGCGCAACCGCGGGACGCTGGGCGGCAGCCTCGCGCACGCCGATCCGGCCGCCGACTGGGTCTCGTGCCTGGCCGCGATCGGCGCCGAGGTCCTGATCCTCGGCGCCTCGGGGCGGCGCACGGTTCCGGTCGACGAGTTCATGACCGGCGTCTTCCAGGTAGCGCTCGAGCCCGGCGAGCTGGTCGAAGCCGTGCGCATCCCGCGCCTTTCGCGCGGTGCGCGCTGGGGCTTTCACAAGATTGCGCGCAAGACCGGAGAGATGGCGCAGGCCATCGGCGCAGTTCTGCATGACATGGAGCGCGGCATCCTGCGGGCAGTGATCGGGGCCACCGAATCGGTTCCGATTGTTTTCTCCGACGCGGCGGCGCTCTTCGGCGGCAATCCCGAAGCCGGCCTCGCCAAGGCCTACGACGCCGGTGCGGCGGCCCGTGCGCTCGACGATGCCGGGATCACCGATCCGGTGGGCCGCCAGCTGCACCTCGTGGCGTTGAAGCGCGCGATCAACCAGGCGGCGCAGCGATGAAGCAGATGCATCTTACGGTCAACGGGAAGGCGGTATACGCGAGCGTCGAGCCGCGCACGCACCTCGCGGACTTTCTGAGGGAAAGCCTCAACCTCACGGGCACGCACCTCGGCTGCGAGCACGGCGTGTGCGGCGCCTGCACGCTCATCGTCGACGGCGTGCCGGTCCGCTCCTGCATCACGCTGGCCGTTGCCTGCGACGGCGCGAGCGTCACCACGGTCGAGGGGCTGGACCATGACGAGATCGCGGGCGCATTGCGTGCGGCGTTCTCGCGCGAGCACGGGCTGCAGTGCGGCTACTGCACGCCGGGGATGCTCGCGTCCGCGCGCGACATCGTCATCCGCATGCCCGATGCGACGGCGCAGGATATCCGCGTCGCGATGAGCGGGAACCTGTGCCGGTGCACGGGCTACGTGGGCATCGTGCGCGCGATCGAGTCCGTCATCTCCGAGCGCAAGGCGAAGTCGCTGGCGCCACCGTCGAACCCGCGCACCGACGTCGGGCCTGCCGGATCGGGCCGCGCCGGGCCGACAGCGCCGGTTTCCGCGGCCGCCGCACCGGTGGCTGCACGCGCGGCTCGGCGGACCGAGCCCGCCGGCGCCGCAGGTCGCGTGCCGGAAGCGAGACGAATCGTGGAGCCCGGCGTGGGCGCGCCGCAGACCACGGTGCATGAGTCCTTCACCGTGGACCACCCGCGCGGTGAGGTCTGGGCTTTCTTTGGGCGCCTGGGGGAAGTCGCGACCTGCCTGCCCGGGACGTCGCTCCTCGGCACGCCCACGGACAACCACATCGAGACCAGGATCAGGATCAAGGTCGGACCCATGGTCTCGGAGTTCGAGGGCGCGGCCGATGTCGTTCGCGACGCGTCGAGCTTCTCGGGTGTGATTCGCGGCACCGCCGAGGACGCGCGCTCGCGCTCGTCGACGCGCGGTGAGATCCGGTACGCGCTGATCGAGGAACAGCATGGCGCCTCGACCCGGGTCGAGGTCGACGTCGGATTCACGTTGACCGGCCCGCTCGCGCAGTTCAGCCGCTCGAGCATCGTGCACGACATCGCCCGGCGCATGGCGGGCGCGTTCGCGCAAAACCTTCACGCGCGCCTTAGCCGAGGCCGCGACGCGGCGGGCACTCCAGTTGCCGAGCTCGACGCCGGCGGGCTCCTTGTCTCGGCACTCCTGAGCCGCATCAAGCGCTTTTTCCGCGGCTTGCTGGGACGCTGAGCGGCCAGCTCTGTTGAACAGATGGCGGCACCTGCGCCCGTCTCGGCAAATTTCAAATCTTGACGAATTCATCCGAGATTCAGTATAAGAATTTCAGCGCTTGCATCTATAACCGAGGAGAAAACCATGACCAGGGTTGCAGCCCCAGCCTGTATCGCGCTTTGTCTTCTTGGTATTTCCAGTGCTCTTGCGCAGGGATACCCGTCAAAACCGATTCGCTTGATCGCCCCCTATCCGCCGGGCGGCGGGATCGATGCATCGGCCCGCATCATTGGTCAGGCGCTTACGGAACAACTCGGCCAGCAGGTCATCGTCGAGAACCGCGCGGGCGCGACCGGACGCATCGGCACGGAGTTCGTGGCAAAGGCTCCCGCAGATGGATACACGTTGCTTCTTGGCAGCGGGGCGCCCAACGCCGTCATCCCGAGCGTCACGCCCAATCTCCCGTACGACGCGATCAATGACTTCGCACCGATCAGTCTCGTCGGCACGACGGACTATACGCTTGTGGTGCACCCGTCGCTGCCGGCGCGATCGGTCAAGGAGCTGATCGCGCTCGCGAAAGCGAATCCGGAAAAGCTCACCTACGGATCGAGCGGCACCCTCAGCAACACACACCTTGCCGGCGAGTTGTTGAAACAGCTGGCGAACGTGAACATCATCCACGTCGCCTACAAAGGTACCGGTCCTGCCCTGGTGAGCGTGCTGACAGGGGAAACGGCAGTGTCGTTCGGCGGCGGACCGGCAGCCGCCCCGCATGTCAACGCCAAGAGATTGCGCGCCTTGGCGACGACGGGATCCAAGCGCAGAGCCTCGGGTCTGCCCACCATAAGCGAGACTCTGCCGGGCTATGACGTCAATCAGTGGTACGGGGTACTCGCGCCTGCCGGCACGCCGCGGGCTGTTCTCGAGCGCCTGCATAAGGAAATCGTGCGCGCCATCGCCAATCCCAAGATCGCTCAGCTGTTCACGAATCTCGACACCGATGCCACCAGCAATACGCAGGAAGAGTTCTCGGCTCTCATCCGGTCTGAAATCGAGAAGTGGCGGAAAGTGATCAAGGCCGCGGCAATTCCGTTGACATAGGAAAACACAGTGAACGAGAACTTCCGCGAATTCCTCGAACGCCTGCGCCAGGAGCGCGAGCTCACGGACATCAAGCAAGCAGTCGACATCCGCCATATCGCGACGCTGGTCGATCAGTCCGAGCAGGCGCTTTATTTTCACAATGTCATCGGCTACAAGATGCCGGTTGTCTCCGGCCTCTTCCGCACCCAGCGGCGCGCGACACTTTCGATGGGCTGCGGCAAGTTCTCGGAAATCGAGGCCAGATTGCGCCACGCCCTCGACCATCCGGTCTCGCCGCGCTACGTCGAAACCGCAGCGCACAAGGAAGTGATCAAGGTTGGCGACGACGTCGACCTGTTCCAGCTACCCATCCCGATGTCCTCGATCTACGACGGCGGCCCGATGATCACCGCGGGCGTGGTGATGGCGCGCGACCCCGAGTATGGGATCAATTCCGGCGTCTACCGCTTCCTGGTCAAGGAAAAGAATCTCACGGGCATCGACATCGTGACGCCCAACAACCTGCGGTTGTTCGCGCAGCGCGCGCTCGAAGCCGGCCGTTCCCTCCCGATCTCGATTTCGATCGGCACCCATCCTTTCGAGATCATGGGGGCCGGCTTCCGCGCACCGCTCGGCGTGGACGAGATGGGCGTGGCCGGCGGCATCCGCGGCGCGCCCGTCGAGTTTGCGTCCTGCGAAACCATAGAGCTGCCATGCGTCGCCGGCGCCGAAATCGTGCTCGAAGCCGAAATCCTGCCGACGGGCTGGACATGGCCGGAAGGGCGATTCGGCGAATTTACGCGCCTGATGGGCGGGCTGCACTGGAATCCGCTCGTAAAGGTGAAGGCGATCACGCACCGCCGTGACGCGATTTACTATTCGCTGCACATGCCGTGGGAGAACACCTGGCTCGGAGCGCCGACGCGCTATACAGCGCTCCGCGCCGCGCTCAAGAACGCCGGCGTTCAGGTGAGGGATATCAACGTCACCATCGGAGGCTGCGCGATGTGGCACGCAGTGATCTCGGTGAAGAAGCAGGCCGGGGAAGGCAAGAACGCGCTGCTCGCGGCGCTCTCGGCAATGGACATGAAGCATGTCGTGGTGGTGGACGACGACATCGATGTATTCAATGCCACGGATGTCGAATGGGCGATCGCGACACGCGTCCAGGGCGATCGCGATGTATTCGTCATTCCGGGCACGCGCGCAAAACCGCTCGACCCGAGCCTGCCGATCGTGCCTTATGGCACGGTACCGACCGGCGCCAAGGTCGGCATTGACGCCACCATCGGCGAAGGCATTCCGCGCGAGCGCTACGAGCGCATCTCCTACGCCTACGCCGATCAAGTGAAGATCCAGGATTATGTCGCCGGGAAAGCCGATGAGCGGCCGGCCACACTCGGGGCCTCCGAGGACCAGATCTCGAAACTCGCGCAAAAGATACACGCACTGATCGAGAATACGCCCAGGTATTACTCCGATATTGCCGAGCACTTCTCCGATTACGATTTCCAGTCTATTACGCGCGCGCTCGGACAGTTGCACGCCCAGGAGAAGTTGTGGCAGGACCCGCGCGGCCGCATGTGCATACGCGGATCGGCATTCGCTGCCAGGCCTCCGGAGAAATCCTGAGAAGCGGGTGGTTGCCCTGAGGCGAGAGGGTCCTGCGTTCCTAGTCGCCGGCGACCAGGTATCGGCCGTCCTCGTCCCGTTTCAGAACGTTGTTCTCACGCAACTCGCCCCAGGTGCGCAGGAACGTGCGCCAGGCCGCGTCGCGATGGGCATCCGCGATTTCGGAGAACTGCTGCGGCTTCGCCTTGAGCTCGCGACAGATTTGCTCGGCGAGCGGGCTCATAGATAGTCCTCGAGCTTCACGCGGTTCTGGCCGTAGTATTCGATGCGCTTGTAGAGCTTCTTCGGCACGCCTTCAGGAATCGTGGCGTCGATGCCAAGCTTCGCCGTGGTCGGGAGCCCGCCCTTGCCCATCTCCCAGGACTTGATGCTCGGGTCGATATGCTTGCCGCGCGCGTCATGAACGACGATGAGGTCCCGGTCGGCCTGCACGCGAAACGTGAGCGCCCAATCGACGTCGTCGGGATCGTGGATATTGATGTCGTCGTCGGTCACGATAACCAGCTTGACCTCGGCCACCGAAAGCAGGGCCAGAAGCGCGTTTTTCCCTTCCCCCGGGCGCTTGCGGATCGACGCGATGAGCGTCCAGTAGCCGCAGCTGCCAACGGGCGCGCGGATCGCGACGGGCTCCACGCTCGCGTTTCGCAACGCACGAAGGCCCGCTGCTTCGGTTACCGGCGCGGCCAGCCAGTCGTTCTCCCACGGCATCTGAAGCAGGTAGAAAATCGGGTTCCGGCGATGCGTGATGCATTTCACCCGGAAGATCGGATTCCATTTGACGTCGCCGGAGATCTGGCTGAACTCGCCAAACGGGCCTTCATCCGCCGTCCACCCCATAGGCAGGATCTCGCCCTCGAGCACCAGTTCAGCGTCCGCCGGAACCTCGAGGTCGACCGTCTTGCACTTGACCAGCGGCACGGGCTCTCCGTGCAGTCCGCCCGCGACCGCGTATTCGTCCATGTTGATGGGCGCCTTGTACGACGCCGCCAGCATTTCGTAGGGGTGCACACCCATCGCGACCGCGATCTCGAGCGGCTTGCCCTGGTCGAGCTGGCGCTGGTAGTAGCGGCGCATGTCGGACGGAGAAACGAGATCGATGCCCGTTTCGGTGGGCGTGCGATACATCAGGCGGTAGGACCCCAGGTTGCGACCGAATTGCGGATCCTTCGACACCACCAGCGTTGCTGAAAGATAGGGGCCGCCATCGTACACGTGCATGAGCGGATAGGGTATCGCCGTGAGATCGACGTCCTTGCCCTGCAGCACGACCTCCTGACAGGGCCCGTCTTCCACCATCACCGGCTCGATCAGGCGCTCGAGGCCCTGCTCGAAGCGCAGCGCCACGTCGTTTTCCGGGCAGCCCAGCGCCAGCGCGAGCCGCTTGCGGCTCGTGACGAGCGCCCCGGCGAGCTGCCACTCCGGATACTCCTTCACGTTCTCGCAGAGCAGCGCCCGGGAAGACTGGCTCAATAGGGCCGAAACGTCGCGAAGATCGACCGGCTTTTTTACCCGCGCGAGCTCACCGGCCTGCTCGAGCTCGCTCAGAAAATCACGAAAACTTTTTTTCATGCCTCCCCTTTGAATCCCACCTTCGACACAAACGCCTTATTCGGCGGTGATACCGCTCACCTTGACGATCGCCCGGTAGCGCTCGAGATCCTTCTTGATCCGTTCGAGGAAAGCCGCCGGAGACATCCCCGCCGTCTCGGAGCCCAATTCGGCGTAGCGCGCGCGCACTTCCGGCAACTCGAGGACCCGCAACACTTCCGCATTCAGCCGGTTGATGATGGGCCGCGGAACGCCCTTGGGGGCGAACAAACCCACCCAGATCGACGCATCGACCCCGGCGATCCCGCCTTCCTGCGGCGTGGGCCATTCGGGCCAGGCCCGCATGCGATTGGCAGTCGTTACGCCGACCACTCTCACCCGGCCTCCTTGCACGTGGGCAATCGAGCCTGCAACCGAGGCGATTCCGACAACGACATCGCCGGTCGCGACCGCGGTGGCCGCCGCCGCTCCGCCTTTATAAGGCACGTGCAGCAGCTTGATTCCCGCCGCGTGCGCGAGCCACTCGCCTGCCAGGTGATTGATGGTCCCGGTTCCCGCAGACGAATAAGCGACCTGACCTGGCTTGGCCTTCGCAAGGGCAACCAGTGACTTGAACGTCGTGATCCCCAGTTTCGGGTTCGCAATGAGCAGCAGCGGCGCATCGGTCACCATCGTGACGGGGATGAAATCGCGCTCGAGTTCGTAGGGAACGTTCGAGAAAATCGCCGGGTTGACTGCAAACTCGCCCGTGTGCGCCATGAGCAGCGTGTAGCCGTCCGGGGCGCCCTTCGCGGCGATCGAAACGCCGATGAAGCCGTTCCCACCGGGCCGGTTGTCGACAACGAACCGCCACCCAAGGCGATCCGTGAGCATCTGCGTAAGTATCCGTGCGGTCGTGTCCTGCGCGCCGCCGGGCGACTGCGGAATCAGCATGCGGATCGGCCTTGCCGGATAGTCTTGCGCTCCCGCTCCCAATGCCATCCATAATCCAACACTCGCCAGTAACCACGCTAAGCGATGCATAATCATGCCTCCGTCGGATGGGCTCCCGATGCGCGCCGCTTGTTACCGTGCGGCGAACCTCATGGCGCTGATGACCTGCTGTAAGTATTCTGGTAAGTATTCCGTGCCTGGTGGCGGGTTGCGGACCGCGACCCGCAACGCGGATTATAGCCATGTTTGCATGATGGAACGAGATCCGGCGGTTCTTTGAAATTCGCCGCATTTCGAGCGCCAGCTGAGCCGTACGAATGCGTTAGATCCGGGTAATTTCTTTCCCGGACGGAACCACTATCTTTTTGACTGCACGGAGAATCGGAATGATCTTCCTAACCGAAAACGACGTGAAGCGCGCTATCGAAGGCCCGGACGCCGCTGGCGAGGCCGTGGCCGTCATCGAGCAGGTGCTCAAGCAGCAGTCGGACGGAAGCACGTTTCACCTGAAGCGATACACCATGACCCACCCCAGGCATCCCGGGCACCTCTGGCACAACATCCGCATCCTGCCCGGCATGGTCCCGGACCTCGGCGCAGCCGCCGTTCGCGTCTACTCCGGCTATCGCGGAACCAACCGGTCCGAAGTCATCTGCCTGTTCGACTGGTCCGACATGGGAATGACGGCCATCATCTCCGACTACCACCTCCACGCCATCCGGACCGCATCACCGTACGGCGTTGCCGCGAAGTACCTTTCCAAGGCGGATTCCCGCACACTGGGAATCATCGGCACCGGGCGCTACGCGCGCGGCATGGCCCGGGCGGTCTGTGCAGTACGCCCCATCAGGAAGATCAAGGTCTACAGCCGGGACCCGAACAACGTCCGCAGGTTCGTCGAGACGATGGGAAAGGCCCTCGGTATCGAGGTCGAGCCTGCCGGCTCGGGACGCGATGCGGTCAGGAACGCCGACATCATGATCACGGCCACCAGCGGGAACACGATCGTGTTCGAGGGAAGCTGGCTCGAGCCGGGGGCGCTGTACATGTCGCTCGCGCCGGGAGAATGCGACGAGGACACGGTACTGCGTTCGAGGGTTTTCCTGTCCGGCAGCGACCAGGTGCTCGGCGACAACCCGCCCCGCAAGCCGTTCGACACGCTCCTCTCGAGCGGAAAGTTCAAGCCCGAGGATGTCGTGGCCGAATTTTGCGACGTGGTGTCCGGAAAAAAAACGGGGCGCCGGAGCGACGAGGAAATCACCTTCTACGAATCGCCGGGGATGGGGATCCTCGACGCCGGCATCGGGCACTGGGTCTACAAGCGCGCTGTCGAGAAGGGGCTCGGGACGAGCCTGCCATTCGGGGAAGAGGACCGATAGCGGCAGGTCAGGAAGCGGCGTGGATGCGGGAAAGACGATGGCCAAGCTGAAATTGACTCTCGCGATGGACAGTTACGATTTCCTGCGACCATTTCAGGAGGGGGAGGTTCAGGCGGAGGGGCTGGACGTCGACTTGATCACGCTCGGCAGCAAGAAACGCCACGATCGCATGTATCACGACCGGGCCTTCGACGCATGCGAGTTCTCCATGGCGGGGTACCTGATCGCGCGATCCAGGAACATCGACTGGATGCAGGCGATCCCCTACTTCCCGCGCCGGATGTTCGGCCACCATTATTGCTTTGTCAGGGCGGGGTCGGAGTACACGAAACCGGCGGATCTGAGAGGGCGCAGGATCGGGATCCGGACGTATGAGAACACCCTTGCGGTTATGGTGAAAGGCATGTTCGCTCATGACTACGGACTTCCCGTCGAGGACGCCATCTGGGTTTGCGCCAACAACGAGCTCGTGGGGTCGCGTCCGCCCGCCACCATCAAGGTCGAGCAGCTCGCGGAAGGACGGAAGCTCGAGGATTTGTTGATTTCCGGAGAGATCGAGGCCACCGTGGAGCCCGCGCTGCCGCAGAGCTGGCTTGCGGGCAGCCGAACCGTAGCGCGCTTGTTCCCGGACTTCAGGAAGGAAGAGCAGGACTACTACCGGCGCACGCGCGTGTTTCCCATCATGCACCCGGTCGTGATCAAGAAGGAGCTGCTCGACCGCGCGCCGTGGGCCGCACGGAGCCTGTTCGACGCCCTGAGCGAGTCACAGAGGATCTACGCGAAGTTCATGCAGCAACCGCACCGCCTGAGTCTCGCGTGGGCCGCGTCGTACGTCGAGCAGGAACGCGCGTTCTTCGGCAAAGACCCCTATCCGCAGGGGCTGCGCGCGAACCGCCACGACCTCCAGACGATGATCGGCTTCGCCGACGAACAGGGCCTGCTCGGCCGGCCGCTCACCGTGGACGAGCTGTTTACAGCGGATATGGCGGAAACGTAATGAGCAAAGGTTCAGGCGCCTGCGGGACCGCCGCGATTGGGCAACCCTGAAATCGTCCGGCGTTGCGGCGCACGCGGAAACCGCGCGGCGTGCGCATTTTTACAACCACGGTGTGTCATGCTATTGTCAGCCAGATAAGAAATATTCAGATCAAGGAGTGCGCTGTGAAGAGTGGCGCTCACGCGGACGAAAGCCAAAGCCTTCGCGGTTTTCTGAGCATGGTGGAACGCGACTTTCCCGAAGAGTTGCTGCGCATTCGCGTCCCGGTTCGCTCCCAGCTCGACATCACCTCGCTCGTCTTCGAACTCGAGCGCGCCGGCAAGAGCCCCGTGGTCGTCTACGAGAACGTCGAGGGGCACGCGATGCCGACCGTCACGAATATCGCCGGCAACCGCAAGTTGCTCGCCGCCTGCCTGGGCGTCAAGCCGGCGGACCTGCCAACCGCGTTTCGCGAGCGCTGCCAGAAGTACATTCCCTGCGAAGTAGTCAAGGAGGCGCCCTGGCAGGAGGTCGTGCTCGAAGGCGACCAGGTCGACCTGGGCAAGCTGCCGATTCCGCTGCATTTCCCGATCGATGCAGCGCCCTACATCACGGCAGGCCAGATCGCGGCGCGCGATCCGGTCACGGGAGTCGATACAACCGGGTTCCACCGGCTGATGGTCAAGGGAAAAAACCGGATGGGGCTGTCGCTGCACTCGCGCCGGCGCATGTATGAATTCCACCGGCGCGCCGAGCAGCGCGGGCAAAATCTTCCCGCCGCGATCACCCTCGGCATCCATCCGCTCCATTACATGGGCTCGATGGCCTATGCGTACCCGCCCCATGTCCGGAAATTCGAGATCATCGGCGGCCTCTTCGGCGAACCGTACCGGCTGGCGAAAACCGGGGTCCGCGACCTGGAAGTTCCGGCGGGCGCCGAAATCGTCATCGAAGGCGAGATCCTCGCCGATGTGCGGGAGCCGGAGGGCCCGTTCAGTGAATTCACCGGGTATGCCTCCTACCGCAGCACGCAGAACGTGTTCGTCGCCCAGCGCATCCGCATGCGCCGCGACGCCATGTACCACTCGGTCGTCTCGGGAATGTCCCAGGACCACATTCTCGTGTCCTGCGTTACGCGCGAGGGGGAGATTCTGAACACGCTGCGCCGTAATCTGCCCAACGTCATCGGCGTGCACGTGCCGCACCGGACCTGCGGTGCGTTCCTCGCTATCATCAAGATGGCCAAGAACGCACAGGGCGAGCCGCAGCAGGCGATCATGGCCGCGCTCGGCACCGAGTTCTATACGAAACACGTGATCGTCGTCGACGATGACGTCGACATCTACGACATGAGCGACGTAATGTGGGCGGTGGCTACCCGCGTGCGCCCCGAGAAAGACATCGTTCTGATCCCGGGCTGCAAGGGAGCGATTCTGGACCCGACCTCCGATCCCGAAACTTTCACGGTCACCAAGATGGGCATCGACGCGACGCGACCCATCGGACAGGACTTCGCCGAACGGCTGATCATCTCCGAGGAGCAGCGCGCACGGGTTCGCAGCATACTTGAAGCGTCGGGAGTAAAAGTTTAGAACCTATTTCATATATAGGCACGTGTGCGACGGAGGCGATGTGGGATGCAGTTCAAGGAGGAGGGCCCGAAGGAATATGTCGATATTTCGAGGGTCCCCGACGAAGAAATGCGCCCAGATCGCCCCGTCCCTGCGGGTTGCGGCCAGGACGGCCGGCTGCGTCGTTGCCCTCCTGGACCATATCGACATATGGCCTTCGTCGGGCGCCTTGCATCCGGTCCGTCCTGGCCGCAACGCATCACGCGCCTATATATGAAATAGGTTCTAATCAGGACGGGGCGCGTAGTCGCCGCGCGCTCTTGCGCTTGACGATGGGCGACGGTCAACACCATCAAGGAGGCAACCTATGAAATTCTCTCGCGTAATAACGCTTATGGCCGCTGCGGGCATCTGTTTGAGCGCACTGCCGTCCCTCGCACAGCAGAAGCTCAGCCTGCGCTTCGGCACCGTCGGCATCGGCTCGGCCTGGTACAACTACGGTGCGGGCATCGCCGACATCGTGCAGCGGCAGCTGCCCGCTGGATCCTCGATCGACGTGCTGCCCAGGGCCGGCGGCATCGGCAATATCAGGCTCATCCAGTCCGGCGAGATCGAGCTCGGCATCAGTTTTGCGGTCACTTCGGCCGAAGGCTGCGGCGGCTTCGGTGCGTTCAAGGAAAAGCAGATCAAGGTTCGCGGCCTGCTCGGCGGCCTCGACATCTACTACTTCGGCACGTTCGTCACGAAGAAATCGGGCGTGACGTCCTGGGAGGAGATCGCCGCAGCGAAGAACAGGTTCCACCTGCTCACGACAGCGCCGGGAGGAACCGGAGAGCAGGGCGTGCGCCAGGTGCTGGCACTCCTCGGTTCGAGCAAGGAGGATGTCGCGAAGAAGGGCGGGCAGATCGAGGCGACCGCGCGCGCCGGCACCGCCGAGACCATCAAGGACGGCCAGGCGCACGGCTGGGCACATGTCGTGACCAAGGGCCATCCCGCCGCCACGCAGATCGTGACGATCAACGACATGGTCATGCTGCCGCTGCCCGACAAGGTGATCCAGGGCATGGTCGAGAAGAACGGCTGGGCGGCCGCCGAGGTGCCGGCAAACACGTTCAAGGGCCAGACTGCGCCGGTGAAGACCGTGAAGGCGGTGTCGAACATCCTGGTCAGCGCCGATCTGCCCAGCGAGATCGCCTACACCATCACCAAGACGATCATCGAGAACGCGGACAGGCTGCCGAAGATACACGCGGCGCTCGGCGACTTCAACCCGAAGACGGCGGCGGATCCGGCGCTGAACGGCAACTGCCCGATGCATCCCGGTGCGGTCAGGTACTACAAAGAAGCCGGATTGATGAAGTGACCGGCCGGCACAAGGGGGCAGATCGGGAAGAATAAAATGATCGGGTTTGCGCTGGGCGCCACCGGCGTCAGGTGGTCGCTCGGCGCCATCGCCGTCACGCTGACGGTGGTCGAGTTCTCCCAGCTGATGCTGGGGCGCTCGCTCGATCATCTCACTTTTCTCGGCATCCACGTAGCCGCGGCGACCGCGGTCACCTTCTTCATCTGCAGCGTGCGGGAGCGGCGCAAGCCCGGCGAGCCCGTTCCGCTCCACGACCTGCTGCTCGCCCTCGCCGCCCTGGTCGCGGCCGGCTATTTCGCGCTGCAGGGGCCGCGCGTGACCGAGCGCGTCGTGGGCGTGGACCCGGTCTTCACGCTCGATATCGTCTTCGGAGTCCTGCTGATCCTCGTGCTGCTCGAAGCGTGCCGCCGTATCGCCGGAATCGTGCTCACCGTCATCGCCGCGCTCTTCATCGGCTACATCCTGCTCGGACCCCATCTGCCCGGCGGGCTCGCGCACCGCGGCTTGAGCCTGATGCGCTTCATCGACCTGCAGGTGCTCTCGACCCAGGGCATATTCGGCACGCCGATCTCGGCGTCGGCGCACATGGTTTTCTACTTCGTACTGGTCGGTGCCTTCCTCGAGCGCTCGGGCGCGGGCAAGCTGTTCGTGGACCTTGCGTACTGCCTGACCGGCCGCGCCTGGGGCGGCGCCGGCAAAGCATCGGTCGTCTCCTCGTCGCTCTTCGGGACGGTGTCGGGCAGCGCGGTCGCCAACGTGCTGATGACCGGCGTCGTCACGATTCCCCTGATGAAGCGATCGGGGTTCAAACCGCAGCTCGCCGCCGCCATCGAGGCGACCGCATCGACCGGCGGCCAGCTCGCTCCGCCGATCATGGGTGCGGCCGCGTTCATCCTCGCCGACATCGTCGGCGTCGGCTACGCATCCGTCGTCGTTGCGGCGATCATTCCGGCGCTGCTCTATTATGTTTCGCTCTTCGCGGTGGTCGACTGCCAGGCGCGGCGCCAGGGCTTCGGGCCGGATCCTTCACTGCCCGTCGCCGAGTCGCTCGCCGGCTTGCGCGAACGGTGGCACCTGATCCCGCCCCTGTTCCTGATGATCTACCTGCTGATGTCGCATTACTCGCTGATGATGACCGGCGGCATCACCACTCTCGCCATCGTCCTGGTGAGCTGGTTGCGCAAAGCAACGCGCATGACACCCAAGCCCATATTCGAAGCGATCGTCGCGGCGGCGCGCACGACCGCCGACGTCGCCGTGCCCTCGGCCGTTGCGGGCATCATTGTGGGCACCCTGGTGGAAACCGGCATGGCGCTCAACCTGCAGCGCTGGCTTCTGGATGCCGCCGGAAATTCGCTCATGATCACGCTGGTTGGCGCGATGCTGTTGACGATCATCTTCGGCATGGGCATGCCGACCGCCGCAGCCTATCTCGTATCCGCGATTCTCGTGGCGCCGGCCCTGCAGGAGCTGGGGGTGCCGGCGCTTGCCGCGCATCTTTTCGTATTTTATTTCGCGATCCTCTCCATGGTGACCCCGCCGGTCGCGCTGGCGGCCTACGCTGCGGCGGGCATCAGCCGCTCTAACCTGTGGACGACCGGGTGGATCGCCTTCGTCATCGCCATACCGGGCTTCCTCATCCCGTACGCCTTCGTGTTCGACCAGGGCCTCCTGCTCCAGGGCGATGCACTGCACATTGCGCGGGTAATCGCGACGGCGACGATCGGCGTGCTCGGCCTGTCCGCGGCGACGGGCGGATATGCTTTCGGCCCGCTCAACTGGCCATTGCGACTGGCGCTCTTCGGCTTCTCGCCGCTGCTGATCGACCCGCGGCATTTCACCGACATGATCGGCCTCGGCGTACTCATCACCGTGGTCGCCTATCAGATCTGGACCTTCAAGCTTCGAAACCGCATCAAGCCGTCCGCGGCGCCGGGCCAGCGTCGCAGGGAGACCGTGTAATGCGCACCAAGATCGAAGCCACCTGGCTCGTCGGCCATGCCGGCGGCCGGCACCAGTTGATCCGCGACGGGGTCGTCGTGTACGAAGGAAACAGGATCGTGCACGCGGGAAAGGGCTTCGAGGGGCATGTCGACAGGACGATCGACGCCAAGGGCAAGCTCGTCGCGCCCGGCTTCATCGATACGCACGTGCATTCGGGCCACCGCGCCTCGCACCGCCTCATCACCGACACCGGCCGGCCGATGTACTACGGCCAGCCGTTCCTCGAGATCAGCGTTCCCAAGGAAGGCAAGATCGTCAAAGGAGACCCGCGCTATCTCAAGCATGGCGACAAAGGCGTGGAAGCGGCGTTCCAGTTGAACGCCACCTTCACCGTCGCCGAGCTGCTGCGCAACGGCGTCACTACCTTCGTCGAGTACGGCAGCCAGCTGAGCGTGCAAGACGCCCTGCTCGCGGAAGTCACGCGCCTCGGCACGCGCGCCTACCTCGCGCCCGGATACGATTGCGGGCGCTGGGTCGGCGACGACAAGGGGCGGCTCAAAAGGGTGCGCGACGACGCGATGGGGCTCAAAGGCCTGGAGACCGCGCTCCAGTGGATCGAGAAGCAAGACGGCGCGGCGGGCGGCCGCGTGCGCGGGATTCTCGTGCCGCGCGAGGTCGAAACGTCCAGCATCGAGCTCCTCGCGCGCACGCTCGAGGCCGCCAACGAACGCAAGCTCCCGATGGCCACGCACGCGGCCTACAGCGTGCTCGAATTCCATGACGTCGTGCACGAGCACATGAAGACGCCGATCGAGCTGCTCCACGAACTCGGCATGCTCCGCCCGACGCTGAACATCGGCCACGGCAACTTCATCTCGGACAACCCGAACCTCAACTACGCAAACGCCTGCGACCTCGCGCTGATGGGCCGCGCCCGCGCCACGATCTCCCATTGCCCGATCAATATCGTCCGGCGCGCCCGCACGCTCGACAGCTGGAAGCAGTATCAGGAGGCGGGGGTGAACATTTCGATCGGCTCGGACACCTATCCGCGCGACATGGTGATGAACATGCGCACCGCCTCGTACATGGGCAAGATCACGAGCCACACCTACTTCGCCGCAACCGCCGGGGAAGTATTCAGCGCGGCGACCCTGGGCGGCGCGATTTCCGTGGGCCGCGACGATCTCGGCCGCCTCGCGCCGGGCGCGCTGGCCGACATCATCATTATCGATTTAAGCGGCCGCAACACGCTGCGCTACGGGCCGGTCCGCGACCCGGTGAAAAGCGTCGTCGAATGCGGTGTCGGCGACGACGTGGACACCGTGATCGTTGACGGCAAGGTATGCATGGAAGGCGGCGTCATCCCGGGCGTCGACTTCGCCAAGCTCCGCAATGAGGCGCAGACCGCGGCAGAACAGGTGTGGGACACTCTCGCCGAGTGGGACCCGCTCGGCAGAACCGCCGAGCAGGCGTGCCCGTGGTCCTTTCCTCTTGCTCCTGGGAAGTAAAACTCTTCGGATTACTAGTCGATTTTCGCGCCGGTGCTGATGATCAGCTGCTTCCACTTCGCCGCTTCGGCGAGGATGAAACGGCCGAACTCCTCCGGTGGCATGCCGCTTGGCTCCGCGCCAAGCGCCGCGAGCTTTTCGGCCACGTCAGGTTGTTTAAGCGCTTTCGCAATCTCGCGCTGCAGCTTGAGAACGATATCGGCCGGGACGCCCGCGGGCCCGACGATCCCGCCCCAGCCGTGCAGGTCGTAGCCTCTTAGGCCCGACTCCTCGAGGGAAGGCAGGTCCGGCAGGAGCGCCGAGCGCGTCTTCGTCGTCACCGCGAGCGGGCGGGTGCGGCCGGCCTTGATATTCGGCATGGCCGCCACCGCGGTGTCGAACATCAACTGGACGTGGCCGCCGACCAGGTCCGCCTGCGCCGGACCGGAGCCCTTATACGGCACGTGCACCATATTGACGCGGGCAAGCTGGTTGAAGAGTTCTCCCGCCAGGTGCGGGGGACTCGCATTGCCTATCGAGGCGAAGTTGATCGCTCCCGGCTTCGCTTTCGCGAGCGCTATCAGCTCTGCGACGGTCCTTGCCGGCAACGTGGGATGCACGACGAGCACCAGCGGGAACGAAGCGAGGAGCGTAATCGGGGTGAAATCCTTGGCGATATCGTAAGGGACTTTCGGAAAGAGACTCGGGTTAACCGCCAGCGCCGCAGGAAAATAGAGCAACGTGTAACCGTCGGCTGGCGATTTCACCGCCAGCTCCGCGGCAATGTTGCCACTTGCACCTGGCCGAGAGTCAACGACCAAAGACCGGCCCCACGCCTCGTAGAGCTTCTGGCCGACGAGACGCAGTTGGGCGTCGCCCGCCGATCCTGCCGGAAAGCCGATGATGATCCTGATCGGCTTCGATGGATACGACTGCGCGGAAACGGTCAGCACGCAGCCGGCAAGCGCAACGCCGACGAACAATCGGATGGGTGTCATGGCAAGTCTCCCATGCGGCTTGAGAAGTTGCATGCTTCTGTTGCAACCACCTGGCCCTGCCGACCTACAGGCCTTGTGCGAACGCCCCAGACTCCGATCCTGTTTCCTATTGTCGTGGAATTTTCGCTTTGTCTATCAGAGCGTTCCACTTCGTTATCTCACTGATGACAAAGCTGTGCATGTGCTGCGGCGTGCTCGGGTTTGGTTCCACGCTGAGCTCCTGAAACCGCTGTTTGACTTGCGGCGAGCTGATCGCGGCGCGGACTTCCTCGTTGAGGCGATCAATGATGGCTTTCGGTGTTTTTGCCGGCACGGCCAGTCCGTTCCAAGATGTGACCTCATAGCCCGGAACACCGCTTTCAGCGAGCGTCGGCACGTCTGGTAACAGCGCGAACCGAGCGCGGGGCGTAACCGCGATAGGTCGAATGAAACCCGCCTTAATGTGTCCTATGACCGGCGGCAAAAACTCGAACGATACCTGGACGCTGTTACCCCTCAGCGCCGCAAGCACGCCCGCGGTGGTGCTGTATGGCACAGTGACCATATCGAGCCCTGCCATCGACTTGAACAACTCCGCTGAAAGGTGCTGAGTCGTCCCGATGTTAACCGTACCCATGTTGAGCTTGCCCGGCGTCCCTTTCGCCTGGGCGATCAGGTCCTTGACCGTTTTTATCGGAGAGTCGGGCGCGACGATTACCACGAGGCTGAATGCGCCCAGCGTCGAAACCATCGAGAAATCATTCACGGTATCGTAGGGAAGAGATTTAAACATCGCGGCACTAATCGTGTTTGCGTTGCTCAATCCCATCAACGTGTAGCCGTCGGGGTTCGCCTTTGCAGCCAATTCCATCGCGACGATACCGCCTGCACTCGGCCGGTTGTCGATGACTATTTGCTGGCCCATCGCTTCGGCCATTTTTTGTGCGATCGTCCGCGAAACGATGTCGCCGACACCACCGGCTCCGAAGGGCACCAGCCAGCGAATGGGTTTGGCGGGGTAAGCCTGCGTCGCTTTTGCTGACGGGGCCTGCGCATTTGCGCCGAAAGCCGCCGCTGTCGCTAGGCAGCAGACAAGTGCGTTCAGATTTGCGCGCGGGTTCATTCTGCTCTCCTCCTGAACCTGCCTCACCCGGATCGCACGGAGCACCACACGATGCTCGAAACTGCCGACTCAGCCTACGACACCGACATCGGCTTGCTAACGGCGTCCTGGGATCTCGGCGCCCTTATTCTCACAAGTGATTCTATTTGTAGTATATTAGACTATCAATAGGGGGGCGTGGCAGCAAAAATCAGTTCCCGGATTCCGCGATCCTCTGCACTGCCAAATCAGCAACGACCTTGACGACGGAATACGGCGATGAAAGTCATTCTCCTGGGTACCGGCGGGCCGAGGCCCGACCCGCGTCGTCAGGGTCCCGCATTGGTCGTGGAGATCGGTGACGAACGATTGCTCTTCGACTCCGGCCGCGGCGTCACGGTCCAGCTCGTTCGTGCCGGCGTCCGCCTCTCCGATGTGAATCCGGTATTCATCACGCATCACCACTACGACCACATCGGAGATCTGGGCGACCTGATTCTTTCGACGTGGCTTCAGGGACGCCCGAAGCCCTTACGCGTGTATGGCCCGTCTGGAATATTGCAGGTCGTGGACGGCCTCATCAATCACGTGTACGCAAAGGACATCATGTTTCGGGACCAAGGCGAGCCAGCAGTCGGGGGCTGGAAGCCGGTAGACGCGGTCGAGATAGAGCCGGGGTTCGTTTTAGACACGCCGCGCTGGCGCGTTACCGCGCAGCAAGTCGTACACGGAAACGAACTGAAGATACCGCGCGATCTGGTCTGGGTGGCGCTCGGCTACCGTGTCGAGGCGGAAGGCAAGGTGCTTGCAATCAGCGGCGACACTATCGACTGTACCGGTTTGGACCTCCTGGCCGCTGGCGCTGACGTTCTGGTCCAGGACTGCTATCTCGCAGACGCGGAGCTAACGAACCCGCACGCCCAGCTCTTGGCCCGCTACGTTCACACGACATCGTCGGTGGTCGGCAAGATCGCTACGCGTAACAGGGTCAGGAAACTGGTTCTAACCCATTTTCGCGAAAAGTCGGACGAACTCATGCGCTCCTTGGAGTCGGATGTCCGACGAGACTGGGACGGACCGCTAGTGCTCGGCGAGGATCTCACAACTATTGAGGTCTGATTTCAACGTGATCCACCGCCTGGCTTTAACTCATGATGGCACGGACCTACCCTTCGGTGCGAAACGGCGCTTCGCGATTTTTTGCGATTTCAGGACCAAGCCGCAGTCGGGCCAAAGCGGTCCAACCGAAACTACAACGTGCGGAATTCGATCCATGATGAGGGGCGACGATTGCCGACGCTTGGCGTGTCGTGCGTAACGCCCATGTTCCGCGCGGGGCCGGAGCGAACGTTCTCCGCAGACCGGATCCGGGTCACGGAGAGCACGTCCCAGATTGCGCATCTACGATCGCACAACCTGCAGCCATGTTTCCTGCCCCTGTGAAGAAATAGGTTCGACGCTGGCGACAACGCCCACTACTTACGCATGAATTCCCGCCGCCTCTCCGGAGGACCCAATAACGCAGGGAAATCTGCCGATCCGAAATGAGTCGACTCTGCTTCGCTCCTGAGATCGCCGACGAGAAGGTGCGTCGAAACGCCGTGCAGCGCCTGCGCGAGCTGAGGGTATCGCTCCCCACATTGACGCAGCTCGCCGATCCGAACCTCATCCCGGACCAGCAGCAGGCCGCCGTGTCGGGCGTCGATCCCGACGAGCCGCTCGCCGCCAACCTCTGGCGCGTGCACTGGTTCAACGACGCGGCGCGCACCCGCCGCGTCGACATCCCCGGTTACCTCGTGCTGCCCGAAGCATTGACCGGCGTGAAAGCGAAGATCGTAGTGGCGCTCGGGCGGCGCTTTCCGATGATTGCCGCCCACAAGGTGCTCGCTGCCTATGGCTGCCTCGTCCCCCGGCTGGTGACCGGCCGGTTCGATCCCACCCGCCACAGGGCGATCTGGCCTTCGACCGGCAACTATTGCCGCGGCGGGGTCGCAATCTCGCGCACCCTGGGCTGCCGCGGCGTCGCTGTCCTTCCGGCCGGCATGAGCAAGGAGCGCTTCGAATGGCTCGAGCGCTGGGTGAGCGATCCCTCCGACATCATCCGCACGCCCGGCACCGAGAGCAACGTCAAGGAGATCTACGACAAGTGCGCCGAGCTCGCCCGCGACGGCGACAACGTGATCCTCAACCAGTTCTCCGAGTTCGGCAATTACCTGGTGCACTACTACTGCACGGGGCGGGCGCTCGATCGCATCTACGCGGGGCTGCGCCGCGGGGCCCCGGCGCTGCGCCTTTCCGTATTCGTCGCCGCGACCGGCTCGGCGGGCACCATCGCCGCGGGCGATTACCTCAAGGCCGCCCACGGCACGAAGATCGCGGCGGTCGAAGCGGTCGAATGCCCGACCATGCTGTACAACGGCTACGGCGAGCACAACATCCAGGGAATAGGCGACAAGCACATCCCGCTCATCCACAACGTGATGAACACCGACATCGTCGCCGGCGTCTCGGACCGCGGCTCGGACGCGCTGAACCTCCTGTTCAACGACGCCGTGGGCCGCGCCTACCTCACCAAGCGGCAGAAGCTCGATCCGGCTCTGGTAAAGGCGCTCGTGGACATCGGGCTGTCCGGCAACGCCAACATCATTGCGGCGATCAAGATCGCCAGGCACTTCGAGCTCGGGGAATCCGACGCGATCATCACGATCGCCACCGACGGCGCCGAGCTCTACGACAGCGAGCGCGCCTCCTATCTCAAGCGGAACTACCCGAAAGGGTTCGACGAGGTGCACGCGGGCGAAGCCTTCGGGCGCCACCTGCAGGCGATCACCGACGATCACCTGATCGAGCTCACGCACGTCGACCGGCAGCGCATCTTCAACCTCGGCTACTACACGTGGGTCGAGCAGCAGGGCGTGCCGGTAGACGATTTCGACCGGCGCAGAAACCCCGCGTTCTGGTCGGAACTCCAAGCGGCCATCCCCGCCTGGGACCAACTCATCGAGAGATTCAATGGCGACAGCGGAGCAGTCAGCGCGGCCTGACCGGCGCGCGCGGTTGATGATTCGGGACAATCTGGGAGTTGCCTCGTGAGCGAAACCTATCTGGAGCTGCGGCGCAAGCTCGCCGAGCGCGACCGCAGCCTGCACGAGAAAGTCATGTCGCTGGAAGCCGCCGCCGGGCTGGTCAAGGACGGCGAGACGGTCGGCATCGGCGGCAGCACCCTTTCCCGCACGCCGATGGCGATGATCTGGGCGCTGATCCGTGCCGGCCGCAAGCGCCTCACGTGCGCGCGCAGCATCACCTCCAGCGAGGGCGACTGGCTGTTTGGCTCCGGCGCCTGCGACCGCGTGATCACGAGCTGGTTCAGCCAGGGGATCGTCTGGGGCATCTCGAAGGTCATGCGCCATCACGTCGAGACCGGCAAGGCGCGCTTCGACGAATGGAGCCACATGTCAGTCGGCCTGCGGTTCAAGGCCGGCGCGATGGGAGTGCCGTTCCTGCCGGTGCGCTCGATGCTCGGCTCGGACGTGCTGCGCCAGCGTCCCGAGCCGCGAGAGATCGATTGCCCGTTCACCGGCGAGAAGCTGCTGCTCGTGCCCGCGCTCAATCCCGACGTGGCGCTCATTCACGTGCAGCGCTGCGATCCCTACGGCAACGCGCAGATGGACGGCCTGCCATTCATGGACGCCGACCTCGCGATGGCGGCGAACCGGGTCATCCTCACTACCGAGCGCATCGTGTCGAACGACCAGATACGGCGCGCGCCGGACCATACCAAGATCCCCTTCTTCGCGGTCGAGGCGGTCGTGGAAGTTCCTTTCGGCTGCGCGCCGCACGAATGCGGCGGCATCTACGAGCCGCTCTACGACCACATGGATTACTACACCTCGCTCGTCAACAAGGACCCGGTCGGCGGCATGAAAGAATACCTCGATCGCTACGTCTATGGCCCGAAGACATGGGTCGAGTACCTGAACCTGCTGGGCCTCGGCCCGCTGCTCGACGCCGCGCTGCGCGGCAGGAGCATCGCCAATGCCTGACCGCGACACCTACACCGCGAGCGAACTGCTTGCGGTCATGAGTTCCCGGTTGTTGAAGGACGGGCAGGTCGTGTTCGCCGGCGTCGGCATTCCGCTGCTTGCGGCGACGCTCGCGCAGGGCCTGCACTGCCCGGGCCTGACGATTCTCTTCGAGGGCGGCGTCATCGGCCCCATGATCGAGCCAGGCAAGCTTCCGCCCTCGACCAACGAGCAGCGCTGCACCAAGCGCGCCAACATGGTGCTGGGCAGCACGGACGTGCTGCTGCTCCTGCAGCGCGGCTACATCGACGTCGGTTTCATGGGCGGTGCGCAGATCGACCGGCACGGCAACCTCAACTCGTCGTTCATCGGCGATCCGGCCAAGCCCAAGACGCGGCTCCCCGGCACGGGCGGCGGCAACGACATTTCGAGCCTCGCGCAGATGATCGTCGCGATGAAGCACGAGAAGCGGCGCTTCGTGGAGCACGTCGACTTCGTGACGAGCCCGGGATTCCTCACCGGCGGCTCGTCGCGCCGCGACAGCGGGCTTCCCTCCGGAGGGATGTACCGCGTCGTCACGGACCTAGGCATCTTCGGGTTTGACGACGAGACGAAACGTATGATGATCCTCGCGCTCCATCCCGGGGTTACCACGGGGCAGGTGCAGGAGAACACGGGGTTCCCGCTCTCTGCCGACCCGGACGTCGAGGTGACGGCGCGCCCCACCGGGCGTGAGCTCGAATGCCTGCGCCGGCTCGACCCGCAGCGGCTGTACACCGCCTAGCCCGAGCGTCTCCACGAAACCATGTTTCAACCACAGTAGCCGAGGAGGATGGAATGCCCGGATTGCACAACACGTTCGGAATCGCCGCGCGAAACTTTACCTCCCATCCGGAAATGCCCGATGTCAGGGCGCTCGTCGACTACGGCGTAAGAATGGAGGAGCTGGGATTCGATTCCCTTTGGGTCTGGGACCACATCCTGCTTGGCGTCGAACCGAGCTTCCCTGTTGCCGAATCACTCACGCTGCTCACCGCCATCGCGGCGCGCACGAAGCGAATCAAGCTCTCGACCGGGATCCTGGTGCTGCCCCTGCGCAATCCGGTGGTGCTCGCCAAGCAGCTCGCGACCATGGACCAGCTCTCCGAAGGGCGCCTGCTGCTCGCGATGGCCGCCGGCTGGTACAAGCGTGAATTCGACGCGGTGGGCGTTCCGTTCGACCAGCGCGGCAAGATCATGGACGAGAATCTGGATATCCTGAAGCGCTTCTGGACCGAGGATATGGTCAAGGGCGAGTGGACTCATCACAAAATTCCTGCGGGCGTAATGTATCCGAAGCCCGTGCAGAAACCGCGCCCGCCGATCCTGATCGGCGGCTACGTCGATCGCGTGCTCAAGCGGGCGGGAGTGGCTGGCGACGGGTGGCTCACTTATTTTTACCGGGCCGAGAGTTTCGCCAAGTCGTGGGCGAAGGTCCGTGACTTCGCGAAAGAAGCCGGCAAGGACCCCGATACCCTGATGAACGGCTCGCAGCTGCCCATCATGGTCGGAAAATCGCGCGCAGCGGTCGAAAGCCAGATGATGGACTGGCTCGGAAAGGAGTGGGACTACGCGTCGTGGAGCGACTCGACCAAGGACAGCGCCATTCTCGGGACCGTCGATGAGTGCGTCGCGCAACTCGAGGAGCACCTCGCGGCGGGCGTGCAGAAGCTCATCTTCGTGCCCTACAAATACGAGATGCGCCAGATCGAGATTATCGCCAAAGAGATCATGCCGAGGCTGAAATCATTCAAAGCGTGACGGGCACCGGCTATGGTCTCGGAGTTTGAGGAGGCACCGGGCAAAGGCGCGGCAGGCGGCCTCCTTTGCGACCCAGCTTCTGGATCCTAAGAACCGGTAACAAAATCAAGAAAAATTAACCGCAGATAAACGCCGATACACGCCGACGAAAGACAAAAAACCTCCTGGTGTTCATAGGGTTGTTGTTATCTGCGTCCATCTGCGTTCATCGGCGGTTTCGAGCTTTTGGGGTCTTTTTGGTACGGGCTCTAAGCGGCCGACCAGCCGCCAAGGGCGCTGATGCGAAACACGAGAACGTCGGAAAACGGCGCGTCAGCGTACTGCACGTATTTTTCGCGGAGTTTTTTCTCGAGAGACCGCCGCTGATCCGGAGCGCAATCCACCCGCACCATGTTCGCGCGTACCCACCAGAGCTTCGTCCAGTCGGCCATGTCCCAATATTCGCAAAGAAGGGTCGCTCTCGGATCAAGATCGAGATTCTGGATTCGCCGGAGGAGCGGGGACTTTTTCGGCTTGACCGCATCGACCGGCACCACCAGCAGATCGTCGAGTACAGCAAAACAGACCGGCACGGCGTCGACACCCCGATCGGGATGCAGGGTACACAAGACGGCGTGTTCCGACGAAAGCAGTTGCGCGCGTGCAGCTGCGCCGCTGAGTATCACGCCTGGCCGTGAAGCGTCATGAGGATGGACCGATGTTGCCCCTGCTCTTTCAGAGGGTCAACTCGAAACCGGATCGAACTCCCCGAGATGACGTTCAGGACATGTGGCCGGGGCCGGGCCCGTCCCAGAACATCGGCTTTAACGCATTCGTGGTTGACCGTAAATCGTGAATCGAAGAACCGATGCGCGGCTCGTTTGGGGGCGGCCCCGCGACATATGATTCACGATATACGATACGCGATTCACGAAAGATGAAGCCGAGTCGCTCGGAATTCCACGACATCCGCCGGCTGTGCTACCACGTGCGCACGTGGGGCGAGCCGGGCGCGCCGAAGCTCTTTCTGTTGCACGGCTGGATGGACGTCTCCGCATCCTTCCAGTTCCTGGTGGATGCGTTCGCGCGCGAATGGCATGTCATTGCCCCCGACTGGCGCGGATTCGGGCAAACCGCGTGGGCGCGCGAGGGATACTGGTTCCCGGACTACTACCCCGATCTGGACACCCTGCTCGATATCTATGAGCCCGATGCCCCGGCGCGTCTGGTCGGGCACAGCATGGGCGGCGTCATCGCGTGCACCTATGCGGGGATACGTCCCGCGCGCGCGGCGCGGGTGGTCTCGCTCGAGGGATTCGGGCTGGCGCGCACCACACCCGACCAGGCTCCCGCGCGCGTGCGCAAATGGATGGACGGGTTGCGCAAGCCGCCCGCCTTCCGCGCCTACGGCTCGTTCGACGAGGTCGCGGCGCGCCTGCGCAAGGACAACCCGAGGCTGTCCGGCGAGCGAGCCGCCTTCCTCGCGCAACACTGGGCAAAGCGCACCGACGCCGGCGACATCGTACTGCGCAGCGACCCGCTACACAAACTCGCCAATCCCTACCTCTTCCGCATCGAGGAATTGATTGCGGTCTGGAAACAGGTGACCGCGTCGGTGCTTTGGGTGTACGCGCGGCAATCGCAAGGCACCGGCTACCTCAAGGACACGCCCGCGCAACTCGCGGAGCGCACCGGCGCGTTCCGCGACTACCGCGAAGCGTGGATCGAGGACTGCGGGCACATGATGCATCACGAGCAGCCGCAACGGCTCGCCGCCCTCATCGAGGACTTCCTGGACCAGCGCTAAAAACCATATTGAAAACGCTCGACAGCTGATTTTTGCAGTTTCTTGATTTTCGATCGGCGTCTATCGGCGTTCATCTGCGGCTGAAATCTCTGGTTTTTAGAGCGCCGGACTAGAGCAGTTCGGTGTCCTCGTGCGAGTAGGCCGGCGAGCAGGCGCAGAGGATGACGAGCGGCTCAGCGCCAGAATTTTCGATGCAATGCGGCGTGCCCGGCGCGATGCAAACGGTGTCGCCGGCGCCCACTTCGAAGACCTCGCGGCCGGGCGTCATCACGCCCCGCCCACCGGTGATATGGTAGATCTCCTCGGTCGCAGCGTGCCGGTGCAGCAACGTCTTCCTCCCCGGCGCGACCCGCGCCTCCGCAAAACTCTGCGCGCGGTTGCCGTGCTTCGCCGGATGCATCAGCTCGCGGATTTCGCAGCCGTCCTTGGTGACGTACGGCTCGATCGCGGAAATGGATGTCCTCGTCATCCTCTCGTCTCTCGTTTCTCGTCTATCGCCTTCGCCTTTCGCCTTTCGCCTTTAATTGAGTCCTGCGCGCTGCGCGATGTACTCGCCGAGCGCCGCCCAGTCCTGGTCCCCGAAGCCGCCGGCGATGGCCGCGAGGTGCTGTTGCCGGAGCAGATCCGCCGTAGGCAGCGGAACGTGCGTATCGCCGCTCGCCTGCCGTGCAAGCTCGACGTCCTTCAGCCCGAGCTTCAGCGCGAACGTCGGTTCGAAGTCTTTCTCGACCATCATCCGGCCATAATTCTTGTAAACGGGCGCGTTGAACGACGTGCTCGTGATGATCTCGAGGAACGCGCCCGCGTCCACGCCCGACTTGCGCACGAGCGCGAACGCCTCGCCGAGGCTCTCCACGACCGTCGCCAGCAGGAAGTTGCGCGCGATCTTCACGATGTTGGCCTGCCAGGCCTCCGCGCCGACCGTGAACGACTGCTTGCCGAGCACTTTGAACAGCGGCTCGCAGCGCGCGAGCGCGCCGGCAGGACCGGCGGCGACGATGTCGAGCTGCCCCTGCGCTGCGGCACGAGGCCGCCCGAACACGGGCGCCGACACGTAGCCGCTCCCGGCTGCCTTGTGCAGTGCGGAGAGCCGCTTGCCCATGCCGAGGCTCACCGTGGACATGTTGAGATGCACACACGCCGCGGGCATCCTCGCGACGAGACCCGGCGCGATCCACGCCGCCTCGACGGCGGCGTCATCGGCAAGCATCGTGACGATGATCTCGGCATCGAGCGCTTCGGCCGGCTCCCCGGCGATCCGCGCGCCCTTCGCGCGAAACGGCTCCGCCGCCGCGCGGCTCCGGTTGTAGACGGTAAGCACGTGCCCGGCATCGAGCAGCCGCGCGGCCATCTCCCTGCCCATCTGCCCCAATCCGATGAATCCGATCTTCAATTGGCGCGCCCCCTCGAAAGTTCGCCCCGCTAGCCGCGGCCCCGCATCGCCGGCACGTATCCGGGCCGGGTGAGCATCTCGGGCTTCAGGATCTCGTCGAGCTCGGACTGGTCCATCAGCTTCTTCTCCAGCACCAGCTCGTAGATCGTCTTGCCGGTGGCGTGCGCCTCCTGCGCGAGCGCGGTCGCGCGCTCGTAGCCGATGTAGGGGTTGAGCGCGGTGACGATGCTGATCGAGCGCTCGACCTGCGCGCGCAGGCGCTCGCGATTCGCGGTGATGCCGGTGACGCAGCGCAGCCGGAGCGTCTCGCAGCCGTGCGTGAGGTGCTTGAGGCTCTTGAACAGGCTGTGTGCGATCACCGGCTCGAACGCGTTCAGCTGCAGCTGCCCCGCCTCCGCGGCGAAGCTCACCGTGACATCGTTGCCGATCACCTCGAAGGCGATCTGGTTCACGACTTCCGGGATCACCGGGTTCACCTTCCCCGGCATGATCGAGGAACCCGCCTGCACCGCCGGGAGATTGATCTCGTTCAGCCCCGCGCGCGGGCCCGACGAGAGCAGCCGCAGGTCATTGCAGACCTTCGAGAGCTTCACTGCGACGCGCTTCAACACCCCGGACACCTGCACGAACGCGCCCGCGTCCTGGGTCGCCTCGACGAGGTTGAACGCGATCACGAGATCGATGCCGGTGATCTCGGCGAGCTTGCGGCACACCAGCGGCGCGTAGTCGGGATGGCTGGTGATGCCGGTTCCGATGGCGGTCGCGCCGAGATTGATTTCGTGGATCAGCAGGCAAGCCTCCTTCAATCGACTCTCGTCCTCCTCCAGCATCACGGCGTAGGTCGAGAACTCCTGGCCGAGCGTCATCGGCACCGCGTCCTGCAGCTGGGTGCGCCCCATCTTGATCACGTCGCCGAACTCTTTTGCCTTCGCGCCGAACGCCGCGCGCAATTCCGCCATCGCGGCGACGAGCCGCACGATGCCGAAGTGCAGCGCCACCTTCACCGCCGTCGGATACACGTCGTTGGTGCTCTGGCTCATGTTCACGTGGTCGACCGGGTGCAGGTGCTTGTACTCGCCCTTCTTGCGGCCCATGAGCTCCAGCGCGCGGTTGGCGATCACCTCGTTCGCGTTCATGTTGGTGGAGGTGCCGGCCCCGCCCTGGATCACGTCCACGACGAACTCCTCGAGAAGGTTGCCCCGGCGGATCTCCTCGCACGCGGCGACGATGGCGCGCTCTTTCTCCGCGTCGAGCAGCTGCAGCTCGTGGTTGGCGAGCGCGGCCGCCTGCTTGATGCACGCAAGCGCGGAGACGAGATCGGGATAGATCGAGATCGGCGTGCCCGAGATCGGGAAGTTCTCGAGCGCGCGCAGCGTGTGCACGCCGTAGTAGGCGTTGCTGGGCACGGCGCGATCGCCGAGCAGGTCGTGCTCGATACGCTGTTTTGCGGCAGGCATGGCCCACCTCCGCGACGGTTCGGTATGAAAGCGAATTGTACCAATGCGGCACGACCGCGCGATGCCCGCGGCCGTGCCTGGGATGTCGCGCGATCAGGCTTCGCCCGCGCCGCTCAGCGGTGCGGCCGCTTCTTCGCCCACTCCGTGTAGTGCCTGGCCTTCTCGTGGGTCTCCCGGTAGTACTTCGCGTACTCCTCGCCCACCATGATCCGAACCGTGAGCCCCGCCGCCTCGAGTTTCTCCAGGTGCTCCGGGCTTTCCATCGCCTTTTTGAACACGGTCTCGAGATGCTTGACGACCGGCGCGGGTATACCCTTCGGCCCCGCGATGCCGCGCGTGGAATTGGACACCACCTTCGGGTAGCCGAGCTCACGCATCGTGGGCACGTCGGGCAGGAACTTCGAGCGCTGGGGGTCGAGCACCGCGAGCGCCCGGAACTCCTTCGCCCGCACGCGCGGGGTCCAGCCGCCGACGTTGTCGAAGGCGACGTCGATGTTGCCGGCGAGCAGCTCCCGTTGCTGGTCCGCGCCGCCCGCGAGGTGAACGATGCGGAACGCGGACCCCGGCGCCGACTCTTCCACCATCAGGATCGCAAGGTGATCATCGCTCAGGATGCCCGTGGTCGCGGTCCGGATGGTGTTGGGCGACTTCCTCGCGGCCTCGATGAGATCCTTCATGGTCTTGTAGGGGCTGTCGGCCCTCACGTAGACCACGCCGGGATCGAGCACCTGGTTGATGATCGGCACGAAGTCCTCGATCTTGAAAATCGCCTTGCGCTCCGGGTCGAGCACCACGGTGTTGGTCGCCGGCAGGTTGATGAACCCGATCGAGTAGCCGTCCGCCCTCTGGCGTGAGAGCTCGGTCCAGCCGACCTGGCCCCCGGCGCCGCCCCGGTTCACCACCACGATCGGCTGCTTGAAGTCCTTCTCGGCGATGGAAGCCACGATGCGCGCGCCGATGTCCGTGCTGCCTCCTGCGGCGAATGCGATCATCATCCGCAGCGGCTTGTTCGGAAAGTCGTGCTTGCCCGCGAACGCGGGCGCCGCCGCGATCAGGGCGAACATGCCGACGATGAGTCTTGACGCTGATTTCATGGTCCGATCCCTCCTGTCTGTGTGGTACGAAATGAATTACACCGACTCCGCCTCGCGAACCCGCGCCGGCACGAGACGCAGCGCCGCCGCGGCGAGCACGACCACAGCGGCGACGAGAAGCGTAACGCACAGGGGGCGCGTGGCAAAGATCGAAAAATCTCCGCCCGACATTTCGAGCGAGGTTCTCATGGATTTCTCGATGAAGGGGCCGAGGATCAAGCCCAGGACGAGCGGCGCAAGCGGAAGATCGAGCTTGCGGAAGAAATAGCCGATGACGCCGAACACAATCATCAGCCACACATCGAACACGCTCTGCTGGAGGCTGTAGGCGCCGAGAACGCAGAACAGAAGCACGCCGGTGCACAGGTACTGGTAAGGAATGTGCAGCAGCCGCGCCCACAAGCCCACGAGCGGCAGGTTGAGTATGAGCAGGATCACGTTGCCGATGAAAAGGCTCGCGATGACCGTCCACACGAGGTCGGGGCGCTCCTGGAACAGGAACGGCCCGGGGGTGAGCCCGTTGATGATGAACGCCCCCATCAGCACCGCGATCGTGGGCGAGCTGGGAATCCCCAGCGTGAAGAACGGGATCAGCGCCGCGTTCGCGTAGGCGTTGTTCGCCGTCTCGGGAGCGGCCACCCCCTCGATCGCGCCCTGCCCGAAGCGCTCCGGCGTCTTCGACAGTCGCTTCTCCGCGATGTAGGCCATGAACGTCGGGATGATCGAGCCGATTCCCGGTATGAGGCCCAGCGCGAAGCCGATGCCGGTGCCGCGCCAGATCGCGCGCAGCGAGCTGCGCCATTCCTCGCGGCTCGGCAGAAGCCCAGTGAGCTTCGTCTTGATCACCTCGCGAGCCGGTGACTCGGCCATGAGCAGGATCTCCGAGATGCCGAAGAGCCCCATCACCACGGGGATGAAACCGACGCCGTCGTAGAGCTCGGGCACGCCGAACGTGAAACGCGGCGCACCGCGCACCGGGTCGATCCCGATCATCGCCAGCACGAGGCCGATGATGGTCATGAGGAGCGCGGCGAGCAGCGAACGTCCGGCAAGCCCGGTCACCAGGCTCAGGCCGAGCACCATGAGCGCGAAGAATTCCGGCGGGCCGAAGAGCAGGCCGAGGCGCGCAAGCGGCGGCGCCACGACCACGAGCGCGATCGTCGCGACGATGCCGCCGATGAAGGAACCGATCGCGGCGATCCCGAGCGCGGTGCCGCCGCGCCCCTGCTTCGCCATCGCGTGGCCATCGATGCACGTGATGACCGAGGCGGCCTCGCCTGGCACGTTGATTAGCACGGAAGTGATCGTGCCGCCGTACATCGCGCCGTAGTAGATCGCCGCGAGCATGATGATGGCACCCGTGGGATCGAGCTTGAACGTGAGCGGAATGAGGATCGCGGTGCCGGCGGCGGGTCCAAGCCCGGGGAGCACGCCGACGAGCGTGCCGAGCGTGCAGCCGACGAACGCATATGCGAGATATTCGAGGCTCAGCGCGTGGCCGAAACCGGTGAGCAGATGCTGGAACGCTTCCATTACGCGGGCGGGAGCCGGGCGGCCGCTAGAAGCCGAGCGCGCCGCCCGGCAGCGGCACGAGCAGCCAGTTCATGAACACGTGGTAGACGCCGAAACTCGCGGCAGCCGCGAAAAGCCAGATCGCGACATGCCCCCGCGCCTCGAGCGCGTAGAGCAGCCCCGCAACCAGCGCGGCCGCGGTCAGCCGGTAACCTAAAGGCTCGATCAGCAGCGCCGCCAGCACGACGGCCGCGAGCATCGCGACGCAGCGCCGCGCCGCGTCGCCCTTCGGGAACAGGCTTGCGCCGAGCTCGCCGGGCGCGGTGCCGCGCCAGGCGCTCGCGAGCAACCCGACGCTGAGGAGGCCGCCAATCAGGCTCAACCAGAAGGAGAAGAAGCCAGCGCCGGGTCCGAGCGCGTCCTTCATCCCGTAGCCGACAGACACCGCCATCACCATCACCGACAAGCCGGCGAGGCCCGCGCCCGCGGTGATGAGACCGTGTCTGACGTTCATGGTCGCGCCCCCACGTGTCCGCACCGCCCCGGTACACATTGTCCCCGGCGGCAGGTGACCGGGTCGCGCTTCAGAAACGACGCGCGGCACGCGGATATTCACTGGGCCGATCCCGTACTGTCAAGCGGGGTGGGGACGGGCCGTTCGAGCGCGCCTGAAGCGGGATTGGCAAGGAGGCGCGTGCCGCTCGTGGGGCGCGGCATGGGCCTGTATTGGAGCTCTTCCGGCGAGCGGTTAAGCTTGGCGATGTGAATCCGACCCCGATAGGGACTCGTCCCCGTCCCGCGACAAAACCCGGGGCGGCTGCGCGCGCGCAGCGATCCCGCTTCGCCCTTGCGGTGCACGGCGGCGCGGGCGTCATCGAGCGAGCGCACATGAGCGCGGCGGAGGAGCGCGCCTACCGCGCCGCGCTCGAAGAAGCGCTCACGGCGGGTCACCGGATGCTCGCACAGGGCGCCAGCAGTCTCGACGCGGTGGTCGCGGCGGTCACCATGCTCGAGGATAGCCCCCTCTTCAACGCGGGCCGCGGCTCCGTGTTCACGGCCGACGGAACGAACGAGCTCGACGCGGCGGTGATGGAAGGGGCCACGCTCAAGGCGGGCGCGGTCACGCTGGTTACGACCGTGAAGAACCCGGTGAAGCTCGCGCGCGTGGTGATGGAAAAAACGGGCCACGTGATGCTCGGCGCCGAGGGCGCCGAGCGCCTAGCGCGCGTGCACGGACTCGAGATCGTGGAGCCGGGCTATTTCCACACCGAGCGCAGATGGGAGGCGCTGCAGCGGATGAAGCGGGCCGCGCAGGCGCGGGCGGACGCCTCGTTCACCGAGGCGGAGAAGCATGGCACGGTCGGCGCCGTTGCTCTCGACGCCCGCGGCAACCTCGCTGCGGCGGCCTCGACAGGAGGACGCAACAACAAGATGGGAGGACGGATCGGCGATTCTCCCGTCATCGGCGCCGGCGTGTACGCGAGCAACGCGACGGCAGCGGTCTCGTGCACCGGCGAGGGGGAAACCTTCATGCGCTCCCTCGCGGCGTACAGCGTGTCGGCGTTGATGGAGCTGAAGACGTGGAGCCTCGCGCGCGCGGCAAAGCACGTGATCCACGCGCGCCTCAAGTCGCTCGGCGGCACCGGCGGGCTCGTCGCGCTCGACCGCGCCGGAAATGTCGCGATGCCCTTCTCCACTCCGGGCATGTACCGCGGCTCGATCCGCGCCGACGGCGTGCCCGAGATCGCGATCTACGGTGACGACTGAACCCGCGACGGCGTATGCTTCTCCGTATCCAATTGCACCGGGACCCGCGACCATGAAACGACTGCTCGGCGTGCTCGGCGGGATGGGCCCGCTCGCCACGGTGGACTTCATGAACAAGGTGATCGGGCTCACGCAGGCGGGCCGCGACCAGGACCACGTGCCGATGGTGGTCTACTCGGTTCCGCAGGTGCCCGACCGCACCGCCGCGATTCTGGAGAATGCGGAGTCCCCGCTGCCCGCGATGCTGCAAGGCATGGCGGTGCTGCGGCAGGCGGGCGCCGAATGCGTCGCCATTCCGTGCAACACCGCGCATTACTGGTACGCCGAACTTGCGCGCGAGGGAAGGCTGCCGATCCTGCACATCGCGGACGCGGCGTGCGAGGGGCTGGCCGGGCGCGGTGTCGGAGGGGGAAACGTTGGCCTGCTCGCGACCAGTGGCACTCTCGCCGCGGGCTTCTACCAGGATCGGCTCGCCGCGCGCGGCTACCGCTGCGTCACCCCCGCCGCCGATGATCAGCAGAAACTCGTGATGGGCGGCATTCACCACGTCAAGGCCGGCGAGCTCGACGCGGCGCGGCAAGTGCTTGAACGGGCAGCACATCGGCTGATCCAGGCCGGTGCGCAGGCGATCGTGCTCGCGTGCACCGAGATCCCGCTGGTGCTCACGCCCGAAAGCCCGCCAGGCGCCGCCGCGCTGGTGGACGCCACGGAGGCACTGGCCGCGGCATGCGTGCGGTGGGCCCGGGCGCCGGCGGCGGCCGCGCCCAAGGTCGCTGCCCATTGAAGTGGGCCGCGGAACGCCGCGAGGATTGAGCGATCAGCGTGCATCGGCGTTCATCGGCATCCATCGACGGTTTCACGTGTATTTTTTTGGGCCAAGGCGCTTCTAGACAAAAGGCGGCCGTTCCGCTAGATTGGCCTCGCAATCGGCAGTACCCCGGCTTCATCCATACCACTCAGGAGACCCACATGAAACGCATGATGCAGTTCATCATCGCCGCGCTTGCTTGCGCCGGGCTCGTTGCCACGGCCCCCGCGCAGGAGCTGACCGGCACGATGAAGAAGATCAAGGACACCGGCGTCATCAAGATCGGTCACCGCGACGCCTCGATTCCGTTCTCGTACCTCGACGATAAGCAGCGCCCGGTCGGCTACTCGATCGATCTGTGCATGAAGATCGTCGATGCCGTGAAGGCCGAACTCAAGATGCCCGGGCTAAAGTTCGAGTTCGTGCCCGTCACGTCCGCCACCCGCATCCCCATTCTCACGGCCGGCAACATCGACATCGAATGCGGCTCGACCACCAACACCAAGGAACGCCAGAAGCAGGTGAGCTACGCCTACACCACCTTCTATACGGGCACCAAGCTGTTGGTGAAAGCGAACTCGGGCATCAAGTCGTACAAGGACTTGAAGGGCAAGACCGTGGCCGTGACCCAGGGCACGACCAACGAGCGCGCGATCAAGGCGCTCAATGACGCGGAAAACCTCGGCATGAACTTCATCCACGCCAAGGACCACAACGAGTCCATGCTCACCGTGGAGACCGGTCGCGCGGTCGCGTTCCCGATGGACGATATCCTGCTCTACGGCCTCGTCGCCAACCACCGAAGCCCGAAGGATTGGGCGGTCGTCGGAGACTACCTCTCGCCCGACCCCTACGGGATCATGATCCGCCGGGAAGACCCGCAGTGGCAGGCGTTCGTCAACAAGGTGATCGGCGGGCTCATGAAGAGCGGCGAGATCCGCAAGATCTACGCGAAGTGGTTCCTGTCGCCGATCCCGCCGCGCAACATCAATCTCAATCTCCCGATCAGCTCGACGCTCGAGCAGCTGATCAAGAACCCGAACAACGAAGGGGTCTGATCGTCTTGACCGGAGGCGGGCGGCCTGTACGGGCGCCCGCCTTTTTGCGTACCCGCGCGCGCGTCCCGTCGTAAGATACGCCATGGCCTACAACTGGAACTGGGGCGTCTTCTTCCAGGACGCGATGTTCGGCCCCGGCACCTACCTCGACTGGATGCTCTCGGGGCTGAAGTGGACCGTTGTCGTCTCGCTCGCCGCCTGGCTGATCGCGTTCAGCGTGGGCTCCGTGCTGGGCGTGCTGCGCACCACGAGCTTCAGGTTCCTGCGCGGCGTGGCGGCGACCTATGTCGAGATCTTCCGCAACGTCCCGCTGCTGGTGCAGATGTTCATCTGGTATTTCGTGGTGCCCGAGCTGATGCCGAAGGACGTAGGCCGGTGGATGAAGACCGGCATGCCGATGCCGGAGCACACCAGCGCCATCCTTTGCCTCGGCTTCTACACCGCCTCGCGCGTCGCCGAGCAGGTGCGCTCGGGCATCGAGTCCATTTCCAGGGGACAGACCTACGCGGCCTATGCGATGGGGTTGACCGAGGTGCAGGTCTACCGCCACGTGCTGCTGCCGATGGGCTACCGCATCATCATCCCGCCGATGACTTCCGAGTTCCTCTCGATCTTCAAGAACTCTTCGGTCGCGCTCACCATCGGCGTGCTCGAGTTGACCGCGCAGAGCCGCCAGATCACCGAGTTCACGTTCCAGGGGTTCGAGGCGTTCACGCTGGCAACCGTGCTCTACATCATGATCACGATGACCGTGATCCTGCTCATGCGCGTCGTCGAGGGGCGCTTCCGCGTTCCCGGCTTCATCGGTACCGGGGGGCGCTGATGTTCGCCGCGTTCGACTGGGAAGTGATCTGGCGCACCAAGGCGTACCTGTGGCAGGGGATGCTCTTCACCTTCAACCTCACCCTGCTCGCGATGGTCGGCGGGATCATCCTCGGCACGCTGCTCGCGCTGATGCGGCTCTCGAGCTACCGCATCCTGAACGTCCCCGCCGGCGCCTACGTGAACCTGCTGCGCTCGATCCCGCTGATCCTGGTGATCTTCTGGTTCTATTTCCTGGTGCCGCTGGCGGTCAAGGCAATCACCGGCAGCCCGTATGCCGAGGGGATCGGGCCGTTCTATTCGGCGCTGATCGCGTTCACCATCTTCGAGGCGGCCTATTACTGCGAGATCATACGGGCCGGAATCCAGAGCGTGCCGCGCGGGCAGGTGGATGCCGCGTACGCGCTCGGACTCACGTACCGCCAGGCGATGATGCGCGTGGTGCTGCCGCAGGCGTTCCGCAACATGGTGCCGATTTTGCTTACGCAGGGAGTGATCCTGTTCCAGGACACTTCGCTCGTGTACGTCGTCGGGCTCACGGATTTCATGGGCGCGGCGAGCAAAGTCGCGCAGCGCGACGGGCGGCTCGTCGAGCTCTATCTGTTCGCGGCCGTGGTCTACTTCGTGCTGTGCTTCGCCGCGTCCTATTACGTGAAGTACCTGCAGGCGCGGCTCACGCCCGCTTCGCGCTAGCCGCGGGGAAATGGGAAATGGGGAATGATAAATTGGGGCTCTGGACTGCCCGGCTTTTCCGGTTCACGAATAGCGATTCACGATCCGCGGGCCGCGGAGCAGCGAGGTGGCGATGATCGAGATGAAGAACGTCAGCAAGTGGTACGGCAAGTTCCAGGTGCTCAAGGATTGCAGCACCCGGGTCGAAAAAGGCCAGGTGGTCGTGGTGTGCGGGCCATCGGGCTCCGGCAAGTCCACGCTGATCAAGTGCGTGAACGGGCTCGAGCCGTTCCAGAAGGGCGAGATCGTGGTGAACGGCGTGTCGGTCGGCGACCCCGGCACCGACCTGCCCAGGCTGCGCTCCCACATCGGCATGGTGTTCCAGAATTTCGAGCTCTTCCCGCACATGAAAGTCACCGACAACATCAACCTCGCGCAGGTAAAGGTGCTGGGGCGCAGCAAGGAGGAAGCCTCCGAGAAGGCGCACTCGCTGCTCGAGCGCGTGGGGCTCAAGGACCAGGCGGAAAAATACCCGGGGCAGCTCTCGGGCGGCCAGCAGCAGCGCGTGGCGATCGCGCGCGCGCTCGCGATGGACCCGATCGCGATGCTGTTCGACGAGCCCACCTCGGCGCTCGACCCGGAGATGATCAACGAGGTGCTCGACGTGATGGTCGAGCTCGCGCAGGAAGGCATGACGATGATGGTGGTCACGCACGAGATGGGTTTCGCGAAGAAGGTCGCCCATCGCGTGATCTTCATGGACTACGGCGAGATCGTGGAGGATGCGACGAAGGACGAGTTCTTCGGCAGCCCGCGCTCGGAGCGCGCGGTGCAGTTCCTGTCCAAGATTCTGCATCATTGATGCGGGACGAAGTGACGGGGCGGCCGAGAGAGAGCAAGCTTTCCGGCCGTTCCGATTTCCGGATCCCGTGTTGCGAGATCAAGGCATTACGGGGATTCGATCCGAGCAAGGCATCCGCGCGGTTCGGCGCGCGGACCTTTCCGGAGGGAATACGAGGATGCGAAACGCTTCCATGATCCCACTGCGCCGCATTCAGGCGACGTTGGTCATGATCGGTTTGGCGGGAGGGCTGGGCGCGGCAGCCGCACAGGGCACGGGGAAATGGGAGACGCGCGCACCGATGCTCTCCTCACGCACCGAGGTCGCCGCGGTCGAGCTTGGCGGAAAGATCTATGTGATCGGCGGCTTCGGTCGAAGCGGCGATCTGGTCGAGGAGTTCGATCCTGCAACGAATTCCTGGCGGCGCCGCGCGCCCCTTCCCGTCCCGTTGCATCACGTCGGCGCGGCGGCGGTCGGAGGAAAAATCTACGTGATCGGAGGCTATAGCGGCCGGTGGGACGCGGTGGACACCGTCTACGAATACGACCCTGCGGCCGACAGGTGGCGCACCCGCACGCCGATGCCCACGGCGCGAGGCGCCCTGGCGGTGGGAGTGGTCGGCGACAGGATTCTCGCGGTGGGCGGAGTCGGGCACGCCCGGAGAAACACGGGGGCCAACGAACAATACCACCCGGCGTCGGATCGGTGGTCCCGGCATGCGCCGATGCCTACGCCCCGGGACCACCTTGCGGTCGGAATGGTGGACGGGAAGCTCTACGCAATCGGCGGCAGGGTGGATGGAAGCTATGCGAGGAACCTCGCCGTCAACGAAGAGTACGATCCGGCAGCCGACCGCTGGCGCGCGCGTGCGCAGATGCCCACGTCCCGAAGCGGAATCGCCGCCGCCGCCCTGGACGGGAGGATTTTCGTGTTCGGCGGCGAGTCCCCGGCGGGCACGTTTGCCGAGACCGAATCCTATGAGCCCGCGAAGAACGAGTGGCGGTCGTGGACGCCGATGCCCACGGCCCGGCACGGGCTGGGAGCGGCGGTGCTTGGAAAGCAGATTTACGTGCTGTCGGGGGGGCCGACGCCGGGTGGAAGCTATTCCTCGGCGAACGAAGTCTTTACCCCCTGAAAGGGATCAATCGAGTCTGACCCTATTGATTCCCAGAGGAGGAGCGATATGAGAAACCATTTATTAGAACCTATTTCATATATAGGCGCGTGATGCGTTGCGGCCAGGACGGACCGGATGCAAGGCGCCCGACGAAGGCCATATGTCGATATGGTCCAGGAGGGCAACGACGCAGCCGGCCGTCCTGGCCGCAACCCGGAGGGACGGGGCGATCTGGGCGCATTTCTTCGTCGGGGACCCTCGAAATATCGACATATTCCTTCGGGCCCTCCTCCTTGAACTGCACCCCACATCGCCTCCGTCGCACACGTGCCTATATATGAAATAGGTTCTAGCTGGTGCCTTGCTGCTGGCGGTAGGTGGCAGCGGGCTCGCGCAGGCTCCAGAGTTCCCCACCAAGCCGGTGCGCTGGATCGCACCGTTTGCGCCCGGCGGATTTTCGGACACTCTCTCCCGTTACCTGGGAGTCCGGCTTTCCGAGGAATGGAAACAGTCTGTGATTATCGAAAACCGTCCCGGAGCGGGAGGGACAGTCGGGTCGGAGTATATGCTGCGCGCGCCTGCCGACGGCTATACCCTGCTCACGGGCACGATCAGCAGCCATGCCATCAATGTCGCGCTGATGGAGCTGCGCTATCATCCGCTCAAGGACTATGCCGCGGTGACCATGCTCTCGAAGCAACCGGCACTCATGGTGGCCCATCCGTCACTGCCGGCCCGGGATTTCAAGCAGATCGTCGCCCTTGCCCGGCGTTATCCCGGAAAGCTGAGTTACGGCACCCCTGGAATCGGCACGTCGATGCACATGAGCGCCGAACTGGTCAAGCAGTTGTCGGGTGTGGATCTCACGCACGTGCCCTATAAAGGCAGCGCCCCGGTGATGGTGGACGTCCTTGCCGGTCACGTCCCGATCGCAGTAGTGCCTTTCGCAGCCGGAGCCACGCACGTAAGGGTTGGCAAGCTGCGCGGCATCGGGGTGACGAGTGCGAACCGTTCGCCGGTGCTGCCGGATGTGCCCACGCTGGCCGAACAGGGGTTCAAGGATCTCGAAGTCACGTCCTGGCTCGGGCTTTTCGTCAAGGCGGGCACGCCGGTGCCCATCGTCGAGCAGCTTAACCGTTCGGTGGCGCGACTGCTGGACCGTCCAGAGAACCGCAGGCATTTCGAGCAGGAGGGCGCCGAGCTCGTATCGAGCACGCCGCGGGCCCTTGCGGCGCACGTCGAGGCCGAACTCGCGCGCTGGACCAAGGTAGTGCGTGCCGCGGGCATCAAGCCGAACTGACTGCCCGGGGGCGACGAGCGCCCGACCAAAGGTTCCTGACGCCTTTTCGCCGTTGAAAAACGGCTAGACAGGCTCTTTTCCCGGGGCGTCCGCACGCTCCGTCTTCACGTTTTGCTTCCTCAGCTTCTTCGCCCGCTTGGCGATCCGCGCGAGGTCCTTCCTGGTCCTTTGCTTCTTTCGCCTGGCTTTCAGCATCCGAGAATGGCTCAATGTAGGCTCCGTTCGATGAGCTGTTGAATTGCGCGTTCGCTTGCTCCGTTCTTGCGCTCCTGGCTAACCCATGTCGGTTCTCCTGCCTCGTTCCAGTTCGCGCCCTGGCGTCCTGGCGGTTCCCTGCGAAGGATGAGGCAGGAAGACAGAAGGCAATCGTACTCTTGAATCGTATCCGCGTTTATCTGCGTTCATCGGCGGTTCCATCCTTGTCTTTCTTGGCGCCTTGGCGGTTCGATTCTGATTCCGCTTCTCTCCGCATCTCTGCGGTTCAATCGTCGTTCCTGATCTCCGCCCGCGGCCTGACTCGATTCACGAATCACGACTCACGTTTCACTCTTCTCGCAGACGCGGTCCATCAGCCGCGCGAGGAACGCCTCGCACTTCGCAAGCTGCTCCAGGGTCACGTACTCGTTGGGCTTGTGCGCCTGCTCGATCGAACCCGGGCCGCACACCACCGTCGGAATTCCCGCCCGCTGGAACAGTGAAGCCTCGGTCCCGAACGCGACCTTGCCGATCTCGCCGCTGCCGAGCAGCTCCTGCGCGAGTCCCACAATCTCGGACTCGGGCGCGGTCACGAGCATCGGGATCTCGGACAGCGGCTCGATCGTGAACCCGGCCCCCGCGTGCACCGCGCGCATCTCCGGCTCGAGCTTCTTCCCGACGTAGTCCTGGAATTCCCGTAGCAGCGCATCGGGATCGTCGCCCGGCAGGTGCCGGAACTCGAAGTCGAAGCTGCACTCGTGCGGGATCACGTTGAGCGCGGTGCCCCCGCGCATCACGCCGGTGTGCACCGTGGTGTGGGCGACATCGAAGCCGCGGTCGTACGGGCCGCGGTCGCGGTGCCGGCGCGCCATGCCTTTCAGGAACGCGACCGCTTCCGCCGCGTACTCGACCGCGTTCACGCCGTGCGGTGCGTAGGCCGAATGCCCCGCGAGCCCGCGTACCGTGCAGCGGTAGCTCTTCTTGCCCTTGTGCGCGATCACCGGGCGCATTTCCGTCGGCTCACCGACGATGCATCCGCGCGGCCGGATGCCCGCGCGCGCGAGATCCGCAATCAGGCGCCTCACCCCGATGCAGCCAACCTCCTCATCGTACGAGAAAGCGAGATGCAGCGGGGTACTGAAGCCGCGCTTGGCGAACTGCGGCAGCGCCGCGAGCACGCAGGAGATGAAGCTCTTCATGTCGGAGGTGCCGCGGCCGTAGAGGCGCCCGTCCTTCTCCGTCAGCTCGAAGGGGTCGGTTTCCCATGGCTGGCCCTCGACCGGAACGACATCGGTGTGGCCGGAGAGCACGATGCCCGGCATCCCGCGCGGGCCGAGCGTCGCGAACAGGTTGGCCTTGCGCTTGCCGTCGTCGAAGGTGAGCCGCACCTCGGCATCGAAGGGCTCGAGATAGCCGCGCACGAAGCCGATCAACTCGAGGTTGGAGTCATGGCTCACGGTAGGGAAGGCGACGAGCCGGCGGAGCATCTCTACGGCCGGGCGCGCGGCGGGCTTTCTGGCTGTCATCGGCCGGGGTGGCGACGCGAAATGCGCAGAATAGGTGGCGCCCCCGGGGGTGTCAATCGCGGCATTTCCCCCGCTTTTTCCCGCGCTCGCGCCGCGCCACAATCTCCGGGAATTGGGATATGCTAATCGCCCTGTCGCGCCCACCGGGAGGAAGACCATGAAACGACTGCTCGCGGCATTTTCCAGTGCATTGTTGATCGGGATGGCCCCGGCCGCTGTCGCGGCCGAGCTCACCATCGCGCTCGGCGCGGACGTGACCTCGATCGACCCGCATTTCCACAATCTCACGCCCAACAACAACATCGCAGACCACATTTTCGACAAGCTGGTGTCGAAGGACGCGCAGTCGCGGCTGCAGCCCGGGCTCGCCGAGTCGTGGCGCGCGATCGACGAGAACACCTGGGAGTTCAAGCTGCGGCGCGGGGTGCGGTTCCACGACGGCTCGGAATTCACCGCGGCCGACGTCGTGTTCACGCTCGATCGCATCCCGAACGTGCCCAACAGCCCCTCGCCGTTCACCACCTACAGCAAGCAGATCACCGAGAAGATCGTCGTGGACCCGTACACGGTGCGGCTGAAAACCGCCACACCCTACCCCCTGATGCCCACCGACATGAGCACGATCACGATCGTCTCGAGCCAGGCGGCGAAGGGCGCCACGACGGCCGATTTCAATTCCGGCAAGGCCGCCGTCGGCACCGGTCCGTTCCGCTTCGTGCGCTACGCGGCGGGCGACCGCATCGAGCTCGCGCGCAACGACCACTACTGGGGCCCGAAGCCGGCCTGGGAGCGCGTCAGCTTCCGGCTGATCACCTCGGATCCGACGCGGGTGGCGGCGCTGCTCGCCGGCAGCGTGCGCGCGATCGAGAACGTTCCCACCGCCGATCTCGCGAAAATCGCGAAGAGCCCCGAGTTGAGCCTCTACCGTGTCGTTTCCAACCGCGTGATGTACCTGCACCTCGACAGCAACCGCGATCGCTCGCCCTTCGTCACCGACAAGGCGGGCAAGCCGCTGGAGAAGAACCCGCTCAGGGACGTGCGCGTGCGGCGCGCAATCTCCAAGGCGATCAACCGCCAGGCGCTGGTCGAGCGCGTGATGGAAGGCGCGGCGGTTCCGACCGGCCAGCTCATGCCCGAAGGGCTCTTCGGCTACCACCCCGCGCTCAAGCCCGAGGCCTTTGATCCCGAGGGCGCGCGCAAGCTCCTCGCGGAGGCGGGCTATCCCGACGGGTTCGGATTGACGCTGCACGCGCCGAACAACCGCTACGTGAACGACGAGCAGATCGCGCAGGCGATCGCGCAGATGCTCTCGCGCGTCGGCATCGCGACCCGGGTGGATGCAATGCCCGCGAGCGTCTTTTTTTCACGCGGCTCCAAGCTTGAGTTCAGCTTCCTGCTCGTCGGCTGGGGCTCGGAGACCGGCGAGGCTTCCTCGCCGCTGAAGGCGCTTCTCGCCACCTTCAACCGCGACAAGGGCATGGGCGCGGCCAACCGCGGGCGTTACTCGAATCCGAAGATGGACGCAGTGCTCGAGCAGGCTCTGGCGATGGTCGACGATGCAAAGCGCGAGCGGCTGCTGCAGCAGGCAACCGAGATCGCGATGGCCGACCTGGGCATCATCACGCTCTACCACCAGGTGAACCTGTGGGCCACGCGCAAGGGCGTCGCCTACACCGCGCGCAATGACGAGCGCACGTTTGCCCACGAATTCAGGCCGCAGTGACCCGTAGGCGGTGAACAGTGAACGGTGAACGGTGAACGGCAAACGGCTGCGGATTTCGCAGGAACCCGCGGCAATGGGAATCGGTTCGTGATTGCAGTCCAGGCGCTGACGCCTTCCGCGCTCATCGGCGTTTATCGGCAGCCGCCGTCCGGGCTCGCCTGCCGTGCCAGCGCCGTGGCGATCCGCATCTCGCGGCTGGGGGTCCTGGCGGTTTCGATCTTCATTGCCGCGTCTGCGCAGGCGGCCGAGCTGCGCATCGGGCTCTCGGCCGACGTGACGACGGTGGACCCGCACTTTCTCGCCGCGCAGCCCAACCTCACCACGGCGCGCCACATGTTCGAGTCGCTCACCGATGTCGACGAGAAGACGCGCCTTATCCCCGGGCTCGCGGAATCGTGGCGCGCGGTGGATCCAACGACCTGGGAATTCCGGCTGCGCCGCGGCGTGCGCTTCCACGACGGATCGGAGATGACCGCGGAGGACGTCGTCTTCTCGCTCGACCGCCCGCTCACCATCAAGGGCTCCCCGGGGGGATTCGCCTCGTTCGTGAGGCCGATCGTGGCGAAGGAAATCGTGGATCCCTACACCGTGCGCGTGAAGACCGCCGCGCCGTACGGGGCGCTGCCCCAGGACATCAACTCGATCCTGATCGTCTCGAGGAAGGCCGCCGCCAGGGCCTCCGCCGAAGACTTCGATGCGGGGCGCGCGGCGGTGGGCACGGGCCCCTACCGCCTGGTGCGCTTCGTGCGCGGCGACCGCATCGAGCTTGCCCGCTTCGAAGGCTACTGGGGCGCGCGGCCCGCATGGGACCGCGTGACGCTGCGCATCCTCCCGAGCGACCCGGTGCGCACCGCCGGCATCCTCGCGGGCGAGCTCGACGTGATCGAGCACATCCCGACCGCGGATATCGCGCGCCTGCGCGCCAACCCCTCGCTGCGGCTCGTGCAGACCGTGTCGTGGCGCACCATCTTCTTCCACCTCGACCAGGCGAGCGCCGAGCCCCCGGCGGTCGCGGCGAAGTCGGGCAAGCCGCTCGCGCGCAATCCGTTCTCGGACATCCGCGTGCGGCGCGCGATCTCGATGGCGATCAACCGCACCGCGATCGCGGAGCGCGTGATGGAAGGGCTCGCCATACCGGCCGCGAACCTGGTCTCGCCGGGCGTGTTCGGCCACAATCCGGAGCTCAAGTCCCAGCCCCACGACCCGGAGGGCGCACGCAGGCTGCTCAAGGAAGCCGGTTACCCCGACGGCTTCGCGGTCACGGTCGCCGCGCCCAACAACCGCTACGTAAACGACGAGCAGGTGGCGCAGGCGGTGGCGCAGATGCTCGCGCGGGTGGGCATCGCGGCGAAGGTCGAGGCGATGCCGTTGAGCGTGTATTTCCCGCGCGCGCGCAAGCACGAATTCGCGTTCGCGATGTTGGGCTGGGGCTCGTTCGCGGGAGACCTCGCGCTGCGCTCGCTGGTGGCCTCACCCGACCCCGACCGGGGCTACGGCGCGTGGAACTGGGCGCGCTACGCCAATCCCAGGCTCGACCAGATGGTCCAGCAGTCGCTCGCGGCCGTGGACGAGAAGAGGCGCGAGGCGCTCGCGCGCGAAGCCCAGGCCGTGGCCATGAACGACCTCGCCGTAATCCCGATCCACCACCAGCTCGTCACGTGGGCGATGAGGAAGGGACTCACCTACACCGCGCGCACCGACGAGTTCACTTTCGCGCACCATTTCCGGCCGCAGCCATGACGAAACCGCACGCCTTTCCGCACCTGCGATCGCGTCCCGCCACGCGGGCTCTCCTCACCATCTGAAAAGGACCGCCGACATGAAGACATGGCTTCCGGCACTCATGCTCTGCCTCGGGCTGCACCTCCCCGCATCGGCCGCGCAGCTCGTCATCGGCCTCGGCGCCGAAGTCACGACCGTGGACCCGCACGTGCTCAACGCGGCGCCGAACAACAGCATCGGCGAGCAGGTGTTCGGCACGCTGGTGATGCGCGACGCGCGCCAGCGCTTCATACCGGGGCTCGCGGAATCCTGGCGCGCGGTGGACGACACGACGTGGGAATTCAAGCTGCGCAAGGGCGTGAAATTCCACGACGGGAGCGACTTCACCGCGGAGGACGTCGCCTTCTCGCTCGACCGGCCCGCGACGATCAAGGCGCCCGGCGGGTTTGCGGCGTTCACGCGCCCCATCACGCAGAAGCTGATCGTGGACACCCACACCATCCATCTCAAGACCGCCACGCCCTATCCGAACATGCCCTCCGACATGGCGAGCGTGATGATGGTATCCCGGCGCGCCGCGCAGAACGCGGCGAGCACCGATTTCGACTCGGGCAAGGCGGCGGTCGGCACCGGGCCGTACCGCATCGTGCGCTTCGCGAAGGGAGAGCGCATCGAGCTCGCGCGGCACGATGCGTACTGGGGCCCGAAGCCGGCGTGGGAGCGGGTCGTGTTCCGCCTCATCAGCAACGACGCGGCGCGCACCGCCGCGCTGCTCGCCGGCGACGTGCAGATGATCGACGTCGTTCCGCCGGCCGACTATGCGCGGCTGCGCGCGAACAACGCGCTCACCGTCTTCACCTCGGCGTCCAACCGCATGATCTTCTTCCACCTCGACTCGAGCCGCGACAAGACGCCGTTCGCGTTCGACAAGTCGGGCAAGCCGCTCGAGAAGAATCCGTTCCAGGATGCGCGCGTGCGCAAGGCCTTCTCGAAGGCGATCAACCGCACCGCGATCGCCGAGCGCGTGATGGAGGGGCTCGCGATCCCCGCCGGACAGTTCCTGCCGGAGGGGTTCTTCGGCTACGTCCCGGGCCTGAAGCCCGAGCCCTACGACCCCGATGGGGCGCGCAAGCTGCTCGCGGAGGCCGGCTACCCCGACGGCTTCATGCTGACGGTGCACGGCCCGAACAACCGCTACGTCAACGACGAGCAGGTCGTGCAGGCGGTCGCGCAGATGCTCTCAAAAATCGGGATCACCACCAAGGTCGAGGTCCTGCCGTTCTCGGTGTACGTGACCCGCGCCCGGAATGGCGAGTTCACTGCCGCCCTGCTGGGCTGGGGCATGAGCACCGGCGAAGGCTCCTATCCGCTGCGCTTCCTGGTTGCGACCCCGAACGCGGAGAAAGGCACGGGGCCGTGGAACTGGTCGCGCTATTCCAACGCGAGGATGGACCAGATCCTCGAGCAGGCGCTCGCCACGGTGGACAACGCGCGGCGCGAGCGGCTGCTGCGCGAGGCAACCGAAATCGCCATCGGCGAGCAGGCGGTGGTCCCGCTGCACTACCAGGTCAACACGTGGGCCGCGCGCCGGGGCTACACCTACACGCCGCGCACCGACGAGCGGACCTACGCCCACGAAGCGCGGCCGGTGACGAAGTGACGATAAGCTTGTTCCGGGTTCCAGGTTCCGGGTTCCGGATTGCAGGTTCCAGGTTCAAGGTCGGAGGGAGCGCTGCCGCCGCGAAACCCGGCCTTTGAACCTTGAACGTTGAACTCTGAACTTTGAACGCGGAACGCTGAACGGCTCGCCATGCTCGCGTTTATCGCCCGCCGCCTGCTGCAGAGCCTCTTCGCGCTGTTCGTGATGTCGCTGCTGGTTTTCGTCGGCGTCTACGCGATCGGAAATCCGATCGACATCCTGATCAACCCGCAGGCCGACCAGGCGGAAATCGCCGCCGTGACCGCGGCGCTCGGGCTCGATCAGCCCCTGTGGGTGCAGTACTGGACGTTCCTGCAGAGCGCGCTCCGCGGCGACCTCGGCAAGTCCTTCGTCGCCAACGTTCCGGCCATCCAGCTCATACTCAATCGCATGCCGGCCACGATCGAGCTGGCCGCCGCGTCCATGGTGATCGCGGTCGTGCTCGGGATTCCGCTCGGGCTGCTCGCCGGGCTCAGGCCCGACTCGTGGGTCGGCAGGACCATCATGGCGGGCTCCATACTGGGCTTCTCGCTGCCCACGTTCTGGGTCGGGCTGATGCTGATCATGGTGTTCTCGGTGCATCTCGGCTGGCTGCCCACCACGGGACGCGGCCCGACCGTGGACGTGCTCGGCTTTCCGATCAGCATCCTCTCCTGGGAAGGCATCCGGCACGTGCTGCTGCCCTCGACCAATCTCGCGCTGTTCAAGCTCTCGCTGCTGATCCGCCTCACGCGCGCGGGAACGCGCGAGGCGCTCGCGCAGGATTACGTGCGATTTGCCCGCGCGAAGGGGCTCTCGATGCGCCGCGTGGTCTCCGTGCACGTACTGAAGAACATCATGATCCCGATCGTCACCGTGGTCGGCCTCGAATTCGGATCGGTGATCGCTTTCGCGATCGTCACCGAGACCATCTTCGCGTGGCCGGGCATGGGCAAGCTGCTGATCGACTCGATCAATGTGCTCGACCGGCCGGTGATCGTCGCCTACCTGCTGATCATCGTGCTCATGTTCATCGTGATCAACCTCGTGGTGGACGTCCTCTACTCGGTGCTGGACCCCCGCGTGCGCGTCGCCGGAGCGCGGCCATGAGCGCGGCGGCCGCCGGCTCCCCGGCCCGGACCCTCGCCGCGGGCTTCGCCCTGGACCGTATCGCGCTCGCGGGCCTGTTCATGCTGGGCCTCATCATCGTCGCCGCGGTGGGCGCGCCGCTGATCTCGCCGCAGAATCCTTACGACCTTGCCCAACTCGACATCCTCGACTCGAAGCTTCCCCCCGGCGCGGTGGGCGTTGCCGGGCACGTCTACTGGCTCGGCACCGACGACCAGGGCCGTGACATGCTCTCGGGCATCTTCTACGGGCTGCGGGTGAGCCTCGGGGTGGGCGCGATGTCCACGATCGCCGCGCTCGCAATCGGGATGGGCATCGGGCTGCTCGCGGCGTATGCGGGAGGCTGGGTGGATGCGGTCATCATGCGCATCGTGGACCTGCAGCTCTCCTTCCCCGCGATCCTCATCGCGCTGGTGCTGCTCGCGGTGCTGGGACAGGGCGTGGACAAGATCATCGTGGCGCTCATCGCGGTGCAGTGGGCCTACTACGCCCGCACGGTGCGGGGCAACGCGCTGGTCGAGAAGAAGAAGGAATACGTGGATGCGGCGCGCTGCATGGCATTCGGCTACACGCGCATCGTGTTTCGCCACATCCTGCCCAACTGCCTGCCGCCGCTGATCGTGGTGGCGACCGTGCAGGTCGCGCACGCGATCGCGCTCGAGGCGACGCTCTCCTTCCTGGGGCTCGGCATGCCGATCACCTCCCCTTCGCTCGGGCTGCTCATCGCCAACGGCTTCACGCATCTCCTCTCCGGCAAGTACTGGATCAGCGTCTTCCCGGGGATCGCGCTGCTCGTGACGATCGTCAGCATCAACCTGGTGGGCGACCGGCTGCGCGATATCTTCAACCCGCGGCTGCAGAGCCACTTCGCCGCCTAGCGCCGCCGCAAGGCGGCGTTCCAGGTTCAAGGTTCAAGGTTCAAGGTTCAAGGTTCAAGGTTCAAGGTTCAAGGTTCAAGGTTCAAGGTTCAAGGTTCAAGGTTCAAGGTTCAAGGTTCAAGGTTCAAGGTTCAAGGTTGGAGCGCTACGGGGTTCTGCGGTTCTCTCATTGAACATTGAACGTTGAACTTTGAACTCGGAACATTGAACAGGACTCCACGTCCGCCTCTCGTCTCTCGTCTCTCGTCACCCCGGACGCGGGGCCGTGCTATACTCGCGCCCTTTTGCACGAACGCCCGGGCGCCATGTCCCGCTCGCTCTGATCTGCCACCATGACTTCCAAGGACGCCTCGTCGCTCGCCCACGACCCTGCCCGCCCCCCGCTGCGCGCGCAGAGTCCGGGTCGTGCACTCCGAAACATCGCGATCATCGCCCACGTTGATCACGGCAAGACGACGCTCGTGGACCAGCTGCTGCGCCAGTCGGGCACGTTCGCCGCGCACCAGCACATGATCGAGCGCGTGATGGACTCGAACGACCTCGAGCGCGAGCGCGGCATCACGATCCTCGCCAAGAACTGCGCCGTCAATTACGGCGGCACCCACATCAACATCGTCGACACGCCCGGCCACGCCGACTTCGGCGGCGAGGTCGAGCGCGTGCTCTCGATGGTGGACGGCGTGCTGCTGCTGGTGGACGCGGTCGACGGCCCGATGCCGCAGACGCGCTTTGTCACCCGCAAGGCCCTGGCGCAGGGCCTGAAGCCGATCGTCGTCGTGAACAAGATCGACCGGCCCGGCGCGCGCCCGGACTGGGTCGTGAACCACACCTTCGATCTGTTCGACAAGCTCGGCGCGACCGAGGCGCAGCTCGACTTCCCGGTCATCTACGCATCGGCGTTGAACGGCCATGCGACCAGCGATCTCGCGCAACCGGGCACCGATTTGCGGCCGCTGTTCGACGCGATTCTCGCGCACGTGCCGGTGCGCGCGGACGACGCCGACGGGCCGCTGCAGCTGCAGATCTGCTCGCTCGACTACTCGAGCTACGTCGGGCGCATCGGGATCGGCCGCGTGAACCGCGGGCGCATCCGCTCCGGCCAGCAGGTGGCGGTGCTGCGCGGCCCGGACAGCGTGCCCGTCGTGTCCAAGGTGAACCAGGTGCTCGTGTTCAAGGGCCTGGAGCGCGTGCTCACGGAGGAGGCGCAGGCCGGGGACATCGTGCTGGTGAACGGTGTCGAGGAAATCGGCATCGGCGTCACGCTCTCCGATCCCGGGCATCCGCAGGCGTTGCCGCTGCTGGAAGTGGACGAGCCCACGCTCACCATGAACTTCCAGGTCAACACTTCTCCATTCGCCGGCCGCGACGGCAAGTTCGTCACCAGCCGCCAGCTTCGCGAGCGGCTCCACCGCGAGACCATGAGCAACGTCGCGCTGCGCGTGGAGGATACCGCCGATCCCGATGTCTTCCTGGTCTCCGGACGCGGCGAGCTGCACCTCGCGATCCTGCTCGAGAACATGCGCCGCGAGGGGTACGAGCTCGCCGTGTCGCGCCCGCGCGTGGTCCTGAAGGAAATGGACGGCGTGCTGTCCGAGCCCTTCGAGGCTCTCGCGGTGGACGTCGAGGAAGCGCACCAGGGCGCGGTGATGGAGGCGCTGGGTGCGCGCCGCGGCGAGCTGCAGGACATGCAGCCCGACGGCAAGGGCCGCGTGCGCCTCGACTATCGCATCCCGGCGCGCGGGCTGATCGGGTTCCAGTCGGATTTTCTCACCACGACGCGCGGCACCGGCGTCATGAGCCACGTGTTCGACGACTACGGGCCGATGAAGCCCGAAATCCCGGACCGGCGCAACGGCGTGATGGTCTCGGCCGAGAACGGCGAGGCGGTCGCCTACGCGCTGTGGAAGCTTCAGGAGCGCGGGCGCATGTTCGTCAATCCCGGCGAGCCGCTCTACGAAGGCATGGTCGTCGGCCTGCACAGCCGCGACAACGATCTCGTCGTCAATCCCGTCAAGACCAAGCAGCTCACCAACATCCGCGCCGCCGGCAAGGACGAGGCGATCCTGCTGACGCCCCCGATCGTCCACACGCTGGAATCCGCGATCGAGTTCATCGCGGAGGACGAGTTGGTGGAGATCACGCCCAGGGCGATCCGCATCCGCAAGCGGCTGCTGCTGGAGCACGAGAGAAAGCGTGCGTCGCGGGCTGCCGCCTGAATCCCTGATCCGCGGCCGATGGACGCCGATCACTACAAAGCTGAACCCCGAAGGACACGAAGGAAGAGGAAAAAACCCGTCCGGTAGCCTCTTTCGCCTTTCGCCTTGATTTCAGCGGCGCGCGGGATCGGCGAGTACCTTCTCGATCGTGCTCACGACTTCCGCCTCGTAGGCGCGGACGAATTCCACCTCGGACGCGGACTTCAAACGGTACTTTTTCACGACCTCGGCGGGCGTGGGCTTCGCCTTGTCCACTTGACGGAAGAACGCCACGGTGCGCGCGAGATCGCGCCCGAGCGCTTCGTAAACAGTCTCCAGGAACGGATAGTGGCGGCTGTAGGTCATGTCATTGGCGATGATCACGTTGTTCGGGACGGCTCGCGTCGGTCCCAGCACGCGGTAGGACTTCTTGAATACCGCCGCGCGTTCCGCGAGCAGCGCGTCCTGCGAGATCTCCTTGCGATCGTAGCGGGCATAGACCACCGCAAGCTGCTCGTATACGGCTTTCGTCGTGCGGGTGAGCTCGGACTGCTGCTCGGCATAGCGGCGGATCGCCCGGTGCTCGCGCGAGTCCGGACCGAATTTTTCCCGGCTGAACGCGGCCATCGCCCGGTAGGTGATGAGGTTGCAGAGCGCTTCCTCGATGCCGTAGGGAAGCTCGAACTGATCGTGGCAGTCCTCGTGGATCACGAGATAGAGGAAGCGGTCGAGCTTGCCGCCGAGCATCGAGGGGGTGACGGGCGTGCCGATTTCGCCCCACGCTTCGACCGTGGTGAAGAAGACGTCGGAGCCGTCGGCCTCCAGCAGGCATTCCATCTCCGTCTCGACATCGCGCCACCTGATCGCCGGATCCTCGTAGGAGTACGGCAGGTGATAGCGCGACGTGTGGCCGCAGGTCGGATATCCGTCGAACTCCTTGGTGAGATCGCTGAAGTTGTCCGTGTCCAGGAAGCCGATGCGCCGCTGGAACGCCCTGACCTCCTGGAGCAGCGCCTCCCACTCGGCCGACACGAAAGGCGCCGTCGGGTGGAAGTATTCGCGCAGCTGCGTGCATCCGGCCACCGTGGCCGCGACGAGCGCGAGGGCAGCCAGCCGGATCCTGAAACCATGCATCACTCACGTCTCCTTGCCCGTTCTACCCGGACGGGTTAACGCATAGATCGGGTTCGGGGATGACAGTTCCCGGAGCGGTACGTGGCAAAGAATCGACGCGGTGAAGGCGCGCGCAGCCGCGATCGAAGCGGGGATACACGGGCACGGGGGGTCGCGCTTCCCGGAACGGCCGGCGGCCGCCTGCCTGCAGCCAGGCGGCCGGACTACCCGGACTGGTTCAGCTTGCCCGAATACTGCTCCTGCAGGAATAACTGGGAAATGGATTTTGCTTTCGGATCGACTTCCACGATCTTCGTGCCCACGCCCGCGTCGCCGATATGCCGGATCTCGAGCTTGCATTCGAAAACTTTACCGGGGAAGAGCTCGCACTTGAAGTCGAGAACCTGCCCGACCACCAGGTCCCGGCTCGACATGAGGAGAAAGCCTTTCTCGCTCATATCCAGTATCATGCACGGGAACCAGTCCCCGCCGGAACTCAACGATGCTCGCTGGGTCACTGAAAGACGCGCCTCGGCGCGTAGATCACTCGTTTTCATTTCGAACCACTCTATTGAGCATGTCAGGCACCACGGCCGGCATCGTGTTTCCCATTATATACGCAACGGTCCGGGGGATCGGGCGGCGCTCGATACGCCCCGCCCCCGGCGCCCGCTGATCGAAAGGAGGAAGTCGTGACGTTCCACAAAGAACGCTTCATCGAGGACTGCCGCGCCGCGCTCAAGGAAAGCAACGCGCAGGCCGCGATCCAGGATCTGGTGGCGCGCGCCGTGAGCGAGCCCGCGCAGGTGGTGCGCGCGCTCGGCGAGCCCAGGCTTTCCGGGGTCAACACGATCTACAAGGCCGATGATCTCACCATACTGAACCTGTGCTGGGGCCCGCGGATGGTGTTCAAGCCGCACGATCACCGCATGTGGGCGGTCATCGGCATCTACGGCGGGCGCGAGCAGAATATCTTCTACCGCCGCAGCGAGCAGGGCCTGGCGCAGCACGGGACGAAGGAGCTCAACGCGAAGGACGTGGTCCCACTCGGCAAGTCCATCATCCACTCGGTGACCAACCCGCTCGACCAGATCACCGCGGCGATCCACGTCTACGGTGGCGATTTCTTCACGACGCCGCGCAGCGAATGGAATCCAAAAACGCTCGAAGAGTTTCCGTACGACGTCGAGGCGACAATGCGCGCGTTCGAGGAGGCAAATGGGAGGATCAGGGAGCAGCCGGACCGGTGACGGGGCCACGATGGGCGAAGCGACAGCTGATGCGGTAACGAAGCGACACGATGACGAAGAGTTGAGGCGCTAATGCACACGGAAAAGATTTCGGTACGGGTAACGGAAACCAGGCAGACGGTGGAGGTCGTGGTCTTCGACAAGCGCGCCGAGCGGATACAGGTGGTGATCGGCGAAGGAATCCACTGCGTCAAGTGCGACCTGACTCCCACCCGCAACGGGCTTGCCTACGCGGGTACGGTGGTGGGGCGGGAGATCGTTTACGAGCGCAGCCGCGAGCAGGTCCAGGCCGACATCGACCGGGTCAATCCGGCTGTACGGAAATCCGGGAGGCGGTGATCGCTGCGCGGCATTGGGGTCTGGCGCGATCGCGAAGTGACGCGGTGACGAAAGTCGTGTTCAAAGTTCCGAATTCAAAGTTCGGGGTCTTTGAAACCTTCAAGCTTGAACCCGGACCTCCGAACCCGAGAACGTGACGCGTCTACGCCTTCACGTTCCCGGTTTGGTCCACGTTTCCGACCACGCGAGGCAACAGCTCGATGCCGGCTTGCCGAAGCGCTCCTGCAGGAACACTTTCGCAGTGGCCGCCTTGCCGTTCACCGAAAGTTGCGCGCTGCGGGCAGGCAGGAACGTGCTGTAGACGCCTAGCGGCCGGTTCATCGCGCCCGGCGGCATGGTCAGCACGAAAGGCGCCATCAGGTCCCACCATGTCAGAATGATCTCGTCGTCCCGGGAAACGACGCGCTCCTCGACAGTGCTCAACGAGTTTCCGGTGCGCTCGAACCGGGCGTCGATCACCGGCAGCGACTCCGCCGCGAATTCCTTGTAGAGCAGCACTTCGATCGTGCGCTGGAGGAAGCGCGCGATTCCCGCGTTGTCGGCGTAGACCCGCGGGCCCTTGCCCGTGAGCGGGCTTTCGATGAACATCGCGTGCCCCTGCCCCGCCGGCGACCACAGCACCCGCCAGTGGCTCACGCGGTCAACCAGGGTCTTGCCACCATCGTCCGAGAGGCGGACGAAGGAGTTTTCCCCGGTCATTACGGGATCGTGCGGGTCAACCAACTGGGGGTCGGGCATGTGCTGGCTCCTTGTCTGCGGAAAACCGGGTTACCGGGGAAGAGGCAATACGCGAAAGGGATCATACCGCAAGCCCCGGCAGGTCCGAGCCGTTGCGAATAACGCTCTCTCGCCTGCTATGCTGCTGTGATGACGCTGCCGAGAGCGCTCCTGCTGGCGGCGGTCTTGCTTGCGGCCTGTGCCGCGCCGCAGGTCGCCCCTGCGCCGACACCCGACGGCGGACCGACCGTCGCGATCCACCTCGTGGCGCACGAGTGGCACACCGGGATCGCGATCCGCCGCGCGGACATCCCCGCCGGGCTCTGGCCCGAGAGCCGCGATTTTCCGCGCGCCGAGCATCTCGAAGTCGGATGGGGGGACCGCGAGTTCTACCAGACGCCCGACCCCGGCCTATGGATCACGCTGAGGGCGGCGCTGCTGCCCACCGCGAGCGTGCTGCAGGTCGTTGGTTTCCCCGGCCCGGTGGCCGGGTACTTCCGGAGGAGCGAGGTCATCGAGCTCGCGCTGCCGGGCGACGGTTTCGAGCGCCTCATCCGCTACATCCACCACGCCCACGATCGCGGCGGCGCGCCGGCCGCGGCCCCGCTCGGGCCATCGCTCTACGGCGAGGGGCGCTTCTACCCGGCGCGGGAGACCTTTCACCTGTTCCGCACCTGCAACGTGTGGACGGCACGGGCCCTGCGCGCCGCGGGGCTGCCGATTCGAGACTCGATCACGAGCGAGGGCCTGATGTCCCAGGTGCGCGAGATCGGCAAAGTGGTAAACCGGCCCGCGCGCTGATTTGCCGCAGCGGCGCGCCACGTTCCGAGTTCCGAGTTCAATGTTCAATGTTCAATGTTCAATGTTCAATGTTTGACTTCAAGTTCTTGTTCGCGATGTGTCGAGCTGAGCCCGGAACCTTGAACCTTGGACTTTGAACCTTGAACAGGCATCCCGCCATCTGTGTACACTGCTCACCATGGCCAAGACGTCAAGGCCGAAAACCACCACCCGGCGCAGGCGCACACCAAAAAAGGCGGCTGCCGGCTCGCGCGGTATTGCGCCGAAGGACTGCGCGCTCGACCCGGGCTCGGGCGAGATCGCCGAGCTCCGCCGCCGCGTCGAGGACGAAGGCGGGCTCGTCATCGGCGCCTACCGCGAGCCGCTCGGCGGCAACCCGATCCTGCTCGCCGCGCTGCCGGTGAACAAGGTCGAGCCGACGCCCTTCCAGCGTGATCTCTCGGAGGCCCACCACAAGAAGCTGGCGGGCGTGGTGGACAGGACGGGGCTCTTTCTCGATCCCCTGATTGCCGTCACCGCCCCCGACGGCGGCTTCTGGACGCCGAACGGGCGCCACCGGCTCGCCGCGATGCCGCGCCTCGGCGCGAGAGCGATCACCGCGCTCGTGGTACCGAAGCGCGAGATCGCGTGGCAGATCCTCGCGCTGAACACCGAGAAAGCGCACAACCTGCGCGAGCGAGCGCTCGAGGTGATCCGCATCTACTAGGGGCTCATCGACGAGGACGGCGCGCGCGCGGAGAGCGACCTGGCGTTCTACCTCGAATAGCCGGCGCTGGTGGCGCTGGGTCTGTGCTACGAGAAGAAGAAGATCTTCGCGGGCGGCGCGTACGCGCCGATCCTGCGCCGGCTCGAGGCGTTCTCGGACGAGCCGCTCCGGAAGGCGCTTGCCTCGCACGAGAAACGCGCCGACGCGGTGTTCAGGCTCGACGAGCTCGTCACCGCGGTGGTGGCGAAGCTCAAGACGCGCGGGCTATCGAGCCCCTACCTCAAGAGCTTCGTGGTGGCGCGGATCAACCCGCTGCGCTGGATCAAGGGCGAGCCGCCGCCGCTCGAGGAAGTGCTGAAGACGATGCGCGAGCGCGCGGCCAAATTCAACGTAGAGAAGATCCGGCAGGAAGATCTCGCGGCGACGGGCGGCGCCCCCGACGACGACTAGGCGGAAGGCCGAGGGATGAGGGGTGAGCCGGGGTGAGCGGGGAATTCGAAGGACGCACCTGCGTGCGTCCGAGCCCGCGAACGCCCGAAGCCATGCAGGGATTCGGGACGGGGAAAAACGTGCCTGCGCACGTTTGAGCCGGCGAACGACCGCCGCGATGCAGCGCGGCGGGACGGGGGAGGGATGAGGGATGAAGAAGAACCCGTGAGCCAGGTCTCCTTCTGCCTTCTGCCTTGCCGTTATTGCGGCTCGATCCCGACCGCCTTCACCACCTTGCGGTAGCGCTCGGCATCCTTCTTGATGCGCGCCGCGAATTCCGCCGGCGACATGATCACGGGTTCCGAGCCCAGCGTGCCGAAGCGCTCGCGCACGTCGGGCTGCTTGAGCGTCGCCGCCACTTCCGCATAGATGCGGTTCACCACCTGCTTGGGCGCGCCCTTCGGCGCGAAGAGACCGGTCCAGATCGAGGCGTCCACTCCCGGTATTCCCCCCTCCTGCGCGGTCGGATACTCCGGCAGCTGCGCGAAGCGCTTGGCGGTCGTGACGCCGAGCACCTTGACCCGCTTCGCCTGCAGGTGGGGCAGTATGCCGGGCAGGCCCGCGATCGTCACGGCGACCTCATTCGTCGCCACCGCGGAAACGGCGGGCGCGCCGCCCTTGTACGGCACGTGCAGCAGCTTGACGCCGGCGGCGTCGGCCAGCCATTCGCTCGCGAGGTGGTTCACCGACCCGGAGCCCGGAGATCCGAACGTGACCTGGCCCGGCTTCGCCTTGGCCGCGGCGACCAGATCCTTGAAGCTCGAGATGGGCGACTGTGCGTTCACGACCACCAGCATCGGTCCGTCGTTGATCATGGCGATGGGAGTGAAGTCGCGGTCGTACTCGAACGGGATGTTCTTGAACACCCACTGGTTGATCGCGAATTCCCCGGTGTGCGCCAGAAGCAGGGTGTAGCCGTCGGGCTGCCCGCGCGCGGCGATCTGCCCGCCGATGAGCCCGTTGCCGCCCGTGCGGTTGTCCACCACGAAATGCCATCCCAGCCGCTCCGACATCTTGCTGGTGAGCACGCGGGCCGCCGTGTCCACCACGCCGCCCGGCGCGAAAGCCACGATCAGCCGTATCGGTCTCGTCGGGAAATCCTGCGCCTGCGCGGCGCCGGAGAACAGCAACGCCGCCGCGAGTAGAAGTTTGGTCAAGGCTCGCATAACGCCTCCTCGGATCGAATACGCCAGGGCGAACGATGATACCTCACGCCAAAGAACTCGTAACCGGCGGTTTTGACCGCGGGGCCGTGCGCCCGCCTCTCGTCTCTCGTCTCTCGTCTCTCGTCTCTCGTCACTCGTCACGGATCACTCAAGCAGGTCCTTCCACTTCCTGCGCACCTTCTCCTGCAATTCCCGGCTTGCCTCCGCCACGTCCGGAAATTCATCGAGGTGGTCGTACGGACGGCAGGCGTCAATGATCGCCTTCGAGTTGAACGGCGCTTTGTACGGGTACGCGACGTACATCGGGTCGTTCTTGGACCCCATGCCGCGCTGGATGATGTCGATGTCCACCGCCGGGTCGCTGCGGGTCGCGACCGCCCACATCACTTCCGGTAGGTTGGAGGGGTCGATGTCCTCGTCCACGACGACGGAGTAGCGCGACATGTAGGCGCCGACCCCGCACTGGTTCAGGATGTGGCCCGCCTGTTTCGAGTGCCCCGCGTAGCGCTGCTTGATCGAGACCACGTTGAACATGCGCGCCCCGCCGATCTCGTGCGCCCACACCGCCTGCACGTCGGGAACGCCCGCGGCGAGCAGCGCATCGAACAGCAGCGCGGAGCGCATCACCGCTTTCGAGTACGAATAGTCGTTGGGCGGCTTCGCCAGCGGGCTTCCCATCAAAATCGGGTCGTTGCGGTAATAGGCGCGCTCGACCGTCACCGCCGGCGCGGGATGTGCCTTGCCGGGATAGTAGCCGTGGAACTCGCCGAACGGGCCCTCGGTACGCACGTCACCCGGGTGCGCCCAGCCCTCCAGCACGATCTCGGAGGCGGCGGGGAAAGGCAGCCCGGTCACCTGTCCCTTCACGACCAGCACCGGCTCCTTCAGGATCGAGCCGATGTAGTTGTACTCGCACATGCCGAACGGCACCTCGATGCCCGAGATCAGGTAGCAGAGCGGGTCGGCGCCGCACACGATCGCCACCGGAAACGGCTTGCCGGCCTTCATGTGCTTGTCGTACTGGATCGCGCCGTGCTTGCCCGGCACCATGTCGAGTCCCACGTGGCGCTCGTCGTGGACCTGGACGCGATAGGTGCCCACGTTCACCCAGTCGGAATCGAAGTCCTTCGTGACGACGGAGCAGCCGGTGCCGATGTAGCGCCCGCCGTCCTTCTCGTGCCAGAAAGGAGACGGGAAGGCAAATACGTCCACCTTCCCGTCTCCTTTAATGTTTTCCATGATCGGCCCCGTCTCAGCCACGACCGGCTCGTAGTTCGGCGCCTCGGCCTGCCACGCGGCCGGCCTGCCGCGCAGCTTCTGCACCAGCGCATGATGCGTCCTCTCGACGCCCAGGCGCAGGATCGAGGACAGCCGCACCGGGCTGCTGGTGCTGCAGGTGAGCACGCGAAAGCCCTTCGGGTAGCCGGCGATCTCGTCGAACAGCAGCGCGGAATTGTGCTCTTTCTTGACGTTCAGCTCGCTGATCGCGCCGAGCTCGAGGTTCCAGTCGGCCCCGCGCACGTCCTTGAGCTCTCCGAGCGCCCTCACCTCCTCGAGCCAGGCGCGGAGATCCAGCGGATTGCCTTTTTCCGAACGCCTCACGATGATTGCCCTAGTAACCGCCGATGAACGCCGATATACGCCGATCAGGCCAAGGAGGAATCAAGGATCATTGAACCGCCGAGGCGCGAAGGGCAACAAGATGACGATCGTGCAGCCATTATCCTCGTTGTCCTCACAGACGAAAATGCCGGTCCGCTTCTGGATTTCATCTGCGTTTATCGGCGTTTATCTGCGGTTGCATCCCGTTTTTTGCGCAGGCGTGCAGCGAGTTTAACCGCTTCGATGATCTCGGGATAGGTCGCGCACCGGCACAGGTTGCCGGAAAGGTAGTGCCGGATATCATCTTCGGTCGGGTCGGGATTCTCGTCGAGCAGCTTCCGGCTCATGAGCACGAAGCCCGGCGTGCAAAACCCGCACTGGAAGGCGCCGCACTCGATGAACGCCTTCTGCACTGCGTCCAGGCCGCCACCGGCGGCGGGTTGCTCGACGGTCTCGACGCGCGTACCGTCCGCCAGCGCAGCGAGGTACAGGCATCCCGACACCGCGCGACCGTCCACCAGCGCCGTGCAGCACCCGCACAGCCCCTGCCCGCAGCTCTCGCGCGCGCCGTAGAGGCCGAACCGGTTCTGAAGCAGCTCCACCAGGTTCCAGTGCGGCGGAACCTCCGCGCCCACCGCCTCGCCGTTCAGCGTAAATCGTATCGTCTTGCTCCCAACGCTCATGTCAAGGATCCAAAGCAGCCACTGAGGACACAGAGATCACAGAGGAACTTCACGACCAATACACCTGCATATTGGATTCTCCGTGTTCTCTGTGCTCTCTGTGGCTAATTGTCTTTCAGCGGGTTTCCCTGCTTCGCGCGCAGCGCGCGGAAAACCGCTTCCGGGGTGATCGGCAGCGACATCAACCGCACCCCGACCGCGTCCTCGATCGCGCTGGCGATCGCCGGCGAGACGCCGAAGGTGCCCGTCTCGCCCACCCCCTTCGCGCCGAACGGCCCGCCGCGCTCCGCGGATTCCACCGCCTCGTTCTCGATGCCGGGCGGAATGTCGAGCATGCCGGGTATCCTGTATGCGGCGAGCGAGGCGTTGGTGCATTGTCCGGCGCTGAACTCCATCTTCTCGGAGAGCGTGAACCCGAGCTGCATGATCGCCGCACCGGAGAGCTGCGTCTCGACGATGCGCGGATTGATCGGCGTGCCGGCGTCGGCGACGTTGACGAGCCGCGTCACACGCACCTGGCCGGTCTCGGTGTCCACTTCGACCTCGGCCCCGGTCGCCCCGATCATCCAGAACGGCGTCACGTTCGCGGACTGCCCGGTGTCGTGATCGGTCGGCGTGTAGGTGGGGATGAAGGTCCCGGTGCCGACGATATTTCCGGCCTGCATGCCGTATTTCTTCCGGAAGACGTCGCGGATCGGCGCCGTCTCGGCCGACAGGCCTACTTCGCGCGTCAGCGCCATCAGCTTGTCCCGCGCGTCTTCCGCCGCGAGCCGCACCGCGTGGCCCATGTGGTAGGTCGAGCGCGAGCCGAGCGTCGCCATGTCGTAGGGCGTGACATCGGTGTCGGGGTGCACCACCGTGACCGACCCGATCGGGACGCCGAGGATCTCGGAGACGATCTGCGCCATCGCCGTGTCCGAGCCCTGACCCATGTCCACCGTGCCGCAGTAGAGCGCGCAGCTCCCGTCGGCGTAGAGATTGACTATGGCGACCGAGGTCGTCGGCGAGATGCTCGCCTTGAATCCGATCGCGATGCCGCGCCCTCGCCGGATCGTCCCGGTGCCCGGATCGCAGGGCTTGCCCCATTCCATGCGCGCCGCCGCGCGCTCGAGCACCGTGTCGATCGCGGCGTCCTTCATGACCGTACCGGTCGCCTGCGGGCGGCCGTTCACCAGCAGGTTCCTGCGGCGGAACTCGACGGGGTCCATCTTCAACGCGCGCGCGATCATGTCGGTGTGGCCCTCGTACGCCCACACCAGCTGCGGGATGCCGAATCCGCGCAGCGCCCCCGCCGGCGGCAGGTTCGTGTAGAGCGCGTAGGAATCAATGTGCACGTGCTCGATATCGTAGGGCCCGGGCGCGGTGAAGCCCGACTTCTGCGTGACGCGCGGGCCGATGTCGGCATACGCGCCGCCATTCCACCACACTTCGCACGCCCGCGCGGTGATGCGCCCGTCCTTCGTGACGCCGCTCTTGATGCGCAGCGTCGCGGCGTGCTTGGTGATGGTGTAGAACTGCTCCTCCATCGTCAGCGCGATCTTCACCGGCCGGCGCGTGATGAGCGCGAGCACCGTGACCAGCGCCTCGAGCTTGATGTAGAGCTTCGCGCCAAAGCCTCCACCCAGGTATGGAACTTTCACCCGGATCCTGTTCTCCGGCCAGCCGAGCAGGCGCGCGATCTCGATCCGGACGAACGAGGGGCTCTGCGAGGAGGTGTGAATGGTGACCCCGGACTCTCCGGGCTCGACGACGGTGACGAACGGCTCGAGCGGAACATGCAGCACTTGCTGCGTGCGGAACGTGTGCTCGAACACATGGTCGGCCTTCTTGAACGCGGCTTCGACGTCGCCCCGCCGCAGGCGGTAGTCGAGCGCGACGTTCGTGTTCCTGCGGCCCTGCAGGTGCTTGAGATCGGGGAACGTTCCGGCGGGCTTCAGCACCTCGTGCACCACCGCTTTTGAGGTCATCGCCTCGACCTCGTCGAAGACCGCCGGCAGCTCCTCGTATTCCACGACGATCCGGGCTGCAGCCTCCTCGGCGACGTGCGGGTCTGTGGCGAGCACGACCGCGACCGGCTCGCCGGCGTAGCGCACTTTCTCGAACGCGAGGATCGGCTGGTCGTGGAACGCAGGCCCGTAGTGCGGGTCGCTCACGGCGGCGCGGATATCCTCGCCGGTCACCACGCGGTGCACGCCTTCGAGCGCCTGCGCGGCGGTGGTATCCACGCGCCGGATGCGCCCGTGCGCGATCGTGCTGCGGTGGATCTTCCCGTAGAGCATCCCCGGCAGCTGGAGGTTGTGCACGTACTCGGCGCGGCCCGTAACTTTCGCGCTGCCCTCCGTGCGCGGAATGGCCTGGCCTACGGTTCCGGTTTGTGCCGTCTTTGCCTTCATGAAAAATCGTGACTCGTGACTCGAGGGCAATTAGACCGCTCTCGGCTCTCGCCTTCCGCCTTCCGCCTTCTACCTCATCCCTTACTTGCAAGCGCCTGCTTAACCGCTCGCGCAAGGTAGACACGCAGAAGCTCGCGCTTGTAGGCGGCCGATCCGTGCTCGTCTCCGACCACGTTCGCAGCGGCAGCAGCGGCCTCTCCCGCGCGTCGCAGGATCTTCTCGTCCGCGCGCGCGCCGCGCAGCGCCTCCTCCGCCGCGGAGAGTCGCGTGGGCGTGTCGGTCGCCGCGCTCACCACGATGCGCGCCTCGCGCACGGCGTCGCCCTCGGTATCGAGGACTACGGCGACGCCGAGAGCGGGCCAGTCATCCGCCGAGCGTGTCGTGCACTTGAGATAAGCGGCGCGCCGGACGCCTTGCACCGGAACGCTCACTTCCGCGATGAGCTCGTTGCTCCGAAGCGCCGTCTCGAGGTAGCCGGCATACAGCGTTTCGAGAGGTATCGTGCGCCCGCCCTCCGGATCCACGGTGGTGACGCTCGCGCCCAGCGCGATCAGCACCGGCGGCAGGTCCATATGAGGGTCGGCGTGCGCAAGATGTCCGCCCACGGTCGCGACGTTGCGCACGCGCACGTTGGACAGCGTGCGCGAGGCGCGGACGATGACGGGAGCCAGGTTCTTCACTATCGGAGAGCGCTCGAGCGCAGAGAGCGTCACCATGGCGCCCAAGCGTAGCTCGCCATCGGCCTCGCGGATCTCGGAACAGCGCCGCTCGACCGCGCGCAGGCTGACGAGACGCGCGGGTCGAAGCACACCCATCTTCATCATCAGCATGACGGCGGTGCCGCCCGCGAGCGGCCGCACCGCGGGATCCCCCGACGCGAGCAGCGACGCTGCTTCGCGCAACGTACGCGGCTCGACGAGCTCGAACGGGATCATCCGCCGCCCCCGGGCGTTGCCCGCACGAACCCGATGCGCGCCCTCGCGGCGAATTGCTGTTCCAGATCCACGGCGCTGACTCTCAATGCAGGTCGTTTCGGGCTGGCGGTGATGTGCGACACTGTCCCCGGGACGGGGCGCGCGAGTGAATGAAATGTAGCGAGAGCCGCCGGGAAAAGCAATCTGCAGGGAAACACAACATGCGCTCTCCGGGCGGAGAGCGCCGCGGTCGCGCTTCTACGTCACTACGCGCACCGAGCTCCCCGCACGGCGGTCACGCCGCGGCCGCGGAAGTGCCGCGCACGCCAGTGGATTCGTAGACCCAGTGCTCGATCGCCGCCGCGTTCTGTTCCGGCGGTGCGAGCGTCGAGAGCTTCGCCTGCGGTATCAGCTCGCGCAAGACGTGGGCCGAGGACATCGCGTGCAGCGCATCGTCACCGGACATGATGAATGCCGGCACGCGCATCGCCGCCAACTGCTCGCTCGTCGCACCCGCGGGCAGGACGTCCCAGAACAGTCTGTCGCGGCTCGCCGCAACGATCCCCAGGTAGCGGCCAAGGTCCTGCCGCACGAATTCCTCCGCGAACGCCTCGTCCGAGGCGAGCACGGAAGCCCACGGTCCCGCTTCCGGCTCGCTCCAGAACAGTCCCGACCGCCTGGCGCGCCCGGCTACCGCGGCAAGTCCCTGCTCGCGCGCGAAGGCGCAATGACGGTCGAAGGTTGTGCGGCCTCGCGCGAGCCAGCGCACTCCGCCGACCGGCCAGTGCAGCATCAGCGCGCGGCAGCGCTCCGGAAAATCCGCCGCGAGCGCAAGCCCTACGGAGCAGCCGATGCAGGCGCTCAGAACATATGCGTTTTCGATCTCGAGATGGTCGAGCAAGCCCCGCGCGTGGCGCGCATAGAGCCCCCAGGAAAGCGGCTCGACGCGCCCGCCGGACTCACCGCATTCGCGCCGGTCGAAGGCGATCACCCGGAAATCGCGCACCAATACGTCGATCGGCTTGAAACCGCGCCATACGCGGTTGAACCACCGGTGCGTGATGGCCGCGTCGAACCCCATGGGCGAGAGCAGCAGCAAGGGTGGCCCCTCGCCCGTCACCCAATACCGGGTCTTGATCCCTTCGATGTTCGCAACTTGCATTCCGTCTCCGGTCAGGACCGCGGGCCGTTCTCTTTGATCTGCGCTGCGCGCCAGTCTACCAGAGCCGAGCAATGCAATGGGGGCAAGCTCCAACCATCAATCGGGACCCGCCCTCCTTGCGTCACGCACTCCCTCACGAACACACGCGGCGCGGCCAAAAAACCTTGCGGAAGCAGGGCTTGCCGCGCGTGCCCGATCCTACGAAAATGCGCAGCGGACCCACCTGGACCCCCGAAAAATGACCTTCGACATGAATCAAATTCAGCGCGGGGCGCGCCTGCGCCGCAGCCCTTTTTTCGAGGCCACGCAGCGCCACGGCGCGAAAGCCTACACCGTCTACAACCACATGCTGTTCCCGGTCTGCTTCGGGGACCTCGAGGAGGAGTACTGGCACCTGCTGAACCACGTAACGCTGTGGGACGTGTCCGTCGAGCGCCAGGTCGAGATCACCGGCCCGGATGCCTTCATCTTCACGGACATGCTCACGCCGCGCGACCTCTCGAAATGCGCCGTGGGCCAGGGCAAGTACGTGGTCATCACCGCGGACGACGGGGGCATCATCAACGACCCGGTGCTGCTGCGGCTCGCCGAGAACCACTTCTGGCTCGCGCTCGCCGACAGCGACGTGCTGCTGTGGGCGCGCGGGGTGGCGCTGAACCTGGGCCTGCGCGTCGAGATCAAGGAGCCCGACGTGTCGCCCCTCCAGGTGCAGGGCCCGAAGGCAAAGGAAGTGATGGGCGCGCTCTTCGGCGATCCGGTGCTGAAGCTGCGCTACTACTACTTCCTCGAGACCAGGCTCGACGGCATCCCGGTCGTGGTCACCCGCACCGGCTGGACCGGCGAGGTGGGCTACGAGATCTACCTTCGCGACGGAGCCAAGGGCGACGCGCTGTGGGAGCGCATCATGCAGGCGGGCCGCGCGCACCACATCCGCCCGACCGGTCCCTCCGACATCCGCCGCGTCGAGGCCGGCATCCTCAACTGGGGCGCCGACATGACGCTCGAGAACAACGTCTACGAAGTGGGACTCGAGCGCCTCGTGGACCGCGACAAGCGCGCCGCGTACATCGGGAAAGACGCACTCCAGCGCATCCAGTCCGAAGGCGTCCGGCGCAAGCTCGCGGGGATCGAGATCGAGGGCGGCCGCATCGAGTTCAATACCAGCAAGTGGCCGGTCCGGACCGGCGGCGAGACGGTCGGACGGGTGACCTCCGCGATCTATTCTCCGCGCCTGAAGAAGAACATCGGCTACGCGATGCTGCCCCTCGCGCACGCGGCGCTCGGCACCAGCCTGCGCGTCGAGATCCCCGGCGTGGGCGAGCGCAAGGCAACGGTGGTCTCGATGCCGTTCGTGGACCCGGACAAGGAAATTCCGAAGGCCTGATGGCGGTGATCCCGGCGCTAGCGGCGGCACCGGGCCGCCGGTGGATGGGCGCCGGGACGGGGTACCGACCAGCTTAGTCCATTCCGGCGCAAGCGAGTAGAATGAAGGCGCCGTCGGCATCGCGTTCCGGACTTCGCCATGCCCGCAAACCTCTCCCCCGAATACAAGGCCGCCGAGGCCGCCTTCCGCAAGGCGCGCGATCCGCAGGAGCGCCTCGAGCTGCTGCGCGAGATGCTGCGCGTCATGCCCAAGCACAAGGGCACCGACCATCTCCAGGCGGACATCAAGAGCCGCATCAAGGAGCTCTCCGAAGAGCTCGACCGGCCGAGAAAGGGCGCCGCGCACAGCGGGCCCGCGCTGGTGGTCCGTCCCGAGGGCGCCGCGCAGGTCGCGCTGATCGGGCCGCCGAACACCGGCAAGTCCTCGCTGCACGCGCGCCTCACCGGGTCGAGCGCGCAGGTCGCGCCCTACCCGTTCACCACCCAGTACCCGGAGCCGGGAATGATGCTGCACGACGACGTGCACATCCAGCTCGTGGACCTGCCCGCCGTCTCGTCCCAGCATCCGGTGCCGTGGCTCGCCGGCGCGCTGCAGACCGCCGATGCGTGCGTGCTCGTCGCCGACCTCGGCAACCCCGCGTGCGTGGAGGAGATCGAGGACGTGCACGCCGTGCTGCACGGAAAACGCGTGAGCTTGACCCACCGCTGGGAGCCGCAGGATGCGCCCGCCGCGGCCGCAGCCTCGGACGAAGGCGATCCGTTCGCGCTGCGCCTGCCGGCGCTGCTGCTTGCCAACAAGTGCGACCAGCTCACCGATCCCGAAGACGAATTGCGCATCTTCGAGGAGCTTGCGCAGCTGCGCTATCCCGCGCTCGCCGTCTCGGCGACGACGGGGCATAACCTCGGCGAGCTCGGAAACTGGCTCTTCAGCCATCTCGGCATCGTGCGCATCTACACCAAGACTCCGGGCAAGCCCGCCGACCGTCATCGCCCGTTCACGCTGCGCCGCGGCCAGACGGTCGAGGACGTGGCGCGCCTCGTGCACAAGGACCTCGTGCGCTCGCTCAAGTACGCGCGCGTATGGGGGCACTCCGGGTTCGACGGCCAGCAGGTCGGGCGCGAGCATCCGCTGGCGGATGGCGACGTCGTGGAACTTCACGCCTGACGGCTGTTCCGGGTTCAAGGTTCAAGGTTTCGGGCCTAGACCCCGAACTTTGAACTTTGAACAAGATTCCAGTCACCGGTACCTCGTTACTTCTTAGTGCGCGGCACGCGTGTAGTGATCTCCGCCGCGCAAAAATCGAAATCGCAGCCCCGGTCGGCCTGGGTGACCGATTCGAGGAAGAGCTTGCGGTAGCCGCGCGCATCCTCCGCGCGCGGGCGCGGCGCGCGCCAGGCCTTCTTCCGCTTCGCGAGCTCCGCGGCGCTGACCTTGAGCTCCAGTTTGCGCGCGGGCACGTCGAGCCGGATGCGGTCGCCGGTCTTCACGAGCGCGAGCGGCCCGCCGGCCGCGGACTCCGGCGTCACGTGCAGCACGATCGAGCCGAACGCGGTGCCGCTCATGCGCGCATCCGAGATCCGCACCATGTCCTTCACGCCCGCCTGCGCGAGCTTCTTCGGGATCGGGATGTAGCCCGCCTCGGGCATGCCCGGCGCGCCCTTCGGCCCGGCGCTCTTCAACACGAGGACATCGTCCCGCGCGACGTCGAGCTTCGGGTCGTCGATGCGGTTCGCGAGGTCCTCGAGCGACTCGAACACCACCGCTCTCCCCTCGTGCCGCGCGAGCCTCGGGTCCATCGCCGACTGCTTGATGATCGCGCCGCCGGGGGCGAGGTTGCCGCGCAGTACCGCGATACCGCCTTCCTTGAAGACCGGGGTCTTTCTGGCGCGGACCACCTGCTGGGGGAACGGCGGCGGCGCCGCGGCGATCTCCTCGCCCAGCGTCCTTCCGGTGATTGTCCGCGCGTCTAGGTTGAGGCGCGGCTCGAGCTCGCGCAGGATCGCCGCGGCGCCGCCCGCCTTGTACAGATCTTCCATGTAGTAACTCCCGGTGGGCTTGAGATCCACCAGCACCGGAACCTTGCGCCCCATGCGGTCGAATGCGTCGAGGTCCACCTCGATGCCGAGGCGCCCCGCGATCGCCGTGAGGTGCACGATCGCGTTGGTCGAGCCGCCGATCGCAAGCAGCATCGCGAGCGCGTTTTCCACCGCCTCCGGCGTCATGATTTTCCCGGGCGTCAAGCCCTCCTTCGCGAGCCCGACCGCGCGCGCGCCGGTCGCCTCGGCGTTTCTCATGCGCTCGGCCATTACCGCAGGGATGCACGCGCCGCCCGGCAGCATCATGCCGAGCGCTTCCGAGCACAGCGCCATCGTGCTCGCCGTGCCCATCACCATGCAGGTGCCCGCGGACGGGCAAAGCTGCGAACTGACCGCGTTGATCTCGCGCTCATCGATCTCGGAGGCGCGGAATTTCCCCCAGTAGCGGCGGCAGTCGGTGCACGCGCCGAGCCGCTCGCCCTTGTGGTCGCCGGTGATCATGGGACCCGTCACCATCAGGATGGCGGGCACGTTGGCGCTCGCTGCGCCCATCAGCAGCGCCGGCACCGTCTTGTCGCAACCGCCGATCAGCACCGCCGCGTCCATCGGCTGCGCGCGGATCATCTCCTCGGTATCGATCGCCATCAGGTTCCTGAGATACATGCTCGTCGGGTGCGCGAACGACTCGTGCAGCGTGATCGTGGGAAACTCCACCGGCAGCCCGCCCGCGAGCATGACCCCGCGCTTCACCGCCTCGATCAGCTCGGGCACGGTGCGGTGACACGCATTGAACCCGCTATAGGTATTGGTAATTCCGACGATGGGTCGATCCAACGCATCGTCGGAATAGCCCATCGCCTTGATGAAGGCCTTGCGCAGGAAGAGCGAGAATTCCTCGTCTCCGTACGCGGTGAGGCCCTTGCGCATGCCGCTCTTCGATCCGGATTTCTTCGAACGTGTCGCCATCTTGTGTGCTGGAAGACCTGAGTCGTGTGACCGTTGACCCGTGACGGACGATAGCGAAAGCACCCGCCGCGCGCAACTGGTCTGCGCTACAATCTTTGCAGCACTCTCCCGCAGGTAATCGATCCATGCCCGAGAAAAAGCCGCTGGGACGCCTGCCGCGCGAGGCGATCCGCCTGCTCGAGCTGCCGCGGCTGCCGCAGGAAGTGATCGAGGGCTACCGGGCGCTCGTGGACCTCACCGGCACCGTCTCCGATGCGATGGACGAGCTTGGCATTGTCGGCGTCGTGCCCGCCTATCAGCTGCCGCCGGTGAGCACCGGCACACGCGTCGTCGGCCCGGCGCTGACCGTGCGCAACATCCAGCGCAGCGCGCAGGTCCACAAGGCCGCGTTGGACAAGACCAACACGCAGGGCGAGAGCGAGGCGCACAACCTCGCCGAGCCCGGCGACGTGCTGGTGATCGAGGGCGTAACGGGATGCTCGAACATGGGCGGACAGTCCGCAACCGTCGCCCGACGCCAGGGATTCATCGGCGCGGTGGTGGACGGAACGATTCGCGATCCGGACCAGTACCGCGAGATGGGCTGGCCGGTGTGGTGCCGCGGGTTCACCCCGGTCACCGGCAAGTGGCGCATGCAGACCGTGGAAGTAAACGGCACCGTCCAGGTGTGCGGCGTTCCGGTGCGGCCCGGGGACCTCGTGTGCGCGGACGAGGCCGGCGTCGCCTTCGTGGCTCGCGAGCGCGCCGCCGAAGTGCTGGAAGCGGCGCGCAAGATCGACGCCGGAGACACGAAGCGCAAGGCCGACATCGAGAGCGGGGCGAGCGTCACGGAACTCATGACGCGCAAGTACAAGTGACGCGCACGACGGGCCCGGAGCCGGGTGATCCATCTTCGGTGCGTCGAGCGCAAGCGCAAAAAAAGCGGCCACCCGCGGTGGCCGCCCGAGACGCCGGGACCCTTGCCTGCGATCCTCGGCCGCCTCCTCCTCGGAGAAATTACCTGGCTGTGATCCGGATGCGCGTCAGTTGAGCTGGATCTCGCCGCGCGCACGATGAACTGCCGCCATTGGAGCAGTCCCGCCCCGGGCGCGCGTCGCATGTACAATCGGCGCAGAACACGACTACCCACGCATGTGCTGCGGATCGACGCCTTTTAAGTTCGACCGTCGGGCGCACGCAAGGTTCCAGACACACACGCCTGAAAATGGAGCGCATCGTCATCATTGGCAGCGGTCTCGCCGGCTACAACGTGGCGAAGGAGCTGCGCAAGCTCGACAAGAGCGCGGCGCTCGCGATCATCACCGCGGACGGCGGCGAATTCTACTCCAAGCCCATGCTCTCGAATGCGCTCGGCACCGGCAAGACGCCCCAGACGCTGCCGCTCAATTCGGCCACGCAGATGGCCGAGCAGCTTGCCGCGGAGGTGCGCGTGCGCACGCGCGTGACTGCAATCGAGCCGGAGCATCATCGCGTGCGCCTCGGTGACGAGACGCTGGAGTATTCGAAGCTCGTGCTCGCCATCGGCGCGGCGCAGATACGGTTGCCGCTCGAGGGCGGTGCCGCGGGCGAAGTACTCAGCGTGAACAGCCTCGACGACTATGCGCGTTTCCGCACGACGCTCGACGGAAAAAAGCGCATCGCGATCATCGGAGCGGGCCTCATCGGCTGCGAATTTGCCAACGACCTCGCCACGAGCGGACGCGAGGTGGAGGTGATCGATATCGCCGGGCAGCCGCTGCCGCGCCTGCTGCCCCCGGAAGGCGGCGAGCTGCTGCGGGACAGGCTTGCCGCCCTCGGCGTGACATGGCACCTCGGAACCAGCGCAAGCGGCATCGAGCGCTCCGGCGCGGGGTTGCGGGTCGCGCTCGCCGACGGCATCGCGATCGACGCCGAGATCGTGCTTTCGGCGGTCGGGTTGAAGCCCAAGCTCGAGCTCGCGCAGGCCGCCGGCATCGAGGTGAACCGCGGCATCCGGGTCAACCGGTTCCTGGAAACGAGCGCGCCGGACGTTCATGCGCTGGGCGACTGCGCGGAGGTCGAAGGCCTCGTGCTGCCCTTCGTGATGCCGATCATGCACGCCGCGCGCGCGCTCGCGGCAACCCTCGCGGGCACGCGCACCGCGCTCTCCTACCCCGCGATGCCCGTGCTGGTGAAGACCCCGGCTTGCCCCACGATCGTTTCACCGCCCGCGAACGACGCAGCCGGGGAATGGAAGATCGAGAAAAGCGAGGACGGCGTGAAAGCGCTGTTCGTGGACGCAACAGGCAAGCTGCTCGGCTTTTCCCTCAACGGAAAAGCGACCGCAGAGCGCGCGAAGCTCGCGCAGCAGGTTCCGCCCGTCCTTGCATAGCACGCGAGGACGCGCTTTCCCGTTCAAGGTTCAAGGTTCAAGGTTCAAGGTTCAAGGTTCAAGGTTCAAGGTGGGAGCGAAGCGCGATTTGCGGGTTCAACTTTGAACATTGAACTTTGAACGTTGAACTTCGAACATCGAATCAGGACTCTGATTTGGCGGCCCAGGTAGCCCGCACGACTTCTTTCGCCCACGCATCCTCACCGCTGAACGTGTCGTGCTCGAGCACTCCGCTTTGCGCCTGCGCCTCGCTGCGCAGGAGATGCAGGCGCGCCGCCCGCACGTTCGCATCGCGCACGCCGTAGCCGTAGCGCTGGAACCGCTCCTTCTCGATCGCGATATCCCGCTCGGGGTCCGTGGCGAACCAGACCCAATCCGCGACGAAACGTCGTGCGAGCTCGTCCAGTTCCTGAAATACGGCCCCCTCTATTTCGATCGGGGGTTGAAGCTCGTCGCGGACAAAAGCTCCGGAAGACGGAACCCTGCGCCAGAGCACGCTCCACTGCGGCCTGCCCTCGGTCGCATGGAGCTCGACCGCCCCCGGCCGGCGCAGCACGCGCACCAGCGCGTCGCCCGAGGCGGTGAGCGCATAGCCGCGCCATTCGTCCGCCGCCGCGCGGAACAGCGTGAGCGCGAGTTCGAGCGTCCCATCCTTCGCGACCGCGACGTAAACGGGATGCCCGCTGCCGGCATGGGTGGAGATGCGCTCGGTCTGCTGCTGCGTGACGAGGCCGTTGGCGATGGACGCCCTGCCCCGCGCACCTGCAGCGACGTCAACCCATTCGGCGCTGAAAGCAAGGTCCGGGAATTCCTGCGAAGCCTGGGCGAACGCCGGAAACGGTATGCCGCCCTCGACCTTCAAGTCATAGCAGAGCGCGGACTCGCCATGGTGCTCGGTGACCTCGTTCTTGAGGAATTGCTCGGAGAGCAGGCGCCGCAGGCGCGCCTCGCACGCGCCGCGCTGCGCTGCATCTCCCGTGATGGTTACCGTCGCATGGATCAGGATGGACATTACGAAGATTCTCGGCAGGGACGGTATCCAGAAGCAAATCGTGCCGTCCTTGGTGTCCCCGCTTATCACATCGGCAAACGAGAAAGGCCGGCTGCAAACGGCTTTGTCGGCATGCCCCGGCGCCCCCGATCACAAGTCACCAGTCACGAGTCACGCAGTTCAGATCTTGACGCTGGGATTGAGTGCATAGATGCCGGTGAGCGTGGCCCGCCCGAGCACGTGGCCACGGATCGCGGCGAGCACGTCGGGGCCCTTGAAGATGCCGCTCACCGGGCACCGCGCGAAGTCGAGCGCGTAGAGCGTGAACACGTAGTGGTGCGGGATCTCGTCGTTCCACGGCGGGCACGGGCCATCGTAGCCGAAGTAGTTTCCGGACATGTCCTTGTCCGAGGCAAACCACGCGGTGTAGTCGTTGATGCCCTGGCGCGTGCCATAGGGGCCCTCCGGCGCCTGCTTGCCGCGCGGAGTCACGCCCTTGGAAAAATCGCCCTTCATGAACCGCGTGGTGGTCGGGCCGATATCCACGAGCACCCAGTGGAAAAAATCCACCCGCGGCAGCGACGCCGGTATGATGCGGCCCTCCTTGTTGACGTCGTCCGGCTTGCTCGGCACGTCGTAGTCGTGGCAGATGAGCGCGAGCGACTTGGTGCCCTGCGGCAGATCGCCCCAAGACAGGTCCGGATTCAGGTTCTGCGAGAGCGTGACGTGTGTCTTGGGATCGGGCGCGCAGAACGCGAACTCGGCCGGTATGCGCTGTTTTTCCGCGAAACTCTTGCTCGTGAGCTTCATTGTTTTCCTCCTCCGGATAGCGAAAATTATACCAAAGCTCCTGCGCCTCTCTGCCTCCCCTAGCAGTTTGTTGAAAAATGCGCCGCGCTCACGAAAAACGTCATTCCCGCGGAGGGGGAATCCAGTAAGTCATTGATCTGTCATACACCGGATTTTCCGGGCTCCCGCCGACGCGGGAGCGACGATCGTTTTTCAACAAACTGTCTAATCCTCGCTGCGCGCGCGCCGCGGGACGAGCGCCGCAAGCCGCTCGCTGCGCTCCTTTTCGGGCAGCGCGGCGAGCTCCCGCACCGCGCGGTAGAAGCGCGGGAAGTCCCCGCCCTCGCGCTCGAGCAGCGCCTCGAACGCCGGAACCAGCTGGTTGTAGATGCCCACCGAGGCGAGCTGCGCATTATTGAGCGTCTGTGCGAACCAGCGGTCGTAGCCCTTGTAGCCGCCCCATTTCTGCTTCAGCACCGAATACTCGCGCCGGAGCTCCTCGAATATCGCGGACTTGCGGCTGCGCATCGCCTCGGGATCCAGGCCGGTCGAATACAGCTCGTCGAGCCGGTCGCGGTAGTCGTCGATGAGCTCCGCGAACTCGGCGCGGATGCGCCGGCGCCGCTGAAACTCCTCGAACTGTGCGGCATCGCCCGCGCGCGCGAGCCAGCGCCGCACGCCCTCCTCGTCGACGGCGGAGGCGAAGGATTCGTTGAACACCGTGTCGTCGGCGACGTAGACCACCTGGTGCGAGAGCTCATGAAAGATGATCCGCGCGAGCTCCGCTTCGGGATAGTGGATGAACGTGTTGAGCACCGGATCGGAGAACCAGCCGAGCGTGGAGTACGCGGGCACGCCCCCGACGTGGACGTCGAAGCCCTGTCCGGAAAGCCGCCGGGCGAAGCGCTCGGCACGCTCCTGCGAGAAATAACCGCGGTAGCTCACGCAACCGACGATCACGAAACACCACGCGACCGGGCGCACCGAGAATTCCGGCGCTGCGAACACGTTCCATACCACGTAGCGCCGCTCGAGGTCGGCGTAGCGGCGGTAGCTCTGGTTCTCGGGCAGCGCGAGCTCGCGGCTCGCGAACGCGCGGATCTCGAGCACGCGCGCCAGGCGCTCCCTGAGGGCCTGCGGGGTTGCGCTATCCGCGATCACCTCCGCGATCGGGCGCTCGCGGCGCCACAGCTCGAGCTGCCCGCTCACCGACTGCACGTAATAGCCGATGGTCGAGCACCCGCCCAGCAGGAGCGTGAGCGCCGCCGCGGGCAGCCACGGCAGGCAGCCGGTAGCCGGGGACCCCATTCCGGTGACGGCTGACGACTGACGGCTGACGATCATCCCGCTCATCGATGGCGAATTGCGAATCACGCTTTTTCGAACGCCCCGTTTCGCAGGAAGGCGGCGACCTGGCGGTGGACGGCGCGAGAGACCAGCATCCCCGAATGATTGACCGGCAGCACGATCTGGTCCCGCATCCCCGGCACGCGCGTCTCCTCCACCGCCACCACGCCATCATTGGGCTGCGGCAGCGCACTGTCCACCAGGCGGCCGAGCCCGAAGCCCCACGAGCCCGCGATCACGCCGATCTCGAAGCGCGCGAAATCGACGTCCTTCTCCGCATCCAGCCACTCGCGAATGCTCTTGCCGAGCATGGCCTGGCCGAGCTCCCAGCGCGCGAGCTCCCGTGCCGCGTGACTGTCGCGGTACGGCACGCCCTCGAGCACGATGCGCCCGCCGCCCGCGCCGAGGCCGCGCGCGAGCATGCTCAAAACGACAACCCCGCCCAGGCTGTGCCCGACGAAGTGCACTACGGGCGCCGGCAGCGAGGCGGCATAGAGCGCGAGACCCTCGGCATTCTGCGCGAGGCTCGAACGCACCGAGCGGTAGGAGTAGGCAACCGCACGATAGCCCAGCCGTCCCAGCGCCCGCCGTTGCAGCTCCATCGCCAGGCCGTGCACCCACAGCCCGTGCACCAGCACTACCGTTTCGGGCGCCGGTCCCATCAAGGACAACTATCCTGTATCGAGCTGGCGTGAGCAATTCGCCGGAGCACGTGCTCGGCGCGCGGAAACGGTGGTGACCGATAGGGCGTGACTGGTGGAGCGTGACTGATAGGGCGTGACCGGAGCGGCGTCTCGTCGATCCACGGATCACGGCTCACGATTTACGATTCACGAGTCACGAGCCACGGCAGTCAGGCGGCGCCACCGTACTGCGTCACCTCGTCTGCGGCGAGATGGCTGATATCTCCCCACAAGACGAGGCGCCAGGCGCTGCTGCCGTAACCGAACAGGTTGACGCTCGCGTTAATGAGCGGCACCGGGCGTCTAGCGCCATGGTCGAGCCCGTTTGCGGCGCGGTAGAGCGAGTCCAGCACGAGGCCATGGGTGACGACCACCACCTCCTTGCCGCCGTGCCGCTCCGCGATTTCCGCCAGGCATCCCAGGCAGCGCTGCGTAAAAGCCCGCGCGCTCTCGCCGCCGGGGACCGCGTACTCGGGATCGTGGCTTGTGAAGCGGACATGCTCTGCGGGAAATCGCGAGCTGATCTCGGCGGCGGTAAGGCCCTCGAAGATGCCGAAGCGACGCTCGCGCAAACGCGGGTCCGCGACGACTTCGCAACCTGTACGCCCGGCGATGGCGAGCGCCGTATCCCGCGCGCGAGAGAGATCGCTGCTGTAGAGCGCGGAGAAGCCGTGGCTCGCGAGCCGGCGGCCGAGCGCCCGGGCCTGGGCCCGCCCGAGCTCCGAGAGCGGCGTGTCCGTGATGCCTTGCATCCGCTTCTCGCGGTTCCATGCGGTCTCGCCGTGACGGATCACGATCAGCGTCGTTTCATTCATGAAGACTGAATTGCGTGAGCAGTGAGCGGTAAGCAGTAAGCGGGGCCATTCGCTATCCTTCTGCCTTCAGGATTTCCATTGCCTTCAGGAGCGCGGTCTCGTAGCGCCGCTTCTCCGCGGCGATCTTGTCGTCGGTCCACTCGTAAAAGCCGCGTTTCGCCTTCATGCCGATGTGGCCGGCCTTGACCTTGTCCGCCATGTACGGGCTCGGCTCCGGGCTGTTGCAGAGGTCCGGATACATGGTGGCGGCGGCCGCGCAGTGCACGTCCATGCCGGCGTGATCACGCTGCAGGAGCGGACCGGCCGCGATGTAGCGAAAGCCGAAGCCATAGCGCACGGCGTTGTCCACGTCCCCGGGGCTCGCGATGCCGCGCTCGACGAGGTTGATCGCCTCGCGCAAGAGCGCATGCTGCATGCGGTTGGCGAGAAACCCCGGGATGTCGAGCTTCACGCGCACCGGCACCTTTCCGGTGCCCCTGAGGATCGAGCACACCCGCTCGGCGACTGCGGGGTCCGTGTGCTTCGACGAGACCACCTCCACCGCCGGAACGAGGTGCGCGGGCATGAAGTAATGCGTGCCGACCATTCGGTGCTGGGTCTTCAGGCCCGCGCCGATCCGGCCGATGGGAATCGCGGAGGAATTGCTGCAGAGCAGCGCGTCCGGGCGCGCGAGTCGCTCGAGCTCCGAGAACAGCTTCCGCTTGAGCTCGAGCCGCTCCGGCGCGGCCTCGATCACGATCTCCACTTTGTCCCACGGAACCGCGCCGAGCGCCTCGTGCGTGGGAAAGCGCTCGGCATCATGCGGCGCGCCGAGCTTGTCCATGGCGGCCGCGAGGCGCGCGGGCAGCGTTTCGCGCATCGCGTCCGGCGGGTTCACGATGTGCGCGGTCCAGCCGTTCGCCACGAAGGTCGCGGCGATGTCGGCGCCCATGGTGCCGCCGCCGATGATCGCCACCGTCTTGCTCAGGAAATCCATTCCGAACCTCATTCGGGAGCGCGCAGGTTGAGCGGCATTCGTGTCCGCTCCAACCCGCGCAGTTATTCCGGCGCCATGCGTCCGGAATAACTGTAATTGTAGCCGCGCGCGCGCAAAAACGAACGGCCGTCCTGTTTCCAGAACGGCCGTCCTTCGCGCCGCGGGCGGTAGCGCGGCGGCTACGCTCGCGCTCGCCCCGCGAGACCGGTCATTTCTTGTGGCCCAGCCCCTTCTTGGTTTCGTGCGCCCAGTCGCTCTTGCCTTTTCCCTGGTGACGGTCACGCTCCGCGTAGTGCCGGTCCCTGTAGTCGTCGCGCCTGGCCTGCCGGTGCTCGCGCAGCTGCTTCTCGCTCTTGTGCAGTTGCGCGCGGTCCTTCTCGAGCTGCCGGCGGTCGTCGCGCACCTCCTGCCTGCTCGCCCGCAGGCGTTCCTCGGCGGCACGGATCTTCGCCGGATCGCCCGACTTACGAGCCTCTTCGAGCGCCGCGCGGTCCTTCCGTGCCTGCTCGCGGTCCTTCTCCAGCTCGGTTTGCGTCGCCTGCATCCGTGTGCGGTCCGTCTGCACCTGCTGGCGGCTTGCCTGTAACTTGTCCCGGTCTGCCTTTACCGCATCCTTGGCGGGCGGAGCGCCCGCCGTTGTCTGCGCAAGCGCGGGTGCGCCGAGGAGCACCGCGACCGATACGGCCAGTAAAAAACGCATCGTGTTCATCCGATTCCTCCTTTCATGCGCTGAAGCGCGAACTACGCTTCTTGCGGCTCAAACGCTTGTTTAGCACGCTCAGTTGACCGCGGAAAGTGCACTAATGCACACTCGGGATGCGCGCGCCCGATAACAACAATGTCCGCCGGCATCGCAACCTTCGTCCTCGCTCCCCTCGTCGTTCTCGTTGCCTACGTCATTTTCGGCATCGCGAGCTTCGGCTCGACGCTGTTCACGGTGCCGCTGCTTGCCCACCTCTTCCCGCTCACCTTTGTGATCCCGATCGCGATCATTCTCGACGCCGCCGCCTCCGTCACGCAGGGCATCCGGCTGCGTGCGGAAGTGAACCGGCGCGAACTCGTGCCACTGCTCCCGTTCCTGCTCGCCGGCATCGTGCTGGGTGTGGTGCTTCTCGTCCGCCTGCCCGGGAACATCCTGATGGCCTGCCTCGGTATATTCACGCTGGCGTACGGGACAAACTATCTCATCCGGCACGAGTCCCCTCTGCGGTTCTCGCGCTGGACGGCCGGGCCCATCGGAATCTTCGCCGGCGTGACCTCGTCGCTGTTCGGGATCGCGGGGCCGATCTACGTGATGTACCTCGCGGGGCGCGGCGCGACCCCGGAGCAGATCCGCGCCACGGTGCCGGTCATCTTCATCTTCACCACGATCGCGCGTATCGCGGTGTTCTCCGCGGCCGGGCTGATCGGCCGCGAGGTGCTCCTTGCGGCGGCGCTGCTGCTGCCGCTCGTCGCGCTCGGGCTCTACATCGGCAACCGGCTGCACGGGAAGCTTTCGCGCGAGCGCGCGGTGCGCGTAATCGGTGCGCTGCTGGTCGCGAGCGGGGCCTCGCTGCTGTTAAGGGCGCTATAGATCAACCGCCAAGACGCCAAGAAAAAAGAGAAGGATGGACAGGATTTGCGGTTCGTTTATTGACCCCGGTTTCCTTGGCGCCTTGGCGCCTTGGCGGTTACTTTTGGTTTAGGAACTTCGCAATGCGCGCGACGCCTTCCTTCAGACGCTCGATCGAGTTGGTGTAGGCAAAGCGCACGTGGCGTCCGGGCGCGTTCGCGCCGAAGTCGATGCCCGGCGTGATCGCAACCCCCGCCTTCTCGAGCAGCTCGCGCGCGAACGAAAAGCTGTCTTCCGTCAGCTTTCCGCAGCCGGCATAAATGTAGAAGGCGCCCTGCGGTGTGACGGGAATCTCGAAGCCGAGAGCGCGCAGAGCCGGCACGAGGTAGTCGCGCCGCGCCTTGAACTGCGCGCGCCGCTCTTCGAGGATCGCGATCGTCTCCGGCTCGAACGCGGCGAGCGCCGCGTACTGCGCCGGGGTCGGCGCGGCAAGAAACAGATTCTGCGCGAGCTTGTCGAGCTCGCGCACGTAGCGCTCCGGCGCCACCATCCAGCCCAGCCGCCAGCCGGTCATGTTGAAATACTTGGAGAAACTGTTGATGACGAAAGCCTCGTCGGTGAACGCGAGCGCCGTGGTGTAGTCGCCCTCGTACACCAGCCCGTGGTAGATCTCGTCCACGATGAGCGTGCCGCCCCGCTCGCGCGCGAATTCGCTCATCGCCGAGAGCCGCTCGGTCGAGACCAGCGTCCCCGTGGGATTGGATGGCGTCGCGACCAGCGCCGCGATGGTGCGCGCGCTCCAGTGCCGCTCGAGCTGCTCCGGGGTGAGCTGGTAGTCGCTCGCCGCGTCCACCGGAACGGCGCGCGGCGCGCCTTCCATGGCACGCACGAAATGGCGGTTGCAGGGATAGCCCGGGTCGGCGAGCAGCACTTCGTCCCCGGGGTTCACCAGCGCCGCGCACGCGAGCATCAGCGCGCCCGAGGCCCCGGTCGTGACGAGAATGCGCGAGGGCGGCACCTCCACGCCGTAGCGGCTGCGGTAGAACTCCGCAATTGCGCGCCGCAGCACCGGCAGTCCCATCGCCGGTGTGTAGTAGAGCTCGCCTTTCTCGAGCGCCTTGATGCCCGCGCGCAGGATCGGCCCCGGCGTCGGAAAGTCGGGCTCGCCGATCTCCATGTGCACGATGGAGCGTCCCGCGGCTTCCAGCTCGCGCGCGCGCGCGAGGAGCTCCATCACGTGGAATGGCTCGATGTCGGCCATCCGCCGCGCGAGCGGCGCGTTGTTGCTCATCGCCAGAGAAAATCCCCCGCCCGACGCGGCATCAACGCCACACGGTGACGGCCTCAGAACTTGACCAGGTCGAACCTGGTCAGCGTCACCCTCGCCGACAGTACTGGAGCGTTGGCGAGGTGCCACGCCGTGTACTGCTCCGTGTAGGGATCGGACGACATCCCGTCCACCGGAACGATCACGTTCCATCCGCGCAGACCCGCCGCGCTCGCGGTGAAGAGAACGGCCCCGTGCGCGGCCGTGCCGATGGTGATGACGCTCTTGATGCCCTTGTCCTTGAGTATCTTCTCGAGGTCGGTGTTGATGAATTTGTCCGGCCCCGACGAGACGATCGGCTCGCTTCCCGTGGGAGCGACCTCCTTCAGGGTATCGGCGATGTTGCCTTTCGGAACCGTCGCGTACACGACCAGCATGCCCTTGGCGCGCGCTTCGTCGAGAAACTTCTTGACTGCCGGGAGCGAGGCGATACAGCGCGGCCGCTTGCCGCAATTATGGATCATGAAATCGAGCATCAGCAGGGCCGTGGTCTTGGAATCGATCGTGACCGGCTTGAGTTCCGGCGCGGGAGGCGTCTTCACGTTCGCCCACTCGTCCACGATCGTCTGCGCCGACGCCGTGCCGAGAGCGAGCCCGAGAGCCGCCACTCCGGCGAGCGCGAGCACCCGCAGATACTTGCCGGGAATACTCGGCACATCGGAGGAATTGGCGAGGTTTTCATCGTTCATGGTCTTCTCCAGGTACGGGTTTGGGAAAAAAGCCCCAAGAGGCTAGGCGAAATCCGTACGCTTGGCAAGGACGAGGCTGGCGCATTGGGACAGCGTGCGCTCTGGAGGTCGAATCGGCGCCGAGGCCCCAGGGCAATGGAGCAGGCTGCGGCGCGTCTTGGGCCGGTTGACGGGACCCCGGCGCGGCGCGCTAGATCCGCACTTCGCGCCCGGTTGTGGGGCAGTGGCGCCGGGCGTAGTATGAGCAGAGGGACGGGCGGAATATCTGCCTGGACCTGCTTCATACGGAGGGTGCCATGTGCTATTCGGAATGGATCAGGAAGTCCGCGGAGCTTGAGGCGCTCGAGAAGGCGAGAAAAGAAACAGAAGAGCTGACGCGGCGCGCCATGAAACCCCGCCCGGCGGGCGGGGCGGCCGATCCTCGACCGGCGGAAAACGCGCCAGCGGGCAGACCGGAACCGGTCGTCTCCTGAGTCGGGCGGGACCACCGGAGCGTCGTCGTGGCTCGCCGTCCGGATGGTAGGGCGGTCACGGGCGCGCGGCCAGGCCTCCGGTGGCTGCTCGCGTGGCTGCTGCTGTTCGGGTGCGCGGTGGCGCAGGCGCAGCCCAAGCCGGAACCGGCCGCCGCGTCGCACGAGGACCGGGCCCGCGCCTCTTGGCAGGCAGGCTACCTCTTCCACCAGCTCGGCAACTACGAGCGGGCAATCGAGTTCTACCGTGAATCCATCGCCGCGCATCCGACCGCGGAAGCGCACACGTTCCTCGGGTGGTCGCTGAGCCACCAGGGCAAGCTGGAGGACGCGATCGCTGAATGCCGGATCGCCATCCAGATCGACCCCGATTTCGGCAATCCGTACAACGACATCGGGGTCTACCTCATCGACCTGGGGCGGGCCCGCGAGGCGATCGAATGGCTGAACAAGGCGGCCGTGGCGAAGCGCTATTGCTGCTACCAGTTCCCGCACTTCAACCTGGGACGCGTGCTGCTGCTGGAGGGCAAGCCCGAGGAGGCGAAGCTCTCTTTCGAGCGGGCGCTCAAGTACGACCCGCAATACCTGCCGGCGCTGATGGGGCTCGAGTACATCCGGCAGCAGGGGCTGAAGGGGCTCTGAGGCCTGTGGCCAGCGCGGGGCGGCGGGCGCTTGCCTGCGGCCGCCGCCGGTAGCAAAATCCCGCTCGCGATCCATGCGACTGCCCTGATCCGGAGACAGCCAAGGAGGCACCCATGAATTTCGGCGGTTTTCTGCATCTGAACATCCGCTGCTCGAAAAGCGACCTGCCAGCGATCGAGAAGTTCTACGGCAATGTGTTCGGTCTGAAGAAGGGCTATCGCCCGGACTTCCCGTTCGACGGCCTGTGGCTCTACGACGGCGACGATCCCATCCTTCACGTGTCGGCGCGCTTTCCCGAGGGCACGATCGCGAAAGGTGACAAGCACAGTGGCAGCGTGGATCACATTGCGTTCAAGGCCTCGGGCGCAGTGGAGTTCCGCAAGCGCCTCAAAGGGCTTGGCGTCGCGTTCCAGGAACAGAACATCGAGAACGCGGGCTACCAGGTCTTCCTGCACGACCCGGTCGGCACCAAGCTCGAGTTCAATTTCCTCGAAGAGGTCGTCCCCGACGCGGTCCCGCTGGGCACCACGGCGCCGACCAACCTGGTGGTGACGTAAGCGCACCACCGCGGCAAGGCTTTTCCGCAGAGACCACGCAAGCGTGCCCGCCGCACGGCGGGCACGCATGTTTCCGGAAGGAGAACCGATGAAGCTCTACATGAACCGGGCGTCGCCGTTCGCGCGGAAGGTGCGCATCGCGGTGCGCGAACTGGGCCTCACCGGCCGGGTGCAGGAAGCGGACACGGCCGTCTCTCCGGTAGCGGCGAATGAGACGCTCGGGCGTGACAATCCCCTGGTCAAGATACCGACGCTCGTCACCGACGAAGGCGATACGCTCTACGATTCGCGCGTCATCTGCGAGTACTGCGACGGCCTGAACCGGAAATCGAGGCTCTTCCCCGCGGCCGGGCCGCAGCGTATCGCCGCGCTGCGGCGCCAGGCGCTCGCCGACGGGGCGCTCGACGCCGCCGTGCTGTGCCGCTACGAGCTTGCGCTGCGGCCCGAAGCGCTGCGCTGGCCCGACTGGATCGCGGGACAGAAAGCCAAGGTCTTCGGCGTGCTCGACTTGCTCGAAGCCGAGACGGGCCGTTTCGGCGAGGAATTCAATATCGGACAGATCGGCGCGGCGTGCGTCTGTGGCTACCTCGATTTCCGTTTTCCCGACTGGAACTGGCGCTCCGGCCGCCCGCAGCTCGCCGCGTGGTTCGAGCGCATCTCGCGCCGGCCGTCGGTGGCGGAGACCACCCCGCCCTGACGCAGTCGGCAAAGAACCGAAGAACCTCTCAACACGGAGGACGCTGAGGACGCAGAGGGGCGCAGAGGAACAACCAGTAAACAGTAAAACGAAGAAAAGCGCAGCCCATAGGGCTGGCGCTTCACTACCGGGCAAGTTCTGAATCGGATGAGCCGTCGCGCATGCAGCAGCCGGGGTTTCCGTTTGTGATCCTCGGATCCGTGTTTGTCCTTCCTCCGCGTTCCTCTGCGACCTCCGCGTTGAGAGGTTGTTTGCCGTTTTTATGGAGCACTGAGGGCGTCAGCAAACCATGGCGAGTGGGCGCGAACCGCTGATCGCGGTCTTCACCAAGAACCGCACCAACCCGGCGTACACGGCCGCGCGGCTCGGCGCCGAGCGCACCGCCGCGCGCCTCGGCGCGCACGTTGTCCATTACGTCCCGGAAACACCCGACGATATTGACGAGCAGATCGCGCTGGTGGACCGCGCGCTCGCCGCGCGGCCGGACGCGGTCGTGTTCGTTCCGGTTCACGCGACCGCGATGAATGCGTCGGTGCGCCGCCTCAACGCCGCCGGGGTGCCGCTCGTGAACATCCTCAACCGCCTCGCCGAGGGCGAGCGCGTATGCTTCGTCGGCTCCGATGATTACCGGCTCGGCCGCAACATCGCTGAATACCTGTTCCGCCATATCGGCGGAAAAGGCGATGTGGTCATCATCGAGGGTATGCAAGGAGCCGTCACGAGCCGCGACCGCACGCGCGGATTCCTCGATGCGGCGAAGGACGCCTCCGGCATACGGATCGCCGCTACGCGTGCGGGAGATTACCAGACGGAGACCGCGAAGCGTGCGATGGCCGAGCTGCTCGCGCAGCTTCCCCGCATCGACGGGGTGCTCGCCGCGAACGACAGCATGGCGCTCGGCATCATGGAAGCGCTCGCGGCGGGGGCGAGACGCGTTCCGGTGGTGGGCGTGAACGCCATCCCCGAGGCGATCACCGCGATCAAGCGCGGCACGCTGCTCGCCACCGCCGATTTCGACGCCCTGAAGATCGGCTGCATCGCGACCGAGGCCGCGGTGAGGCACCTGCGCGGACAGCCGGTCCCGCCCGAAATCGAGCTCCCGGTGCAAATCGTGGACGCGTCGAACTACGCGCCGTGGGACAAGCCGCTCGAGGAGCGAAGCTGCCCGAGTTGGGAAAACGTCGTCACAACAGGCAAGACAGAAGGATGAAGGGAAAGACGGTTAGGTCGTCCGCTCTTTCGCCTTTCGCCTTTCGCCTTTCGCCTTTCGCCTTCGACCTTACGCCGCCCGCCTCCGGCTCAGGCGGCGACGCCCTTGCCCCAGCCGCCCTCGAAGAAGCGCTCGGGCACGGGTTTCCTCGCTCGCGGGGCGAGTTCCTTCTTCCGGACCTCCTCGTCGTCGATCGTCTCCGGCGCGGCCTGGTATCCGACTGCGATCATCGCCATCGGCGTGTACTCGACGGGAACGTCGAACGCGGCGCGCGCCTTCTCCATGTCGAATCCGCCCATCTGGTGCACGACGAGCCCGATGGCTCCCGCCTGCAGCGCGAGCGACACGCTCGCCGCGCCGGTGTCGTGCTGCGTCCAGCGGTTGGGCTTGCCGCTGTGCTGGAAGATCGAGCCGGCGCAGGACAGCATCAGCAGCGGCACGTTCTTCACCCACTTCTTGTTGTTGTCGGACAGGCATTCGAACGCCTTCCGGAAGCCCTCGGGATCGCGGCTCTTGTCCCAGATCAGGTAACGCCACGGCTCGTCGCCGTTGCACGAAGGCGCCCAGCGCGCCGCCTCGAGCAGCACCTTGAGCTGCTCGCGCGGGACCGGCCGCTTGGGGTCGAATCCGCGCGGGCTCCAACGGGCCGCGAGCAGGTCATGGATGGGCACGTTCGTCGTTGCAGGCTTCTTCAACACCGCATCTCCTTTTCTGACGGGTGACGCAATCAGGCCAGCGTGAACGCCTCGGTGATGGCGCTCTGGATACCGCCGCCGACGATCGGGCCGCCGCCCGCGACGACGATCCAGTTCCCGACCGTGGCCGCCCCGAGTCCGTGGCGCGGAGTCAGCATCGGGGTGTGCTGCTGCCAGCTGTCGGTCTTGGGATCGTACGACTCGTTCTGCGCGAAGACCTTTCCGGTCTCCTCTCCGCCCATGACAAAGATGCGCCCGCGCAGCACCGCCGTGCCGTGCCCGCTGCGCGGCGTGGGCAGCGGAGCGCGCTTCGACCAGCGGTCGGACTTCGGATCGTACACATCGTGGTCGTCCACGTTGGTCGCGAACGTATCGATGCGGCCCGCGACGACGTGGACCAGATCGCCGAGCGCGACAGCGCCCATGTGGTCGCGCCGCCGGGGGAGCGGCGCGCGCCGCTCCCAGCGGTCGGCGCGCGGATCGTAGACGAGGTGCTGGTCGATGCTGCGCCGGTCCTTCGAACCGACGGCGCCGCCGATCAGGTGAATCCTGCCCCCGGTCGCGACCGCGGATCCGGCACCGCTCGCCTCGGGCAGGGATGCGATCCTCGACCACCGGTCGCCCGCGATGTCGTACACGAAACACTCGTCGTGAGGGGTGCGATTCTGCTCCGTGTGCCCGCCGAGCGCATAGATGCGCCCGTCGTCCACGGCCACCGCAACGTGATTGGCTCCGCGTGGAAGCGGAGCGAGCTCGATCCACTTGTTCGCCGCCGCGTCGTAGGCATGATGGTACGGCCGGTCCACGCGCTGCATGCCGTAGCCGCCGGTGAGATAGAAGCGCCCTCCCCACGCCGTTGCCCACGCCATCTCGCTGCGCGGGATGGGAAGCGGGGCACGAGCCTCCCACCGCCCCATCGCAGCGGCGCGCGGCGCCGGGCTGTCGTACACCCGCTGAGACTGGGCTTCGGGCGGAAGCTCGACCGGACCTTCCTTGCGCAAATACGAGTAGAGGCCGCCTCCGTGATTGTGTGCAAACGCGCGCGGCGCGGCGAGCAGTACCGCCGCCTGCGCGAGGAATGCACGGCGAGTGCGTGAAACCATGATGATCACCTCATCGTGCTGGATAGGACGAAAGAAAGCCCGCGCCGCGCGCGGGCCGCGCAAGTGTAGCAGAATCGCGCGGTTGCGCGTTACGTCCGGCCCGCCTCCCGCTTCGCCGGGGCGTCCAGGCTCAACGGCCCCGCGCCGAACGCCATCACGTAGAGCAAACCGCCAATCATCGCGACATTCTTCAGAAAATGATTCAGCTGATTCCGGTATTGTGCGACCTCAACCGCCCAGAAATTGTGGAAGATCAGCGTCGCGGGAATCATGAACACAATGAGCAATAGAGCACCCCAGCGGGCCCGCCAGCCGAGGATCAGCATTACGGCGCCCGCCAGTTCAAATACGAGCGCGCCCGCCAGCAGCACTTCGGCGAACGGCATGCCCTTGCTCGCCATGAAGCTGGCGGTCCCGGCGAAACCGGTGATTTTGCCGAATCCCGATATCAGGAAAATCACCGCGAGCGGCACGCGCCCGGCAAGTGGTGCGTATTGCCTCATGATGCTCCAGTCTCCGTTCATGTTTTCGCTCCTTTCATGGTTCACTCCGTCTGTTCCGTCGTTTCATGCGGTCCGCCGGCCTCGAGCCACGCTTCGAGGCCCCCGGCAAGCGGCCGCACTTTCCCGTAACCCCGGTCTCTCATCAGGCGGGCGACACGCGCCGCGCTTGCTTCGTTCGGTCACGTACAGTAAACGACCACCTCGCGGTCAGGTGGGATCGCCGGAAGCTCGAGGCTCGACGCATCGATGTCCACAGCGAGAGCGCCAGGAATGCGGCGCGGATCGAGCCTGCGGGCGAGCGCCGAGCGCGCATCCAGGATCACCGGCCGCGGTTCCCGCCCGAGCAGCTCGCGCAGCTCCTCGACGCCGATCCGCACCATGCGCAGAAACCGGATCAGCAGATAGCGCTCCACAGCCTTGATGCCCGCGTACCCGGCGATTACCGCGGCGATGACGAGAAGGGCTCCGGTTCCCATGCGCTCGAGCCGCCCGAGTGCCCATTCGACCTCGGCGTGGAGCAGCGCCCCGGCGGCGACCGGCACGGCGGCGTAGAGCAGTGCGCCCAGTGCGCTGAAGACCACAAAGCGCGGGAAATCGAGCCGCATGGTGCCCGCGAGCGGCGGCGCCACGGTTGCAAATCCCGGGATGTACTTCGCCACCGCCAGCGACGCGGGGCCCCAGCGCTCGAAGATGCGCTCGGTTTGCTTCACGCAGGAATCGGGTTCGATCGCGACGCGGCAAAGCGTACGCAGAATCGGGTAGCCATACCGTCTTCCCGCGAAAAACCATGGCGTGTCCCCGAGCAAGGAAGCGAGCACCGCCAACCCGACCACGAGCGTCGCGGAGAGCTCTCCCGAGTACGCGAGCGCGCCCGCGATGACCAGAGTCGGGATAGCCGGCAGCGGCAGGCCGAGCTGCGTGAGCAGCACGTTGGCGAAAACGATCGCCGGGCCGTGCTGCGCGAGCAGCCTTGTCAGCTCTTCCATCGCCCAACTCCCGGGATTGGGAAAACCGGTCTCACGGTGAACGAGGCCACCTGACGGAATTTCCGATTTCCCATTTTTCGGTTCCCCACTCCGGTTCTAGTCAAATCGGTAGGCGTCCATGCTGATCACGCCGGACACGATGCTCGAATGGAGGCGACGCGTCGCGCCAGCGGGATCGCCGGCGCCGAGGACGACGAACAGCGGGATGAGGTGCTCGTCGGTCGGATGATTGCGCGCCGCATGTGGCGCCTTGTTGCGATAATCGACAAGGTCCTCCCGCCTCTGCGACAAGATCGCGTCCGCCAGCCACTCGTTGAACTCGACGACCCAGGGCTGTGGCACGGGGTTGCCACGCTGATGGCTCAGCTCGCGCAGATTGTGAGTGGCGCCGCCGGAAGCGAAGATCAGCACGCCCTCGTTGAGCAGCGGCCGCAGCGCCTGGCCCACGCGTACGTGGTGCCCGGGACCGAGCCGCGACTGGATCGAAAGTTGCGTGACCGGTATGTCCGCATCCGGATACATCAGGAGTAGCGGCGTCCACGCCCCGTGGTCGAGGCCACGTGCCGGATCGATCTGCGGCTGCAGGTCTGCACCTTCCAGCAGCTTTGCGGCCCGTGCGGCGAGCTGCGGGGCGCCGGGCGCGGGATAGCGCAAGCGGTAGAGCTCCGGCGGAAAGCCGCGGAAGTCGTGGATCGTTTCCGGTCTCTCCGCGGCGCTAACGGCCGGCCGCGCCGTGTCCCAGTGTGCGGACACCGCCAGAATCGCCTGCGGTCGGCCGAGCGAGGCGCCGAGTCCGCGGAAGAACTCAACGGCCGCGCTGCGCTCCAGCGGCAGAGTCGGCGAGCCGTGGGAGACGAAGATGGCTGGCTGGCGGCCGTCTTTCATGTTTGGAGTCCCCGGCGCGGAAGCAGCGTCGAAACGGCGAACTTGCCGTCGCCGAGCAGCGCCTGCGCGAGAGCCACGACCGTTAGAAACGCCGGATATTCCCAGCCGCCGTTGGGTGCGGTAAAGATCCAGCCGTTGCCGGCGTGCGCCCACGTTGCGCCGATCAGCACCGGGATGAGCGCGGCCGAAACCCAGCGTGACCCTGCGCCAGCAAGGATCAGCGCCCCACCGATCAGCTCGGCATAGAAGGTGACGTAGGCGAGCGGACCGGGCAGGCCGAGGGACTCGAAGAACTGGACCGTACCCGGCAGAGTGAACACGTAATATTTGAGCAGCGCGTGGGCGATGAACATGACTCCGAGCGCGATGCGCAGCACGAGCGCGGCGTATGGGGTCGTGCGAAGGTCGATCACGATGAAATCTCCTTGAGTTGTTAAGCGACACCGCCTAGTATCGCTGTTGCCAATCTCAGGATAAATATCGCATCTATTGATTTATTATCCTTAGATTCGGGATAATACTGCACCGTGGACCGCTTCCAAGCCATCCGAGTGTTTGTTCAAGTGATTGAATCAATGAGTTTTGTCAGGGCAGCCGAGCGCCTGGATCTTTCCACTACGGCGGTGTCCCGGCAGGTCGCCGAACTGGAAAGTCACCTGCAAACGCGGCTGCTCCAGCGCACTACCCGCCGCATCAGCGTCACCGAAACCGGCCGATCCTTCTATGAGCGCTGCGTGCAGATCCTTGCTGATGTCGATGAAGCCGAGCGCGAGGCGATGCAAGAGGCGGCCGAGCCGCGCGGTACGATCAGGCTCACCGCGTCGGTCAACTTTGGCACGCACCAGCTGACGCCCGCGATCGCATCGTTTCTGGCGCGGCACCCCCAGGTCAGGTTCGATGTCTCCCTTTCCGACAGGATTGTCGACATCGTCGAGGAGGGCTTCGATCTCGCGATTCGCATCGGCACGACGGGAGCGGAAAACCTCGTCGCGCGCAAGCTCGGTGAGATGCGGCTCGTGCCCTGCGCTTCTCCCGATTACATTGCCAAGCACGGTGCCCCGGATTCGCCGGAAGATCTTGCGCGCCACAACTGCCTTACGTACGAGTACGCGCTGCGCAATGCATGGGCCTTTCGCGACGCAGCGGGTCGTGAACGCGCCGTGCGTGTCGCGGGGAGCCTGAATTCGAACAATGGTGACCTTAATGTCGCCGCAGCCGTACAGGGGGTAGGCATCGCATTGGAGCCGGACTTCATTGTCGGGGCGCAGTTGAAGGCCGGAGATCTTGTACCGGTGCTCGAAGCATTCGTGACCCCGATCTCGCCGATCTACGCGGTTTATCCGAGTCGCCGCTTCCTGCCGGCGAAAATTCGCGCGTTCGTGGACTATCTTGTCGAGAGATTTTCCGTCAGGAAAAGTCGGGCATGAGCCAAGCACATCCTTCCCGGGGGTCGGAGCCCAAGCCTGTCAGGGGAGATCGAACAGTAGCAATTCCGCCCGCTTCGCGCCGCTGAAGTCGAGTCTGCTCACGTCGGAGATTTTTACCCCGTCACCGCTCTCCAGCGGCATGCCGTTCAGTTCCACCGTTCCGCCCGCGACGTGCACGTAGGCGCGCCGCCCCGGCGCGAGCCGGTGCACGACCCGGTGCGCGCCGTCGAGGACGGTGGAATAGACGCATGCATCCTGATGGATCGTTACCGAGCCGTCGCGCCCGTCCGGCGAAGCGATGAGGCGCAACCGGCCCTGCTTTTCGCGGGTGCCGAAGTCCTTTTCCTCGTAGCCCGGGTTCACGCCCTTCGCGCTGGGCTCGATCCAGATCTGCAGCAGGTGCACCGGCTCGGTCCGCGAAGGATTGAACTCGCTGTGCATCACGCCCGTGCCTGCGCTCATGCGCTGTACGCTTCCCGGCCGGATCACCGAGCCGTTGCCCATGCTGTCCTTGTGCTCGAGCGCGCCTTCCAGGATGTAGGTGATGATTTCCATGTCGCGGTGGCCGTGCATGCCGAAGCCCTGGCCCGGCTGCACCCAGTCTTCGTTGATCACGCGCAGCGGACCGAAGCCCATGTGCGCCGGATCGTGGTAGTCCGCGAACGAGAAACTGTGGAAGCTCTCGAGCCAGCCGTGGTTGGCGTGTCCGCGCTCCGTGCTCTTTCGTACTGCCAACATGCCGTTATCCGATTTCCCGAAATATCGGAAAGTTCAAACGCACGGGCGCCCGCCCGCGCTTCCCATCGACAAAATATGGGGCCGAAACTCCCCAAATCAAGCCGGCCGTTGCGTCGCCGGTACTCCGGAATCGGGCGCGGAGGCCGGCTCTTCGATCACGCGCACGCGTTCGCCCATGATGTAGGTATAAGCGGTCGGAATCACGTAGAGGGTGAAGAGCGTGCCCACCGAAACGCCGCCCACGATCACCCAGCCAATTGCCGAGCGCGACTCCGCGCCGGCGCCGATCGCCAGCGCAAGCGGCATCGCGCCGAACGTGGTGGCGAGGCTGGTCATGAGGATGGGGCGCAGGCGCAGCGTGGACGCTTCGATCAGCGCCTCCACCTTCTCCAATCCCCGCCCGCGCAGCTGGTTGGCGAATTCCACGATCAGGATGCCGTTCTTGGTGATGAGCCCGATCAGCATCACGAGCCCGATCTGGCTGTAGACGTTCAACGTGATGCCGGCAATCTTCATCGTGGCGAGCGCCCCGGTGATCGCGAGCGGCACCGTAAGCATGATCACGAGCGGCCCGCGGAAGCTCTCGAACTGGCCCGACAGCACGAGATAGATGAACGCGAGCGCCAGCGCGAACACGACCCACAGCTCCTGCCCCCCTTCCCGGAACTCGCGCGACTGCCCGTCGAGCGCGGTGCGAAACTCGCTCGGGAGCACGTCCGCCGCCGCCCGCTCCATGAAATCCAGCACTTCGGAGAGCGTATAGCCGGGAGCGAGGTTGGCCTGGATGATCGCGGCGCGCAGGCGGTTGAAGTGGTTCAACTCCTTCGGCGCGACGGTCTCGTTCACGGAGACGAGGTTGGCGAGCTGATTGAGCCTGCCGTCGGTCCCGCGCACGTAGATCGCGGTAAGATCGGCGGGCTGGCGCCGGTCCTTGTCCTCCAGCTTCACGATCACGTCGTACTGCTTGCCCTCGCGCTTGAAGCGCGTGACCTGGCGCCCGCCGAGCAGCGTCTCGAGCGTGCGGCCGATCGTCTCCACCTGCACTCCGACCGCCGCGGCCTTCTCGCGGTTGATCTCCACGGAGAGCTGGGGCCGGTTGAGCTTGAGGTCGCTGTCGACGTTGACGAGCCCGGGATACGCGCGCGCGCGGTCGATCAGCGCGCTCACCGCGCGGTCGAGCTCCTCGTACGAATTGCCCTGCACGACGAACTGCAGCGGCGGATTGCGGAAGCTCTGGCCGAGCGAGGGAGGGTTGATCGGGAACGCCAGCACGCCCGGCATGGACGCGAACATTTTGGGGCCCAGAGCGGCCGTGATCTCGCTTGCCTTCTGGCCGCGCTCGCTCCAGGGCGAGAGGCGGACGAAGGAGAGCGCGAAATTGACCGGGTTGGGGCGCTCCAGCCCCGGGGCGACCGCCACGAAATAGGAGGTGATCTCGGGGACCTGGCTGTAGATCTCCTCCCAGATCCGCGCGTAGCCGTCGGTATATTCGAGCGTGGCGCCCTCGGGGGCGACCATCACGCCGATGAAGAAGCCGCGGTCCTCGAGCGGAGAGAGCTCGGAGTTCAGGGTCTTGAACAGCGCGAGACCGCCGAGCGAGACGGCCGCGAACACGGCCACCACGATCAGGCGGTGCCGCAGGCTCCACGCGAGCGAGCGGCGATAGCCCGACGCGAGCCCTTGGAAAAATCGCTCGGAGGCGTTGTAGAGGCTGCCGTGCCTCGCCTCGTGGCGCAGCAGCTTCGAGCACATCATGGGGGTGAGCGTGAGCGCGACAAAGCCCGAGACCACGACCGCGGCGGCGACCGTCAGCGCGAATTCCATGAACAATCGCCCCGTGTTTCCGGTGGAGAACGCGAGCGGCGCGAACACCGCGGCAAGCGTGATCGTCATCGCGACCACCGCGAACGCGATCTCGCGGCTGCCCACGAACGCCGCCTTGAGCGGGGGCATGCCCTTCTCGATGTAGCGGTGGATGTTCTCGAGCACCACGATCGCGTCGTCCACCACGAGCCCGATCGCGAGCACGATGCCGAGCAGAGTCAGCACGTTGATCGTGAAGCCCATGATCCAGACCAGGAAGAAGGCCCCGATCAGAGACACCGGTATGGTGACGAAGGGAATCAGCGTCGCGCGCAGCGAGCGCAGGAAGAAGAAGATCACCAGCACGACCAGCGTGAGCGCCTCGGCCATCACGGTATAGACGGAGGTGATCGAGCGCTCGATGAACACCGAGGTGTCGAACGCGACCCCGAGATTCATTCCCGCCGGCAGTGTTTCGCGAATCTTCGGCAGCTCGGATTTCACCGCCTGCGCCACCCCGAGGGTGTTGGCGGTGGACTGCTTCACCACGCCGAGCCCGACCGCCGGATTCCCGTCCACGCGCACGATGTTGCGCTCGTCCTGCGCCCCGAGCTCGGCGCGGCCGACGTCCCGCAGTCGCACCGGGTAGCCTTTCACCTCGCGCACGATGAGGCGGTTGAATTCCTCGGGCGTGCGCAGATCGGACTCGGAAAGCACCGTGAACTCGCGGGTGCGGCTCTCGATGCGGCCCGACGGGACCTCGACATTCTGGCGCCGCAGCGCCTCCTCCACGTCCTGCGGCGCGAGCCCGTAGCCCGCGAGCCGCTCGCGGTCGAGCCAGATGCGCATCGCGTAGCGACGGTCGCCGCCGACAATGACGCTCGCGACGCCGGTCAGCGCTTTCAGCCGGTCCGCGACGTAGCGGTCCGCGTAGTCCGAGATCTCGAGGGCGTCGTGCCGGTCGCTGAAGAAACGCAGCCACATGATGGCCTGCGCATCGGCCTCGACCTTGGCGATGACCGGCTCGTCCACCTCGTCGGGGAGCCTCCCGCGCACGCGGGATACCCGGTCGCGCACGTCGTTCGCCGCGGCGTCGGGATCGCGCTCGCGCACGAACTCGACGGTGATCTGGCTCACTTCCTCGCGGCTCACGGACTTCAGCGTGCGCACGCCCTCGATGCCGGAGATGCTGTCCTCCAGCGGTTGCGTGACCTGGCTCTCGATCACCTGCGGGTCCGCGCCCTTGTAGACCGTGCGCACCGAGACCACGGGGCTGTCGATCTTCGGGTACTCGCGCACGGTGAGCCGCAGGAACGAGATCACGCCCACCAGCACGATGAGGAGGCTCATCACCGTGGCGAGCACCGGGCGCTTGATCGAGAGGTCAGGCAAAAACATACATCAACCGCCAGGACGCCAAGAAAACCAGGGCAGGAAAGAGAGCAGAATAACGATCAATACTGTAGACAACGCCAGGCATCACAGGTTGCGCGTCGTTTAACCACGATTGGCTCACAAATCAGGTGGCGACAGAGTGGACGAACCGCCTGAAGTCCCGGTTGTCCCTCTTACCATGGCGCCCCGGCGGCTTCAATCGGGTTGCTTGCGCCGGCGGCCCCGGCGGTCCGTTTCGTCCTTGAATCTCTCGGCGGCCCTGGCGGTTCAATTCGTCTTTTGTTTCTGCTTGGCCTCCGCAGCAAGCGGCTTCGGCTTCTGCGCCAGCACGGCGACCGCGGTCCCGTCCTGGAGCTTCAACTGGCCGTCCACCACGATCATGTCGCCCGCCGAGACCCCGGCCACGACTTCTACCTCGCCTGGCCGGCGCAGCCCCAGCTCGACCTTGGTGAGCGCCGCCTTGCCCTCGACGACGCGGAAGACGTAAGTGTCTCCGCCGCGCGGGACGATGGCCTGCTCGGGCGCGAGCAGGACATTCTCGCGCTTGCCGAGCGCGAGTGTCACGCGCGCGAACATCCCCGGCTTCAGGCGCACGCCCGGGTTCGGGATCCGCGCGCGCATCAGCACGGTGCGGGACTGCTCGTCCACGGCCGGCTCGATTGCGTAGACCGCGCCCTCGATCTGCTCATCCGCGAAGCCGTCCAGCCGCACCTGCACGGCCTGACGCGGCTTGAGCCGCCCGAGATAGACCTCGGGAACGCGGAAATCGAGCTTGAGCGTGCCGATGCCTTCGAGGCGCGCGATGTCCTGCCCTGCTTTCACGTACGCCCCCGGGCTCACCTGCCGCAGTCCGGCCACACCCTCGAACGGCGCGACGATCACGGTCTTCTCCAGCCGCGCCTTGATCTCCGCCTGGCGTGCGAGCGACTGGTTCACGTTCTCGCGCGCCTCGTCCAGCGCCTGCGCGCTGATGAAATTCTTCTCCTTCAGCTCCTCGGCGCGCTTCATGCGGCTGCGGTTCAGGCTCAATTCCGCGTTGGCCGCCGCGAGCTGCGCCTCGATCTCGGAGGCGTCGAGCGACACGAGCTTCTCGCCCTTGCGCACGAGCTGGCCCTCGGAGAAGTAAATCGCCTCGATGCGCCCGTCACGCTCCGGCCGGATCATGACCGACTCGCTGGCGATGAGCGTACCCACCGCGCTCACTTCCTCGGTGATGGTGCCCGTGCCAACGGCTTGCGTCTTTACCGGCAGCCCGTGGGGCGGCTTGCCCGCGCCCGAGGCGGCCACGGGCACACGCGCCGGGGTCGCGGAATATTTCCAATAGAGCCCGGCCGCGGTGATGGCGCCGACGGCGAGCACGAGGAGGAGCAAGCGCTTCATCTGTCGTTCGGATGCGCGAGCGCGCACCGCACAACTGCGAATTTTACCCTGATTGGCGCACGCTCGCCGTCCGAGCGGCGGGAGGCACGGTCGTGACCGCGAGTGGTCCGCATTTCTGACGTTCCGATGCCCGGCCCAGGTTGCGGGAGGTCAGGCATGGCTCGCGCCGCGGGACGCAAGACAGCGTCTCGAAAACAAGGTCACGCGCGACGCGGCGTACCGCGCGCACGACGACGGGGCCCTGCGCCGTCGCAGGCTCGGGCCCGCGCTCGTTTCTCGCGAGGCGCGCCGGCCCGCGGTGGACGCTATTTCTCGGGAACGATGAGGCCAGCCGGGGCAAAGTACGCCGAATCCCGGGTACGCGTCGCCCGCCACGCCAGCACCACCGTTTTGTCGTGCGGCGATGGCGAGATCCGCACCGAGCCCTCGATCACGTCGCCCTGGACCTTGCCGACGAACTCGTGGCGCACGAAGCCGGCTCCGTCCAGCGTCATCGCCAGCGTGAACGAGATGTCCTCGCCGCGCAGCCGCACGTTATCGAAGATGCCGCGGCGCGCGCCCACGCGAACCACGCCCTCGGCGTTCTGGAACCGCTGCTCGACAACGGCAGCATAGCTGGCCTGCCGGTCACCGAACGGGAGGCTCCAGTTCCAATTGCCCTCCACTTTCGCGGGAACGATCCACATGCTGACCGGGGTGCCCTCGCCGTCCACCTCGTCCGGCCGCCAGCTCCCGAGGTCCCAGGTGCTCGTCACGACCCGCGTGCCGGGGCGCGCCTCGGCGAGGATCTTCGGGCGCAGCATGCGCTTCAACTCCGGCCACAGCCACATGAAGATCACTGTGCTCTTGCTCAAGTCCGCGTCGAACGCGTTCTGGTGCAGAAAGTGCACGCGGTTCGCGAGCCCCTGCTCCTTCGCGGTTTCATTCGACCTCGTGACCAGGGCCGCGTCGATGTCCACTCCCCAGCCGCGGAGCTTCGCGTTCGACGCGGCCGCCGCGAATACGATGCGCCCGTCGCCGGAGCCGAGGTCCACCACGACGTCGTCGTCGCGCAGGTCCGCAAGCTTGACCATGCGCATCACGTTTTCCGTGGCGCTTCCGACAAACAGGGAAAAGCGCTCCTGGGCCATCGCCGTCCCCGCCAGGGTGAGCGATAGCAGCCCGCCGAGCGCTGCAGCTACGAAAGAAGGCATATCCAGACTCCTCAAATCGTTACAAGAATACCGTCGCGTGACCCGCGACTGGCCCGGGCCGTTCGGCTGCGCCGCGGGCTTCTGTCGTGGCGCCGATGGGATCGGGTTCTACGATGGCGAAGCCGGCACTGCGGGCACAGCCGGGGCGCTAGGTTACGTTAATGCCAGACCCCGGCGCAAGCCCCGTGCGCCCTGCCGGTGACCCGCAACCTAGCGCGTGCGCGGTTTGCTGCCGTCAGGCCCCGGGGCCCTGCACCAGTTCCTGCTGCCCGGCGATCTCCTTGCGGATCGCTGCCATGTCGAGCGCGCGCGCCTGCCGGATGATGCTCTCCAGTCCCTCCGGCGGGAGCGCCCCGGCCTGCGCGTACACGATCACCTGCTCGCGGAAGAACATGACGTGGGGAATCGAGCGGATGTTGAACGCGGCGGCAAGCTCCTGCTCGTCGTCCGCGTTGACCTTGCCGAACACGATGTCGGCGTGCTGCCGCGCGGCCGCCTCGAACACGGGAGCAAAACCCCTGCACGGTCCGCACCACGGTGCCCAGAAGTCGACGATCACCATTTCGTTCCTGGTCACGACATCTTCAAAATTGCCCTTGGTGATCTCGACGGTGGCCATAGTTAACGTTCCCAATAAAGTATCGCTTGCGGACCTACAGGGCGCCGCTCCCGCAACCGGGCCTGCGGCTAACGAGTCGCGACGCCGGTCCGCACCACGGTGCCCAGAAGTCGACGATCACCATTTCGTTGGTGGTAACCGTCTTCTCGAAATTGTCCTTGTTGATTTCAACCGTCGCCATCAATCGCTCCCGCCATCGCTGCGGCGCATCTTAGCACGGGGAAGAAAACGGTAAACGGTGATCGGTAAGCGGTAATCAGAAATTCCAACGGCTTGGAAGTTTCCGCTCACTGCTTACTGCTCACCGCTTACTTCTAATGCAGCTTCACTCGCGGCTCGATCCGCCGAGTGATCAGCCGGGCGAGCGTGTCGAACACCACCTTCGCCATGCCGTGCAGGGCGTAGAGGTGCATGCGGTAGAGCGAGACGTACATGAGGCGCGCGAACAACCCCTCGATAAAGATGGTCCCGCCGAGCAGCGCGCCCATCAGGCTGCCCACCGTCGAGTATTCCCCGAACGAAACCAGCGAGCCGAAATCGCGGTAGCGCCACGGCTTGAGCGGCTTGCCGTCGAGGCGCCGGACGAGCATGCGCGAGAGATGGTTGGCCTGCTGGTGGGCCGCCTGTGCGCGCGGCGGCACGCACGCTCCATGCTCCCACGGACAGCACGCGCAGTCCCCGAAGGCGAAGATGTCCGGGTCGCGCGTCGTTGCGAGCGTATCCAGCACCACGAGCTGGTTGATGCGGTTCACCTCGAGCCCGGCGATATCCTTCAGGAAGTCCGGCGCCTGGATGCCCGCCGCCCAAACGGTGAGCTCCGCGGCGATCTTGCGGCCGCTCTGCGTCGTGACCCCGTCGGCCGCGACCGCAGTGACCCGCTCCCCGGTCAGCACCTGCACATTGAGCCCGTGCAGCAGCTTCTCCGCCGCCTTGGACAGGCGCTCCGGGAGCGCCGGCAGGATGCGCGGCGCGGCTTCGATGACCGTGAAACGCAGGTCCTTCTCCGGGTCGATCTTGTCGAGCCCGTAGGCGACGAGCTCGCGCGTGGTCTTGTGGAGCTCGGCCGCAAGCTCGACTCCGGTCGCGCCCGCCCCGATGATGGCCACCTTCAGCTGCTCCGGAGCGAGTGGACCGCGTTGCGCATTCGCGCGGATGCAGGCATTGATCAGCCGCCGGTGGAAGAGCTCGGCCTGCCCGGCGGTGTCCAGGCTGATCGCGTGCTCGGCTGCGCCCGGCGTTCCGAAGTCGTTCGTGTGGCTGCCGACCGCGATCACGAGCGTGTCGTAAGCGATCTCGCGCCGGGGGATGAGCTCGCGGCCTTCCTCGTCGAGGGTGGGAGCCACCGAAACCACGCGCCGGGCCCGGTCGAGCCCGTCCATGCTGCCCAGCTGGAACCGGAAATGGTGCCAGCGCGCCTGGGCGAGGTAGTCGAGCGAGTGATGATCGAGGTCCATGCTGCCGGCTGCGACCTCGTGCAGCAGCGGCTTCCAGAGGTGGGTGCGCGAGCGATCCACCAGCGTCACCTGCGCGCGCTTCTTGCGGCCGAGCCTGTCGCCGAGGCGCGTGGCCAGTTCCAGTCCCCCTGCCCCGCCGCCGACAATTACGATTTCATGCGGTTTCACGTGGTTTTTCGCGGCGTTACCACAGGAGCGGCAACGATGCAGTTTATCATCGCCCTCCGGAATAGCCGTAGAATGCGTGCTGCTGTCACACCGAGCGAGGAGACCCTCATGAAGCGCGAGCGTTTTTCCGTGGTTGCCGGTATCGTCTGCGCCATCGTCGCGTCGAGCGCCGCCGCGCAGAGCTTTCCGACGCGCCCGATCCGCCTCATCGTGCCGTTCGCGCCCGGGGGAAACGTGGACATCACGGGAAGGATCATCGCCGCGCCGTTGAGCACGGAGCTGGGGCAGCAGGTTGTGGTCGAGAACCGCACCGGCGCCGGCGGGACGATCGGCGCCGACTTCGTGGCGAAGGCCCCGCCCGACGGGCACACGCTGCTCATGGCTTCCAGCAGCGTGATGGTGAACGGCCCCGCCCTGTACCCGAAGCTGCCCTACGACATGGTGCGCGACTTCGCGCCCATCGGGCGCGTTGCCGTCGTGCCGCTGGTCATCGTGGTCCATCCGTCGGTGCCGGCGAAAACGACCAGGGAGCTCGTCGCCGTCGCCAAGGCCCAGGGCGGCAACATGCTGATGGCGAACGCGGGCGTCGGCACCACCAATCACCTGGTCGCGGAGCTCTTCATGATCTCGACCGGCGCGCGCATGAACCTCGTGCCGTACAAGGGCAGCGGCCCGGCCCTCGTCAATCTCATCGCCGGCCACGTCTTCGCCCACGTGGACCAGGTCTCCTCGGCGCTGCCGTACATACGCGCAAACCGCATCCGCGCGATCGCCGTCACGACGGCCAAGCGCACCGCGATGCTTCCCGACACGCCCACGCTCGCTGAATCCGGCGTGGGGGGATTCGACGAGAGCACGGTAACCGGCGTGCTCGCTCCCGCGGCAACGCCGCGCGACGTGGTGCAGAGACTGAACGCCGCCCTGGTGAAGATACTTGGCGCTCCCGCGATCAAGGAGCGCTTCGCTTCGCTCGGCGCCGAAGCGCAGCCGAGCGCGAGCGAGGAGCTCGGCGCATGGATTCGCCAGGACCTCGCCAAGTGGGTGAAGGTGGTCAAGCAGGCGGGAATCAAGCTCGAACTGTAGGCGGCAAGAATCCTGGCCACAGAGAGCACAGAGATCACCGAGAAACAAACCGCCAGGGGCACAGAACCCGAAACCGCATTCGCGGGCGATTTTTCCAGTCCGGATTCGTGTCGGGCCCTCTCTGTGTCCCCGGTGTTCTCTGTGGCTGCTTGAGGTTTTAAGCCTCCAGCCGGCCGGCGGCGCTTCGCTGCAGCAGCTTCAGCATCGCGGACGCCTTGTCGAAGGTCTCCTGGTACTCGTCCTCGAGCCGGGAATCCGCGACGATGCCCCCGCCTGCCCAGCAGCGGATGACGCCGTGGGAATGGATGAGCGTGCGGATCGTGATGTTGAGATCCATGTTCCCGTCGAAGCCGATGTAGCCGAGCGCGCCGCAGTAGACGCCGCGGCGGTGCGGCTCCAGCTCCTCGATGATCTGCATCGCACGCAGCTTGGGCGCCCCCGTGATCGAGCCGCCGGGGAAGCAGCCGCGCAGGAGGTCGAGCGCGTCGCGCCCCGCCTTGAGCTCTCCGGTCACCGTGCTCACGAGATGGTGCACCGTCGCGTAGCTCTCCACGTCGAAGAGCCTGGGCACCTTGACCGTGCCCGGGGCGCAGTTCTTGGAAAGATCGTTGCGCAGCAGGTCCACGATCATCACGTTCTCCGCGCGGTCTTTTTCCGAAACGCGCAGCTCCTCCGCGAGCCCGGCGTCGAGCCGCGGGTGCCCCGCCCGCGGGCGCGTGCCCTTGATCGGCCGGGTCTCGACCCGCCCGTTCCGGACCTGCAGGAAGCGCTCGGGCGACGCGCACAGGATCCGTGCGTGCGGCGAATTGAAGTACGCGGAGAACGGCGCGGGATTGATGACGCGCAGCGCCTGGTACCCAAGCCACGGGTCTCCGCTCGCGGCCGCCGAGAAACGCTGGGCGAGGTTGACCTGGTAGCAATCGCCGTCGTGGATGTAGTCGCGCACGCGGCGAAACGCCCGCGCGTACGCCTCGTGCGTCATATTCGACGCGACCGGTGAGCTGATCCGGAACGGCGCCCGCGCCTTCTCGCGCGGCGGATCGCTGAAGACCCGGACGAGCTCGTCCCATTTGATGTCGGTCTCGGGGTCCCGCCCCTGGCCGACGAGCCAGCTGCGGCGCTCCTGGTGATCCACCACGCACGCCCAGTCGTAGATGCCGATCGCCATCTCGGGTATGCGTTCGGCATCGCTCGCGAGCTCGGGCAGGCGCTCCAGCCGGCGCGCGAGGTCGTAGCCGAAGTAACCGATGGCGCCGCCGCAGAACGGAGCTTCGCCGCCGCACGCCGGGTCCACCGCGAGCGCGCGGCGCACGAGCGAAAACGGATCTTCGCGCGAGAGCTCGATCCCGTCCGCGTAGACCTCGGTCAGCGCCCCGCGCGTGACGAGCCGCATGAACGGGCGCGCCGCAAGGATGTCGTAGCGCGACTGCCCGGGGTCGTGCCGCCCGCTGTCGAGGAAAATCGCCCATGGATGATCGGCGATCGCCTCGAACAGGCTCGCGCTGTCTTCGCGGTACGGAAGCTCGGTCAGGAGCGGTGGCGGCATGGCGGAATTTTACTCCCGCCGAGCAGCCGGGGACACGCAGTGTCTTGAATCCGCGAGCCTTCCGGTCCCATGGTCAGTCCCCGTGAGGCGGGATCGGCGGGGAGCGTATAGGCAGCTAACGGATTGACCGGATTGAGGGACGACAACGGCAAGAGCAGAATGGCGGCGTACAAGGCGCCTGAAGTGTCAACTATCAATTGTCACCTAAACGCAACGTCAACTAGTCGAAATTAAAAGGAGAGAGTAAACAGGGTCAGTATTGCTTTTCCGCGACGCCGGACGAGCCGCTGAGCAGGTGCGCCGATCGGATAGCAAGAAAGTCCCACTGACCCTATCCACCTGTGATTTCTACCGCCGATGCGCTTCGATCTGACAACTCTGCGCCTGTTCGTGTCCGTCATCGATCATGGCAGCATCGCGAAAGCCGCCGAGCAGGAGCATATCGTCCCCTCGGCGGTGAGCAAACGTCTCAGCGATCTCGAGATGCAGCTCGGAATACCGCTGCTCACGCGGCAGCACGGCGGCGGCGTCGCGACGCCTGCCGGCGAAGCGCTCGCGCAACATGCTCGCGACGTCATCCATGCGCTCGATCGGATTCCCGGCGCGCTGAACACGGCGGCAAGCGACGACCCGTCGATGCTGCGCGTGTGGGCGAACGCGACGGCGACGGTGGCCTACTTGCTTGACGATTTGAATGTCTTTCTCTCGCGACATCCGCAGACCAAGATCCGGCTGGAGGAGAGGCACAGCATGCCGACGATCGACGCGGTCGCGGATGGCAGCGTTGACCTGGGCGTGATCGGATTTTTCCAGCCGTGGGACCGCCTGCAGGTGCGGCCGTACCGATGAGTGCCGCTCATGCTCGTCGTGCCTTCTGCGCACCCGCTCTCCGGGCGAAACGAGATCCGCTTCGGGGAAATCCTCGAGTTCGACATGATCACCTTGATGGAGGGGACGGCGATCCACGCCTGGGTAGTCGAGGCGGGCGCCCGGATCGCGCGCAAGCCGCGACTCGTAATGGAAGTTATCAGCTACGAGTCGATGCGCAAGATGGTGCAGGCCGGCCTCGGAATCGCGGTGATTCCGGCGTCGAACATCATCCCCTATAAGGAACTGTTCGGACTTTGCGCCATCCCGCTCTCCGACCACTGGGCGGCCATGGAGCTCAACCTGATCTTCAGGAAATCCCGCGGCGATGCGCCGAGGCTCGCGGAACTGATCGAGCATCTTTCCGACGCCTGATCGGCCATCGCGAACCGCGATGGCCGCCATTCCTAAAGATCAGTTCTCCGCCGGTCGGGATCCTCGTACGCTGGCACTGGCACCGGTCCGATCACGGTGATCGAAGGATACCGGTTGCCGGAGAGACCGCAATGTGCGCAACCGCAGCTTCGAGGGTGAATGCCAGACGAACGACCCACTGGACGTTGACCGCGGTTCTCACACTGGTGATCGCGGGCTGTGCGGGCATCAGTACCGCCCCGACACCGGAAGCGCGACAGGCTTTGGCTCCAACCGGCAAGCTTCGCGTTGCGCTCCAGCTTGCCAATCCCTTGAACGTAATACGGGACTCCGCGTCGGGAGAGATGAAGGGAGTGGCGTTCGATCTTGGGAACGAGTTGGCCCGGCGCCCGGGGGTTCCGTTTGAGCCCGTTTTGTACCCGTCGGTCGGAGCTCTTCTCGACGGCGGGAAAACCGGGGCCTGGGACGTGGCCTTTGTCGGGTTTAGTCCGGCGCGGGCGAAGGAGTGGAATTTCACCGGGCTGCATCTGCAGGTCGAATTCGGCTACCTCATCCCGGCCGGTTCCGCCATTTCGACAATGGCTGATGTGGATCGGGCCGTGATTCGCGTTGCCGTGCAGGAGAAGTCCGGGCCAGATCGATTTTTTTCGGGCACGCTAAAAAATACCGTAATGGTCCGAGCATCGAGCAATCCCGCCGCATTGGAAGCGGTGAAATCGGGGAGAGCCGACGTAATGGGCAGCCTCAAGCCGATCCTGTTCGATATGTCAAATCAATTGCCTGGTTCTCGAGTTCTCGATGGTCGGCCCGGCATCGATCCGCACGCCATGGTGATGCCGAAGGGACGGGACCTCGGGATGGCCTACGCGCGCCAATTCGTCGAGGACGCGAAGTTCGAAGGGCTGGTCAGAGCCGCGATCGAGAGGGCCGGGTTACGCGGCGTGGTTGTCGCCCCGCTCCAATGATGCTCTCTAACCACGGCGTGAGCAGAGACGCTTACGACGCGGTCGCGCGTCACGCCGGACGTTGATATGGCTTTCCCTGTCAACAGGGTCGAGCGCGGCCTTCCCACGTCGGCATGGTGGGACTCGAGGGAACTCAGGGCCAGATAGGGAACGCGACGGGGCCATCTTGAGCGACGGTCGATCAAG
>Ga0194121_10000152_pt1 | contig 116541 bp, 87 predicted proteins | sample TA2MahCa50mmetaG_FD_148609 | JGI IMG/M metagenome (GOLD analysis project Ga0194121, IMG submission 148609) | Freshwater microbial communities from Lake Tanganyika, Tanzania - TA2015020 Mahale Deep Cast 50m | ecosystem: Environmental > Aquatic > Freshwater > Lake | place: Tanzania: Lake... | reverse complement strand
CTTCATAGCACCAGGTATAAACCGACCTTGGTCCCGACGCACCGCCCGAAAGATACGCCTCGTCTCCGCAGGGGGTGAGCACGACCCCTCCCGTTTCATCCCTGCCGGGACGGCCCCTAAGACCGATGAGAAACTTGACAGGCCTGCAGAGCCGGGCTAACCTATGCCCATGCCTCTCCCCGCCCGCCCGCCCCGATGATCCAGGTCCAGTCCCTCAGCTTCGCCCATCCGGGGGACATCCCCGCCCTGCGCCAGTTGGATCTCCAGATCGGCCCGGGGGAACGCGTTGCCGTAGTAGGGGCCAATGGCTCAGGTAAAACCACCTTGGCCCGCTGCCTCAACGGGCTGCACCAGCCGCAAGAGGGGCGGGTGCTGGTGGACGGTCTGGACACCGCCGATCCCCAATCCCTCTTCGCCATCCGGCAGCGGGTGGGCATGGTCTTTCAGAACCCCGACGACCAGCTCATCTCCACCCAGGTCGAGACCGAACTGGCCTTTGGCCTGGAGAACATCGGCCTGGACCCCGCGCAGATGCGGCAGCGGGTAGAGCAGGCCCTGGAGCAGTTCCACCTCGAACCCTACCGCCGCCACCCCCCCCATCAATTGTCGGGCGGCGAGAAGCAGCGGGTGGCCATCGCCGCGGCCGTGGCGCTGCGCCCCCGCTACCTGGTCCTCGACGAGCCCACCGCCCTGCTCGACCCCCGCAGCCAGGCCGAGGTGGGCGCCCTGCTCTTCTCGCTGCGAGACCAGTTCGGCATCACCACCCTCCACATCACCCAGGTCCCGGCCGAAGCCGCCCGGGCCGAGCGGGTGCTGGTCATGCACCAGGGCCGGCTGCTGGCCGATGGCCCTCCGGAGCGGATCTTCGGGGACGAGTCCCTGCTGCGCCGGGCCGGCCTCGAAGCCCCTTTCGCCAGCGCCCTGAGCCAGGCCCTGGCGCGGCGCACCGGCGCGGCCCTGCCCCCGGCCCTGCACCTGGAGGGATTGGCCGAGGCCCTGGCCCGCCTGCCGCTGCGCCAGCCTCCCCTGCCGGCCAACGCCCCCCTCCCGCCGCCGGGCCAGCCCAAGATGGCCCTACGCCAGCTCTGCCACGGCTACGACACCGGCCTGCCCAGCCACCGTTGGGTGCTCGACGCGGTGGACTTGGAGGTGCCTGCCGGCAGCCTGCTGGCCCTGCTGGGCCCCAGTGGTTCGGGCAAGACCACCCTGGCCCAGCACCTCAACGGGCTCCTTCGCCCCCAGCAAGGCCAGGTGCTGCTGGACGGCCGGGATATCTGGGAGGCCCCCACCCAGCTAGCCGCCGTGCGCCGCCGCGTGGGCCTGGTTTTCCAGTTTCCCGAATTGCAACTCTTCGAGGAAACCCTCGAAGCGGACGTGGCCTATGGTCCCCGGAACCTGGGCATCCCCCCGGAGCGCCTCGGCGCCCAGGTGGAGCGGGCCCTCGAACTGGTGGATCTGCCCCGCGCCCATTTCGGCCACCGCCCCCCCCTCTCCCTCAGCGGTGGCGAGAAGCGCCGCGCCGCCCTGGCCGGGGTGCTGGCCATGGACCCCGAGGTGCTGGTCCTCGACGAACCCACCGCCGGCCTGGACCCCCGCACCACCCGCCACATGACCGGGTTGTTCGGCCAGTTCCGAAAGGCGGGCCGGACCCTGGTGCTCATCGCCCACGACATGGACCTGGTCGCCGAATTGGCCACCCATGTGGCGGTGCTGGGCCAGGGCCGGGTGCAGTTGTATGGCCCGGCCCGCCCGCTATTGACCCACCCGGACTTCAGCCGCCACAGCGGCCTCGACGCCCCCTCGGCGGTGCAGTTGATGCAGGCCCTGGCCGCCCGGGGGCTGCCCGTCCCGCCAGGGGTGCTGCGTTTCTCCGAAGCGGCTGATTTCCTCGCCGCTGCCCTCTCTCCCGAAGGATGACCCGATGGCCGACGCCAGCCTGCTAATCCGCGGCGGCCGCCTGATCGACCCGGCCAGCCGCCTCGACGCCCCCCTTGACCTGCTCATCGAGAAGGGACTGGTGCGCCGGGTGGGCCCCGACCTGAAACCCCCTCCGCGGGTGCCGGTTCTTGATGCCGCCGGCCTGGTGGTGGCCCCCGGCTTCATCGACGCCCATGTCCATCTGCGCGAGCCCGGTTTCGAATACAAGGAGACCCTCGCTACTGGCGCGGCGGCAGCGGCAGCGGGTGGCATGTGCGCGGTGGCGGCCATGCCCAATACCAACCCCCCGCCCGACACCGGGCAGCGGATGGCCGAGGCCCTGGCCCGCGCCAAAGGGTCTTTAGTGCGGGTGTATCCCATCGGCTGCATCACCCTGGGCCGCCAGGGCGGGGCGTTGGCCCCCCTGGAGGAATTGGCCAGGGCCGGGGCCGTGGCCTTCTCCGACGACGGGGACCCGGTGGCCGACGAGGGGCTGATGCGGCGCGCTCTGGAATTGGGCCGCCGGCTCGGCATCCCCCTGGCCCCGCACGAGGAGGTAAAAGCCCTTACCACCGGGGGCTGTATGCACGAGGGCCAGGTCTCGGCGCGGCTGGGGGTGAAGGGCATGCCCTCGGCGGGGGAGGAGAAGATGATCGCCCGCGACCTCGAACTGGTGCGCCAGACCGGCGGCCCCCTCCACCTCATCCACATCAGCACCGCCGGCACCGTGGAACTGGTGCGCCGGGCCAAGGAGGCGGGTCTGCCCGTCACCTGCGAGGTGCTGACCCACCACTTTGTCCTCACCGATGAGGAAGTGGAGCGCCAGGGCGCCCAGGCAAAGATGAGCCCGCCCCTGCGCGGCCGGGCCGACGTGGAGGCCATGCGGCGCGGCCTGGCCGAGGGGGTCATCGACACCATCGCCACCGACCACGCTCCCCACTCGGCCGAGGAGAAGAGCCGGCCCCTGGCCCAGGCTCCTTTTGGCATCGTCGGCCTGGAGACCGCGGTGGGCCTGACCCTGACCTACCTGGTACACGCGGGGGTGCTGGACCTGGCCGCGGCCATCGAGAAATGGACCTGGGCCCCCGCCCGCATCCTGCGCCTGCCCGGCGGGCACCTCAGCCCCGGCGGCCTGGGCGACGCGACGATCATCGACCTCAACAAAGAATGGACCGTGGACGCCTCGCGTTTCCGCTCCAAGTCGCGCAACACCCCTTTCAGTGGGTACAAGCTCAGGGGCAAAGCCGTGGCCACGGTGGTGGGCGGGAAGGTGGTCTACAGCGAGTTGGCCTGAAAGGCGTCGGGCAGGTGGGTAAGCTGCGGCTCGCCCGGGCTGAAGACCACCCCGATCACGTCGAAGCGGAACTCCCTCCCCTCCACCCGGTGGTGCTGGCAGTAGTGGCCGGCCGCCCAGACCAGATGGCCCCGCTTGGCCCCGCCCGCCCGCTCCTCCGGCCGCCCCAGCCCATCCTCCCCGCCGCTCTTCAACTCGACAAAGACCAAGCAATTGGGGGGCCACCAGATCTAACTGGCTGCCGGCCCCCCGGTACCCGCGTTCGAGGATGCAATACCCTTAGGCTGATAGATAGGCGGCCTCGGCCTCGCCGCGCGGGCCGCACCCGCCCAGGAGCCGGCGGCGGCGTCGGTAGAGGTCGCGCAATTGCTTCAGCTCGCCGGGCCCCAGATGGACCATCCCCTCGCGGATATGGTGGGCGATGCGCTCCAGTTCGGCGGGTTGGAGGCAGCTTTCGATGCCCTCCTTGAAGACGAGGAAGCTGTCCGAGGCCCCACGCAGGCGGGCCACCGGGGCAAAGCTGAGGCGATGCAGGGGGCAGGGACCCTGGGACTGGAGGGCCTCCAGGTGTTGGGGGCTGCCGTAGCCCTTGTGGGCGGCAAAGCCGTAGCCGGGGTACTGCTGCTCGCAGGCAGCCATCAGCCGGTCCCGGTGGACCTTGGCCACTACCGAGGCCGCGGCGATGCTGAGGGAACGGCTGTCCCCTCCGACCACCGCGGTCTCGGGAAAGGGGCTGCCCGGCCGGCGGTTCCCGTCCACCAGCACCTGCTGGGGCGCTTGGGGCAGTTGGGTCAGGGCCAGACGCATGGCCTTGAGGGAAGCCTGGAGGATATCGGTCTGGTCGATCTCCCCGGCCTCGACCTGGCCCACGCCCACGGCCTGGGCCGCGGCGAGGATCTCGGCGGCCAGGAGCTCCCGTTTCTCGGGGGGGAGTTTCTTCGAGTCGTCCAGTCCCGGCAGCCAGGTGCCCGGCCGCAGGACCACCGCGGCGGCCACCACCGGGCCGGCCAGGCAGCCCCGCCCCACCTCGTCCACTCCGGCCACCTGCTGCGCGCCCCGGCCCCACCAGCGCTGTTCCAGTTCGAGGAAGCGGTTCAGGCGGGCCTCTTCGGCCTGCTGCCGCTGCCAGGCCCGCCGACAGCGCACCCCCAACTGCCGCACCCCGAGGCGGGGGTCCTGTTCGAGCAGGGCCCACAGCGCCAGGTCCATGCCCTGGCGCTCCACCCACTGGCGCACTTGGGAAATACTCAGGGCCTGGAGCGTCTCAGGGGTGAGTGGCTGCGGGGCGGGATCGCCGGTTGACACGGGGGCAGACCTTGTTATATTCCAGCCGGAAACGACAATTGCGAGGAGAATTGCCATGAGACGCTGGGTGGCCGCACTGAGCGCGGCGCTCCTGCTCTTCCAAAGTTTCGCTGCGCTCGCCCAAACCGCCCAGCGCACCGCCGAGGTCCGCCTCTACCTGACCGACGGGCAGGTCATCACCGGACACCTGGTCTCGCGCAGCAAGGACCTGATCGTGGTGCGCTCCCAGGAGCAGATCTTCACCTTCGAGCCGGGCCAGGTCGTGAAGATCGTCACCCCCGAGACCCTGGGCAGCGGGGCGCGCACCGTCACCGTGCGGGAATTCCCCTACCTCAGCTTCCTGGGGGGCACCGTGGCCTTTGGGCTGCTCTCGTGGTTGCAGTTCGACACTGCTTCCAGCCGCGACCGCGACGCCGACCTCAACGCCGAGAACAAGCTCTTGCATCGGGAGAAAAAGCTGCGCGACAAGGCCAACCGGGCCCGGCTCCTGGGTTGGAGTTCGGCGGTGCTGGCCACCGGCACCCTGGCCGCGGCCCTCTATCCCCACAAGACCACCCGCCGGGTCTTTCCCGAACTCTCCCTGGAGACCGGCGACCCGGTGCTGCGGCTCAGCTATGCCTTCTAGTCCCGGCGCTGCCGCCGCACCAGCCGCAATTCCTCCTCCATCGCCTCGATCTTCTGGTTTTGCAGGCGCATGATGTCGCGGTAAAGGTGTGCCCGCTCCTCCTGGGCGCTCAGGGCCCGGCGCAGGACCTCCAGGTAGCCAAGCACCTGATCGAGCTGGGCCTCCTCGGCCGGGCCACCCCCTGGCCTGGCGCGCAGTTCCGGGGGGGCAAAGGCCCCCACGCTCTGCCGCAGCTCCCGCCACTTGTCCTCGATGCGCCGGTTGAGTTCCTCGGCCTCCCTGCCCCGCGGCTGGGGGCGCTGCGTCCCTTCCTCCAGGGCGGCGGCAAACTTGCTCCGCTCTGGCCGGGCCGGGGGCAGCTCGTCGCTCTCCTCCTCTTCCTCGGCGCGGCGGCCGCGGCGGTGCCACCACCAGATGATCCCCAGCCCCAGCACGCACACCCCCGCCACCCCCGCCAAGTACACCCACAAGACGTCTTCCACTGGTTTGGGTGGCTCGGGCTCGGGCGCCGGGGCGCGGGCCGGCGCGGGAGCGACGGGGGTCTCGCCCCTGGCCAGGGCCTGGTACTTGCCGGCGCTGTCCGCCTCGGCCCGGAGTTGGTAGACCTCCCCTAAGCGCGCAAACACCGCCCGGTTGCCAGGGCTCTGGGCCAGGGCTTTATAGAGCTGCTGCAGGGCCGCGGCAGAATCCCCCAACTGTTCGTGGGCCCCGGCGGCGTGGATCAGGGCGTTGAGGTTGCTAGGGTCCTGCGCCAGGGCCTCCTCGAAACTGCGTAGCGCCGCCAGGTAATCCCCCTCCACCTCGTGTTGCAGGCCTTCGGCGTAGGGGTTGCGCTTCAGTTCCTCGGCCGGGGGCTCGGGCGGGGCCGGCTCCGGGGCCCTGACCTGTCTGGGGGGGGCCACCGACTTCTCGGCCGGGGGCCGGGTCTCCCTGGCGGGTTTGGCCGTCTTGGCGGGCGGGGCCGCCGGCTCGTCTCGCTCCACCACCAGGGTGTAATGCACCCAGCCGTTGCGGCCGTCGGGCAACTTCACCTGAAACCAGTCGCCCTTGCGCCGGATCTTCTCCAGCTCCTCCCCTTGCACCACCACCTCGACCTTTTCCGACTGCACGGTGGCGTCGCTGCGGATGGTCACCTGCGGGCGGTTGGCCACCAGCACCGCCCAGGCGGAGGTAACCGGCAGCCCACAGCACAGAGCCAGGAGGAACCAGCCCCGCCCCTTCACGGCTCAGCCTGCTGCTGGAGGTGGCGGACCAGGGCCCGCAGCCCCAGCGCGTAGCTGAAGGGGCCGAAGCCGGCGATCTGCCCTGCGCAGACCGGGGCGATGACCGAGTGCCGGCGGAATTCCTCGCGGGCGTGGACGTTGGACAGATGCACCTCGACGGCGGGCAGGGCCGCCGCGGCGATGGCGTCGCGCAGGGCGATGCTGTAGTGGGAAAAGGCGCCGGGGTTGATCACCAGCCCATCGGCCCATTCCCTGGCCTGGTGGATGGCGTCGATCAGCGCCCCTTCGTGGTTGGATTGCAGGGATCGCACCTGGGCCCCCAGGCTGCGGGCTTCCCCCTGCACCAGTTCGTCGATCTCGGCCAGGGTCTGGCGGCCATAGACACCCGGTTCGCGGGTGCCTAAAAGGTTTAGGTTGGGCCCGTGCAGGAGCAGGATCTGGTGGCTCACGCCGCCCCCCTTTTTAGAATGTGTTCGGCCTCGTGGAGCACCAAGGCGGTCAGGGCCATGCCCGCCGTCTCGCTGCGCAGGACCCGGTTGCCCCAGGAGAAGACCCTCGCCCCGCCGGCCCGGGCCGCCTCCACCTCGGCGGGGATGAAACCGCCCTCGGGGCCCACCACCAGAACCAGCCGGCCGGCCGGCCCCTGTTCCAGGGCTTCCCGCAACTCCTGGCCCCCCGCCGGCTGGGCCAGCAGCACCCGTCCCTCACCCGCACCGCCGCGCACCACCTCCTCAAGAGAAGCGGGCGGGCCGATGCGGGGCAGACGGGAGCGGCCGCACTGCTTGATCGCCGCGCGGGCCAGGCTCTCCCAGCGGGCCGGTTTGTGTTCCGAGCCCGGCCGCACCACCCCGCGCTCGCAGAGCAGGGGGATCAGCTCCGCCACCCCAATCTCGGTAGCCTTCTCGACCAGAAAATCGAAGCGCGGCCCCTTGACCAGGGCCGCCGCCAGGGTCAGGCGCACCGGGCTTTCGCCGCGATCCTGCTCGGAGACGAGGATGCGGCAGCGCACCTGTTCGCGTTCGAGGGCCTCGATCCTCGCCTCGTACCACTGCCCGGCCCCGTCCAACACCTCTACCACCTCGCCCGGCTGGTGGCGCCGCACCCGGCTGAGGTGGTGGGCCTCCTCGCCACGCAGCACCAGGATGTCCCCCTGCACGTCGGCAGGGTGGACCAGGAATCCCGCCATCTCAGGCCCGCCGCGCCGCCACCGCGATCCACTCGCCGCGCCGGCGCACCTCCATCTCCCCCAGGCCCGCGCTCGCCACGGCCCGGCAGAAGACCTTCTCCTCCCGGTCCAGCAGACCCGAGAAAACCACCCGTCCCCCCGGCCGCAGCACCACCGCCACCGCTCCCAGCATGGGGACCAGCACCGAACTCTGGATATTGGCCAGCACCAGGTCGTACTCCCGCCCCGCCGCTGCCTCGATGCTGCCCTGCAACAGGCGGGCCTTCACGCCGTTGCGCCCCAGGTTCTCGCCGGCATTTTCCAGGGCCAGTGGATCGGTGTCCACCAGGGTTAGATCCCCGGCGCCCAGCAACCCAGCGGCGATCCCGAGGATGCCGCTGCCGGTGCCCAGGTCCAGACAGACCTCGCCGGAAGCCAGCAACTGGTCGAGGAGTTCAAGGCCCAACTGGGTGGATTCGTGGCCGCCGGTGCCAAAGGCCATCTTGGGATCGATGACCACCGCCACCTGCCCTGGGCCAGGTTCCACGGGTATCCACGAAGGGTGGATGACGATGCGCGGCGTCGCCCAGACCGGCTGGAAGAAGCGCCGCCACTCCTGTTCCCAGTCCTGCGGCTCGACCCGCCCCACCTGTAGCGGGGTCGCCGTCAATCCCAGGCCGGCCAAGCGCCCTCCCAGTTCCCGCCGCATCTCTTCCAGCCCCAGGCTGTCGGCAAAGTAGGCCTTGAGCTGCGACACTTCGCCCGATTCTTCAAGTTCCAGCCCGCAACTGCCCAGCTCGAAGCACCAGGCCGAGACCACCTCGGCGTGGAGGAGGGGCACGGCGAGGGTCAGGCAGTGCCAACCGGCAGCGGGATTTGCCATCTCGATCGGGATTTGTTGCTATGATAAGGACGGGCGCGCCGAAGCGTCAAGCAGCGCGGAACAGAGGATCAGAGGGAGGCGGCCAGCCGCTCCACCGCCGCCTCCAGCATGGCGGCGATCTGAGCAAAGGCCCGGCCTGCCCCCGAGTCCGGGGCCGCCAGGGCGATGGGGCGGCCCTGGTCGCCGGCGGCGCGGATGGCGGCTTCAAGGGGCAGCTCGCCGAAGAACTCGATGCCCAGGGCCTGGGCGGCCTGGCGGCCCCCGCCGTGGCCGAAGATCTCGTGCCGGGCCTGGCAGTGGGGGCACAGGTAATAGCTCATGTTCTCGATCAGGCCCAGCGTCTCGACCTCCACCTTGCGGAACATGGCGATGCCCCGCTCCACGTCCTGGAGGGCCACCTCTTGCGGGGTAGTTACGACCACTGCCCCCGACAGTTCCACCGACTGGCTCAGGGTGAGCGGGATGTCCCCGGTGCCCGGGGGCAGATCAAGGAGCAGGTAGTCCAACTCCCCCCACTCCACCTGGCTGAGGAACTGCTGCACCGCCTGGCCCAGCAGGGGCCCGCGCCAGATCACCGGGGCCTGCTCGCCAGCGACGAAGCCGATGGACATCAAGGCCAGCCCCTCTTTAGCGACGGGGCGGAGTTTGCCGGAAGGGGCGAGGGTGGGTTCCTGGCGCGTCCCCAGCAGCAGGGGCAGGCTGGGGCCGTAGATATCGGCGTCGAGCAGGCCCACCTGCGCCCCCCTGGCGGCCAGGCTGAGGGCCAGATTGACGGCCACCGTGGACTTGCCCACCCCGCCCTTGGCGCTGGTGACGGCGATGGCGTTGCGCACGCCGGGCAACAACTCCCCTCCCGCCAGGGTCCTGGGTGTAGAACTCATCCGCCGAAAGCCTCGCGCATCTTGTCGAAGAAACTCTTGCCCTCTTCGGCGGCCTGCCGCTGCTCCAGGCGGGCCAGTTCCTCAAAGAGCCGGCGCTGCTGCTCATTCAGGTGGGAGGGGGTGATCACCACCACGTCCACCAACTGGTCGCCTACCCCACGCCCCTCCACTTCGGGGATGCCCTGACGGGCCAGGCGCAGCACACGGCCCGACTGGGTGCCCGGCTGGATCTTGAGGCGGGCCTTGCCGGTGAGGGTGGGCACCTCCACCTCGTCGCCCAGGGCCGCCTGGCTGAAGCTGAGGGGCAGGTGATAGTGCACGTCGTTGCCCTGGCGGCTGAAGTGGGGGTGTTCCTTTTCCTCGATGAAGACCAGGCAGTCCCCGGGGGGGCCGCCGCGCGGGCCGGCGTCGCCCTGGCCCCGCAGCGGGATGTAGTTGCCGGAGCTGACCCCTGCGGGGATACGCACCGTCAGTTGGGTGGTGCCCCGCTTCAACCCTTCCCCCTCGCAGTCGCGGCAGCGGTCGCGGATCATGCTGCCCTCGCCGTTGCAGGTGGGGCAGGGGGTCACCACCATGGTCTGCCCAAAGAAGGAGCGGGCCACCTGCTGCACCTGGCCCAAGCCGCCGCAGGTCTTGCAGGTCTCCTTGGCGCTGCCCTCCCTGGCCCCCGAGCCCTTGCAGGTCTCGCAGCGCTGCTGGCGGCTGAGCTTGATCTTCTTCTCCACCCCGGCGGCAATCTCCTCCAGGGTCAGCTCGATGGCGATCTTAAGGTCGCGGCCCTGGGGCGGGCCGGCCGGACCGCGTCGCCTTCGGCCACCCCCACCAAAGAGCCCCCCCAGCAAATCGCCAAAGAGGTCTTCGAAGTCCCCGGCGTGGGTGAAATCGGACCACTGGAAGCCGCCGCGGCCAAAGTTGCCTTCCACCCCGGCGTGGCCGAAGCGGTCGTACGCGGCCTTCTTCTGCTCGTCGCTGAGCACCTCGTACGCCTCGGAGGCCTCCTTGAAGCGCTCCTCGGCCTCGGGGTTGTTAGGATTGCGGTCGGGATGGTACCTGAGCGCCTGCTTGCGGTAGGCGCTCTTGATCTCGTCCTGGCTGCTCTCCTTGGAGACGCCGAGGACTTCATAATAGTCCCGTTTGGCCATCTACTGGTTCTTTTTCTTGTCCTCGTCCACCACTTCAAAGTCGGCGTCCACCGCCCCGCCCTCCGCCTTCTCCGGGCCTGGGGCCGGGCCGGGCTGGTTCTCGGGGGCGCCGGCCTGCTGGTAGATTTTTTCTGAGAGTTTGTGTGCCTGAGCCTGAAGGGACTCCATCGCCTTGTCGAGGGCGGCATCGTCGTCCCCCTCCAGGGCGTGCTTCACCTGGGCTACCGCCGCCTCCACCGTCCCCCGCTCCTCCGCCGGCAGCTTGTCCCCCTGCTCACGCAGCAGCTTCTCCACGCTGTAGACCAACCCGTCCGCCCCGTTGCGCTTCTCCACCCCCTCCCGCCGCCGCTTGTCCGCCGCCGCATGCGCCTCGGCGTCCCGGCTCATCCGCTCCACCTCCTCCTTGCTCAACCCGCTCGACGACTCAATGCGGATCTTCTGCTCCTTCTTCGTCCCCTGGTCCTTGGCACTCACATGCAAGATCCCGTTGGCGTCGATGTCAAAAACCACCTCGATCTGAGGCACCCCGCGCGGGGCAGGGGGGATGCCGTCCAGGTGAAACCGACCCAGACTCCGGTTGTCCCGGGCAAACTCCCGCTCCCCCTGTAACACATGGATCTCCACCGAAGGCTGACTGTCCGACGCCGTCGAAAACACCTGGCTCTTCTTCGTCGGAATCGTCGTGTTCCGCTCGATCAGCCGCGTCATCACCCCACCCAAGGTCTCGATCCCCAAGGACAGGGGCGTCACGTCCAACAACAACACGTCCTCTACACTCCCCGACAACACCCCCCCCTGGATCGCCGCTCCCACCGCTACCACCTCGTCGGGGTTCACCCCTCGGTGCGGCTCCCTCCCGAACAACTCCTTCACCACCTGCTGCACCCGAGGCATCCGCGTCGAGCCCCCCACCAGGATCACCTCATCAATCTGATCTGCCCGCAACCCCGCGTCCTTGAGCGCCTGGATGCAGGGTCCCTTGGTCCGCTCCACCAAACCCTCCACCCACCGCTCCAACTGACTGCGGCTGATCACCTGACGCAGATGCTTGGGGCCACTCTGATCGGCGCTGATGAAGGGCAGGTTGATCTCCGTCTGCGCCACACTCGACAACTCGCACTTGGCCTTCTCGCAGGCTTCCTTCAGCCGTTGCAGCGCCATCGGGTCCTTGCGCAGGTCGATCCCCTCCCCCTTGCGGAACTCCTCGGCCACCTGGTCGATCAGCACCTGGTCGAAATCATCCCCCCCCAGGTGGGTGTCCCCATTGGTCGATTTCACCTCAAAAACCCCGTCCCCCAACTCCAGGATCGAGATGTCGAAGGTGCCCCCCCCCAGGTCGTAAACGGCGATCTTCTGCGCCTGACCCTTCTTGTCCAGCCCATAGGCCAGCGCCGCGGCGGTGGGCTCGTTGACAATGCGCAAGACCTCCAAGCCGGCGATCTGGCCGGCGTCCTTGGTGGCCTGGCGCTGGGCGTCGTTGAAGTAGGCCGGCACCGTCACCACCGCCTGGGTAACGGGCTCCCCCAGGTAGTCCTCCGCCGTCTGCTTCATCTTCTGCAAGATCAGAGCCGAGATCTCGGGGGGGCTGTAGTCCTTGTCCCCCACCTTCACCGCGGCCAGACCCCGGGCGCCATTCACCACCGGGTAGGGCACCCGGCTGCTTTCCTGGGGCACCTCCTCCAGGCGACGGCCCATGAAGCGCTTGATCGAGTAAATGGTCTGCTGCGGGTTGGTCACCCCCTGCCGCTTGGCCGTCTGACCCACCAGCCGTTCCCCTTCCCGCGTGAAGGCCACCATCGACGGGGTGGTCCGGCCTCCCTCCGCGTTGGCGATCACCACCGGCTCCCCACCCTCCATCACCGCCACGCACGAATTCGTCGTCCCCAAATCGATCCCGATTACCTTGTTAGCCATTTTCTCCTCCGGTCTTGCTGACCACGACGCGCGCAGGCCGCACCACCTTGTCGCGCAGGCGATACCCCTTTTCCATTTCCTCCACCACCGTGCCCGGCGGCTGGTCGCCCCGCTCCACCTCGAGCAGGGCCTCGTGATACACCGGATCGAAGGGCTGCCCAAGGGCCTGGATCTCCTCCAGCCCATAGCCCCGCAGCACCTCGTGGAGCTGGCTGTAGATCAGCTCCACCCCCTGCTTAAATACCTCCACCGTGGCGTTCTCCTGGGCCAGGGCCCGGCGCATATTGTCCATTACCGGGGCGATCTGCAAAAGCATGTCCCGCACGGTCTCCTCGCGGGTGTCGCTCCGCATCCGGGCAGTGCGCTTGCGGAAATTGTCCAGTTCGGCCACGGCACGCAGGTAACGGTCGTAGTGCTCCGCCGCCTGGGCCCGGGCTTCTTCCAGGGCTACGGTGGTTTCGTCAGCTGCTTCGGCTGCCGGCGCCCCGTCCTCTTCCTCTGGTCGGAGGTCCTGGTCGGCCCTTTCGCTCTCGGCGCGGACATTATGGTTATTCGTTTCGCTCATACCCTCTGCCGTCTGCCTTTAAACAGAAACCCGCTCCCAGGGGTCCGGAAAACCGGGGACCGGGAGCGGCTGATTACGGATGAAAAGGGGACCGGACAGGCGAACTCAGGTCCATCCCTACCCCACGAACTGGGCGGCCCGCGAAGCCAGGTAGTTCACCAGCGCCGCCACCCGCTCGTAGGGCATGCGGGTGGGCCCGATGACCCCGATGAGGCCCACCGCCCCGTCCACCGCGTAGCTGGCGGTGACAACGCTGCACCACTGCATCTCCTGCACGTGGTTCTCGCGGCCGATAGTGACCACCATGCCCTGGCGCTGCTGCAGCATCTGGGCCAGGGCCTCTTTGCGCTCCACCAAGTCGATCAACTCGGCCATGCGCTGGGGGTCGCGGAACTCGGGCTGCAGGCAAATATTGCGGGTGCCGGCCACGTGCAGGTCCCCCGCGCCGGGGCGGTGGAGTCCCTCGATCTCCTCGCTGATCACCCGCAAAAGCTGGGGATCGCCAGTCTCCACCGAGGCCAGGCGCTCGCGCATGGAGGCGCGGATCTGGGCCATGCTCAGGCCCTGCAGGCGCTGGTTGATCTGGCCGCTGAGGAACTCCAGATCCCGCTGGCAGCAGGCCGAGCCCACCTCGATGACCAGGCTGCGCACGCTGCCCTGGCGGATGGAGAGCACCAGCAGCAGGCGCTGCTCGCCAAGCTTGACTAGCTCCACCTTTTGGAAGATGCCCTGCTCAAAGGCAGGGGCCATCACTACCCCCAACTGGTGGGAGACCTGGCCGAGGATCTTGGCCAACTGGTTTAGGATCTCGTCTACCCCGGCCTCGGCGAGGTGTTCGTGGAGCTGCTGTCGGAGCTGGGCCCCCTCGCCTTCGGGCAGGGCGCAGTCGGGGTCCACGCACTGCTCGACGTAAAGGCGGTATCCTTTGTCGGTGGGGATGCGGCCGGCCGAGGTGTGGGGCTGCTGCAGGAGTTCCTTTTCCTCAAGGACCGCCAGGGTATTGCGGATGGTGGCCGCGCTGATACCCAGGGTCTCCCGGTCGAGCAGGGTCCGTGAACCCACCGGCATCCCCACCTCAACGTAGGTTTTGACCAGCGCCTGCAGCACCTGCCACTCGCGCCAGGACAGCATTTGAGGGTCCCTCGGTTTCATCGCTACGCCCCCGGCGGCGCCGGGCCGCCGGCAATCCTCGGACAAGCTATTGCAAATAATGGGTATGCCTGAGACTTACAAGATGGAGATCGTCCTCTCTCTTGTCAAGGGGGCGGCCCCGGCTCAGCCACCAGGCGGCCCAGGGCTTCCACCCCCGCCTCCGGCGCCAGCCCCGCGGCCTCCCAGGCGATCAACGCCGCCCCCAGGACCGGCGGCAGCAGCGGCTCGCGCCAGCGCAGCCGGCAACCGACCCCCTCGGCGGCCGCCTCAAGGGCCGCCCACAACTGCTCCCTGGCGGCGAAAACCCCTCCCACCCCGGCGACCTCCACCTCCGGCCCTAAACCCAGCCGGCGGGCCACGGCCCCTAACTGCCGGCCCAGGGCTTCGCCGGCAGCGGCGGCGATCTGCCGGGCGCAGCCATCCCCTTCTCTGGCGGCGGCTAGCACCTCCGGCCCCAGGGCGGCCAACCCGTCGCGGCCCAGTTCGCCGCTGTAGATCCGCCGCACGAGCTGGTCCCAATCCTCCAGGCCCAGACCGCGGCGCAATCGCTCCTCCAGGACCGTGGCCGGCCCCCAGCCGTCGTGGGCCCGCAGCGCCGCCTTGATCCCCTCCAGGCCCAGGTAGCACCCGCTGCCCTCGTCGCCCAGCCAGGGGCCCCACCCCCCGGCCCGCGCCTGTACCCCCTGGGCGTTCCGGCCCAGGACCATCGAGCCGGTGCCGGCCAACACCACCAGTCCAGGCCCACCCCCGTGCGCCCCCACCAGGGCGGCCTGGGCGTCGCTTACCACCCGCACCTGGGCCGCCCATCCCCGCTCCAACGCCCGTTCAACGATGGCCTGCTGCTCCGCCGGTCTGCCCGCCCCGGCCAATCCCAGGCACAGGGCGTCCAGGGGCGGCCCCACCCCCAGGGCGGGCCAGAGTCCCCCCAGCAGCGCCTCCAACCCTTCCAGCCCCAGGACCTGGAAATTGCCGCAGCCGGCGCTGGCCCGCCCCCGCAACCGGCCCTCCGCATCCAGGGCCAGGGCCCGGGTGTGGGTGCCTCCTCCGTCGATGCCGACGATCTGCGCCATACCCAAAAATAAAAAAAGGGCGATGCACGCGGCATCGCCCCGGTGCTCAAAAGGGATCTGGTATCAGCCCAACTGGTCCACCACCCGCTCGGCGGTGGACCGGCGCACCTCAGGGTCCTGGTAGAAGCCGCTACTGACCCGCTGGCGGGCGCGCTCGACCTCGGCCTTGCGGGTATCGGGGGTGCTCTTGACCTGCTTGCTCAACCCCTTGGCCTGGGCCAGATCCGCGGCAACCTCCATGAACCCGCCGGACTGGAGCAGCGCCCCGGCGATCTGCTTGCGGGTCTCGGGGGTATTGTAGTACCCCGACTGCACCCGGGCGCGCACCTCCTCCCGCCGCGACTCGCCCGCCGGATCGACCGCGACCCGGGCTCTGGCGGCTAGGTCTGCCACCCCCTGGGTGCTGGTGGAGATCTCCACCACGTCCCCGCCGCGGACCGGCGCCTTCTTTGTCCCGGCCATTTCGCTCCGCCCGCCGGACTGGGGGGTCTTGGGCTGCTGTCGTACACCGTCTATGCGCATCGGACCTCACCTCGTCGCGGGTCCAGGGAAGACCCGTCTCCTGTGTATATCGGCGCTGTTCCGCGATATCTTAATCTAATTTTTGCGGCGAGGCCCTGTCCAGGCAATTTTTCCTCAGCGGACCCGGTCGATGAAGCGGGACTCGCTGGGCCCGGCCTGTTTTCGGTAGCCGCGCAGGGCCCGCCGCCCCTGCTGGAACTGGCGCCCCTCCTCGCGGGCCCGGTCCAGCAGCTGCTGGACGGCCGCCTCGTTCTCCCGGCGCAATTCCTGCAGCCGGCCGATCAGCCGGCGCACCTCCTGGCGCGGACCCTCCAGGTTGGGACCGCCACCCAGGACAGGCCGGCCCGCCTGGCGCAGGCGAATGCGGTCCATCAGGCGACGGGTGCGCTGGCAGGAGGCGCCCAGGCCCTCCAGATCCTCGCGGGCGATGTATTCGCGCTGCTCAAGACCCAACTGATACATGACCTCGTAGTCGGCCAGGTCCTGGCGCAAAAGCTCAGCAGCAGACACGGAGCTCACCCGGTGATCGCCACCCGGGCCGGGGCTGGCTCAGGGGTCTCGGTTTCGCCTTCGCCCTGGGAGCCGAGCACCTTCTCCCATGCTTCCAGCAGACTGGTCATCAGCGCCACCACCTCCTTGATCGCCTCGGGATCCATGTCCACGTTGGCGCGAATCAGCCGGCGGTAGCAGTAGAGGTAGAGGCGCTGGAGGTTGAGGGCCAGCTCGTTGCCCTTGGCGAGCATGTCCTGGTCCAGGGCGTAGAGCAGTTCCAGCACGACGTCCTGGGCCCGTATCAGGCTCTTGCCCTTGCCCTCCATGTCCTTCTGTTCAAGCTGGATCAGGGCCTTCTTCATAAAGCGGATCGCCCCCTGGTAGAGCATGACGATCAGCTTGCCCTTGTTGGCGGTCTTAATCTGTACTTGGCTGTACTGCCAATACCCGTTGCGGTTCATACCCCCCTTTAGCTTCTTGCTACGTGAATAGGCTCAAACTTCAAATATCCCTATATCCCCTTCAGCGTGACAGCGAGGAGAGCTGCTGGCTGAGGAAGGAGCCCTGCGACTGCAGTGAGGAAAGGCCGCCTTCGAGGGCGGCGAACTTCCTGACCAGACCCCGGCGCGACACCTCCACGCGGCGCTCCAGGAAGGCGCTCTGCTCCTTGAGATCCTCGATGCTATCGTCGATAGCGTCCACCCGGTTCTTGAGGGTGCCGGAGAAAGTGTCGGTGATAAAGCTCAGGTCGTCGGACAGCAAACGGGCGACCCCGTGGACCAGCTTTACCTGGCCGTGCTCGGTGCCGCTCTCCGCCAGTTCCGCCGGGGTGTAGCCCACCCGCACCGAGACCCCTTCGACGTTTTCCTCGCCGATGGTCCCGGTGAGGATGCGCCCGAAACCGTCGGACTTTTCGTTGTTGATGGTGCCCGCCACGTCCTCCCCGAAATAATCCCCCGCCGCCAGACCCAGTTGGTCCACGCTCTGGGAGACGCTGAAGCCGTTGCGGCTGCCGTAGCTGTCGTGGCGCAGGACCAATTTGCCATCCTCGTTGAGGGCGGTGATCTCGATGCGGGGCCGGCCGCCATCCTCCTCCTCGATGCTGCCCAGGTCCAGGGTGCCGCCCCCCTCGTTGGCCTCGATGAGGGTAAGGGTCAGTTTGCTCTCGCCCACCTGGCTGTCAGTGATGGCGATCTTGCCCTCAGCGTCCACCGTTACGCTGACCCCCCCGCCGAAAGTGGTGCGCACCTCCCTGAGCAGGTCGCCCACCGTCAGGGTGGCCGGGTCGGAGATGGTGAAGAGGCTGGATACCGCCGAGCCCTCGTGGGTGGTGGCGTTGATACGAATGGTGTCGCCGGCCGTCACTCCGGCCCCGAAGATGCTGGCAAAGGCGGTGGCGCTGGTGATCGGGGTGGTCCCGTCGGTGGTGCTGCCGGCGGTGCCGCGCCGAACCTCGGCCACCTCGCTGTCCAGGCTCTCGTTGATCTTGTCGACCACCCTGCTGAGGCTGTCGCCGGCCCCCAGGTGAATGACCGCCTTGCGGCTAGACGCCTTGTCGATAATGGTTAGGACCTGGTCCTGGGCCAAGCCCTCGCTCAGCTCGACGGTGCCGGCGACCTGGGCCTGCTCCGGGGCCTGGGTGATGTTGACGGCGTAGGCACCGGGCTTGCTCTTCTTGTTGCTGGAGATGAACTCCAACTTCTGGTCATTGGTAGTGCCCTCGGAGACGAAGAGGCGGCGCACCCCGTCCAGATCCTCGGTGAGGGACTCCTCGAGCTTGGCGTCGTCCACCTCTAGCACCCCGTCGCGTGTGAAGCTGACCCCAATCATCACCAGCGAGTCGAACTTGCCGGTCAGGCCCTCCACCTGACCCGAGACGAGTCCGCGCATCCGCGATTGCAGGCTCAGCAGGATGGCGTCGCCGGAGAGCGGCCCCCCTTTTTTGGTCTTGGGGTCGAGCCTGAACTGGTCGTTGATCAGTTTCATCGAGGAGTTCAACTGCTCGACAAAGCTCTTGATGTTGGCCTTGAGGTCGGCGGTGTCGTCCTTGGTGACGGTGATGGTGACCGTCTTGCCCACCTCAGCCTGCTTCAGGTCCAGGGTGACCCCCTCGACGGCGTCGGCGATGGTGTTGGCGTTGCGGCTGAGGGTAATGCCGTTGATGCGGAACTTGGCGTCCTGGCCGGTCTGCAACTCGGACGAGCGGGCATCCAGGCCCTGGGTGGTGATGCTCTGGGTGCCCAGGTCCAGACTGCCGCCCCCCTCGTTGTTGGCCACCAGGCTCAGGGTCAGCGAACTCTTGCCGCTGGTCTTGTCCAGCACCGCGATGCGCCCGGAGGCGTCGATGGAGGCAGTGACCCCGCCGCCGAGGGTCCGTTCGATGGTGTTGAGCAGGTTCTGGACTTTCAGGTTAACGCTGGTGATGGAGAAGGAGGCGCTCACCTGGCCGCCGTTGTGGTCGGTGCCGCTGATGGAGATGGTGTCGCCGGCCTGCACCCGGGCGCCGGCCAGGTCGGCGAAGCGAGTGTCGGCGGTGATGGCAGTGGCCGCGCTCATGATCCCCAGGCCGGCCAGCACCCCGCCCTGGTCCACGAACTGGGGGGTGCCCGAGATCTCCAGCTTGAAGGTGCCTGCCCCGTCGTCGGTGACCTGGGCGCTGACCCCGGAGATGGCGGCGTTGTTGATCCGGTCGCGGAGGGTCTCCAGCGAGTCAGCGGCCAGGTCGATGGCCACGCTCTGGCCGCCGATGGTGACGCTGCCGGCGGCGCCACTGCCGTTGAGGGAGCCGACGGTGTCGCTGCTGCTGGCGAAGCCGGCGCTGTTGACCAACGAGCCCTGGGCGTCGAGCAGGGCGCCCCGCTGCTTGAGGGTGGCGCTGCCGGTCAGCACCTGGCTGAGGCTGGAGAAGTTGCTGTTGGAGCCCACCAGCACCCCCAGGGACTCCAGCACGTTGCCGGCGTCGGTGAAATCTGTGCTGCCGGCGATCTGGAGGCGGAAGGCGGTGTTGCCCTCCCCGTCAGTGGCGCTGGAGATGCTGGCGCTCACTCCGGAGATGCCGGCGTTGTTGATCTTGTCCTGGATACCGGCCAGCGAGTCGGCCGCCAGGTCCACGGCGATGCTCTGGCCGGCAATGGTCACGGTCGCGGCAGGAGCGTTGGAAAGCCCCAGCAAGGCCCCCACCGCAGTGGTAGTGCTGGTGAAGGCGTCGCTCTCGCCGCCCCCGGCCACCCCGTTAACGACGGCCCCCTCGCCGTCGAGCACCCCCAGGGCTTCGAGGGTCCCGGTGCCGTCGGCGAACTGGTCGGTCCCCTCGATCTGCAACTGGTGGCGAGTGATGCCCCCCTGGGTGCTGGTGACCACGCTGGCGCTCACCCCCTCGATGTCTGCGGCGTTGATCTTGTCGCGGATGGTCTCCAGGGAATCGGTAGCCAGGTCCAAAGCCACCTCGGCGTCGCCGATGGCGATGCTACCAGCGGGTGGGTCGGCCAGGCCCAGTTGGGTGCCAATGGCCGCGGCCCCGTTGAGGAAGCGGGAGCTGCGGGCGCCAGTGAAGAAGGCGTTTTTGGTGTGGGTGACACTCGAAATGAAACCGAGGGACTGCAAGAGGTCCCTGGCGCTGGCGTCCTTGAGGTCGAAGCCGTCGGCGCCCACCGCCTTGGCGGTGAGGATGAGACGGTTGTCCTTGGGAGTGACGCTGAGGATCTGGGCGGTGATACCGGCGCTGGCCTCGTTGATGGCCTGGCGCACGTCGGTGAGGTCGTCCTCGGCCTTGACGGCGATGCTCTTGCCGTTGACGACGAACTCGCCACTCAGCCCCAGGCCGGTGGAGAGGCTGGCAAAGGAGCGCGAGGAGAGGCTTCTGGCCTGGGCCAGGGCCAGCACCTCGACGTTGAGGGTGCCGGCCGCCGCGTCCACGGTGGCCTGCACCCCCACCCGGTTGGTGTCGCTGGACTGGGCTTTGACAATCGAAAAAAGCTTGCCATCGGCCAGCTTATCGACCGTGCCCTTGAGCGAAAGCAGGCCGGAGTTGATGTTCCGGAACAACTCTTTCTGCTCGTTGAGCTTGGTCTGCTTGGCGGTGTTGAGCTGGATGGGTCTTCTCTCGATTTCAGTAAGCTGCTTGATGATGGTATCGGTGTCCAGACCGGAACCCAGACCCGAAAAGGTGATGCCGTTTGCCATCTCAGCCTATCCAAAAATCAAGGCGCTTCCAGCGCTGCTCCCTGCGTCCCTGCCGCGTTGTATCAGCCCTGATCGTCCATCAGCAGGCCGACGATCTTGTTCATGCTGACGTTGGCTTCCATTAGTTGCTCGGGTGGAATCTGCTTGACCACCTCGCCGGTGGTGTTGTCGGTGATGCGCACCACCAGGGTGCCGCTACTCTCATCGACCGACACCGACAGGTCGCTGTGTTGTTTCTCCAGCAACTTGTCGACCTCGGCGGCGGCCTGCTTCAGATCCTCGGCGGGCACCGGATGGGCCACGGGGGCCGTTACCTGGGCCTCGGGGCCTCTGGTTTGTTTGGCCTTCACCGCTTCGCGGGAAAGGGCCGCTGGTATCTTAATGATCTGGTTTATGCCTTCCATTTTTTCTCACCTCAATCCGAGAGACGCCTCGCTTCCCTCGCCTCATGCCCCTCTGCCCTCGTCGATTAGCAGCCGGAACAGAGGTGTCGCCGGCTGCTGCCGGTGACGCCCCCGTCCGCTATTGGGTGTTAACGGTGCTTTCCATCTCCAGCTGCTACTGCAAGAGCGCCAGGGCGTTCTGCGGCAGCACGTTGGCCTGGGCCAACATGGCCGTGGCCGCCTGCGCGAGGATCTGCGAGCGGGTGAACTCGCTGACCTCGTTGGCGATGTCGGCGTCGCTGATGGACGATTCAGAAGCCTGGATGTTCTCGACCTCGTTCTCGGTGTAGGCGACGGTAAAGCCCAGGCGGTTCTGGAGCGCCCCCAGGGTGCCGCGCTGCTTGGCAACCTCGGTGATGGCCTGATCAAGCGAGGTCAACGCCGAGCGCGCGGTGGTGATGGTGGCGATGGAAGCGACGCCCAGGTTGAGCGTGGTGCCGGTGGCCCGCATGTCGGCGATGCTCACCTCCAGGCGGTTGAAGGCCCGGTCATTGGGGCCCACCTGGAAGGAACCGCCGGTACCCGCGTTGACGATGATGGTCTGGTCGTGGAGGTCGCCTTCGGTGTAGGAGCCGGTGGCGTTGGACACGTTGCTCCCAGCCAGGGTCACCTGGATTCCGAGGCGGTCGAAGTTGGCCACGAACTGGGTGCCGGTGGCGATCACGTCCCGGTCGAGGATGGTGCCGATGCTGATGGTCTGGGAGACGGTGCCGTTGCCCAGGGTGATGCTGCCGTCATGGACCTCGTCCACAAAGGTATAAGTGCCAGTCTGCGCCCCCGAGATGCTGATCCCGGTGACCCCGCTGGTATTGCTGGCCGTCACCGCCGTCGAGGCCCTGGCCACCGAGTTGCCATACCCGGTCAGCAAGGTCTGGTTGTTGTAGATGGTGGCCGCGGCGATGCGGTCGATCTCCTGCAACAATTGCAAGAACTCGCCATGGAGGGCTTCTCGGTTTTGGTCGGTGAAAGTCGAGTTGCCCGACTGGGCGGCCAACTCGCGCATCCGCACCAGGATGGCGTTGGTCTCGTTGAGCGAGCCTTCGGCCGTCTGCAGCAGGTTGCTCGCCTGCTCGGCATTGGTGATGTTCGCTTTCAGACCCGACAACTCGGCCCTCATGCCTTCGCGCACCGACAGGCCAGCGGCGTCGTCCTGGGCCCTGTTGAGCCGCAGACCCGATGCCAGGCGTTCCTGCTTGGCCGCCAGAGTGCGGGTATTCGCATTCAGGTGCCGCCTGGCATTGATGGCAGCAATATTTGTATTTACACGCAGCGCCATAAAATTGAACCTCCTTGTTTATATTTCGGCATCCCTGCCGGTTTTGTTTGCCCCGTTCCCCAACGCGGCATTCTCTTTCCGATCGATCACTTTGTCAAACAGCCCCAATCTCGTGCAGTCCACCTCCTTCAGTTCTGTAGCCGAATGAAAGATACAAACAGATCGTATCTTTTGTTCTTATCGGCATGGCCTCCAACAATCTTTAAGTTTTTCCCGCCCGCCCTACTCCGGAGCCTGCACCGGCCCCCGAGTTAACCGGCGTTACTATGTGTTATCGGCCGACTTCGGCCCTTCTTTCATGTTTTTACCTGCCCAGGAGGGTCATCACCGCCTGCGGGGCGCTGTTGGCCTGGGCCAGCATGGCGGTGGCCGCCTGGGTCAGGATCTGGGTGCGGGTGAAGGCCGCGACCTCGGTGGCCATGTCCGCGTCGCGCAACGTGGCCTCGGAGGTGGTGTTCCCTTCAATGGCGTTTCCGGTAAAGCTGATGGTGTGTTGCAGCCGGTTCATGACGCTGCCCACCTTGCCGCGCTGCCTGGCCACCTCGGCGATGGCCGCATTGATGGTATCGAGCGCCTCTCGGGCCTTCGCCTGGCTGGACACCGACAGGATGTTGAGGTTGAGCACCGAGCCGCTGGCGCTCATGTCCTCGATGCCCACCTCGATGCGGTCCTCCACCACGTTGTCGGCCCCCACCTGGAAGGACCCGCCGGTCCCCCCATCCACCACGATGGTGGCCCCGTGCAGATCCCCGTCCACGTAACTGCCGCTGGCGCCAGCCCCTTGGTGCCCCGCCAGGGTCACTTGCACCCCGAGCCGGTCGAAGTTGGCCACCGCGGTGGTGCCCGTGGCAATGGTGTCGCCGTCGAGGAAGAGTTGGGAGCTGTTGAGGGTCTGGGTGACCACCCCGTTGCCCAGGGTGAGTTCCCCATCCCCGGCCCCATCCACAAAGGTAAAGGTGCCCTCGCCGGCCCCCGCCAGGGCCACCCGCACCACCCCGGTGGTGGCGCTGGCCGTCAAGGCGGTGGACTGGCTTTCGTCCACGTTCACCCCAAACCCCGTGAGGAGCCGCTGGCCGTTGTACCCGGTGGATAGGGCGATGCGGTCGATTTCCTGGCGGAGCTGGAAAATCTCGTTTTCGAGCGATTCGCGGTTGTCGTCGTTGTAGGTGCTGTTGGCTGATGCCATGGCCAGCTCGCGAATGCGGATCAGCACGGAACTGACCTCGTTAAGAGAGCCTTCGGCCACCTGGAGCAGGTTGCTGCCCATCTCGGCGTTGCGCAGGCCGAGAGACATGCCCGACAACTGGGCCCTGAAGCCCTCCGAAATGGGAACACCTGACGCATCGTCCGAAGCGCGGTTGATGCGCATCCCTGAAGACAGCCGTTCCAGGCGGGTGCCCAGATCCTTGCTGTTGGAATTCAGATGGTGCCGCACGTTTAAGGCTGCGACGTTGCGATTTACGTTGATGGTAATCGCCATAACCAAACCTCCTTGTTTAGCGGCGTTTACGTGGATGTGGGTGCGTTATCGTCCTTGATTTAGTCTAATGAGATATGAATTACCATTACTTGATACAATTTCATAACACACTCCTTTTATCGACTGCTCTACCACACCCTTTAATTTTTTCATGCCCCTTTACTGGAGCAGCGTGAGGGCCGTCTGCGGCAGGGCATTGGCCTGGGCCGCCATCGCGGTGGCCGCCTGGGTCAGGATTTGGCCGCGGGTGAAGGCCGAGACCTCCTCGGCCACGTCCGCATCGCGGATCGACGATTCAGCGGCCTGGAGGTTTTCGATGGTGTTCTCCAGGTTGACGGAGGTGTATTGCAAGCGGTTCTGGGTGGCGCCCAGGACCCCGCGCTGCCGGGCCACCGCCAGGATGGCTGTGTCGAGCCTGCTGATGGTGGAGCGGGCGCTCTGCTGGTTGGCGATGGACAAGCCGTTGAGGTTCAGCTGATTGCCCGAGGCCCGCATGTCGCCGATGTTGATCTCGATGCGGTTGTTGGATCCGTCGTTGGGCCCCACCTGGAGGGAGCCGCCGGCCCCCTCGGTGATGACGATGGTCTTACCGTTGAGCCGGCCGTCCACGTAGGAGTTGGCCGGGATCAGGCCCAGGGCCTCGGCCCCGGACCCGCTGACGTCGTGGCCAGCGGTGTAGATCTGGATCTCGTTCAGGGTAACGTCGAAGGTGCTGGAGCCCGGCGGGGTGAGGCCGGTCAGCACGGTGTGCAACTGGTCGGCCACGCTGGCGAGGGTATCCCCGGCAGCAATGGCGACCGACTGGTCGCCGATGATGAAGTCCCCGCCGGCGCCAGCATCGGCCATAGTGCTGCGCAGGGCTTCGGTGTCGTCGTCCACCTCCGGCCCCACCAGGGTGACCTGGATGCCGAGGCGGTCGAAGTTGGCCAGGAAGGTGGTGCCGGTGGCCACCAGATTCTGGCCGTTGTCGCGGTCCAGGCTGCCGCCCACGTCGATGGACTGGGTGAGGGTAGTGCCGTCGCCCAATTGAATGGATAGGGTGATCTGGTTGTCCTCGGCGCTGGTGTCGGAGAAGATATAGGTGCCCGGCACCGCCCCGGAGATGCCAATCTCGGTGGCCCCGGCGAACCCGTCCAGGGAGGTGGACATCTCGCCGTCCTGCTCGACCGAATTGCCGAAACCGGTCAGCAACACGGTGTCGTTGTAGGTGGTGGAGAGGGCGATGCGGTCTACCTCCTGGATGAGTTGGTTGAACTCGGAGGCCAGGCTCTCGCGGTTGTAGTCGTTGTAGGTGGAGTTCGACGACTGCACGGCCAGGTCGCGCATACGCGGTAGGATGTTGCTCACCTCGTTGAGGGAACCTTCGGCTAACTGGATCAGGCTGGTGCCCTGAGAGGCGTTCTGCACGGCCTGTTTCATGCGCAGAATGTCTGAGCGCATGCCTTCGGACACGGCCAGACCGGCCGCGTCGTCGGCGCCGCGGTTGATGCGCAACCCTGAAGAAAGACGCTCGATTCTCTTGGTGAAATCTGAGCTGTTCTTGTTCAGGTTTCGCGCCGCGTTGATTGCGCTGATGTTGTTGCCAATACGCAGGGGCATTTCGACCTCCTTGGAATGGCCTATGCCTTCCTTGGACTTCGACCCCACCAGGGAGTCGGCAGGGATACGGCTCTCCCGTGAGCAAGCGCCGTGCCGCGTTCTTTTACGGAGGGTGGCAATATATTTAAGTATATATTTTTTATTTATTTATATCAGTATGCCAAGAGCCTGACCAACTCGGCCTGACAGAGGGACGAGGGGTGGGGCGGGAAGAAAGTTTTGAGGAGGCGCTGGAAGAATTTACCGCTGCGGGATGGGGTTGGAGCGGGGGTTTAGGCGGGAGAGGCTCCGACCTTGCGACTCTGCTCGTAGCACATGCGGGCGGCTTCGGCTACGCCCAGTTTACGGTAGCAGTCCCCCAGGGCCGCAAAGGTGGCCCCATCCTCGGGCTGGACTTGGATGGCTGCCTCGTACTGGGCGATGGCCTTCCAGTAGGCCCGCTGAAGGAAGAAAAGTTGCCCCAGACTGCGCCGCGCCTCGAGGTTGCGGCCGTCCAGGCCCAGGGCGATGCCAAAGGCGTATTCGGCGCATTTGGGCAACTGCCGGCCTGCCAGGGTCGTACCCAGGCGCCCAAAGGCGCGGGAGGCCGCGGGCTGGTCCTTTAACTCCCCGGCCTGCCCCTGGGAGAAAAGGCCCAGAATCTGCCCGGCCAGCCCCTGGTCCCAGCGGCCCTGAACGGCAAGGCTGGCCAGCAATCCCAGGTTGATGTCGAGCAATTGGAGATCGCGGCGGCGCACCTGGGCAAAAGCCGCCGCCGCCTCGGCGTGGCGCCCCTCGTCCATATAAAGGTGGCCCAGGTTTGCCTGGGCCTCGATGCCTTCGGGTTGGAGTTGGGCCACCTGGAGGTAGCGGCGTTCCGCCTCCTGGACATCCCCCCCGCTCTTGGCGAGGAAGCCGAGGTTGAGCAAAGAGGGAGCATGGGCCGGCTCGCGCTCCAGCAGTTCCAGGAAGGCCGCCTGGGCTGCCTCCCCCTGCCCTTCGTCCAGATGCAGCACCCCTATATTGAATAGGTGTTGCAGGTTGGTGGGGTCGAGTTGGCGAGCCTCTTCGAGCATCTCCAGGGCCCTGGCCTTTTTACCCAACGCCTTGTAAAGCTGGGACAGTGAGCCCATGGCCTCGCTGCGGCGGGGCACCGGGACTTGGGCAGCCTGGAGGTACGCCGCCTCAGCCTGGTTCCACTCCCCCAACCCCTGGTGGGCCTGGGCCCGCAACACCAGGGCCGAATAGCGCAGGTCGCGCTGGTCAATGGGGAAGAAGGTGTGCTGGGGCCCGCTGTCCAGCACGGCCTGGGCGCACCTGCCCGCCTCGGCAAAGCGCTCCAGGCGCATCTGGACCTCGGCTAAGCTCAGCTTGGTCAACACGTAATCGGGGTCCACCGCCTCGGCCTTCTGGATGTACTCTAAAGCCTGGGGATATGCCTTCATCTTGAGAAAGGTGCGCCCCAGGAAAAGCAGGGCCGTGGTGTAGACCACGAAGTTGCGGTCGGCCAGGCAGGTGCTCTGCTCGACGATGGCCCGGTACGCCGCCTCGGCCTCGGCCAGCCGGCCCGAGGTGTGGTAGGTAAGGGCCACGTGGGAGCGCACGATATAATCGCCGGGATGCTCCTCCAGCCAGCGCTCCATGATCCGCAGATAGCGCTCCTTCTTGGCCTTGACTACCTCGGGGGTGGGGTACCCGGTATGGGTGACCCGCACCTGGGTGGGCACCATCGCCACTCCCAACCGGCCCAGGGAGGGGGTGACCTGCTCGTGGATGGGCATTTCGAAGCACACCCCGGGCAGGTTGGGAAAGAGGCGCATCTGCAAGCAGGAGACGTTCTCGTAGCCCTGGTCGTCCAGCAAAAAGAAATAGCACTTGTCCCGGCCCCTGGTCAGCAGGTGGCGGATCTGGGCGTGGCACTCCGGGGAGAGCAGGTCATCGGCGTCCAGCCACAGGACCCAATCCCCGGTGGCCAGCGAGAGGGAATGGTTGCGGGCCGCGGCAAAATCGTCGCACCAGGTGAAATGACCCAGCACCGCCCCGTACTTCCGGGCGACCTCCTGGGTCCCGTCGGTGGAGCCGGTATCCACCACCACTAACTCGTCGATCAGCCCTTTGACGCTCTCCAGGCAGTTGCCCAGGCGGTGGGCCTCGTTGCGCACAATCATACACAGGCTCAGGCGCAAGACCCCCTCCCTCGGACCCAAGGCCGCCAGGGCCGCGCCGGCCTCGGGCTGGTGGGGCGAGACGGCACGGGCCGTGGCAAAAGCCGCCCTGGCCTCCTCGGTGCGCCCCAGCCCCTGCTGGCACTGCCCCAGGAAGAAATGCGCCGAGTACCGGACCCCCTCCAGGTCCAGGGGAAGGTGCGGCTCGGCCTGGCCCTCCAGGGCCCGCCGCAGGGGGGCCAGGGCCGCCTCGTACTGCCCCAACTTGGTGCGCGCGTCCCCCAGGGAGAGGTTGGCCAGCACCTCGTCGGGCTGCAGGGCCAAAGCCTGCTCCAACTGGGCCGCCGCCTCATTCAGGGCTCCTTCGACAAGGAGGCAGCGGCCGTGAAACACCGCGGCCAGACGGTAAACCGCGGGAGGGTCCACCGCCCCGGGCCCTGCGGCCAGCACCCTGGCGAAGTACTCCCTGGCCCGGACCGTGTCCCCCTCGCTGTAGTGGGTGTGGCCGATGCGGAAGCAGATGTCCCAGTCCTGGGAGCTGCGCTCCAGCCAGTCCTCCATCAGGCGCAGGTAGTAATTCTTTTTGCGGGCCACGGCATCGGGCTGGTCGTACCCGGTGTGCCGCACCGCTACCGGGGCCACCCGCAGCGGCATCCCCGCCCGGCGCAGGCCGGCCAGGACATGTTCGTGTACCGGCCGCTCGAAGCGAACCAGGGGGTGGCGTGGGAACATCTTGATCTGATGGAAGGAGGTGCGGTCGCTCCCCTCGTTCACCAGGGTGAACGAGAAAGCCCGGTCCGGGGGCTGCTTCTTGAGGGCGCGCACCTGAGCCAGGTCCGCGGGGGCCAGGTAGTCGTCGGCGTCTAGCCACAGGACCCAGTCCCCGGTGGCCAGGTCCAGGGCGGCGTTGCGGGCCGCGGCAAAATCGTCGCGCCAGGCAAAGGCCCCCAGCACCGCCCCGAAGCCCCGGGCGATCTCCACCGTGGTGTCGGTGGAACCGGTGTCCACCACCACCAGCTCGTCGGCTGCCCCGCGCACGCTCTCCAGGCAGCGTCCCAGCACCGCCTCCTCGTTGCGGGCGATGATACAGACGCTCAGCCTCCGGCCTCCCACCCCCAGCCGCCCTTCCAGCCGAGCCAGGTTCTGGCGCAGCACCTCGTTGTCCGGGGCCAGGGCTGCCCCCTGCCGGTAGAGGTCCAGGGCCTCGGCGGCCCGCCCCTGCCGGTCGAGCAGGCTGGCGGCGTTGTTGTGCGCCTGGTACGCCTGGGGAAACCGCGCGATGATCTCCCGGTACGCCCCCAGGGCCTCCTTCCCCCGGCCCAGGCGGTCGTAGAGGTCAGCCCGCACCAGCAGGGCCAGGTCCTCCTGCACATAGAGGGCCTGCTCCTCCCTCTCCAGTCCGAGGACCACCTCCTCGATGCGCTCCAGGGCCTCCGCCGGGCGGCCGGCGTCACGGTAGGCCAGGGCCAACTCGTAGCGGGCGCGCAGATCCCCCGGCTGCCGGCAGACCTTCTCCTCCCCGGCCCTGAGATAGTGATCCTTCGACCGCGCTTTTTCGGCATACCCGTAGTGATGCACCGGCACCGGGCAGTCCCCCAGCTGGGCGCCCCGGGCCGCCAGCGCCCCCTCAACCAATTCGTGCACCGCCCCGGCGAAACGGATCTCCCTCAGGTTGCGCCACAACCGCACCTTGGTGGTGGGGAACCAGCCCCGGTACTGCTTCTCCTCAAGGTATTCCCCCCGACAGGCCACCCAGCCGGCGAGATTGGCCCGGTCGGTGTAGTTGCGGGTGGTGAGGCGGTAGGCCAGGGGGCCGGAGGAGTGCAGTAGCTGGCGCAACCGGGCGTGGTCTGAGGGGGCCAGCACCTCGTCGCAGTCAAGGACCAACACCCACTCGCCGGTGGCTGCCTCAAGGGCGCGATTGCGGGCCACGGCGAAATCCCCCTGCCAGGGATGGTGCAGAAGCAGCGCCCCGTGCTTCTGGGCCACCTGGCCGGTGTGGTCGGCCGAGCCGGTGTCCACCACCACGAGCTGTTCGGCCAGCCCGCGAACACTTTCCAGGCACTGTTCGAGGAAGGCGGCCTCGTCGCGGGCGATCATACACAGCGAGAGGCGAGGTCTGGGGGGCGTCTTGCCCTTAGGCTCTTTTCCCACCTGTCTGCTCCGCGATGGCCCCGGCCCGCTGGTGGTCGGGCTGGAGGGCAAGAACCTTCAGGGCTGCCTCGCGGCTGCCCTCCCGATCCCCCTGCTGCCACAAGACCTCGGCCAGTTGGGCCTGCAACTCAGCTTCGTCTGGGTGCCCGCCCAGAAAATGGCGCAGCGCCGCCGCCGCCTCGGCCGGCTGGCCCACCTTCAGGTGCAGGAGCGCCAGGTTGGCCACCAACTCGCGGTTGGCCGGGTCCTGCCCGGCGGCCTCCTTGAAGTAGCCCAGCGCCTCCGAACCCCGCCCCTGCTCCCAGGCCCAGACCCCCAGGTTGAAAAGGGCCTCGGGGAAAAGGGGCTGCAACTCCAGGGCGCGCCGGAAACTGGCCCCTGCCGCCTCCCACTGCCTGGCCTTGCTCTGCACCAGTCCAAGGTAATTGTGGGCCATGGAGGAGCGGGGGTCGAGTTCCACCAAGCGGGCGATGACCCCGGCGGCCTGGTCGGGCCGGTCCGCCTCGATCAGGGCGTCGGCCCAGACCATGATCGCCTCGACGAAATCCGGCTTGACGGCCACGGCCTTCTCGCAGGCCAGGGCGGCCTGATGCCAGTCGCCCCGCTGCCGGCAGCGGTCGGCCTCCTGCAGGTGCAGGGGGGCCTGCTCTTCCCCGCTGGGCGATGAAGATTGCACCAGTTCCGCGAGCGCCTTCCTGGCCCGTTGGGCCGCCTGCGCCCAGGTGAAGTGGGCATGGATATGGGCGCTGGCCCGCTGCCCCCGCCTTCGGGCCGCCTCTGGGTCCCCGTAGACCTGGCGCAACCGCTCCTTCAGCCCCTCCAGATCCGGCTCCAGCAGCCAGGCCGGCCCCGCGGTCTCCTGCTCGAAGCGCACCTGCCGGCGCTGGGCCTCGACCCAGTACACCATCTCCTCCGGGCAGAAGTCATCGCAGGCCCCACCCCTGGTGAGGATGGCCGGCAGCCCGCAGGCCAGGGCCTCGGCTACCGGCAGGCCAAAGCCCTCCCCCCGGTACGGATGCACCAGGCAGTCGCAGGCGGCGTACAAGCGGGGCATCTCCCCCTCGGGCAGATCCTCGGTCAGATAGAGGATTTCGGGGTTGGCCGGGTCATGTTGCAGGCGGCGGATCTGGTCGCCGGCGTGCTGGTTGCGGTAAAAACTCTGCACCCCCATGTCCTTGATCACCAGGCACACCCAGTCGGCGGCCGAGAAGGTCTGGACGTACGCCTTAAGCAGCACATCGATGCCCTTGCGGAAGAGGGTGCCGCCCACAAAGAGAAATCTGAAGGGCTTCCCGGTGGCCAGGGGCAGGGGCTGCAGGCCGGGGCGAAAACGCCCCGGGTCCACCCCCAGGGGCACCACCTTCACCTTGGCGGCAGGCACCCCGCTGTCCAGATAGCACTGGCGCACGTAGCGGGTATAGGCCCAGACCTGGTCCACCTGCTCCAGGGGCCCCAGCCAGGCTTGGGGGATGCGCCCGAACTCCCAGGGCTGGATCAGCACCAGCTTGCCGCTGGCGGGCCGGCTAAAGTCGGGGGGCCAGCGGTGGCGCAGGTGGAAATCCACCTCCCCCGCCAACCCCTGCCCCAGGCGCCCGGCCAGCTCCCCCCCACCCCACTGCGGCGGCTCGCTGGGGAGCAGGCCCAGTTCGCAGTCCCCCTCCGCCAGCAGGGCCCGCACCAGCTCGCCGTTGGCGTGGGCCAGGCTCGAATGCACCAGAAAAGCCCCCTCCCAGTTGCCGCGCAGCGGCCTGCCGGCCGCCGGGGCGGCGCGGAAACGCCCCTGGGCGTCAAAACGATGTCCCCACTGCTGCTGGAAACGCAGCAGATTTTCCCGCACCCGGTCGAAGCGGCCCTCGCTGGCCCCCTCATGGTGCTCGACCACGCACTCGGGGCAGTACACCACCCTGTATCCTGCCTGGCGCACCCGCAGACAGAAGTCCACGTCCTCCACCCCGTTGACGTAGGCCGCGTCCAGTCCCCCCAACTGCAAAAACAGCTCGCGCCGCACCAGCATACAGGCCCCGGTGACCATGTCGAGATCGCGCTGCACCAGCACCCGGGGGTCATCGGCCGCCGCCCCCCGGTACACGTGCTCGGGGAGCCCCTTGACCATCTCCAGGCCGGCGTGCTGCACCTTGCCGCTCCCCGGATAGAGCAGCAGCGCCCCCACCACCCCGATGAGCGGGTCCGAGTCGGCCAGCCGCACCATCGCCTCCAGCCAGCCGGGCTGCGGCACGGTGTCGTTGTTGAGCAGGACCACGTATTCGCCTGTCGCCGCCTCCACCCCCTGGTTGCAGGCCCAGGCAAAGCCCAGGTTCTCCTCGTTGCGCAGCACCCGGATATCCCCCTCAAAGGCGGGCAGCAGATAAACGGTCCAGTCGGTGGAGCCATTGTCCACCGCCACCACCTCGTATTCTTGGTCGTTTCCGGTATTGCGCGCCACCCCCAACAGGCACTGCTCGGTCAGTTCGGCCTTGTTGAACAGGGGAATGACCAGGCTCACCCGCGCCCTGGCCGGCGCCGCTGCCACGGCGGCGGGACGCTCAGGCTCCTGACCTTTCGCCACACAGGAGGCGCAGGTATCCCGGCCAAACACCGCCTCCAGCACCTGGTCGGCCCGGTGCCCGTAGGTGTGCCGCTCCAGGGCCAGCCGGCACCCAGCCGCGGCGATCTTTTCGCGCTCATCCTCGTGTTCGAGGTAGTAGCGGGCCAACTCCTCCAGATCCTCCTCGCCGTAGAGCACCAGGTGTTGGCGGTCGGCAAACAGTTCCTCCAGCCCAGCTTCAGCCGGCAGGCGGTCGGTCAAGAGCAGGCTGCCACAGGACAGGGCCTCAAAGACCCGCATGTTAAGGTCGCCGTTGAGGCTGCGGTTGAAGACCAGCCGCCCCCGCGAGAAGAGCAGGGCCATCTCTTCGAGAATCTTGCTCTCCACCCGCAGATCGAAGCCGGCAGCCTGCAAGCGCTCCAGGAAGCGCACCCGGTCCGGGTGCCACTGCCGCAGGGTCTGGCCGGCAAAAACGACGTCGTACGCCTTGGCCGCCCCAAAGCACCGGTGGATCTGGGGCTCACAGGCGGCCGGCAGCCAGCCCACCCGGGGGCAGCCGGCCCGCACGAACTCTGGTATATGCTGCCTGGCAAACATCAAAAAGACCTGGTCAAAGGCCCGGGCGTAGTCGGCCCGCCAGGGCAACTGCCCGGTATGGGTGTCCCCCACCAGCGCCACCGCTGGGCAGCCAAAAGCCCGCGGCTCCTCCAGCAGGAACTCCGGGCCGGCGTCCACCCACAGCACCAGATCGGGCCGCCAGCCCTTTGGCAGTTGCGCTGCCACCTGCTCTGCCCCCACACGCCCCCAGGGCAGGGGGATATCGCTATCCTGCACCAGGCGGGCCAGAAGCCCCATCTTGTCCACGTCCCCGGACCCGGGCGGCTTCAGGGCGTGCTGGTCCTCCCACTGCTTCCACTGCCCCAGCGTCCGCTCGTCCAGGCGCGGGCCGCAGGTCAAGACCTCGTGGCCCCGCCGCAGGGCCCGCTCGTAGTAGGCCGAGGTAGAGAGGGGATTGGCCGGGGCGGCCAGCAGGATCTTCAGGCGCCGGCGGCCAGGGCTGGGCGCCGGCGGCCAGGGTGCGGCCCCCTGGGGCACCCCGCGCCGCTCCACGCACTGGGCAAAGACCTGGTTCCAACCAGCGATGAAATCGCGGATGTGGAAGCGCTCGACCACCGTCTGGCGGGCGTTGCGGCCCAACTCGGCGGCCAGGTCGGGGGCGGCCAGCAGCAGCTTGATCCGCTCGCGCAGGATCTGGTGGTCGTTGGCGATGAAGCCGTTGTGCCCGTCGATGATCGGCGAGGTGGAGTTGGGGGTGCTGACCACCGGCATGCCCGTGGCCATGGCCTCCAGCATCCCCAAGTTATAACCGTCCTCGTGGATCTCGGTCAGGGCGCTCAGGAGCAGGCGGTGCCGGCGGTACTGTTCCTTCAGATCCTCCCAGGAAGTGGAATGGCGGGCCCCCGGCACCGTCGGGTTAAGGCCGATCACCGCAGAGGGAAACTGCCCGCCGAGGATGGCCTCCTGGGCGCTGAAGCCCTGCATGTGGTCGCGCTCTTTAAAGTAATTGCCCACCCGCAGCACCCGCGCCAACTCCCCAGTGTACCCCCCGTAGAGATCGGGATCTATCCCCGATACCACCACCGGAGCCTCCCAGCCCCAGTCGCGGCGCTTCTTCTCGGAGATGAAGGCGATGTCCATGCGCGAGAAGAGGGGCCGGAAGCGCTCGACAAGGGCCGCCTTCTCCGCGGGCTTGCCGCTCAGCGCGGTGTCGGTGCCCACCATGTTGAGCATGACGAAGAGTCGGGGCACCTCCCAGTGCTGCACGGTTTGCAGGTCGTACAAGGCCAAGCAGAGCACCAGGTCGTAGCGGCCCTGGCGCAGGTCGCTTTGGGCCTGTTCCCAGGTGACCTCCTCGGCGTTGGAGGGCAGGGGCCGGGAGCCGGAGTCCCAGCGCTTATTGGGCTGTCTTTGGGGCGGGACAACGCAGAAGTAATGGTGGGTGTGAGCGAAAAGGCAGATGTAGGCTTCGTGCCAGTTGAAAACCAGCACCCGGAGTCTGGAGGGGGTATCGGACATGCCGGCCGGGGCGCCGAGCCTGGCGGCTCAGCTCTTGGGCTGCTTGCCCCCCAGGGCCTGGCGCAGGGCCTTGAGTTCGGCCTCGCCCTCCTGGATGGCCATCTGGTTCTCCTGCACGATCCGCTCGTAGACCTCGCCCCGGTGTACGGAGATATCGCCTGGCGCCTCGACCCCCAGGCGGATCTGCCGCCCCTGGATTTCGAGGATGGTAATGCGGACCTGGTTGCCGATGACGATGCTTTCCCCGGCTTTGCGCGTCAACACAAGCATGTTGATCTTCCCTGATTGATGTCCCGATTCAGCCCTGCGAGCTGGCCTGGCCCGCCGCCAGGATGGAGTGTTTGGTGTGGTACCGCTCGTCCACCAGGATCATCTGCCTGGCCTGCTGAATGCGGGTGTTGATCAGGATGGGCCCTTTGAGATTGGCAGTGACCCGCTGAGGTAGCGGGCTGAGGGTGAGGATGCAGTAGATGGCCAGTTCCTCCGAAGAGGTGATCTCCAATGCTTCCAGGTCCTCCTTGCCGATCTGCGGGTCGTAGTCGGCCCAGACCAGCAGCGGGTTGAGCAGCACGAACCCCACCGAAGGGTTGTCCATGGACAGGAGTCGCAGGAAGGGGGCCTCCTCCTCGAGGGCGACCAGCCCATACCGCCGGCACCTTTCGAAGCCGGGCAGGCCGCTGGGGAAGGTGAGGATCTCGTCGCGGCCGACGCTCACCTCGCCGTACTTGGCACTCTGGAAGGTTGTCTTCTCTGGGTCGCTCATCACCGCTTTCCCCGGCTGCTGTGGTGGCGCTGCGAAGGGGAGGATCAACCGATGAAATCCATCAGGGACTGGGGCACTACCGAGCCGCCCGAGGAGAGGGCGGCCTGGAACACATCCTGCTCCTGGCGCAGGTTGAGGATGGTGTCGGCCAGGTCTGTGTCCTCGTCGGCCGAGAGCACCGCGGTCATCTCCGCCGATACCCGGTCGATGAGGTTGCGGGTGATCTCCATGCGGTTGACGCGCGCCCCCACCAGACCGCGGGAGGCCGAGATCTGCTCGCGCACCCGGCTTAGCGCGCCCAGCGAGGACTGCACCTGGCGGGTGTCGTCGGCGCGCAGGGCCTCGCGCAGCTCAATGAGCACCCTGAAGGCACTGTCTTCGCCCTCAAAAAGTTCCTTGCCCGGGATGTTGATCTGCAGGACGATCCCGTCCGAGACCTCGCGCTCAATGCTGCCGCTGGTGTCGGCCCGGGTCCGCAACTCGGTGATTGTGCCGCTCTCGTCGCGCACTGCCTCGTAGGGCGGATCAGCGGTCTGGGTGCCGCCAAAGATGTACCGGCCGCGGTAACGCGCCTCGCTCAGGTTCAACGTGTGTTCGAGAAACTGGTCGATCTGGTCGGCGATGGCCTGCCGCTGTTGGGTGTTGTAGGTGTCGCTGGCCCCCTGCACCGCCAGGCCGCCGGCCTCGACGAAAAGGCTCTCCATCTCGTTGAGGGTGGCCTCGGAAAGCTGGAGCCAGCCCGCCCCATCGTCGATGTTCTTGCGGAACTGCTCGAAGTTTCGCAACTCGGTGCGCAACGCCAGGGACCGCTGCGCCGCCGCCGGATCATCGGAAAGGTTGTTGAGCCGGGTACCGGAAGAGAGATTGTTCTGGTAGCGAGTGATGCGCTCGAAAGAGCGATCGAGGTTGGACACCAGGGTGTCCACTGCCATCTGTGTCGTCACCCTCATGGCATCACCTCGCTATTTTTTCCCAAATATAACTGGAGGTCATTTTTCTGTCCATCAGCGCGGCCTCCCTTCCTACATGTTGATGGTGGTTTCCATCAGGTCGTCGATCACCGAGACAGTGCGGGCGGCCGCCTGGTAGGCCCGCTGGAAGAGCACCAGTTGCGCCGCTTCGTCGTTGAGGGACACCCCCTGGACGCTCAGCCGGCGGTTCTCGATCTGGGTGCTGAAGAGGCGGTGGTTCCCGGCCATGGTCTGAGCCTCCTTGCTGCGGCTGCCCACCTCGCCCAGCAGGGTGCCGTAGAACCCCTCCACCGTGCTGGCGCCCCCGGCCATGAAGCGCTTGTTGCGCAGGCCGCTGATGGCCAGGGCCACCCCGTTGTCGCCAGTGTTGCCGTCCTGGGACGCGGCGATGTTATTGAGGTCGGCGCGGATGGCCTCGTCCACCGAGATATTGGCCGCGGTGGTTTGCGTCGGGTCGAAGAAATTCACCCCGGTGCTGCCGGTGAGCCCGGTGCCGGCGCGGTGAATAATGTTGACCTGCTCGACCATTCCGACGGCCACTTCGTCGAGGCGCCGGCTCAGATCCGGGATCAACTGGTCGCGGGCCTCGATCAGCCCGCTAAGGCGTCCGGAACGGATCTGGGCCACCGAGCCGTCGTCGGCAAAGGCCACTTGGGTGCCGCTCAGGCCCCCGCTGGTCACCTGGCGGGTGACCAGATGGACGGCGCTGGCCCCGGCGACCAGATTGTGGCCGCTCATCAACACCGAGACCTGGCCGTTGTCCTGCTCGACCAGGGCCACGTCCACCTTCTGCGACAATTCGTCCAACAGATTGTCCCGCTGGTCCTCCAGATCGGCCAACCCGCCCCGGCCAAAGCTGGCGCGGGGGATCTGGGCGTTGATGCCGGCCAGCCGATCGAGGATGCCGTTGATCACCTCCACTTCCCCCACCACCTCGTTGTCCAGTTGCACCCGCGACTCCTGCAGGCGCTGGTGGGACTGGTGCAGGGTATTGGCCATGAACTCCGCCTCCTGGCGCACCGCCGCCCTGGCCGCCCCGCTTTCGGGCACGTTGGCCAGGTCCTGCCAGGCGTTCCAGAAACGGTTCAGCGAGCCGCTCAGGCCGGCCCCGGAGGGCTCGTTGAAGACCGTGCCCGCTTCGCTGGAGCCGGCCCCCACCGTCTCGTTGAAGATGCTCTCCAGCCCGCCCAAGATGTGCTCCAGCTCCTCCCAGCGGCCCCGCACCTGGTTCTCGGTCCGCGCCTGGGCGTCGAGGAAGCGGCTGCGCATCCGCTCGATGAGGGTGACGTCCACCCCGTTGCCGACCCGGCCCCCCGGCCCCCCATCGACGCTCTCCATGTTGGCGCGGCGCCGCGAGTACCCCTGGGTGTTGGCGTTGGCAACGTTGTTGCTGGTCAAGTTGAGGGCGGCCTGCTGCGCCTGCAAGGCGCGCCGCCCGATCTCCAGCCCCTGATTTGCCGCCGAGGTAATTGCCATGGCTGGTCCCTCTCAGGCTGTCCGGTTTACCAGGGTGCGCAGCCCGTTGCCCCGCCGGGACCGCCCGAACTGCCCGTACACCCCGGGGTTGCCCGGCTGACCGCTGAGGATGTCAAGGCAGCGCTCGGTGTAGCGCATGGACTGGCGGATCAGGAAGGCGTTGCTCTCGTTGGTAAGCCGGATGCGCCGGTTCAACTCCAGCATCGTCTCCCGCATCCGCGCCAATTCCTCGCCCTGCCAGCCCTCCACCACCTCCACCAGCCGCGCCAGGGTGCAGTTCTCGGGCTCCAACTCCAGGCGCTTGGAGATCTTCTGCACCACCAGCAGCCGCTCGGTCTCCATCCGCCGGGCTTCCTCGGCGGCCTCCTGCTTGGCCGCCACGCAGGCCTCGATGGCCGGCAGGTCGTCGGCGCACAGGGACTGCTGCTCCTGCTGGAGGATTTCCAGCAGCCGGTTGAAGATGCGGATCTCGCCGTTGACGATTTCGATAAGTTTGACCACCAATGGATCGCTCATGGCTCTTTCTTCCCCGGCCCGCCCGCCCCCGCTGGGGGGGCGAAGGGCCGCCCGTTTCCGGCCGGCGGCAGTTTGGCGTTGAGGCCGTTCGCCTCCTCCTCCAGGCCCGCGGCCCGGCTCAACTGGCGGTAGAGCACCTCGCTGAGGCTGGAAGGACCGCCCCGGGCCGAAAGCCGCTTGGCCCATTCCTCGTCCAGCATCCCCTCAAACACCTCCTCCCCGGCGCCTTTCTCGATCAGGCCGCCGCTGGCCACGGTCTGGCGCATGGCCTTGACCACCTGGTACATAAATACCGACTCGAATTCCTTGGCTGCCTGCCGGATGGCCTGCCGCCGCTGCTGGACGTCCCCGGCGTGGCTCAGTTCGCGGAGGTGGTTCAAGCCTTCGACGTTGATCGACCGGGTTTCCATGCCTCCTCCTACTGGATGATCAGCTCGGCGCGCAGGGCGCCGGCGGTCTTGAGGGCCTGCAAAATGGCGATCAACTCCCTGGGCGTGACCCCCAGGGCGTTGAGGTTGCGCACCAGGTCGCGCACCGTGGGCATGGCCCCCACGTCAAAGGAGTTGAGGATGGGGTGCAGGTGGTCTGGCTCCTCCTCCACCGTCACCTGCTGCCCGCCCAGCGGGTCGGCGGCCTGGCCGCTGTCGCCGGGGATCTTCAGTTTCAGGCTGCCGTGGGAAAGGGCCACCGCCGCCACCGAAACGTGGTCGCCCACGATCACCGTGCCGGTTTTCTCGTTGACCACCACCCTGGCCGGCAGGTCGGGGATCACCACCACCTTCTCCAGGTCGGCCAGGAAGCCGGCCATCTCCTGGGAGCTGCTGAACTGCTCCGGGGTGGTCACCACAATGGTGCTGGCATCGGCGGCTATGGCCAGGCCCGCCTCGCCGAAGAACTCGTCGATGGCCCAGGCCGCCCGCGAGGCCGTGGTCCAGTCGGCGTCGTTGAGGGTGAGGGTGATCTCGTTGACCAGGCGCTCCAGGCGCTGTGGCTCCTCAATGATCAGACCGCCGTTGGGCACATTGCCCACCACCGAATGGTTCTTCCGCACCGAGCCGGCCCCGGCCCCTCCCAGGTTGAAACCGCCGATGGACACCGCCCCCTGGGCAGTGACGTAGGTCGCCCCTTCCGGCCCCATGAGGTTGGTGCGCAGCAGGGTACCCCCCTGCAAGGAACTGGCGTCGCCCAGGGAAGCCACCTGCACGTCGATCTTGGCCCCCTTGCGGGCAAAGGGCGAGAGGTTGGCGGTGACGCTTACCGCGGCCACGTTGCGGATGCGGATCTGCGCCGGGTCCACCGCCAGGTTCATGCGCTGCATCATGTTGGTCAGCATCCGGGTGGTGAAACTGGCCTGCCGGCCGTCGCCGGTGCCCTCCAGGCCGATGATCAGGCCCATGCCGGTCAACTGCAGTTCCTCACCCATCTGGATCTTGGCCATGTCCTTGAGGCGCACTGGGGTCTGGGCCAGACTCGGCCCGGCCAGGCTCAGGAGCAGCAGCAGACTGCACCAGCGGCGTCTCATCTTAGAACACCCAACTCAGCAAACGGACAAAGAACCCCGGTCTGGACCCCTGGGTCAGGGTGCCCTTGCCGGTGTACTCGAGTTGCAGATCCCCCACACTGGAGGACAGGATGGTGTTGTCGGCCGCCACCGAGGCGGGGTTGACGGTGCCGCTCAGGTAGATGGCCTCGGTCTCACCGTTGATCTTCAGATTGCGACTGCCCTCGATGATCAGGTCGCCGTTGGGTTTCTTGCCCACCACCGTCACGGTGATGCGCGCCGTCAACTGGGCGCTGCGCGAGGTGGAGGCCCGGCCCTGGTACTGATTGGAGGCACTGCTTTGCAGCGAGTGCAGGGGGATGAAACTGAGGATATTGCCCGCCCCCGGCACGCTACTGCTGACCTGGGCCTGGTTCGACTTGTCGGTGCTGGTGGCCGTCTGGTTGGTGGCCGAGGCGCTCTCGGCGATGATCACCGTCAGCACGTCGCCGATATTGGCGGCCTTGGGGTCGGCAAACAGCGAAAGGGTCTGGGCCGGGCCCGGAGCGGGAAACGCCGCCGGCAGCGCCAGCGCCAGACTCATCACCCACCTATTCATGGCCATTGCGGCCCTCCCCCAGGTTCAGGCACACCACCCCGGCGGTCAGCACCTCCCCGCGCAGCACCTTGCCCGATTCCTCGTTACGCACCCGGACCAGGGCGCCGGCCCCCGCGTCCTGCAGGGCCACCCCCCGGGTCGAAAGCTCCATGCCCCCACCCACCACCACCAATTCCACCATCTCGCCCTGGCGCACCAGGGGCACCCCCTGGCAGTGCAACGCGGTCAGCATCGCCCCGGCGTTCAGGGGCCTCTTGGTCTGCATGTCGGCCACCTGGGCCGGGTCGGTAAACACCCCATCGCGCATCATCGTGACCTCCCTTTCGTCCAATTCCACGGCCTCGGGTCCCAGTTCCTCGCCCCGGCGCAGCGCCCGCGAGGCCACCAGCACCCGCCGGTAGAGACGGGTGTCCACGGTAACGGTCAGGGTGCGGCAGGTCTGGCCTTTTACCCTCAGTTCCACCCGCACCATGCCGGCCCCACGCAAGGGCCGGGCGGATAGGGGTTTGACAGCGATCTCCACCGGGCCGGCCTCCTCGAGGACCACGTCCCCCTTCCAGCGGGGGTGGATCTCGCAGCGATCCTGGGCGTGGTTCTGGCGCGAGAGGGCGGCGCGCACGTGGCGTTCCACCGCCTGGTGGATGGCGCTCTCGCTGACGACGTTCTGCGCCTCCAGGGCGCCGGCGGCCAGACAGGCCAGCAACAGGGCTTTGAGCATCGGTGCGCCTAACGCTTGAGGTTGTTGGCGTTGGCGAGCATCTCCTCGGAGGTCTGGATGGCCCGGGCGTTGATCTCATAGGCCCGCTGGGCCACGATCATGTTGACCATCTCGTCCACCACCTCCACGTTCGACAGTTCGAGGAAGCCCTGGGAGAGCCGGCCAAAGCCCTCGCTATCGGGGGCGCCGGTCACTGGCGTGCCCGAGGCTTCGGTCTCCAAAAAGAGATTGCGGCCGGCGCTCTTAAGGCCGGCCGGGTTGATGAAGCGGGCCAGTTCCAACTGCCCCACCTGTTGGAAATTTGGATCGCCGGGCACCTTCACCGAGACCTCGCCGTTGACCGAGACGTTGATCTCGGTGGCGTCCTGGGGGATGGTGATCTCCGGCTGCAGGGAGTACCCGTCGGAAGTGACCAGGGTGCCCTGCGAGGACTTTTTCATCGCCCCGTCGCGGGTATAGGCCGTGGAGCCGTCGGGCAGCACCACCTGCAAGAATCCGTCCCCGTCGATGGAGACGTCGAGGGGGTTGTTGGTGGAGATCACCGCTCCCTGCGAGAAGATGCGCTGGGTGGCCACCGGCCGGGTGCCGTAGCCGATCTGCAACTCGACGGGGACCTGCGAGCCTTCGGCCTGGGTGGCCCCGGCCAGGCGGATCTGCTGGTAGAGCAAGTCCTGGAACTCCAGCTTGCTCTTCTTGTACCCGGTGGTGTTCACGTTGGCCAGGTTGTTGGCGATGTTGTCCACGTTCATCTGCTGGGCGATCATGCCCGTGGCCGCGGTGTAGAGGGCTCTGCTCATTTCCCTTTATCCTTTATTTAACTTTTCACGACGCCGACGTCGTTGACGGCCCGATCCAGGGTGCTGTCCTGCACCTGGATGGCCCGCTGGTCGGCCTCATAGGAGCGGTACACGTCGATCATCTTCACCATCTCCAGCACCGGCTCCACGTTGGAGTTCTCCAGATAGCCCTGCACCACCCGGGTGCTCTGGGCTTGCACCTGCTGGGTGCCTGGCTGGGGGATGTAGTGGCCCTGCTTGCCCTTGGACAGCACCGACTGGTAGGGGCTCTGGGCCTTAAGGTTGCGGTCGTACAGGGCCGGGAAATCGACGACCTGCAGCCGGCCCACCACCTGGTCCACCCCCTGGATCTCGTCGCGCACCTTGATCACCCCGGCGTCGTCGATGAGAGGGGCATTGTAGCTGGGGGGGATGAGGATCTCGTCGCCCTGGCTGCTGAGCACCGGGTTGCCCAGGGGGTCCACCAGGCGGCCCTGATTGTCCTTGGAGAAGTTGCCGTTGCGGGTGTACTGCACCCCCTCGGGGGTGCGCACCGCAAAGAAGCCCTGCCCGTTGAGGGCCACGCTGAACATGTTGCCGGTCTGGTGCAGCTTGCCCTGCTCGAAGTCGGTCCACATCCCTTCGGCCCGGTTTATCCGCCAGTCCGGGTAGTCCCCGGAGAGCCGCTTCCTGGCCTCCATTACCTCGCGCATGAACATATTGTCGCGTTTGAACCCGGGCACCTCGGAGTTGGCCAGGTTGTTGGCGATGGTCTCGTGCCGGGTGGTCTTGGGCAACATCCCCGAGGCAGAGATGAACAATCCTTCGAGCATGGATACTCTCCCGCAGACAGAGTTACGCCCCTTCAGGGAGCAAGCCCTGTGCCAGGGTCCGGTATCCCATCTATCTTACTGTTTATAACAGATGTGTACCCAATCCAGCCCTGGCCCCACCACGGCCACCCACGGAAAATTCTTCCTCAGCTTCCGCCTTTTTCCCGACTGCTTGCCACCGGGGGGGGCCGAGGTTAAATTCTGGCCATCCCCTTCAGATAAGGATTAACGCTATGAACCCTCTGCCCTACCTCCTGCTCCTGGCCCTGTGCTGGGCTACCCCGGCCCAGGCCGATCCTATCGCCGAGTACACCGTTGCGCGCGCCGCCGGCCCCATCGAGATCGATGGCCATCTCGACGAGTTCGCCTGGGAGAAGGCCGAACAGATCAACGGCTTCGAGCGCATCCTCAACGACTACGACCAGATCAGCCGCCCCACCCGGGCCAAGATGCTCTGGGACGACCAGCAGCTCTACTTCGCCTTTGTCTGCCAGGACCCGGACATGTGGACCTTCCTCACCGAGGAGGACGCCGCCTTCTGGGATGAGGAGGTGGTGGAGGTCTTCATCGACCCGGACGGGGACGCCAAGAACTACCTGGAGTTGGAGATCAACCCAGAAAACGCCAAGGTCGACCTGGTCGTTCGCACCCTGAAGCCCGAGTGGGATTCGGATTTCGCCTGGGATATCAAAGGCCTGCAGAGCGCCGTGGCCGTGTACGGCACCATCAACGACGCCTCCGACGTCGATCAGGGCTGGACCGTGGAGTTCGCCATCCCCTACAGCGCCATGGCCGGCACCATCACCGGCGGGGGTGCCGCGCCTAACGTGGGCGACCAGTGGCGGCTCAACCTCTACCGCATCGAGCGCAAGGCCGGCCGGGCCCTGCGCTCCCGGATCGTCGAGCTGGAGCAGGGCCTGGCCAAGGGCGCCCTGCTCGACTCCCTAAAGGGCCAATACAACGAGGAGACCGAGTACACCGCCTGGAGCGAGACCTACCAGCGCGGCTTCCACGATCCCTCCCGCTTCGGGTTCGTTAAATTCGAAGAGTAGCGGAGGGCCGGGTATGCCTCGGAGTTGTTTCCCTGGGGACTGGCTGGGCTGGGAAGTCCGCGGGAGGGGTTGAGGGGAGAGCGGAGCTTTGCGAGCAGGGTGGGAAGGACGCGCCTTGGGAAACAACGGAGGGGAATACCCGGACCGACCCATACCGCAGGATTTCGTATGAACCGTTTCAAAGCAACCCTGCTATTTGTTGCCCTCCCCCTGGCCGCCGGGGCGCAGCGACCCGATACCGGCGTCGCAGCCCCCGTGTTCAACTATCCCAACCGGGAGGCCCTACTGCCTCTGACCCACCCCCTGCTCGTTGAGGCACCCCAGGGCCGCGACGCCGGCATGGTGCAGTTTGCCACCTTCGCCATTGACGTGTACGAGTACCCCAACCAGGCCGGCAGCCTGCCCCGCACCGAGGTCAGTCTCGAAGAGGCCCGAGCTCTGTGCCGGAAACGGGGCAAACGCCTGTGCAGCGAGGGGGAATGGGAGTTGGCCTGCCGGGGAGCCCAGGACCTGGCTTATGGGTACGGCCCCCAGTTCGGGGCCGACCGCTGCAACACCCCCTATCCCGAAGGGGAGATCTGGAAGCGCCGGCAGGGCCCAGCCCCCAGCGGGGCCTTTGCCGGCTGCGCCACCCCCGAGGGGGTCCACGATCTGGTGGGCAATGTCTGGGAGTGGACCGAGGGGACCTACGACCCACAGCAGGGCTGGGCAGTGGTGCGGGGCGGTTCCTGGTTCCATAGCGTCAACTACGCCAGGGCCGATGGCCGCTACGGCCGCTACCTCAGCCCCGACTATCACCTCGACCTCATCGGCTTCCGCTGCTGCCGCTGAGGCACCGGGCCGGTTGAAAAGCCGGGGCTGCTTGAGTATTTGTACCTTCGATTCCCCCTTCTCCGTAGCCCGCCGATGGCCGCCCACCCGATCCGCCTCTACGCGCTCCTGTCCGCCCTGTTCACCGTTGCCTGGCAACCGGTGCTGGCCCAGGAAGCCACCGGCACCATCAAAGGTGTGGTCCTCGACCAGCACACCCTCCAGCCCGTGCCCGGGGCCAATGTCGCCCTGCTGGGCACCCCGCTGGGCGCCATCGCCGGCGACCAGGGCCAGTTCACTATCAACCAGGCCCCGATGGGAGTGCAGCGCCTCAGAGTCTCGATGATCGGCTACAGCGAGCGGGTTCGGCCCGACGTCATCGTCCAGGCCCGGCGCATCACCTCCCTCACTGTACACCTGGAAGAGACTCCCCTCCAGATGGCGGAAACCACCGTCAGCGCCGACTTCTTCTCCGCCGCCGAGGAAAAGGCCGTCAGCGCCGTCAACCTCAACTACGAGGAGATCCGCCGCTCACCCGGCTCGGCCCAGGACCTCAGCCGGTTGCTCCAGGCCTTGCCCAGCGTCAACATGAACAACGACCAGCGCAACGACCTGATCGTGCGCGGGGGCAGCCCGGCGGAAAACCTGGTCCTGATCGACGAGATCGAGATCCCCAACATCAACCACTTTCCCACCCAGGGCGCCTCGGGGGGCCCGATCGGCCTGCTCAACGTGGAGCTGATCAGCGAGGCGGACTTCTCGGCCGGCGGATTTCCGGCCGCCTACGGCGACCGCCTCTCCTCGGTGATGTCGATCAAGCTGCGCGAGGGCAACCGCGACGAGTTCGACGGCCAGGCCGACCTCGGGATGGCCGGGGCGGGTTTTGTCCTCGAAGGCCCCCTGGGCGGGAGCAACGCCTCCTGGCTGCTGGGCGCCCGCCGCAGCTATCTGGACCTCATCGTCGATGCGATCGGCACCGGGGCCGTGCCCAAGTACAGCGACCTGCAGGGCAAGCTGAGCTGGGACCTGGGACCGGACCACAAGCTCTGGGTGCTGGGCCTGGGCGGTTTCGACCACATCGCCGCCGAGCCGGAGGACAGCGACGAAAACGACGACCGCTTCAGCGCCGACTACGACCAGTACGCGCTGGGCGCCGCCTGGCGCTGGCTGTGGAGCGCCAGGGGGTACGCCATCGTCTCCCTGGCCCAGACCTACGCCCGCTTCGGGGTGGAGGAGTACGAGGGCTGGACGCCCCTGCTCCTGTACACCAACGACTCCCAGGAGCGCACCCTGGTCCTGCGGCACCAGGGCACCTACCACTGGCGCCCCGGCCACACCCTGATTTGGGGCCTGGGCTTCAAGGGGCTGTTTTCGGACCTGGGGTTCTACGCGGCGGCCGACACCAACCGGCTCAACACCTACACCCCCGAGTTCCGCCTGCAACAGGAGGTGCGCACCACCAAGGCCAGTGCCTTCCTCAGCTCCGAGCACCTGCTCTTGCGGCGCCTGCGCGCCACCCTGGGATTGCGCTACGACTACCTAGCCTACAACGAGGAGCACGACCTCGCCCCCCGTCTCAACCTCTCCTGGGAAATGGACGCGGCCACCAGCATCAACACGTCCTGGGGCCTCTACTACCAGGCCCTGCCCCTCTCGCTGCTGGCCCAGGACCGGGGCAACCGCCGCCTGGAGAACCTGCGCGCCACCCACTACGTGCTGGGCCTCAACCGCCGACTCACCCCTAGCACCCGGCTGACCCTGGAGGCGTATCTGAAAGATTACGCGGAGCTGCCCAGCGACCCGGACGATCCCACCGCCTCGGCCATCGACGCCTTCGCCGGCTTCGGGTCCCCCCTGCCCGGGGCCCTGGTGGGCGGGGGCGAGGCCCGCTCCCGGGGCGCGGAGCTGCTGATCCAGAAAAAGCTCGCCCAGTCCCTGTACGGCACCTTCGGCTACTCCTACTCGATCAGCCGCTACACCGACCTCCTGGGCGAGGAGCGCAACCGGGACTTCGACAACCGGCACCTGCTTTCGGCCATCGTCGGCTACCGACCCTCCCCGACCTGGGAGTTCAGCGGGCGCTGGAGCTTTGCCGGGGGCCGGCCCTACACCCCCTTCGACCAGGAGCTTTCAACCGCCACGGGCAAGGGCATCGTCCAGCGGGAGCTGCTCAACCGCCGCCGCTATCCTTCCTACCACCGCCTCGACCTGCAACTGGACTACCGCCGGCATTTCCGGCGCTGCAACCTGGTCACCTTCTTCAGCCTGCTCAACGCCTACAACCGGGCCAACATCTATACCTACTACTGGGACAAGAGCGAGAATGCCCAGGACCGCATCGACCAGTGGCGCTTCCTGCCGGTGGGCGGTTTCGAGCTGGAGTTCTGAGTCCCCTGGCCCGCCCTTTGCTTTCTATCCGCAGTTGAGGCGGCACCCCCCCGCGACCTGGGCAGGGCAGAGTGAGGCGCTAGGGCGCTGTTTTCCAGCGCCTTGCCCGGCATACCCCCGGCGCGGATATTTATCGTTGCGGCCAGAGCCACCCGAGGGCGGAGCCAGAAATATCTTCCATGAGCACCAAGACCCCGATCCTGATCCTGCTGGGCATGTGCCTCTCCTTCAGCCTGGTGATGGCGGCAATCATCGCCCTGCGGCCCCATCCGGCCCCGCCCAAGCGTCGGCCCCCGGCCCTGGCCCAGTACCGCGCCCCGGCGGCCCCTGCGGCCCCCGCGCCCAGCCCAAAGACCGAACCCAAACCCCAGACCCTGGCCCCCTCCCCGGCGCTCAAACCCATGGACCTGACCCCCTCGGCCGAGGCCGCCAGGGAACTGGACCTGGTCAAGAAGGAATTGCGCACCCAGATCGCCGCGCTCAAGAAGGACCGCGGCCAGATGATCGGCAACCTGGCCGCCCAACTGGCCGACCTGCCCCTGACCGAGGCCGCGGCTCAACTGGCCGCTCTCGACGACGAATCGGCCGCCCTGGTGCTGGTGCACCTCAAACCCGAAATACGCCGCGCCCTGCTGGACCAGTTGGAGCCGGCCCGGGGCAAGCGCCTGACCCTGGCCCTCACCCCCCCTTCCCGCTGAACCCAACCACATGGCCATCCTCAAAGTCAGCCGCATGGGCCACCCCGTGCTGCGCCAGCAAGCCAAAGCGCTCACCCCCGGGCAACTCCGCCAGCCGGCCACCCAGCAACTGCTCGACGACATGGTGGAGACGATGGTCGACTACGAGGGGGTGGGCCTGGCCGCCCCCCAGGTGTACCAGTCCCTGCGCCTGATCGTGCTAGGATACCCGGACGCCGACCCCAGAAACCCCGACGACATCCCCCTGACCCTGTGTATCAATCCGGAGTGGGTTTCGCTTTCCGACGAGAAGGAACTGGGCTGGGAAGGCTGCCTGAGCATCCCGGACTTGCGCGGCCAGGTGCCCCGCTCAAGGGAGGTGGTGGTGCGGGCGCTGGACCGCCGGGGCAAACCCTTCACCCTCAAGGCCGGCGGTTTCATGGCCCGCATCCTCCAGCACGAGATCGACCACCTCGACGGGGTGCTCTTCCCCGACCGCATGGAAAACCTCGGCACCCTGAGCTTCCTGGAGGAATACTACCGCTACTGGCAGAAAAGCGAAGATTAAGCGGACGGGGAAAAGCGCTCGAAGGCTTTCCCTGTCCGCCCTCAGCTGTACTCGTCGTAGATCCCCTCCAACCGTCCCGCCTGGGTGGCGGCGTTGTAGTGGGCCTCCACGTGGGCCCGGCCCGCCCGGCCCATCGCCCCCCACCGTTGCGGGGCCTCCACCAGTTGCAGGATGCACCCGGCGATCCCCTCCACATCCCCCTCCGCTGCCAACAGCCCGCTCTCACCCTCCCGCACGTACTCCGGGATATCCGCGTGCCGGGTGGCCACCACTGGCAAGCCGGCTGCCTGGGCGTCGAGCAGGATCACCGGCGCCCCGCCCTCGGTGTCCCCGTCCGCGGCCCGCCGGCTGGTCTGGAGGAGCAGGTGGCAGCGGCCCAATTCCGCCACCACCTGCGCGTAGGGCAACGCGCCCAGCAAACGCGCCTTTCCCTCCAGCCCCGCCTCCCCGATGGCCGCCTCGATCCGCGGCCGCTCCGGCCCCTCGCCGATCAGCACCACCTCGAACTCAAAGGGCTGCCGCCGATGCGCCCTCCCCAACGCCTGCAACGCATCGGGAATCCCTTTCTTCTCCCGGAAAGGGGCGCAGATCAGCACCCGCAGCCGCTCGGCTGGCTCCCGCTCGGCAAAGGGGATGTTATCAAGATTTACCCCCAGGTGGTGCAGGCGGATCTTGGCCGGCGGGCAGCCGGCCTCCTCCAGGCAGGCGGCCAGGGCGCTGCCCTCCACCAGAAAAACCTCCCCATCGGCAAAAAGCCGTCGGTAGAATTTCCGCCAGTAGGGGATTGCGGCGTACTGGGTGGCGTCGGCCCCGTAGAAGGTGGTCAGCATCGGCAGGCCGCTTTCGCGCCGGGCCCGCAGGCAGCGGCAGCCCTGGTAGCCGAAATGGGCGTGGATCAGGCTGGCCCCTTCCCGGCGCAGGAGTTCCCCGTAGAAGGGATATTCCCCGGTCATTTTGATCCAAAGCTGGTTGCCCCCCCGCTTCCACCAGGGGTAATTCCGTGCCGTGTGGAGATGGGAGACCGGGAACTGGTCGAGGTTCGCGTCCTCCTGGGTGAGCACCACGGGCCGGTAGCGCCGCAGCCGGCTGAGCTGGCTGTAGATCCAGGAGCCATTGGCGTGCAGGTACGGAGTGGCGCACTGGCCGGCGGTCCTCACCATTGGCCCCTTTGCTTGAACGGCCCGGATCTCTTGGCTGGTGCTTGACATTTGCCCGGGCTGATTCTATAATCTGTGCGGTTTTACAGCCATAGACAAACCCCGGTTCCCCCGAGCCCCCTCTCCCCCTCCGGCTCGGGGTCCACAGCCTCGCAAATTATAGACCAGTCAGACCTGTCGCCCCGCCTATGGACCCCAGATTCCAGCAGGAAAAAGGCACCGGCCTCTACACCGGCAACGAGCTGATCGTCAAGGGCGCTTTGGAAAGCGGGGTGGGCGAGATCACCGGCTACCCCGGTTCGCCCCTGGCCGAGGTCTTCGAGACCCTCGAAAACATCGCCCCCCTGCTCGTCGAGCACGGCATCGTCGCCCAGATCGCCAACAACGAGGCCCTGGCCGCCGCCCGCCTCAACGGCTCCCAGATGGAGGAGATCCGCGCCCTGGCGGTGATGAAGAGCGTCGGGCTGCACGTGGCCGCCGACGGCCTGGCCCTGGGCAACATGGCCGGGGCCAGGGCCGGGGCCCTGGTGGCGGTGGGCGACGACACGTGGTCAGAGGGCACCCAGGTGCCGGCCGACTCCCGCTTCCTCTCCCAACATCTGTATATGCCGGTGCTGGAGCCCGCCACCTTCCAGGAGATCAAGGACTGGGTGGGCGAGGGCTTTGCTCTCTCCGCCGCCTCCCAACTCTACCTGACCTTCCTGGTCACCTCCAACCAGGCGGACGGGGGCGGCAGCGTCGAGGTGCGGCCCAATCACTACCCCACCCTCAACACCCGCCGCCGCACCACCCTGGACACCCGCACCATCTCCTCGGACGCCAGGGTCATCATCCCGCCCATCACCGCCCGCAAGGAGCAGGAGGTCCTGCACGAGCGTTTCCCGCGCCTGCTCGAACTCGCTCGCCAGCGCGGGCTCAGCCAGCTCCTCTACCAGAAGGCTCAATCCACCCTGGGTTTTATTACCTCCGGCCTGGCCTACGCCTACCTCGAACACGCCCTCCACCTCCTGGGTCTGACCGGCGCCTTCCCCATCCTCAAGCTGGGCGTCACCTACCCGGTGGACCCGGCCCTGGTGGCCCTCTTCGCCGGCCAGGTCAAGCACCTGTGCGTGGTGGAGGAGAAACGCGCCTTCGTCGAGCCCCAGGTGGCCGCCATCCTCACCCAGCAACGCCAGGCCGGCCACTGCCTGGAGACCGAGCTGTGGGGCAAACGTTTCCCCGGCGAGCAAGCCGGCTTCCCCGAGACCATGGGCCTGCATCCCTCGCTGGTGGTGCAGCACCTGGGCCGGCTCTTCGCCGCTCTCGACGGGCTGCCGGTGGACCCCCAGCGCCTTCAGCGCGAACTGCGCCAGGCCCAGGCCGCCGAACTGGCCCTGGAGCCGGTGCCCGCCCGCACCCCCTCCTTCTGCCCTGGCTGCCCGCACCGGGACTCGGCCAGCGTGCTCCAGCGCACCGCCGAGGACTTTGCCGACCCGTCCTATATGGAAAAGCAGGGCCGCCCGACCGCGGACCTGGTCTTCCATGGGGACATCGGCTGCTATTCCATGCTCAAGTACGCCCCCTTTTCACGGCTGATGCACAACCTCTCGGGCATGGGCCTGGGCGGGGGCACCGGGGCGGGCATCGATCCCTTCATCGACAACAAGCAAGTGGTCTTCATGGGGGACTCTACTTTCTTCCACAGCGGCATGGCAGCGGTCTCCGACTCGATCAAGAACCACCAGGACATCACCTACGTCATCCTCGACAACAAGACCACCGCCATGACCGGGCACCAGCCCACCCCCGGCACCGAGGCCGACCTGTTGGGCAACCCCACCTTTGCCCAAGACATCGAGCGGGTGGTGCGCGGCCTGGCCCAGGGCAGCGACACCTTTATCGCCCGCATGGACCCCGCAGCGCGGGGCGAGTACCGCCGCCTGGTCGAGGAGGCGGTGCTACGGCCGGGGGTCAAGATTATCATCGCCGACAAGGAGTGCGGCATCACCTTCCACCGCCGCGAGCGGTCCAGGCGCAGCGCACTGATCAAGGAAAGAGGCTACCTACCGGCAGAGACCCACATCAACATCAGCGAAGAGGTCTGCGAGTACTGCCTCGAATGCACCCGGGGCACCGGCTGCAGCGGCCTGACCCTTAAGGCCACGGACTACGGCCCCAAGATCGCCATCGATCTGTCCTCCTGCGTGGCCGATGGGGCCTGCACCCGGGTGGAGGTGCAGGGGGGGGACAAGACCTGCCCCTCCTTCGAGGAGATCGAGATCCACCGCCTCGGCCCCCCCGTGATCAACCTGCCCCAGGTGGAGTTGGCCGAGCTGCCCCAGCCCGCTTTCAAGCCCCTCCATGAGGTCTGGTACACCTATATCGCCGGGGTGGGCGGCATGGGTATCAATGTGGTTGCCTCAGTGCTGGCCCAGGCCGGCGCCCGCCAGGGCTACGCCGTGCGCCTGACCAACAAGAAGGGCCTGGCCATCCGCAACGGCTCGGTATATTCGCACCTGAGCTTCGCCCCGGACCAGCGCATCCTCTCCTCCATTACCCCGTACGGGGGTGCCCAACTGCTCCTGGGCCTGGACCTCTTAGAGGCGGCCAGGGGCCTGGACCCGCGCGAGCGCCACAAGATCGCCAGCCCCGGCCGCACCCGGGCCATCGTCAACACCGCCCGCACCCCCACCATTAATACCCTGATCGGCGCCGACGCCTTTGCCACCGAGGAGATCGCCGCCCGGATTGCCGCCCACACTGGGCCGGGGATGTATTGCGGGGTGGACCTCTTTGGGATCTGCGAGCAGTACCTGGGCAACAAACTTTACGCCAACATCATGATGCTGGGCCTGGCCTATCAGTTGGGCGCCCTGCCCCTGGAGCTGGAAAACCTGACTGCGGCCATCAAGGTGGCGGTGCGCCGCGACCTGGACACCAACATGAGAGCCTTTGCCATGGGCCGCAAGCTGGCCCTGGACCCCGACTGCTTTTCCCTGCCCGAAACCCCGCCTACCTGCGCCGGCCTCATCGAGGAGAAAAGCGCCCTGCTGCGCCAGACCAGAGGCGAGGAAGCGGCCCGGCGTTACCGTCTCCAGACGGCCGCCTGCCTGGAGGGGCTGAACCTCGACGAGGAGAGCCGCCGCCACCTGGCCCTGCGCCTCTACGACCTGACCCAGTACGAGGATCACGCCTACGCCAGCCGCTACGCCGCCCTGGTCCGCAAGGTCCACGGCCGCGACAGCGACCGGCACGGGTACGCGGCCACCAGGGCGGTGATCCGCTGCCTGGCCAAGGTCATGGCCATCAAGGACGAGGTGTACGTGGCCCACCTGCTGACCAGCCCGGAGAAGTACCAGCGCGACGCCCGGCGCTACCACCTGGATCTCAAGCGGGGGGATCACATCGAATACCGGCACCTGACCCGGCCCCATTTCCGCCTCTTTGGCCGCGACTTCCGTCCAGATATTAAGACCCGCGACTGGCAGTTGCGCCTGCTGGGCCGGATGAGGTTCCTGCGCCGGCTCTTCTCCTCCTGGTGGCACGTGGAGGAGGTGGAATTCCGCGAGTGGTACTGCGGGCTGGCCAAGGGTTTCGCCTACGAGAGCGAGGCCGAGTACCGCACCTGGGTGCAGGTGCTCGAACTGCCCGAGGAGGTGCGCGGCTACCGCGCGGTGCGCGAGCCCAAGATGGCCGCCGCCCGCCGCCGGGCCGCCGAGTTGCTGGAGCAGCGGCCTCCAAGCCGGGCCCCCGGCACTTTAGACATCGAGCCGGTGGCCCTCTCCTCCTCGGCGGCCTCGTGATCCGGCCCTATCGCCCTGCGGACCTGGAGGCCCTCAAGGAGATCACCGCTCTCTGCTTTGCCAAAGTCTCCATCGACGCCAGCATCGACGCGCAGTTCGGGCCCATCGGCAACCGCGATTGGCGCTGGCGCAAGCTGCGCCACATCGACGCCGACGTGGAGGGGGAGCGGGCCAAGGGGGTCTTTGTCTGGGAGGAAGAGGGGCAGGTGCTGGGCTACATTACCACCCGCCTCGACCCGGAGAGCCGGATCGGCTGGATTCCCAATACCGCGGTGCTGCCCCAGCACCAGGGCCGCGGCCTTGGCCGCCAGCTGTTGGAGCACGCCCTGGAGTACTTCCGGGGGCAGGGCATGGAGGCGGCCAAGATCGAAACCCTGGCCCACAACGAGATCGGCTCCCGCTTCTACCCCAGCGCGGGTTTTGTCGAAGTGGCCTGCCAGATCCATTACCTCATGCGCCTGTAACGAGGCCCCAGATGGACCCCAAGGAAGTTGCCGGCAAGAAGGCCACCGAATACGTCAACAGCGGCATGGTGGTGGGACTGGGCACCGGCTCCACCGCCGTCCACCTGATCCGCGCCCTGGGCGAGCGGGTGGCCAAGGGCTTGCAGATCCAGGCCGTCCCCACCTCCGAAGCCTCGGCCCGCCTGGCCAAACAGGTGGGCATCGAGCTAATCAGTCTGGAGGAAAACTCGGTGGTGGACCTGACCATCGACGGGGCCGACGAGGTGGACCCCACCCTCCAGCTCATCAAGGGGCTGGGCGGGGCCCTGCTGCGGGAGAAGATCGTCGCCGCGGCCAGCACCCACCGCATCATCATCGTCGACCCCTCCAAGCTGGTATCCGAACTGGGCACCCGCGCGCCGTTGCCGGTGGAGGTGGTGCCCTTCGGCTGGCCCGTGGTGCAGCGCTTCCTCGTCGAGGAGAAGATCTTCAGCGACCTGCGCCTGCGCCCCCAAGGGGGCGGGCCCTTCGTCACCGATAACGGCAATTATGTCCTCGACTGCCGTTTCCCCAAGGGCATCCCCGACCCGGCTAAAACCGAGTCCTGGCTCAACCACCTGCCCGGAGTGGTGGAGAACGGCCTCTTCGTCAACATGGCCGACATCGTCATCGTTGGGCACGAGGACGGCGCCTGCCGGGTGATGGAACGACCTTAAGGAGGCCCCTTGGACCTGCTGCTCTTCCTCGTCCTATCCGCCTTGATCCTTTCCCTGGCCTACCGGCTGGTGGGCCGCAGGCTGGCCGACCTCTTCAGCCTCAGCGACACCGAGGATACCCCGGCCCACCAGTTGCGCGACGGCCTCGACTACGAGCCGGCCCGCGCCTCCTACCTCCTGCCCCAACACTTCTCGGCCATCGCCGCGGCCGGCCCCATCGTCGGTCCCATCCTCGCCGGGCTCTACTTTGGCTGGGGCCCGGCCTGGCTGTGGGTCATTCTGGGCTCCATCCTCATCGGCGGCATCCACGACTTCACCGCCCTAGTGGCCAGCGTGCGGCACCGGGCCCGCTCCATCGCCCAGGTGGTGCGCGAGTACATGAACCCCCGGGCCCACCTGCTCTTTCTCGTCTTCATTTGGTTCGCCCTGGTCTACGTGATCATCGCCTTCACCGACGTGACCGCCGGCACCTTTGTGGCCCCCCCCAGCGACTCCGGCGCCGACGCCCCAGGGCCCGCGGTGGCCACCTCCTCGGCCCTATACCTGGGCCTGGCCGTGCTCATGGGCCTGGCCCTGCGCCACACCTCTCTGGGTCCGGTGCGGGCCAAGCTCATCTTCCTGCCCCTGGTCTTTGTCGCCATCGTCGTAGGCCCGTACCTGCCGATCGATCTTGGGGCCCTGCTGCCGGGGGCCAACCTTCAGGTGGTCTGGGGCTACCTGCTGCTGGCCTACTGCTTCGCCGCGGCCCTCTCCCCGGTCTGGGCCCTGCTTCAACCCCGGGGCGAGTTGGGGGGGTATTTCCTCTACATCGTCATGGCCGCCGGGGTGCTGGGCATTGCCGTGGGGGCCTTTGCCGGCGACCTACACATCGCCCAGCCCTTCTTCAAGGGCTGGGAGGCCACCGATTCCTTTGGCAACGCCGCCCCCCTCTTCCCCATCCTCTTCATCACCGTGGCCTGCGGGGCCTGCTCCGGCTTCCACAGCGTGGTGGCCAGCGGCACCACCAGCAAACAACTCCGCCGCGAGCGCGACGCCCGGGCCGTGGGGTACGGGTCCATGCTCCTCGAAGCCTTCTTCGCCTGCCTGAGCCTGGCCACCCTGATGATCCTGGCCCAGCCCGGGGGCGGCCCCAGCGCCATCTACGCCAAGGGCATCGCCACCTTTGCCAACCACGCCCTCTCCCCCCTGCTGCCTGCCGGGGTGGACGCCCGGGCCCTGCTTTACCAGTTCGCACTTCTGTGCTTCGCCACCTTTGTCTTCGACACCCTCGACGCCTGCACCCGCCTGGCCCGCTACGTGCTGATGGAACTGCTGGGCTGGGCCTCGCGGGCCCAGGCCGTGCTGGCCACCGCCCTCACCCTGGTGCTGCCGGCCCTGGCCCTGGCCATCCCCCGGGTGGAGTTTGCCGGCAAGCCCCTGCCCCTGTGGCAGGTCTTCTGGGGCATCTTCGGCAGCAGCAACCAGTTGCTGGCTGCCCTCACCCTCTTGGGCATCACTGTCTGGCTGGCCCGGCAGGGCAAACCCTACTGGCTGGCCCTGGGCCCCACCCTCTTCATGATGGCCATGACCCTGTGGAGCCTGCTGCTCTCCATCGGCCCGTACCTGAGCCTGTGGCAGGGGGGAGGGGCCATCGACCCCCTGCGCCACTTCCAGTTCGCCATCACCGTCTCCCTGGTGGGGCTGACCCTGTGGCTGATCGCCGAGGCCCTGATCACCTGGCGCACCCTTAGGCCCCCGCAGGAACGGGCAGCGCCGGTCTTGGCCTGAGACCGACCGGCTTCCCTGGACAAGAAAGGCCCGCCTCCCCAAGGGGGGGGGCGGGCCTTCTGTTATTGTATCCAGGTACTCGGGCCGGCCTAATCCTCATCCTCCTCGAATTCCACCACGTCCGCCCGCACCGAGATCCGCATCCGCGAATAGACCAGCAGGTTGAGCGGATCGGCGTCGTAGCGCACGTTCACCAGAGCCAGCCGCTTACCCTCGGGTTTTCCGTGCTGGGCCTCGTAGTTCTTCCAGAGGTTTTCGATGGCCTCCTTGTAGAGCAGACCCGTCCCCTTCACCCGAGCGAGGGCCAGGGTCTGGGCCATCATGCCGTTGGAGAAGGAGAGGCCCACCAGGTAGGCCGCCTCGGCCTCGCCGGCGACGTTGGTGGCCACCAGTTGATAGTTGCCCGCCTCAAGTCCTACTTGGGTGAGGTTGAGCGCGGGGAAGATGCCGCCCGGGGCGCAGCCCCCCCAGATGGCGCAGGCACAGGCCAGCAGAGCGGTGCGGATCGCGGCAGGTGTTTTCATCGGATTTCCTCCTGCTGTGAATGGCGGATCGGCCGGCCTCCGCTCAGAGGTTCTCGATGGCCACTGGCTCCACCGGCTCGGCCAGTTTAAAGCCGAAGACCTGCGAGTAGAAGTAGAGTTCCGCCTCGATGGCCCGCACAATGGTCTCGGCGCGGCGGAAGCCGTGCTGCTCGCCCGCAAAGGGCAGGTACGCCACCGGCAGGCCCTTGGCCTGCATGGCCTCCAGCATCATCTCGGCCTGGTTGGGCGGCACCACCTTGTCCTCCAGACCCTGGAGCAGGATCAGCGGGCAGGAGAGTTTGTCGGTATAATTGATGGGCGAGCGTGCCCGGTACAGATCCAGCCGCTCTGGATAGGGCCCGATCAGCCGATCCAGGTAGCGCGATTCGAACTTGTGGGTGTCGCGGGCCATGGCCTCCAGGTCGCTGATCCCGTAATAACTGGCTCCCGCCCGAAATATAACGAGGAAGGTGAGGGCGCACAAGGTGGTGTAGCCCCCGGCGCTGCGCCCGGTGATGGCCAGCCGCTGCCCGTCCGCCAGGCCCTGGTCCACCAGGTGCCTCGCCCCATTGGCGCAGTCCTCCATGTCTACGATCCCCCACTGCCCGTCGAGGCGCTGGCGGTACGCCCGGCCGTACCCGGTGCTTCCCCCGTAGTTGACGTCCAACACCCCAATACCGCGGCTGGTCCAGTACTGGATCTCGCAGTCAAAGGTCGTGTCGGTGGCCCCGGTGGGCCCGCCGTGGCTCATCACCAGCAGGGGCGGCTTCTCCCCCGGCGGGGCGGCGAAATCCCAGTTGGCCGGCGGGTAGAAGAATCCGTGCGCAGTCAAGCCATCAGTCGTGGGAAATTCGACGGTCTCCGGTATGGAGAGGTACCCAGGGGCCAGGTCCAACTGCCGCGAGCGGCGCAGCACCTCTATTTCTCCGCTCTTCAAATCCAGGCGAACCAGGGCGCGCGGTTCAGTGGGCGAGCCGCCGATGAAGACCGCGAAGCCCGGGCCGGCCCGCAGCTCGGCGATCTCGGTGTACGGGGTTTCTAACTGCCTTGCCTCACCGGTCTGCGTGTCAAGCCGGGCTAAATGCCAGCACCCCTGGCTGGTATAGGTGCAGATCAGCTCCCGCACCGAGACAAAGGCGTAGGTCGAGGGGGAAAAGCCCCACTGCGGCCTGCCGAATTCCGCCTCCAGCGGCCACAGCGCCTCTACCTTTCCCTCCCGCCAGCGGTACAGGTTCCACCAGCCCGTCCACTCCGAGACAAAGTGCAGCACCCCCTCGGGAGACCACTCGGGCTGGAAGATGGACTCCTCCGGGCCGCCGGCCACCAACTGCACCTCGCCCAGGCGCCCGTCTCCAGCGAAGACACCCACCCACAACTCGCAGCCGTCCCAGGGCATGTTGGGGTGGTTCCAGGCGGTCCAGGCCAGGCGCGACCCGTCCGGACTGAGGCGGGGGAAGGCGTAGAAGTCGTTCCCCGCGACCAGCACCTGGTTCTCGCCCGTGCGCAGGTCCACCGCGCAAACCGTGTTGACTGCCTCCCCGTTACCGGTGTGGTCCTCGCGCACGCAGTAGAGGCGCTGCCGGCGCGGGTCCACCACTCCATCGGCGTAGCGCCAGGCAACCTGTGGCGTGAGGGGCTGCGGCGTCTGCCCGGCGATCACCCGGTAGAGCCGCTGGTCGGCAAAGTGGGCGCAGTATGCCACCTGCCCCTCAACCGCGTACGCCCCGCCCCCGTACTCGTGAACCCTGGTGCGGACGTTGAGGTCCGGCGCACATTCGACGACCTGTCCGTCGGCCCGGCGCCGCATCAAGGCGCAGCGCCCCCCTTCGCCGGGCCGCGACTCGATCCAGCAGATCCCCTCCCCGGCCAGGCGTACGCTGCCCAGGCCCACCGCCCCTTCGACGAGGACCTGGCTGCGGATCGGCGATTTCCAGGAGCCGTACGGCGCAATCCTCATCCTCCGCGACCCGCCCGGTAGTAGCGCTCGTAATCGTTGACCAACAGGTGCAGGGGCTCCTCGTCCTCCTCGATGGCGGGGAAGCGTCCCACTGGTTCGTAGAAGCGGTTGTCGGTATGGTCGTCGTTGACCTTGGAGACCTCCCCCACCAGCACCCGCTCACCTACACCCCAGAACCTATGGTAGCAGTACGGCTCCAGGGTGATGCTCTCCCCCGGCTCCAGGTGGACAGTGGTCCCGGCCTTCACCGTGCGCTCCACCCCGTCGAGGCTCACCTTCACCTCCGTGTCGGCCGGTTTTTCGTCGACCGCGTTGGATAGTTGCACCGCCAGCTTGCCGCCACCCCGGTTGATGATGTCCTCCATCTTGCTCCAATGGAAGTGCATGGGCGTGACCTGGTCCACCCCCACCACCAGGATCTTCTCAGCGTAGGTCTTGCCCTGGCTGCCGGGTGTCCCGTTGCGCAGGGTGAAGACAAAGAGCCCGACCCGCTCGTAGTCCTCCTGGCCGAAGTCGGTGATGTCCCAGCCCAGGCGGCTATCGGCGATCTCTTGCGCTTCCTCTCCCTTCTGGACCCACTGGGCAGGGGTCCAGTACGCAAAGGGCGGCAGGTGGAACTGCCGCTGGTGCAGAAACTGGTCGGCTTCGCGCAAGATGGCGTTGATCCGCGAGCGTTTCATCCTTGTGCTCCTTGTTCGAGGATTTGGCGCAGGGTCTGGAGAAATTGGGCGGCCTGCGCCCCGTCGGCCACCCGGTGGTCGACGCTGAGGGAGAGCTTCATCTGCGGCACCACTCGGATACCCCGGTCTATCACCGCCACCTGCTCGGCGACCCGGCCTGTCGCCAGGATGCCGGCCTGGTCCGGATCGACCAGGGCCTCGAACTCGTCCACTCCGTACATCCCCAGGTTGCTCAGGGTGAGGGCCGCCGGCGCCAGGTCCTGTCGCACGAGGGCGCCCCGCCGGCCCCGCTCCACCGCTGCCCCCACCTGAGCGACTAGCTCATCCTGGGAGAGGCGATCCGGCTCAGAAATAGTGGCCACCAACAGATTGTCCTCGGAGGCGATAGCCAGCCCTACGTCGGCCCGGCGGTATTTGCGGTAGCGCGGCCCTTCTTCCAGCCACACCCGGTTAAGCTGGGGATGGGCGCGCAGGGCCCTGGCTAAGGACCGCAGCAGCAGGTGAGTGTAGCTGAAGCCCGCCAGGCCGGCGCCGCGTTGCTCCCGGACCAACTCCTGGGCCGCCTCCATGTTCGCGGTCGTGCTCAGGCGGATCTGCGGGATCTCCCGCGCCGACTGCACCAGGCGCCGGGCGATGAGCTGGCGATGCCTGGGCACCGGCTCCTCGTCCGGGCGGGACTGGAGCGCTTCCACGTCCATCTTCTCGATGCGCCCGCCCGGCCCGCTGCCCCGGACAGTCGCCAGATCGAGGCCATGCTCCCACGCCAGCTTCCGCGCCAATGGGCTGATCCTCGCCGCCGGCGCCCCGACCAGGGCCTGCACGTCGCGGGTCTCGATCAGCCCTTCCGGCCCGCCGCCCCGGACAGTCGATAAGTTGATGCCATGCTCCCACGCCAGCTTCCGCGCCAATGGGCTGATCCTCGCCGCCGGCGCCCCGACCAGGGCCTGCACGTCGCGGGTCTCGATCAGCCCTTCCGGCCCGCCGCCCCGGACAGTCGATAAGTTGATGTTATGCTCCCGCGCCAGCCGGCGGGCCGCCGGGGTGGCCAGCACCTTGGTTGCCGGCTGGGGCGCGGGCTTTGCGACCTCCCTCGCCGCGACCTCGGGGGTATCCGTTTTCATCTCGGGCAGCCGCTCCCCCGCCTGCCCCACGTACGCGATCACCGCCCCCGCCTCGGCGCTCTCCTCCTCGCGGCAGAGGATCTTCAGCAAAACCCCGCCCTGCGCCGCCTCCACTTCCAGGGTGGCCTTGTCGGTCTCCACCTCCAAGAGTGGCTCGCCGATCTTCACCGCCTCGCCCTCGGCCTTGAGCCAGCGGATCACCCGCAACTCGTCCGAGGTCTGTCCCAATGCCGGCATGCGGATCTGGTGGGCCATGCCAGCCACCTCAGCGGAAAAGGCCGCGGATGACTGCGGCGATCTTCTCGGTAGTGGGCACCACCTCCTGCTCCATGATCGGGGCGAAGGGCAGGGGCACGTCGGCGGTGGCGATGCGCTTGATGGGCGCCTCCAGGCTGAAGAGGCACTCGTCCGCCGCCCGCGCCGCCACCTCGGCGCCCCAACCCCCGGTGAGGGTGTCCTCGTGGACGATCACCAACCTGCCGGTCTTGCGCACCGAGGCCCACAGGGTTTCGGTGTCGAGCGGATTGAGGGTGAGGGGGTCGATGACCTCGCAGGAGATCCCCTCCACGGCCAAGAACTCGGCGGCAGCCAGACAGCGGTACAGGCTGATGTGGGTGGCCACCACCGTCACCTGCTCCCCCGGCCTCTTGACCACCGCCCTGCCGATGGGGAAGAGGTACTCCTCCTCGGGGACATGGCAGGTCAGCTCGATCCCCCCGGCCATGGCCCTGCCCTTGCTGCCGTAGAGCAGCTTGTGCTCGAAGATCAGCACCGGGTTGGGGTCGCGCACCGCGCTCTTGAGCAGGCCCTTGGCGTGGTAAGCGTCCGAGACGCAGACCACCTTAAGCCCGGGCACATGGACGAAGTAGCTCTCCGGGCACTGACCGTGCTGGGCCCCGCGGTTGGTGGTGCCCACCGGGGCGCGCATGACCATCGGCACGCTGAGCTTGCCGCCCGACATGTAGCGCATCTTGGCCGCCTGGTTGACCAACTCGTCCATGCACTCGAAGAGAAAGTCCGAGTACTGCATGTCGGCGATGGGACGCATGCCCATCAGTGCCGCGCCCGTGGCCGCCCCGGCGATCACCTTCTCGCTGATGGGGGTGTCGATGATCCGCCCGTGCCCGAACTCCTCGGGCAGGCCCAGGTACACCCCGAAGGCCCCGCCGAAGCCACCCTCCACGCCGATGTCCTCGCCTATGAGGAACACCGACTCCTCCCGGCGCATCTCCTCGGCGATGGCCTCGCGCAGGGCCTCGGCGATGGTCAGCCGGCGCTCGCCGGCGGTCTCTTGCTTCTTTTTGCTCATATCAGCACGTCCTCGTACGCCTGGGCCGGGGTAGGATCGCGGGACTGCCGCGAGAACTCCACCGCGTCCTCCAGCTCGGCGTTCACCTCCTCCTCAAGGGCGGCCAGGTCCTTCTCCTCAAGCCTGCCGGCCTTCACCAGGGCCTGCCCCAGCCCGGGGATGGGGTCGCGGGAGAGCCATGCTACCTCCTCGGCCTTGGTGCGGTATCCCCGCGCGTCGCTGCGGCTGTGCCCGGTGAAACGATAGGTCTTGAATTCGAGCAGCGTGGGCCCCTTGCCCTGGCGGGCCGCCTCCACGGCTTTTGCCGTGGCCCGGCGCACGGCCAGCACGTCCATGCCGTCGACGATCTGGGCCGGCACCCGGTACGCGGCGGCCCGCTCGGCCACGTCTTTGACCGGCGAAACCTGATGGTATGGAGTCGAAGCTCCGTAGAGGTTGTTCTCGCAGACGAAGACGATGGGCAGCTGCTGGACCGCGGCGAAGTTGAGCCCCTCATGGAAGGCCCCCTCGTTGGTGGCCCCGTCCCCGAAGAAACACACCGCCACCTGTTGGGTCTTTTTCAATTTGAAGGCCAAGCCCAGGCCAGTGACCACGGTGTTCCCGCCCCCGACGATGGCGATGGCCGGCAGCATGCCCACCTCCGGATCGCCGAAGTGCATGGACCCGCCCTTGCCCCGGCAGCAGCCGGTCTCCTTGCCGTACAGCTCGGCCATCGCCGCCCGGCTGCTGACGCCTTTGGCCAGGGCATGGCCGTGGGGCCGGTGGGTGGAGGTGATCCAGTCGTCGCTGTTGAGGCAGTCGCACACCCCTACGGCCACGGCTTCCTGCCCCTGGTACTGGTGCAGGGTGCCGGCGAGTTCGCCCTGGAGGAAGAGCTGGTACACCCGGTCCTCGAAGCGGCGCAGGAGCACCAGCTTGCGGTACAGCGCCCGCAGGTGCGCGGTGGTCAGTCCGTCGAAATCCTTCTTCGCCATAAGCTCCTCAGAATTGGCTGGTGTTACTCCGTTCTCCCCTCCGCGCCCCAACGTATGGGGTGCGGCGTAAGACTTGCTGCCTATCCCCAAGACCACTCCACGGGAGAATCCTCCAGGACCTTTTTCCCGCCGCTGTGCCAGTGTTACCCTTTCCCACTTCCGCCGTAAAGCTGGATCAGCCGGCGCACCTCGGCGGCCATTGCCTGTTTACCTATGTTCAGCAGGTCCGCCTTTTTATGTGAACCCAACACCTGGTGCGGGTCCACACTCGCCGGCCAGACAGCCACCCGGCCCCGGACCGCGTCAAGAAAGCGTTTTTTCAGGATGGTCCCCACGTTGAACTTCGCCACCCCGCCGGCGATGGCCCTGGGCACGGCCTGTGGCGGGAAACTGGTGCCCCCGTGCATCACCAGGGGCAGGCGTACCTCCTTGTATATGGCTTCGAGGTGGTCCAGGTCCACTGGGGCGTACCCAGCGGTGAGCAGGTGCACGTTCCCCACCGAGACCGCCAGGCAGTCGATGCCGGTCAGCCGGCAGAACTCTGCGGCCTGGGCCGGATCGGTTAGGGCCGCCGCCGAATCGTCGATCCCGCCCTCCACTGCGTCGGGCAGCCGTCCCAGTTCCGCTTCCACGCTGGCTCCCCGCGCATGGGCGTACTGCACCAATTCGCCCATCCCTGCTACCGCCTGCTCCCAGGACCACGCCGAACTGTCCACCATCACCGCATTGAATCCCGCATCGATCCCCCTTTTGGCCTGGTCGAGACTGTGCGCCTCGTTCAGCAACAGCGCCACCGGCATCCGCGCCCTTTGGGCCAGGGGCAGCCCCATGCCGGCGAGCACCTCGATTCCCCCCCTGTCCAACCACTCCTCCTCGGCCATCATGCAGCCAAAGCCCAGGATTACCGGAGCCCCCTCCATTTCGGCCGCCTCCATCACCGCCTCCAGCGAATAGTTGTCCCACGCCTCGAAGTACCCCACCGCGTACCCGCCGGCCTGTGCTCCGGAGACAAGCTCGGTCATTGTCACCAGCGGCATCAGTGGTCCCTCAGGAAGGTTTCGGCCTCTTCCCAGGTGAAGACCCCGGGAGTGCAGCCCAGTTTGGTGCAGGCCGAGGCGCCGAGGGCGCTGGCCAGCCGCAGGCAGTCGCGCAGCTCCCAATCGCGCAGCAATCCGGCGATCAGGCCGGCGGCGAAGGCGTCCCCCGCCCCCGAGCCATCCACCACCGGCAGGGCAAAGGCCGGCAGCTCCAGCACCTCATCCCCGTGCGCCGCCAACACCCCCTTCTCCCCCCGGGTGATCAGCGCCATCCCGCAGCCGGCCGCCAACAACCGCTCGGCCTGGGCGCGGGGCTCCACCTTCCCGGAGAGCAACTGCGCCTCGTGGTCGTTGGGGGTGAAGTAGTCCACCTCCGGCAATACCGGCGCCAACGCCTCCCAGCCCCCACCTCCTTGGGTCACCACCACGTCCAGCACCGTCTTCACCCCCTGCTTCCGGGCAAAGGCCAGCAACTCCCTCAATGCCCCCGGATCGAAACCAGGCAGGATCAAGTATCCTCCCAAACACAGCACCTCGGCCCCGGCCACCTGTTCGCGCGAGATATCCTCCACCCGGAAATCCGCATTGGCCCCAAAGGTGTGTACATAGCGCCGATCCTGGCCGCTGACCGGCAGGATCACCGTCTCCGAGGTGGGCGAGGACACATGCCGCAGTCCGGCGATATCCACCCCTTTATGCTTGAGATCCCGCGCGACGAAATCCCCGCCCGCATCCTGGCCCACCGCGCCGGCCACCCCGGCCCGCACCCCCAGCTTGACCAGGCTGGTGGCGGTGTTGGCCGCACACCCGCCCGAATCGTGCCAGAAGCCGCCGGTGGCCATCAACTCCCCCTCGGCCGGCAGCCGGGGCAGGGGCGGCACAAAGGTGTCGGCCACCAGCACCCCGGCGCAGACCACCTCGACGCTCATTTCAGGCGCCCCCGGAGCACAGGCCCACCCTAAAGGTCTTGATCTCGAAAGGCCCCAGTTCGAAGTCCAGCGTATCTCCCGACCAACTCAGAGGCCGTTCCTCCTCCTCGATCAGGTTAGTCTCCTCTGCCTTGCACAAGGGCCAGGCGAAGCGCAGTTTGGCCGCCTGCTTGCGCCCCTCGGTCTCGTACACCCGCACCACCGTGCCCCCTGGCGTGGCCCGCAGCGCCGAGACCGCCACGCTCTCGCCCTGCACTTCAATCAGGCTCCAGCGTTTGGGCAGCCGGCCCCGATGTTTGGTAGCCTTCAGCACCACCAGCGGCCGGTTGTACTCCATGCCCCGCCGGGTGAGCTGCCCCTGCCGCCAGTCGCCCTGGTGCGGGACCAGGGCGTAGTCGAACTCGTGCTGCACCCCCAGCTCGTACCCGTCGGAGGTCTTGGTCTTGAAGTTCCAGCCGCCCCCCTCGCCGTAGCCCTCCTTGAGGGCCGTGCACTTGAGCAGGGAGAGCAGCATTACCCCGCCCTCGACGTTGTTCCCCGGCAGGCCGCGGTTCAGCACGGCCACCCCCTGCTTCCCGTCCCCGTAGTCCATCCAGTGCTGGGCCGGGAACTCCCCGGCGGGCCGCTCGATGGCCCCAAAGGGGATCTCCTGGGTGATGGCCCCTTCTGGCAGATTGGTGGGCAGGGCCATGCGGTAGCGCACCCGCTCGTCCTGGTTGAGCAGGGTGGTATGGATGTCGATGCGCGGCAGGCCGGCCCAGAGCCGGATGCGGGTGGAGAAGTGCCCCTTGCCAAAGGCGAAGTTCACGTGGTAGTCCATCCGGGCGAAACCGCGGCTCACCCGCCCGTCCCCCCCGTAGTGGTGGGAGAAGGCGGCGCGGCTGTCCCCCTCGGCCGGCAAGGGGTGCAGGCGGTTCATGGGGTAGAGGGCGTCGCCCTTGCAGTGGCCATTGTACTCCCAGAAGTTGCCGTTGTCCAGCTCCCGGACCACCGTGCCCCCGTACGGCCGGGCCGGGTCGATCACCTCCCAGCCAGTGCGCTTGTCGCGCAAACTGCGGATGGCCCCGGTCCACGAGTCGATCTCCAGGCGGAAGAACTCGTTCTCGATCACGTCGGTGTGCACGTCGGCGGTGATAAAGGTGATCTGGTTGGTGGAGAGGGTGGACTTGGCCGGCGGAGCAGCAGTCGGCACCACCCGGTACACCTCGTAGCCCAGAGAGGGCACCCCACGGGCGATGAAAAGCACCGTGGCCCGCTTAATCCCCCCGCCCGGGTACCGCTCGCAGGCGACCAGGTCGCTGGGCACCACGTGGCCGGCGCTGTCGCGCACCTCCACCTCAAAGACATTCGGTGCGCTGTACCCGATCCGGCACTGGGCCACATCGTCCCGCTCCCAGCTCAGGGGGTTGAAGACCACCGCCGGGATGCCCTCGCCGCTGGTGTCGACCTGGCTGACCAAATGGTCGAAGGAAGTCTCCAGGCATTCCCTGGCCCCGGCGTCGGCCACTTTGTAGCGGTCGATGGTGTGGTGGTACACGACGTCCACGTGGGAACCGCAGATGATGTCGTGGAACTGGTTAAAGAGCACTCCTTCCCAGGTCTGCGCCAGTCGGTTCGCCTGGGAATCGCCGCCCAAGAGCGCCGCCAGGGCATCGGCCAATTCTGCATCGACCAGGGCGTGCTCCACCCGGCGGTTCCACTGCTTGACCGCGATGCGGGCGCTGTAGCAACCCTGGAAAACCGGGTTGCGGTCCCCTTCGTGGATGGGGAACTGGACGCTGTCCTTGATCTGGGCGTAGTATTCGGCGGGGGTGGCGATGCGAAACTCCACATCGTCGAAGGCGCGGTTGTACTCGGCGAAGAGTCGGCCGATCTCGGGCTGGGTGTGGCTCAGGTCCGCCCCGCTGACGGCCAAGAGGTGCGGGGTCTGGGCGTGCTGCTTAAGCAGGGCCAGGCGCAGATCGGCGAACTTTTTGAACTCGTGCAGGTTACCCGGCGCCGGGAAGAGCACGCAGTAGGTGCTGCGCTCCCAGTGACAGAAGAGCCGGGTCCCGTCCAGGCCCTGCCACCAGTATTCGGTGGGCCCGTCGAATTCGCCCAAGCGCTGGAAGACGTTGTGATCAAAGCCGCACTTTGCCATCAATTGCGGGATCTGCGGGTGCTGGCCAAAGGTGTCCAGGAGCCAGCCGGTGCGTACCTCCACCCCCAGCTCCCGCCGGCACCAGCCTTTGCCGGCGATGACCTGGCGGATGAAGGACTCCCCCGAGGGGATGTTGACGTCGGGCATGGCGTGCATGCCGCAGGTGATCTCCAGCCGGCCCTCCCTGATCATCTCCTCGACGAAGGGCCGCTCCTCGGGATGGGCGCGGAGGAAGGGCTCAATGTAGCAGGTCTGGTCGAGCACGAACCTGAACTGGGGATCGGCCCGCATCGCTGCCAGGGCCCCCAGGGCCACGGAGTAGCCGATCTCGAAGGTCTCGTCGCGGGTGAGGAAGACCTCGGCGTCGTAGTGGGTGTGGGGCACGTAATGGACGATGTATTTCATCGCGATCCTCTCTTCAGCTCAGGGCCGGCGGCGCTGCGAAGTACTCGGGGCCGGCAAAATGGGGAAACATCCCCAGCCGGTCCATCTCTTCCTCGGGCCACACCAGCCCAGTCTCGCAGTAGGAGGTGGAGCCGTGGCCCGGCGGGCTCAGTTCGGGCCGGGAGAGCAGATCGGCCCGCCACCAGGCGCTGCGGTGGCGGAAGCAGGTCCCTTTTTTCAGGATCTTCTCGGCGAATTCCACCATGTGGGGAAAGCCCCGCTGGAACTCGGCCCCAGGCCCGAAGCGCAACAAGGCCCCCAGGCCCGCCCCCTCCTGCTGGATCTCGGAAATGGACAGAGGCGCCCCTCCCTTCCAGGCCATGCTGTCGCTGTTGGGGTCCACCATCACCCATTTGCTGTATTCGGGAAACCACACCTCGGCGACGAAGTGGCCGTCTCCGGTATTGATCCCCCCGGTCACCGCGGCGCAGCGGGCCGGGATGCCCAGCACCTGGCAGCAACTGACCAGGGCCGCGGCGTAGTGGACACACATGGCGATGGGCCGCTGACCGTGGTGGCCTCGCTGGTGCGGCCCCCACTGAAGGATGGTCAGGGCATCCCAGGGGGTGTACTGGGCCGCCCGCCCCGAGCTGGTGTGCTCCCAACTAGAAGCCAGCCAGGTGGAGAGGGCCTGCACCTTTTCTAATGGGGTCGCGGCGCGATGCACGGGGGCAGGCAGCGCCTCCCGGAGCGCCGCCACCTTGGGATGCCGTGGGTCCTCCCACACCAGGGCCGGCGGGGCGGGGTCTTTGCCCTCGGCGAGGCGCACCCGCAGCAGGTACTCCCCGCGCTGGGCGCAAAGGCAACCCATCCCCTCATTGCGCCAGTTCACGCCGCCGTCGTCACTGACCCAGCTCTGCGGCTGGGCATGGCCTCCCTCCAGGGCCAGGGACCAGGCATTCATCGCCTGGGCCTCCGTCCAGAACTCGAAGGTGTTGGAGCCCGGCTTGAGCATTGCCGCGGCCAGGGGCACCTGGTACCAGGTGTCCCCGGCTGCCGCAGGAGCAATGGGGGGAAGCGGGGTGCCGTTGACCTGGAGCCGCAGCGGCTCACGGGTATCCGGCCAGGGCCGGGCCAGGAAGTACAACACCGCCGGTGCCGCGGTGGCCGGCAACTCCAGCACCTTGCGGGCCCGCCGGAAACGAGTCAACTCCTCGCCCTGGGTGGGGATCACGTGTCCTTTTTCGCTGTGGCAGAGACGGCTCATCTCCTAACCCACCTCCACCTTGACCTCGTCCCGGTCCAGAAAGCTGTCGTGCTCCACGAAGATGCGCACGGTTTCCCCCGGGTTGGCCAGCACCGAAAACCGACTCCGGCCGATCTCTCCCTCTGTCCTTTCGATGTTAACCTTCAGCGAGGCCGCATCCTGGGCGACCTTCACCGCCTTGCGGGTGGAGCCCCTGAGGGTGAAGTCCGTGTTAATGACCCCCACCACGGTGATGTGGTAGGTGTTCTCCGGGGTGTCGTTGACGAAGAGGATCTCGTCGGCGCTGCCCTCTACCCCGGCGTCCTTGAGCTTCTGGCCGCCGCAGCCCCCCAGGGAGCCGCAGGCCAGCACTGCCGCCAGCAGCCACTTGCCCATCTTCTTTACTCCTTTTTATCTCAATGAAGCGCCTTCTTCGAGCACCAGGTGGCGGTCCGCCTCCAGCCCATAGAGTCGGTCCACCGCGCCGGAAGGCCAGCGCACCTCCAGGCTGTCCACCCTGGCGTATGGTCCCAGGCCGAAGTGGACCCGCGGGTCCTGCCCGCCCAGGAAACTCGAGCCGGCGATGACCTCGCGCACCTGTCGACGGCCTCCGGCAGAAAGACTGACGCGCGCCCCCACCCCGTCGCGGTTGCTCCGGCGGCCGACCAGGCGCAGCATGAACCAGTGGCCGGCGGCCCCCTCGTTGCGTAGCAGGGTGGGGTAATGGTCGAGGTTGAGGAGGAGCAGGTCCAGGTCCCCGTCCTCGTCGTAATCCCCGTAGCAGGCGCCCCGGCTCACCCGGCGCTCCCGCAGGGCCGCCACCCCCTTCACCTCGCCGAAGGTGCCGTCCCCCAGGTTGGCGAAGAGTTGGGCAGGCTGCCGGTAGGTCTCCTCGTTCAGGCGAAGCCGGTCGATTTGGGGGTAGGCGTGGCCATTGGCGATAAAGAGGTCCAGATCCCCGTCGTGGTCGTAGTCGAGGAAGCAGGTGCCCCACCCCACGTAGGGCAGGCTCTTGTCCGCTAGTTTGGCCTTCATGGTGACGTCGAGGAAGAAGCGCCCCTCCAGGTTGCGGTAGAGGGTGTTGTAGTCGTCGGCGAAGTTGGTGACGACGAGGTCCAGGTACCCGTCGTTGTCGTAGTCCCCGAAGGCCGCCCCCATGCAGGCCTGTCCCTTGCCTTCGATGTTGTACGCCACCCCGGCCTGGAGGGCCACCTCGCGGAAGCGGCCCGCCCCCTCGTTGTGATAGAGCAGGTTGGGGGTCGAATCATTGGCGATGAACAGGTCCGGCCAGCCGTCGACGTCGTAATCGCCGAAGAGCACCGCAAACCCGTAGTACTGGCCCCGGTCCTCCACCCCGGCCACCGCCGTGACCTCGCTGAAACGCCCGTCTCCCTCGTTGCGGTACAGGTGGTCCGCGGCGCCCCGCAGGCTGCGCGGGCCGCAGAACACCTCCACCGAATGCCACTGGCAAAACGGGCGGTTCCGGCGCTGCAGGTGCGGATCGAAATCCACGTAGTTGGCCACGTACAGGTCCAGGTCCCCGTCGCGGTCGTAATCCCCGAAGGCCGCCCCGGTGCTCCAGGCCGGATCCCCTACTCCAGCGCTGACCGAGACCTCGCTGAATCCCCCTTTCCCCTCGTTGCGATAGAGTTTGTTGGGCCCGGAATTAGTGAGGTACAGGTCCGTGTCCCCGTCGTTGTCGTAGTCGGCGGCCACGCACCCCATGCCCCAGCTGGTGTCACCCAGGCCGGCCTGGACCGTGACCTCGGCAAAGCCGCCCTTGCCGTTGTTGCGGAAAAGGGCGTCGCGCCAGGGGGGATCGTCGCGCCTCTCCAGGGACGAGCCATTCACCAGGTAGATATCCAGGTACCCGTCGCCGTCGTAGTCCAGCAAGGCCGCCCCCCCGCCCTTAGCTTCGAGGATGTGCCATTTCTCCGGCCCCCCCGAATGGTGCTGCCAGTCCAGGCCGGCTTGGCGGGACACGTCCACAAAGACCTGGACCGGCGCCGGGGCTGGCTCGGGCACCGGAGCCTTGCACGACCACAGGCACAGGGCCCAGAGGAGGGGGCTCTTCATCGTCCGTCCCGGGATTGGGCCGGGAGGGCTTTGAGCTTCTCCAGTCCCGCGCTCGCCGCCTCCAGCCCCGGGTCCAGGACCAGGGCCCGTGCATAGGCTTCTTCGGCGCCGGTATAGTGGCCGTCCCGCCCGTAGACCTCTGCCAGGCGCAGCCAGGCCCGGGGATCCCGGGGCTGGGCCTCGGCCTGGGACAGCAGTCCGGCCGCGTCGCCCTTGCCCAGGGCCTGGAAACGCGCCAGGGCCTCTTCGCCTTCTTGAATCCGACCTTCGGCCAGGTAGAGCTGGCCCAGGTTGAGCCAGGCCAGGGCCGAGGTCGTGTCCAGGCGCACGGCCTGCTCCAGCAGCGCACGCGCCTCGTCCAACCTTCCCTCCCCCCGGCAGAGGATGGCCAACTGGCACAAGGCCTCCAGGTCCTCTGGATCGCCTTCTAGCTGGCGCCGGTAGAGCGCCTCGGCCTCGGCCGGGCGGCCCTGGTACTTATAGAGGCTGGCCAGCCTTTGGCCGGCGGCCTTCAGCCCCGGGTCCACGGCCAGGGCCCGGCAGTAGGCAGCCTCGGCCGAATCGAGGTCTCCCCAGTGGGTGTAGAGATTGCCCAGGCCGTAGTGGTAGACCTTCTCCCCGGGCGAGATCTGCGCGGCCCGGCGGGCCTGGCGCAGGGCCTCTTCGAGCAGGGGGCCCTGGTGGGTTTTCAGGTACTGGCTGAGACAGTACTCGGCGCCGGCGTAGCAGACCTCGGCCCGGCCCGTGTCGAGCCGGCTGGCCTGCCTGAGCATCTTTCCGGCCAGGGACTCCTCTCCCATTCCCAAGTAGGCGCGGGTCAGTCCGGTGTACGCCCGCACCGAATCCTCGGACCTGGCCAGTCCTTTTTCAAAAGCCTCCCGGGCCAGGGCGTAACGCTGCTCTCCCAGGCGCTGCTCTCCCAGGCGGTTGTGGAGCTCCAGGCCCGGCGAGGGGGGCGGGGCCTCGCCACTGCCCCGGCAACCGCACCACAGCAGGACTACCGCCAGGGGCGCAGCCGGATGCCTCCACCTGCGGCGCCGGGGAAGAGGGGACACCGTTCACCTCTTTCAGGCAAGAAAGGGGGGTCAGTAGGCCACGGCGATGATCCCGAGGTGCTGGGCGTCGCGGGCGTCGGCCTTCACAAGTATACGGTACAGGTAATTGCCCGGCGGGGCCAGGGCGCCATCGCCGGTCCGGCCGTCCCAGGCCCACTGAAAGATGCCGCTCTGCAGGACGCCCTGCTGCACCCGGCGGAGCTGGCGGCCGGACAGGTCGTAAATGATCAGGCTGGTCTGGACCGGAGCGGTGAGGTTGAGCAAGGCATAAGAGATGCTGGCCTGCTCGTTGATCCCGTCGCCGTTGGGCGTGAATAGGGACGGCTCGACCCGCACCGAACCAATGATCTGGTCGGAAAAGGGCATGGTCACCGAAACCCCCGTGCCGCGGTAGGCGTTGGTCGCGTCCCCGGAGTCCACCAGCTGGCGCACCTCATCCCGCTCCCGGTCGTAGATCCGGCCGCTGAATTCGGTCCCGTAACGCACCACCTTCGCATCGAAGACCACCTCCAGCAGCTTCTGGGTGTCCTGGGGGCCGAAGCGGGGGAAATGCACTACCAGCCCGTGGTCAAGGAGCTCCGGCGGGTAGACCTGCAGGTCCACCGGCTGACCCTCGATGCGCACAGTGCGTACCCGGGTCGGCCGCACGAAGGTCTCGATCTCCAGGCTGTCGAAACCCAAGTCTGACTCCCCAAGGGTGGGGCGCAGGAAATAGGTAAAGGTGGTGTCCACCCCGGCCGCCACCTCCCGGGGGAAGATCTCGGCGACTGCCGCCTGGGCGCCGGGCGGCTTGGAGAAGTCGAAGCCCAGGGCTTCCAGCCGGCTGCCCGCGGTGGTGGTGGAGGAGAAATCGACCCGGAACTGGAGGTAGCGCCGCGGCCCGGGCGACACGATGGGGGCCCCGGCGTTCCCTTGATCGAAATCGTAGGGCGGCGACCAGAAACTCCAGTTCTCGGTGTCGTAGGTAACGGGACCCCGCTGGGTATTGGGGACCTTGAGGTAGTCGTCGTAGTTCAGGGGTGTGCCATCGACATTCAGGGTGGAGAGTTCGTCGCCACGGCCGGTGTTCCACCAGTAGACATTGGGATCGTCGTCCCGGCCCGTGCGGGTGCGGATCGACACCCTGGCACCCGGATCGGCCCGACCCTGCCAGTGCAGCCGCCCCCAGCTGGCCTCCCTGCCCGGCAGTTCCGGGGCGACCTGGGAGATGTCGATGATCTCCGAGACGTAGCTGGCCTCCGGGACGTAGCCTTCGCCGTAGATCTCGAACTCGGCGATCTCCCAGGGCTTGGGGCGGCTCACTCCCCCGGAGGCGCTGTAGAAGGCCTGGGACAGGAGGGAGACGTACCGCACCGGGCGAACGGGAAAGACCGTCTCCACCACCGGGTTCTTGTTCTCTGTCTCCTGCCGGATCCCCTCCCAGATTGGGATCCCGTCTCGGTCGAGCTTGGCCGGATCGCCGTCGTTGAGGTAAAGGGTGAAATAGTCCGCGTACTGCTCCTTGCGGTCAGGGTGGGTGTAGAACAGGATCCGGTTGACCGGAAAGACCCCTCCCAGGTCCACCGTGGGCCACACGCTGCCGTAGCCCCTTATGTCGGCGGCGAAGAAAAAGAAGGTGGAGATGTCCCCGTCCAGGGCGCGGAAGAACTGCTTGTCCCGCTCCCCGATGCGGGTGCGCTCCCAGCCACCCCGCTCCAGGTACCCCAGGCTGAGGTTGTAATCCGGGGTCACTAGGAACGGCGCGATGTACGTCCCCGAGGTGTCCAGCATTTCCAGGCCCCCCCCTTGAGGATAGAAGGACTCGGGCCGCCGGGCCGCCGCTTCGATCCAGGCGCGCCGGTCCACGGTCAGCCCTGGCTCCACGGACCAGGGACCATCCGTTTCGCCGATCACCAGCAAGGCGCGCCCCTGGGCCGGTTGCAGGCCCAGGCCCAGCGCAATCCATATACCCGCCAGTGCCAGGTGCAGAAGCCCCTTGCCTTTCATTGCGGCAGTCCTCCTTCAAAATACTGCTCGAACTGGTCGCGGACGAGCCGGGAATATTCCGTTCCGCGCGTCAAAATCTGCTGCTTGCGCCGTTCCTGGGCGGCGCCCGCCCGGTCGCCCAGCTTGGTGTAGAGCCGTGCCAGGTGGTTGTGGACCTGCTCCTCCTCGCCATTGTCCACCAGGCGCTGGTAGAGCTGCACGGCCTCCGAGTAACGGCCCAGGCCTTCGTACGCGATGGCCAGGTTGCGGCAGGCCCGCCGGTGGCTGGGCTGCCGGGCCAGCACCTGCTCGAATTGGGCCGCGGCCTCGGCAAAGGCGCGGCGCTTGAGGTACACTACCCCCAGGTTGTTGCGCAGGTCCCGGTGCTGGGGATCCCGCTCCAGGAGCCGTTGGTACTCCGCCTCTGCCTCCTGGCCTTTGCCCTGGAGGTCGAAGACATAGGCCAGGTTGTAGTGCGCCTCGAAGTGCTCGGGATCCAGCTCCAGGGCCCGCCTATAAGCGGCCTCGGCCTCGGCCAGGCGCCCGCTCTGGCGGTAGGCCCCGGCCAGGCCGTAGTAGTAGCGGGCCTGCCCCGGTTCCAGGGAGACCAGTTCCCGGAACAGGACCAGGGCCGTGTCGGTCAGGCCGCTCTCCAGGTACAGACCGGCCAGGTTGTGCCGAGGGCCCGGGCGGTGCGGAAAATGCTCGACCAGGAAGCGGTAATGGGCCAAGCTCTGGTCGCGATTGCCCAGCTCCGCCTCCAGCTCGGCCAGCTTGCAGCGGGCGTCGTAGTGGCCCGGATTCAGCTGCAGGGCGACCTGCAGTTCGCCGGTGGCCCGGGTAAGCAAGCCCTTGCGCGCGCACGCTAGCCCGGCGTAGAAATGCTCCTGCGCGTCGTCCTGCATAATCTGAGCCCCGGCGTTGAGCTGCCAGCCCAGCAGCAGCAAAACCGCCAGGGCCGGGGCCAGGGCCCGCCACTGACGGGCGGCGAAGCGCTCCTTCAACCACACCCCGGCCCAGCAGGCCAAAAGGAGGCAGGCGGGGACCACCGGCAGGCGGTAGCGATCGGTGACGAAAAAGGCGACCACCGCCCCGGTGTAGCTGAGGACAAAGAGCACCAGCAAGGGCGCCTTGCTGGCGCGGATGGCCAGGAAGAGCCCCAACAAACTCAGGGGGCCCAGCAGCCCGAAGGGGAAGGCGATCCCCCGCTGCCAGACCAGGGCCGCCAGCAGGGGCGAGTAGCGCCTGGCGAAGTAGACGTCGGTGTTGCGCCCCAACTCGCCCCCCTGCCAGAAAAGCCGCAGCTTATGGGCCAGCAATTCCAGGTACGCGAGGGGTTGCTGGCGGATGAAGGCAAAGGCGGCGCTCCAGAAGTAGGCCGATTTCTCGGAGGCCTTCTCCAGGCCGGCCCGCTGCGGTTGCTGGATGAACTCGTACCAGTCGGTTCCCGGCCGGATGCGCACGGTCTGTTCGTACTCGGGGTTGTTCCCCAGGTAAAAGCTGAGCCCCACATTGGCGGAGAGCACCACCCAGTCGCTGCTGACCCAGTAATTCCTCAGGGTGAGGCCACCGATAACGAGCAGGACGCCGGCGGCGAACAGGCCCGCCCGCCGCAGGCGCCTGCCCCACCGGCCCTCCTGCCACAGCAGCCAACCTGCGGCGCCGGCCCCAAAGGGCAGGACGCTGGGCACCGCCGCGGCGGACAGGCCCAGCAGGAGCCCGGCCCCGAAACAAAGGATGTCCCGGCGGAGAATCCGGGTCCCGCCCAGCAGGAGCAAAAGCCCCAGGTTCAGCAAGACGGCCAGCACCGGGGGCAGGAGCTCCCCCTCGAAATAGATCAGGGGGCCGTAGAGGGCCAGCAGGGCGCCGGCCACCAGGCCTACCCACTCGGAGAAGAGCCGCCGGCCCAGCAGATACAGGAGCGCGGCGCTGAGCCCGCCCAGGGCGAACTGGACCAGGCGGAAGGCGTAGAAATCGGCGCCCCAGAGCCGGTAGAGGAGCCCGAGAAACGAGGGATAGAGCGGCGATTGCCAGAAAGCTTGATCCCCCAGGCTGAAGACGGTGGCCAGTTGCTGGGCCTGCTGGAAATAGGTCTGGGCATCCACCACCGGGGCGTCGAAACAGGGGTTCCGGGACGCCATCTGCCCCAGGTAGACCAGCCGCCAGCCCCAGGCGAAGACGAGCAGGAGGGCCGCCCGCCCCCACAAAGAGCGCCAGCACCTGGAAACCAGTTCCTTGAACGCCATGGCTCAGTACACCACGCTGACCAGCCGGACCAGCTCGTTGTTCTCCCCCTGGTCGGTATCCACGTGCAGGCGACACAGGTAGATCCCCGGCGGCACCAGCTTCCCCCCGGGACCGCGCCCGTCCCATTCCAGCACCTGTTGTCCGCCGGTGACCAGGCCGGAGACCTCGGCCACCGATGTTCCGCTCAGAGTGAAGAACCGGGCCGCGATCCGGCGCGGCGCATCGATCTTCAGCAGCGCGGCCACCAGGCGCAGGCGGTCGTTGATCCCGTCGCCGTTGGGGGTGAAAGGATTGGGAACCAGTTCCAGGCTGTGGAGTACGCGGTTCTCGATGGGGATGAACACCGAGGTGCCGCTGCCCTGGAGTCGTTTCACCGCGTCTCCCGGAGAGGCCTGCTGCCAGGAGCCGGGGAGGTCGGCGCGGGCCACCGCGGCCGAAAAGCTGGTGCCGTTCAGGAAGATCCGGGAACGGAAGCGCAGCACAGCGGTCTCCCCCTCCACAAACACCGGGCCGCGGCGGCTGGCCGGCAGGGCGTTGTAGGTGGCCTGGGTCAGGGGATTGCCCTGTGGGTCCAGTTCCACCTCCTCACCCAAGAAGAGGAGGCGATAGTAGCGCACCGGGCCCTGCTCCTCGAAATTGAGCCCGGCATAGGCCCCCTCGTCCACTTCCTCCAGCACCTGCCCGCCGTCCTCGTCGGTGCCGTTGACCCGGAAGTATTTGATGCTGCCCCGCTCGCCGGGCGGCAGCAGGTGGTACTCCTTGGCGGTGAGGTTTCCCCCCTGCTTGTTGAGGGGGGCCTCGTCGCCCTCCTGGGCGATGCGTTGGTAGACTGGGGGGCGTTCTGGATCCCGGTCTAAAAGACGCGGCAGGTGGACCCAAAGGGAATCCGCCTGGGTGGGCCGGAGGTCGAGGGCCGCCCCAGCGGCATTAACCCAGCGCCCCTGGGCATCGGGTCGGTAGCGCTCTCCCAAGCCGGCGAGAAGATCTTTCTGGCTCCCTATGCCCAGCTCAACCAGTTCCATCCCGGTCTGGTGCGAGGCCTTCACCAGGATCTCGTCGAAGCGCCCGCTGCGCAGCCGCGCCGGCTGATCGACAAATAGAGGATGCAGATACAGAGAGAAGGTATCCACCTCGACGCTCTTGACCTCGACCTGGGGGGACACCTCGGCCAGGATCTGGCGGGCCAGGGGATCGGTGAACCGCACCACCAGTGAGTCCAGCGTGGCATAGGCGTTGGCCCCCTGCGAGCGCAAGCGCGCCTGGAGCTTGAGGTACTGCCTTGGGGTGGGTGAGAGGAAGGGATCCCCCGAGCGTTCGTAGGGTTTGCTCCACGGACTCCAGTCCACCCCCGCGGTGAAGGTCTCGGTGGAGTCGCCGCGCTGGAAGGCGGCCAGCTGGTTGTAGTACCTGTCGCGGGTGACCTCCTTGCCCCCCTTGTCGAAAAAGTGCTTGACCGGGATGAGCTCGTTGCCGGTCTGTGTGCGGATCTCGATACTGGTACCCGGCGGCGCCTCGCCGGCCCATTCGACGCTGGTCAGGTTGCGCGTTCCCCCCAGCTCGATCAGCGGCGAGGTAAGGGTCACCTCCGGGATAAAGCCCTCGCCAAAGAGCTGGATCTCCCCGATCTCGTACTGGGCCCCGTACTGGCCGGAGGCCTGTCCAGTGCCATCGACGTGTTTGAACTCGAAGTAGCGGACCCGCCGCGGCTCGAAGAAATCGACGAAGCGCTGAATCGACGAGTTGTTGATGGTGCGTTCCGGCGGGCTGATGGGCTCCCATAGCAGGGAGCCGTCCGAGGCCGTTGCCCCATCCGAAACCCGGACCGTGTACCCCAGCAGGGCGCGCTGGGGAATGACGCGATAGGAATCCATCCAGAATTGAGTGCCCAGATCCACCGTGAGCAGGCCTCCCCGCTCACTCCCCGGCCCTGCTTCGAGAAAGGTCTGGGCCTTCCAGTAGGAGCGGTAGTCCCCGTCGAAGGCATTGGCCGGGATATGGCCTTCCAGGCCGCTCACCTCGATCCTACCGCCGCGCTGGGGGATGCCGAGGGCCACGTTGTCGCCCACCGAGGTCACCTCCACGTCGGCCAGCCGCGGTCGCTCGCGGCGGAAGTAGCGCACCTCCCCCTGCCGCTCGGGCGCCACTCCCTCGAACTCGGTGCGGGTGGACTCGATTTGGGCGCCGTCGAAGGTCTTGAGGACATAGACCACCTCGCCCCGCTGCTGGGCCGGCAGGGCCTCGTATTCTGCCCGGCTCACCCGGGCCGCCCTGCCCTTCCTGCTCTCGGTGACCACCAGGCGCACGTACTGGATGGGCGACCCGGTGTACTCGGGATCCGCCCTGGCATCCGGCCTGAGAGGGAACTCGAAGAGCCGCTGGTCGCGGATGCCCTGGGTGGTGCCGCCAATGGAGCGGTACTCCAGGGTCTGGCGGTTGCCAAAGGCAAAGTCGCCGTTGGAGACCAGGACCCGGAACTGCAGGAAGGGATCGCCCAGCTCTTCGCCAACAAAACGGACGATCACCTTCTCCGCCGAGACCAGGCGCCCCAGGTCGATCTCCAGCCACCAGTCGCTGGAAGGGCGGTCCAAGTCGGGCTCCCAGAAGGTCCTCAGGCGGTCTTCGCCCCTGTCGATGGCCCAGGCTGCCAGGGACAGATTCGAACCGGCCCCCTTAATGCCGCCCCGGGCATAGAGGTCGTTGCCCGTCTGAAATACGTCGGTGTAGAAGTCCTTGGTCTTGCCCTCGATGAAATGGCTAAAGGTGGGCGCGCCGCTCACGGCGTCGATGCGCTTTTGGATGAGACGGGGGCTGATCCTGCCCTCGGGCCCCACCTCCACCACGTCCTGCCGGATCTCGCCGAGGGGCTGCTGGAGGTCCCCCAGGCTCCATTGCTGCCACTCCTGCTGGGCACTCACCACCAGCCTCTGGCCCTCGAGCCTGAAGCCCTGGGCCCAGGCCTGCCCGACGAGGACCAGGAAGAACACCACGAGCCCACTCCGCGCCTTCACCGCCTTCGCCCCTTCCATACCGCTTGCCTCCTCGTCGCAGCCCGAGACATAAAACGAGCGAGGAAGGCCGCCGCGGCCTCCCTCGCTCGCAGTTTCAACTACCCCTGAAACGCCGGCGCAGCCAGCGGCGGCTCACTGGAAGCGGGATTTGATCCGCCCCCAGGTATTGGTCTCCACCGCGGTGCCCTTAAACACTCCCTCTTCGAGAGGGGCCAGCAGGAAGTCGCTGGCGTTCACCCCGTCGCAGCAGGGGCCGCCGGTGATCCAGTACCCGTCATAAGTGGTGCTGCCGTCCGCGTTGACGCGCTGGGCCTTGGCGCCGTCGTAGTCCGAGACGATCCAGTTCATGCCGATGATCTCGCCCTCCTCCAGGGTGCTGGGAGTGCTAGTGGCCGGGCCACGGAAGTCCATATCATCCCACACTGTGAAGGACATCTCGTAGTAATAAGTACTTTCGCCGAATTGCTCGCCCTTAAAGGACCAGGCGAAATCGAAGTGGGGCGGGTCGTCCTGCCACTGGCCGGTATTGCCGCTCTGCACGTCCCGGTCGCCCACCGGGGGCACGGCGATGGACCACCACTGCAGAGTGGAGTTGGTCGCCCGCTCGCGCTCCTCAGCGCTGGCCCCTTCTGCGGTGCCGTACTCGGCTACGTAGGGGGAGCCGGCGTGGTCGCCGTCGATCCAAAACTCGAAGTTGTCGTCCGCGCAGTTGCAGCTGCCCGGGTCCGTGTTGTCGCGCTCGTGGAAATCGTCGAAGACCTGGGTGGCGGCAAGGATCTTGTCGCTGGCGTCGTTGTACCCGATGATGCCGCGAAAATCCAGGTCGGACTTATCGATAGGATTGCTGTAAAGGGACTCGTGGGTGTCCTCGGGCTTAATCACGTAGACTTCCGGGACAATCCTCCATTCGTCGAGCTTGCCGTCAATGATCGGCATGGCTTTGTCAGGCCATTGGAAGGCCAGAAAGATGCGATCGGCGGGCACGTGGGCCCAGGCCGTAGTCGCCAGCCCCAGGATCGCAAGGGGCAACCAAGGCTGTCTCTTTTTTGTCATCGCTCGTCCTCGTACGCTTTACGCGCAGATTGGGTTCATTTGAGTTCGTGACTGCATCGCTCGGCATATCCCTTGCGGCTTTCGGCTGTCCCCTACCACCTCCTTTTCGGAAAAACGGCCAAGACGCGGCCAACACCCTTGTAACAAGGGTGCGGATAATTTTGTAGCAAAATATTGCGACCGGGTATGGGGTTGTCAAGTTAAAGTTTGACAAAGCTTAAGACCCCGACCTATACTTTCAGTTGCGCAGCAGGGTCGGTTTCGGCTGCCAGCGCTTCATCCATTTGCTTCCCTGAGACCGCTGCGGCGGAATACTCTGGAAAGCGTCGAGCAATGAACTTTGGCAGATTTTTCCTCTATCTAATCCGATTTTGGTTTTGGTGCGGAGCGCTGATTTTCGCGCACCAGGGACTGGCAGTGCAGACCATCGTCATCGGCGGCGCGGAACACCCCTGGCAGCAAGGGGGGGGGGATGAAAAAAGCTCGCCTCCTGCGCTGCCCCCTGATTTTCCCCTCACCGCGCGCAGCGCCGGCAAGGGCAATGCCCCGGGCGGGATCGTCGACTTTGAATCCGCGCCGGGCCGGATCTCTCCCACTCAGATCGATCCGGCGCGCAACGTCTTTGACCTCATCCGCGAACAGGGGGGCCTTCCCCTCATCTCCTCGCCCAACGTCGGCGACATCGCCCCGGCCGAGCTGGACCGGATCCTGGGGGGCATCATCGACGGCAGCGAGACGGTGTACGTGCGCAAGAGTTCGCCCACCAAGAGGAACGTCAACCCCCTGGGCGAGCACATCGACATCGACTTGGGCGAGCGCTTCGGCATCGACCGCATCCGCTTCTTCCCCAGTTCCTTCTTCCCCAGCGACTTCCTCAAGGCCTACGAGCTCAGCGTCAGCGACGGCACTCCGGCCAATCTCACCGAGTCCGGCTCGCCCCTGTGGACCCTGATAGCCCGCGACGAGGACAACACCCAGTCCGACACCCAGGTCGCCATCCCGCTCCAGTTCGTCCGCCACCTGCGCCTGACCTCCCTCACCACGGTGGGTTTCGAGGTGGACGAGATCGAGCTGTACGGGCGGGGGTACGTACCCGCCAGCCGTTTCCTCTCCGATGTCTTCGACCTGGGAGAAAAGAAGGCGGTTTGGGGCCGGCTCCGCTGGGCCGCCCAGGCCATTGGCGATCCGCGCAAGTCGCGCCTCTTCGTGCGCACCCGCACCGGCGCCGTGCCCACCACCCTGATCTTCACCCGCACAGTGACCTCGCGCGGGCTGAGCGAGGAGCCTTTCCGCTTTGCCCTGGACCAAATCTCCTACGAGCGGGCCGAGGTGGGCGGGGCGCTGATGCCGGTGCAACTGCCCTCCCGGCGCCTCTCGCCGACGGAGTACCGGGCCCTGGTCCTGGAGGTGAAGGACTGGCTGGAGGGTGCCGGCGCCAGCTACACCCTGGTCGGGGGGGAGCCCCAGCCCGGGCGCGCCGCGTACGAGGCAGCCGCTGCCGAGGCCCAGGACACGGTCTCGCTGGGGGCGACCCAGATCCCCCCGGATATCTACAAAGGCCTGAGCCGCGCGGTCAGGGCCTGGATCGCGGAAGGCGGGGCCCAGTACTTCCGGCGCGCCAATATCGACGAGGAGGTGCCTTATGACCGGAAGGGCAATCTGCTGACCGCCGCCACCTACAACGCCCTGCCCGCTGAGGAGCGCGGGCCGATTCTAGACGACAACGAGCACTGGAGCCCCTGGTCGGCGCCCTATCCGGCCGAAGGAGGGCAGCAAGGCGTCCAGATCACCTCACCCGCCCCGCGCCGCTATTTCCAGTTCGAGGTCCGCTTCGAAAGCGATCTCGACGCGGCCCAGAGCCTCGACTCCCTGAGCTTCGAAGTCTCCACCCCTCCCCTAGCCCAGAAACTGCTGGCCGAGATCTTTCCCCGCGAGGTGGCCCCGGACCAAAACGTGGAGTTTACTTACGCGGTGCGCCCCCTGATCGACCCGGCCGGCGACCTGGGTTTCGACAGCTTCGAGATCCGCACCCCGGTGCCCATCCAGCGCTTGGTCGAGATCCGGTTGCTCGAGGCCGACGGCCAGGTTAGAGCCTCCCAGGCCTTCGGCGAGCCAGTGGAGGGTTTGAATCTGCCCCTCCAGAAAGGGGATTTTGCTCTGGTGGCCGTCGGCGAGGACCGCTTCCGGGTGCGCTTCCCGCGGGTCGCCAACAGTAACTCGGTGCTCCAACTCCGCTTCGCTACCGCGGTCCTGCGTTACGGCACCACCTTTGAGGGCTGGGCCTTCGACGAGCAGAGCGCGGGACTGCCCCAGCCGGCGGTGGCCGGCAATGTGGCCAGCCTGGGCGAGGGCGACGCCGACAACCTCTCCGGGCTCACCGTGCTAATCGACCTGAGCGGCCAGCTCTTGAGCGGGGTTAGCGCCTTTCCCAACCCCTTCACGCCCAATGGCGACGGCCGCAACGACCGCACCGAGATCCGCTACGACGTGCTCAAGGTCACCGAACCGGCCTCGCTGTCGGTCCAGCTCTACACCCTGGCCGGCGTCTACCTCCGGACCCTCCACGCTATCGGGGTCCCCAGCGGCCGCTATGCCGTCCCCTGGGACGGCACCGACGGCAGGGGGCAGGTGGTGCCTCCGGGCCTCTATCTGTTCCGGGTGAAGATCCGGGCCGATGCCCGGGCCGAGGAAAAGGCGGGCGCGATCGCGGTGGTCTATTAGCAAGGGAGAGTTCGGCATGAAAAAATGGCTGCTGTGGGCGTTCCTCCTCTGTGCCAGCGCCGCCATGGCCCAGAGCCGCGGCCCCCGCGCCGGCGCCACCGAAGGCACCGCCATCCTCACCCTCCAGGGGCCGGGCGTGCTCTTCAACGCCCTGGACCCGGCCGTGCGCCGGTGGTACGTGCCCCAGGAGCTGTACCGAGAGTACCAGTGGCGCCAGTGGGAGTACACTAACTACGCCCGTAACCTCTTCCAGCGCTACGTGGACATCAACCTGCAGGGCGACTACTTCTACGACCTGTACGGCCGTTTTGTCACCCGCGGCTGGCTGATCTACGACCACACCCAGACCCAGCCCCAGAACCAGTTCGGCAATTCCCTATTTAAGGACTCCCGGTTTTCCAGCTGGTTTAACAGCTTGGTGATCTCCTCGGATGCCCGGGGCCAGTACTATTATGCCCTCAGCATTAGCAACCGGCTGCGCACCACCCTGACCCCGATGACCTTTTCCAAACCCCAGTTCGACGGCCTGCAATGGGACCTGGCCTCGGACAAGTACGCCGCCACCATCCTTTACTCCCGCGTCAACGCCCCGGGGGGCAGTGCCGCCGACCCACCCATCCGCTTCACCAACAACACCTCCCTCTTCGGGGGCCGGGCCACGGTGCAGGTCGGGGACTTCGTCACCCTCGGCGCCACCATGGTCAACAGCCACCAGTCCCACACCCAGCTGTCGAGCTTCGAAAGCAGCCTCATTAAGGGCGAACTGACCGTGGACCAGAACGAGCGCCCCGTCTCCTGGGTGGAGGTCATCCTGCGCGACGATTCGCCCGAGGACGGGGTGGGCGGAGCCTCCTACTTCCAGGGAGGGTCGGACTTGACCGTCACCTACCTGGACGGCTTCTCCGAAAGCGCTAGAGAGATCGGCTTCGAGCCGGTGATCGAGGGCGGGTTCCAGCGCGCCGGCTTTCTGGCCGCGGACGGCCGGGAGCCCATCCGCATCCGCTATGACCTGGACAGCCCCGACTTTGTCTCCAATGCCCACGGCGACAAATCCGAGATCACCGCGCTCCGCTTCCGACTGGCGGTAGGCAACGACTACCAGGTGTGGGCCAACTCGGACCGCCAGACCTCGCGCGGCACCGGCGGGGTGGGCTCAGCCGGCGAGCAGTCCGTGCCCCTGTTGGTCGCCCGCGCCCCGGGCAACGTCAGGGACAACTCCAACCTGCGCATCCTGAGCTTCGATTACGGGCTGCCCACGGCCAACCAGATCTACGGCGGCACCGTCGAGGTGCGCAACGTGCTGGGGTGCAATTTCTACGGCGAATATGATCTCTCCTACAGGTATCGCATGTACCCCAATCCCAACCTGGTCACCCACGACGGCGTTTCCGGGGTGGTCGGCAAGCGGGCCGCCCCAGCCTGGATGATGAACCTGACCAAGCAGGACTATCCCTTCTTCGCCATGGGCGAGGCCTTCAGTATGGACAACAACTATTCTACCACCAGCCTGGTCGCCCAGGACACCCCGCGGCCGGGCTTTGTCGATTACGGCGACACCCGCCGCCTCTTCGAGTTCGTCGACGACAACGACGACCAGGACCGCTTCCCCGACAACCAGCGCATCGACTGGCTGACCGGCGACAACGAGGTTTTTCCCGGCTGGGACGAGAACAATGACTTCATCTCCGATTTCAACCAGAACGACAACCGCCGCAGCCGGCGCCGCAACGAGATCCCCGACTACGAGGAGCCCTTTCTGCGCTACAACGTGGACCGCCCCGAATACCTCTTTGGCATCGACGCCAACAACAACGGCTGGGTGGACCGCTTCGAAAACGACGAGGATCCCGACTACCCCTACCGGCGAGACCACCAGGGCTACAACGCCTACACCGGCTTTTACCTCACCCCCGAGGTCCGCCTGCTGGCCGGCCGCATCGACGAACGGCTGCTCTCCGAGGACCGCCGCAACCGGACCAACTACTTCATGGCCACCGTGGAAAGGGACTACCCCGGCCTGGGCCGCCTGCGCTTCTTCGACCTGGCCAAGCGCACCAAAGACCAGATCCCCGAGAACCTCTTCCAGTGGGTGTACCTCACCGCTGAGTCCGAGGGCGAACTGCGCCGCGTCGCCGACCCGCTGCTCTTCGCGAATGCCTGGAGCAACTCCTTTTGGCTGGGCTTCGACTACACCGGGATACGCGAGCTGAAATTCTCCCACCAACTCAAATTCGACCTCACCCACGTCCTGCTCGACCGCCAGGAGCGCCAGCTGCGCGGCTTCAAGTCGGACGAGCACTTCTTCGGGCTGATTAACAAGGCCGGCTACCGTCTGGCCATCGGCCGCATCCAACTCGAACCGCGCTGGAAGAGCGAGTACCGCCACCAGTCGCGCGACTTGGTGAGCGCTCGCCAGCGCGAGGAAGTGAACGAGCTACTGTCCCTCATCGGCCGCTTTCCGCTGCTCAACCACACCTTTATCGAGGGCGGCACGGAACTGCTCTGGTTCAAAGACCTGAAGGACGAGCGGAACGACTTTGTTAGTCGGGTCCTGGCTCTGCAGTTCTCCAATTCCGTGGCCTACCAGGGCTACAACCTGATCACCCAGCTGGGGTTGAAACTGGATCACCGCAACCCGCGCGGCCAACAGGGCACCACCACCAGCGAGTCTTTCATCACGGTGTTCGCAGGACTGGGCGAATGATGCGGCCGCAACGCCCCTGGTGGTGGGCCCTGCTCTTCTCGCTGGCCGCCTGCGCTGGAGACCGCGCCCCGGAGCGCCCCGTCGCCCAAGTGGGCGAGGAGTTCATCGCCGCCGAGGAGGTGGAGCGCTTCGCCGCCTCGCTGTTGCCCGGGTTGCGCTCGACCAAAGCCGGCCAGGAGGCGCGCCTCGATTACCTGCAGACCCTGATCGACGAGAAGCTGCTGGTCCGCGAAGCCCGGGCCATGGGCCTGGATACCACCGGCGCCCTGGTGGCGGAGCTCGAAGCAGCCTGCCGCCTCCAGGCGGTCAAGGCTTACCGCGAGGCCCGGCTCAACCGGCGGATCAGCGTTGCGGAGGAGGAACTCAAGACCCACTTCGCCGCGGCGGGAATGGCGCGCGAGCGCTCCCTCAGCCGGCTGGTGGTGCAGACCCGGGCCGAGGCCGAGCAACTGGAGGCGGCGCTGCGGTGGGGGTCGAGTTTCGCCGCCCTGGCCAAGGCCCACTCCCTGGAGAAGAACCGGGCCGCCAAGGGAGGCTACATGGGCTTCATCAACCGGACCTGGGCCGAGCGTCTGCACATCCCCCCAGCCCTTTTCGACACCCTCTCTCCCGGCCAACCTTCCCCGCCGCTGCCCCTGCGGGGCGCCTACCAGTTAATCCGTTTTGACGAGGAGCGGGACGCGGATTTCTCCCTCTACCGCCCGCAAATCTACCGCCGGCTCTGGAAGGAGAAGCTGGCCCGCGAAAGCCGTGCGGCAGCCGAGGAACTGGCCCACCAATTCGACCTCATGCTGCAAGGCGATGGACTGGAGATCCTGGTGGCCAAACAGTCTGGCGCGCAGTTCTTTCCGCCGCTTTTCCCCTGGGAAGCCGCCACCCCGCTCTACACCTTTGCGGGCGGGCAGGTGAGCGTCGGCGACTACCTGGCGGTCTTTCGCCAGGCGGGGGTCCGGCCCGGCCTGGGCGACAGCACCGAAGTGGTTCGCGCCGCCTGGCAGTTGGTGCTGCCGGACTTTCTTTTCGCCGAGGCCGCCCGCCGGGAAGGAGACCTGGATACCCCGGCCTTCCTCGCCTGGAAGGAACGCATAATTATCGAGTTGCTGCTCAAGACCCTGCGCCAGAGGGCCATCGGCGACCAGATCAGCGTTGGCGAGGAGGAGGCCCGGCGTTTCTACCAAGACAGCCCCAAGCTCTTCAGCGCTCCCGCCGAGTTGGTGATCCAGGAGATTCTCCTGCCCGACCAGGAACAGGCTCTGCAGGTACGCCGGCACCTGGATGAGGGCGCTGACCTGGCCTCTTTAGTCCACCTGAGCCAGCGCCCCGGCGCGGTGGAGAACGAGGGCAGGCTCCACCTCCACTCCTACGAGGAAACCGCCCACGGCGAGCTGGTGCCCCGCGCCCTGGGGGCCGAACCGGGGCAGCTAGTGGGTCCGGTGGCGGCCAAGGAAGGGTACTCGGTCTTCCGCCTGCTGGAGAAAAGCGGCGGCCAGGCACAGCCCTTCGCGGCGGTCAGGGAACAGGCCGGGGCCACCTTGCGCTACCAGAAGGAGGAGGAACTCTTCAACGTCCTGGTCGCCGCTCTGCGCGAGAAATACGCCGCCCAGGTCCGCCTCTTTCCCGAAGCACTCGGCCAGGTGCGCCTGCCGGAGGCACCGCATTAAACACTGCTGAAGATGCCCTCCCTGTTCGCGCCCCTCAGCCAGGCCCCTACCCTGCGCGCTCTGCTCGTCGGCGCCCTGGGCTGCGCGGTCATCGGCGCGGGGGTGCCGTACTGCAACATGGTGCTGCACGGCTCGCGCATCGCCTCCTACTTCAACACCCCCGCGGCCATCATCCTCTTCTTCTTCCTGGTGCTCTTCGGCAACACCGCCCTGGGCCTGTTGCGCCGCGCGTGGATGCTCAACCGCGCCGAGTTGGCCCTGATCTACATCATGTGGATTGTGGCCACCGCCATCCCCGAATGGGGGCTGAGCGCCTTCCTCCTGCCCGACATCACCAGCGTAATCTACTACGCCACCCCCGAGAACAACTGGAACGAACTGCTGGTGCCCTTCATCCCCGACTGGATCATCCCCCACTACGAGTTGGCGGAGATCCAGCATTTTTACGAGGGGGCGCCCAAGGGGGAGCCCATCCCTTGGGGGCTCTGGCTGCGCCCCCTGGCCTGCTGGCTTCCCTTTGTCCTGGCCCTCTACCTGGTGATGATTTCCAGCATGGTCATCCTGCGCAAGCAGTGGATCGAAGGGGAGCGCCTGATATTTCCCCTAGTGCAGGTCCCCCTCTCCATGATCCAGGACCATGCCCGGCCTTCGCTAGTCAAGCCCTTCTTCAAGAGCGGGTTGATGTGGCTGGGCTTCGCCATCCCCGCCCTGCTCCAGAGCCTTAACGGCCTGAACCACTACTTCCCCTTTGTCCCCCGCCTGACCATGGGCACCGAGATCTCCCTGTTTCGCAACACCGTCCTTATCCCTGTCAACCTGAGCTTCCAGATGCTTGGCTTCTCCTATTTCGTCAACCGGGACATCGCCTTTGGCGCGTGCTTCTTCTACCTGCTCAACACTGTCCAGCAGGGAGTCTTTAACATCCTCGGCTTCCAGAAGATCGATCCGGCCCTGGGGGTGTACAGCGCCTACACCGGGACCATCGTGGTGCACCAGGGCTTTGGCGCGGTGATTGTGCTGGTGCTCTTTGGCCTGTGGACCGCCCGCGGCCACCTCGGGCAGGTCTGGCGCCAGGCCTGGGGAAAAGCGGCGGCGGACGACGCCGGTGAGATCCTCTCCTACCGGGCGGCCCTGCTCACCCTGGCCGGCGGCCTGCTCTTTATGGGGGTGTGGCTGTGGATGTCCGGGCTGCCTGGCTGGGTCGCCGTGGTCTACATCTTCTTCGCCATCGTCCTCTTCGTCGGCATCACCCGTGTGGTGGCCGAGGGGGGGGTTGCTTTTATCTTTGCGCCTATGATCGCCTCGGACTTCGTGGCCGCCGGCCTGGGAACCCGGGCCCTGGGCCCCTCGGGCATCATCGCCCTGGCCTTCACCTACATCTGGGCCAGCGACATCCTCACCTTTGTGATGGCCTCCTGCGCCAACGGCCTCAAGCTGGTCGAGGAGACCATCCGGAAGAGGCGGCGCCTGGTCTTCTGGGCGATGATGGCGGCCATCGGGGTCACCCTCGTGTGCTCGATCTGGTCCATCCTCGTGCTGGCCTACCAGTACGGGGGCATCAACACCGACCAGTTCTTCTTCGATGGGGCGGCCCGCTATCCCTTCGACAACGCTGCCTCGCGGATGCAGACCTCCGAGGGACCCCACTGGGAGAACTGGGGGTACACGGCCATCGGGGCCACCATCATGGGCCTGCTGATGCTGGCCCGCCAGCGCTTCCTGTGGTGGCCCTTCCACCCCCTGGGCTTTCCCATCAGCGCAGTCTTCGGCACTATGTTCTTCAGCGTCTTCCTGGCCTGGCTGCTGAAAACCGTGGTACTGCGCTACGGGGGACCCGGGCTCTACCTGCGAACCCGCCCCCTTTTCCTGGGCCTGATCCTGGGCCAGTTTGTCACCGCCGGGGTCTGGTACTTCATCGATTACCTAAACCACTCCAGCGGCAACGCGGTGATGATCTGGTAGGCCCTGGCGTGCTGGGTGCCCTTGCGGCCGCAGCCGATGAGCCCCACCAAGTACTGGCTCATTGCCACTGGTCCTTTAGCGGGCGGGAGTAATCTTGAGGATAATAGCCGATGGCCCGGCGACCCTGCTCTAAGTCGTAAAGGGGCCAGTCGCTGTCCGAGACCCCGAAGACTACCTCGTACTTCACCCCCGGGTGGATGAGGGCCTGCTCGAAGAGCCGCACGCAGTCCCCGTGGCTCAGGTGATGGGGGTCCCTAGGTTGGTCCCGCTCCCGGTTGAAGTTGCCGATGCGCACCGCCACTACCTCCAGGCCGTGCTGGACGGAGTACATGTAGCCCAGGCTCTCGCCGAAGACCTTGGTGACCGAATAATAGCTCTCCGGTTTGGGCAGCATCTCTACCGTGCGCTGGAGGGTCCGGGGATAAAAGCTCCTGGGCAGCAGCCCGGCCCGGCTGGCGTACGCAATCCGCCGCACCCCGCACTGCCTGGCGGCCTCCAAAACATTGTAGGTGCCGATCATGCTCTGCAGGCACTCCTCCCAGTCGGGCCCCACATTGGCCAGATGGACGATGGCCTCCATGCCTTTTGCAACCGTGAGCACGGTGGCTAAGTCCACCACGTCGCCCACCACCGCATCCTCCAGCAGAGGCATGGGCACCCGGTCCAGGCCACGCAACAGGTGGCGCGCCTGCAAGCCTTTGGCCAGAGTCGAGCCGATAGCGCCGGCCGCACCGGTGATCAACACGCGCATCTCTCAATCCTCCATGCCCGCCTCCTGCAGGGCGCCCAACAGATAGGGCACCCCGAAAAAGAGCAGGCTCACGTACATCGGGCTCAATCCCACGGCGCCCCGCTTCCTGGTGTCCTCGCTGTGGTCCTGGGACTCGATCAGGTGGCGCAGCACGGCCCGCCCCATCTCCAGGTAGCGCCGCTCCCCGCTCAGCCGCCAGGCATAGCCCAGGTGCCGGCAGATGATCCCGCCGTAGTGCTGCCGTACGGCGAAGCCGGCGTCGAAGCTGTTCCCGCAGAACCAGTCCACCGCCCGGAGATAGACCTGGGCCACTTCCTCCCTTTCCGTCAGCCGGTGCAGCATTTCCAGGCCGATCATCAGATAATGGGTCTGGTACCCTTTCTGCTCCTCATGGGGCAGCACCCTCCTTAGGCCGGTGAAGCCGCCGCCCAGGGTCCGGTACTCCTCGTCGGTGAAGGGAGCGGCCGTGCCCAGTTCCACCGCCAGGGTGGTGCCCTCTGTGGCCATGCCGTACGGGGCCTGGTCCGGCAGCCTGTCCGGGGTGGATACCTGGAAGCGCTTGTGCCAGCTGCCGTCCTCGTTCTGGCCCCGCGCAATCACCTCGTAGACCTCCTCGGCCCGCTGTCTAAAGCGATCTTCACCCGTGACCTCGTACACCTGGAGCAACCCGCGCAGGACATTGGCGATGCTGCGCAGGCTGAAGCTAAAGCGGGGATCCTCGGTCCAGCTGTAGCGCAGGAAGAAGGTGCCGGTTTCGCGCAGCACCTCCAGGGTGCGCAGGTCCCCGGTGAGGTAGTAATAATCCACCCAATTGTCGACAAAGGTGTGCGAGGCCGTGGGCTCGTCGCCAAAATGGTCCACGCTATGGCGGAAGCACCCGCCCATCCGGTAGGGCCGCAGGGGATGGAAGTGGCAGGTGTCCACGTCCGCCGAATGGCGGGTCATGGCCTCGCCCAGGGCGAAGTAGCCCGCCTCCCCGGTGCGCAGGTACTGGACCCACACTCCGTGGCGCGGGTCCCACTCGCTGTTGCACCAGCCCCACCTCCCATGGAAGCGCCAGTCCCCGGCTGATTCGTCCCAGGCCACCAGGGCGTCCCCCCAGTCCAAGAATCCGTACCACCGCCCCAACCGGATGTTCCGCTCCAGCCAGTCCAGAAAGCCGGCCATCATCCGCTCCGAGGCGGGGAAGCGCTGCTCGTCCCGCGGGGCAAAGCCGCCGGCTGCCTGGCAGCGGGCCATCCATTGGGGGTCCACAGCCACATGGGGATGGGCCAGAAGACCCCGCAGGAGGGGGACCGGATCGTCCCCCGGCCGGTAAAAGGCGACGAAGAACTCGCTGGTCTTGGCCGAGCCCATCCCGTCCGCGTACACCCCCTCCCCCTCGTGCCAGGCCACCTCCTCGGCATAGCGCCGGAAATGCAGGCGCTTCCCCTCCGGGTCCCGCCATAAGAAGACTTCGAGCCCCCGGCTGCTGGCCTTGAGGGCCTTGGGGTATTCCTCGGCCAGATGGCGCAGCGCCACCCCCACCCCCACCTCTCCGTTCTCCGCCGCTATCCACCCCTCGGCCCTTTCCCCCTCGGCCAATTTGATCCCCTGCCGTTCCAAAGAAAAATAGTTGTCCGCCCCCTGACTCAGCAGCACCTCCCCTTCTCGCAACACCCCCTCAACCACGCGGTTGGCTCCCACCCAGAAGCGCTCGGCGCACCCCAGGGTCAGGCGCACCCCGATCTGTTCCACCTCGGTCTGCCGCGGATCACAGGCCACCACCACCGTGTGCAGCACCCTCACGTACGGCTGGCCGGCATAGGCATAGATCCGCACGACAAGGCGGAAGGGCCGGTACCCGGCATAATGGTGCATGGGCAGATCGGCCTCAAAGGCCCCCTCGCAGCGGATCACCGCCCGCAGAGGCCCGGCTTCCTCAATGCTCACCTGGTAGACATCCCGGGGTAGAGAAGCCAGGCAATCCCCCCCCATCCCGTAGATCCGTCGCTTCAGCCCGCCGTCCGACCAGGACTCGCAGATCCGGACCCACGCCTCCCCGTTCCCGCCCGGCCGGCGGCCGGCGAACTCCACCTCCTCCAGCAGGCCGAAGCGCTCCTTGCTCAGGGCGAAGCGCAAAACCCCGGTGTCCACGCGGATCTGCCTCTCGTCCTCTTCCAGGCTCAGAGCTACGCCCTGTGCTTCTGGATTCTCCCCCCCGCAGCACAGGTGGTAAAGGACGGTTCCATTGGCCCCCACCTCGGCCCGAAAGTCCACCAGCACCCACTTGAGACTGTGGTCCGGCCAACGGCCCAGGACGCGGAACTGCGCCGGCACCGGCTGGCCCTGGGGATCCTCGACCCACAGCTGGTCCGGGGTGGTCACCTCCCCCGGCGGCACGGGCACCCCGCGGTGGAGGGGCCATTGCCGCCGGGCAAGGCCCCGGCTCTCGCGCACTTCGAGTTTTATCCGGTGCATGGAATTGCCTCCTCGACGGCCAGCCCCGCAGTTAGTCGTGGCCCCTGGCCAGAATCCTGCCCACCACCTCGCCCAGGCGCTCCAGGTCCACGCACGGGCTTAGACAGGTACTCGTCCGCCCCGTACATTAGCCCCTTCACCTTGTCCCGGATGGCGCTCATGGCCGTGAGCATGACGATGGGGATGCGCTGGGTCTCCGTGCGGGTCTTGTGCTGGCGGCAGACCTGGTATTCGTCGATTTGTGGTAGGCGCAGGTCCAGCAGGATCAGGTCGGGCAGATCCGCCAGGGCCAGGGCCTCCCGGCCGTCCTGGGCTGTGCTCACCTCTTAGCGGGTGGAGAAGAATTCTCCTAACAGTTGGCGGATCTCGGCCTCGTCATCGACGATCAGCAGCCGGGGCCGGCACCGGCGCTGGTCTTCTCGGTGCCAGTGCAGGTGCTGGTATCCTCGTAGTCCACCATTGGGGCGACGGTGCCATTGGCGTTGCTACCGCTGATACCCAGGGCCGCCAGGGTCCGGCCGGTGAAGGCATTGCCGCCCCCGCCCAGGCTGGTCGGCTTCTTGGCCCACGGCTGGGACAGGGCAACGACGCGCTGGCAGTCGCCGGCCACTGCGTCCCGGTTGGCGGCCAGCTAGCTTTCGCCGAACTGGGTGATGCCTACGTGACCGCGATACCGATGATGATCACCGCCCGGATGATCAGAAGGATCTGCGTTTGGCCCATGAGCTGTGTTGCTTTGATGGAATGGATGGGATGTAGAACCCCTTGCAGGGCGACCTAACGCGTGCGGACTGCATCTCCTCTACAAGCATTCACCCCCTTTCAGTCTGGTTTGACAGAGAAGGATGACCAGATGAAGCGAGTCAGCCAATACTACGTGATACCAAATTACTTCGTAGGTGCCGGAATTGACGCCCATTACAGGCACCGCTGCTAAGGGAAATTTCCCAGCGGTGAAAGGTGTGCAGACCGATCCCAGGGCAGGTTTGCGCAGGACTATGGCGCTGTACGCCAGCAATATAGCGCGCTAAAAGGAGCGGGGTCAAATTTGTTCTGCGCCCTTCACTCCAGCCACGAGAGCACGTTCATGGTCCCCCCCGTTCCTCCCGCGGCCACGGAGGCAGACTGAAGCAGCGCCGCGTTGTTGTAGAGGATCTCCCTGTTTCCATTGCCGATGCAGTTGCCAGAGGACGAGGTGGTCAGGGAGATCACCTCGCCGATTAGGGTGGTGGGGACCTTGTCGATGTCGTCGGCGATGATCAACCCCATGAGGATCGCGTAGTGAAGGTTCTTGATAACCGCGTTCCTGGCGCCGTTGTGCCCTACCAGCACCCCGGTGCTGGCGCCGAAACTTGTGGACTGCCAGGTGCCCCCGTTGGCCGGTTCCACGTCGGTCACCCATGAGAGGGGAAAGGTCAGATTGGCGGGATTAGTGGCGTATTGGGCGCCATTGGCCCCGGAGTGGGCCAGGGCCTTGAGGGTGCCCGAGGCGTAGCCGCACACCGAATCCGGGCTAGCGGGAAAGGCGTAGGCCGCGTTCTGTTCGACGACAGCACCAGGCGGGCTTGGCCGGGGCGTAATCCATCCCGGCCGCGGTGCCTCCCGCCTTTGAGTTGCCGCCCCGTTTATAGGTCTGGGTAATGCTTACCCCCATCGTCCCGTGCCCGGCGATCAGTGTGCCGTTCAGGTCGTGGTCCCGGCCATCGATGATCAGGTTGCCCAGGGTGGTCACGGTGGAATTGGCCGTGACCCCGCCGCGCACCCCCGACGGGATGCCCGCCGAGGAGATGGACACCAGCACCACCACCGTATCCGTGGCGCTACTGTGGTGCACCCGGCGGTGATCCGCACATTGCCCGCGTTCAGGGTGTTGTCCGTGAAATTGTCGTCCAGGATCGCCCCCCGGTGCCGTCCCCCAGGGAGAGGTTGGTGTACCCGGCCCGCCAGCTCAGGCTGTCGCTGAGGGCCGCCGAGGTGGCCGAGAGCAGGGAGACGCGCTGGGGTCGTAGAACTCCAGGAAATTTTCGGAGAAAAGGCCGTTCACCTCGTTGAGGTTGGCCCTGATCCAGCCGAAGGCAGCCACAAAGCCGGCGATGACGATCAGCGAATACTTGCCCATATTCGCCACCTTCTCCTCTACCTATTATTCGGCAACGCGCCCTGAGGCACCGTGCGCCGGATCACAATTTCCCGGCCTTGATCCCCTTTTTGGCTCCCCCTATCTTCCCCCACCCCTTCCGGACGCCGCCGAATTGGACCCGCCCCCGCCCGATTCCCCCGCCTGGACCGCCCTCTTTCGGGCCACCCGCTTCGATCCCTGCGCCGAGCGGGCCCTGCTCCTGGCCGCCCTGGGCATCGACTACTACCTGCTGGTGCAGGAGAGCGACGATTCCTACGCCCTGCTGGTCGAGGAAGGGGTCGCCGGCCGGGCCGCCGCGGAGTTGGCCCTCTACGAGCGCGAGAACCAGGGCTGGCCGCCCCCGCCCGAATCCCTGCCCACCGAGGCCCCCAGCCGCCTCCACAGCCTGGTGGGATACGCCGGCCTGCTGGTGGCGGTATTTTATCTGGGGCGCACCCGCACCTTTGGCCTAGACTGGTGGCAGGCGGGGCGGGGTGACGCCGACCTCATCACCACAGGCCAGTGGTGGCGCGCCCTCACCGCCCTCACCCTGCACGCCGACGAAGCCCATCTTTTGAGCAACCTGCTCTTCTGCACCTTCTTCGCTTTTCTGCTCTGCCGGCAACTGGGAGCCGGGGCGACCTGGTTCGCGGTGCTCCTGGCCGGGGCGACGGGCAACCTGCTCAGCGCCTCGCTCCACCCGGCCGGCCACCGCTTCATCGGCGCCTCCACCGCGGTCTTCAGCGCCGTCGGCCTGCTTTCAGCCCTGCAATTCAGACGCCGGCCCTCGCGCTGGCGCCAGTGGGCCCCCCTGGTCATTGGGGCCCTGCTGCTTGGTTTCCTCGGCACTGCCGGCGAGCGCACCGATGTGCTCGCCCACCTCACCGGCCTGGCCGCCGGCCTGCTCCTCGGCCTGGGCTGGCGCCGGCTGCCCACCCCCCTGCCCTCGTGTATTCAGACCCTCCTGGGTACTGCTACTCTATCCTCCATCTTGCTCGCCTGGGCCTGGGCGCTGGCGGCGGGGGGATGACCCCGAAAGCCTTTCCCCGGGGGAGTGGTCGGGAAAGGAAGGACCCGGGAGGGGTGGCGGGGAGAGCGGAGCGATGAGCAAGCAGGGCGGCAAGTCCGCGCCTTGGGAAAGGCTGAAGTGGGTCGCCCCCCGACGCCCCCCTACCAGCGCACCTGCGACTGCACCGCCCCCGGTGCTGGTCCGACCTCTTCTCGATGGGCCCGGCCTTGATCTCGTCAACGAACTCTACCAGCCCAATCACCGCCGCCTCGAAGATCACCTCTCCCTTGGCTGGGGTGGCCTTGGTCGGATCTCCGTGCACCCCCAGCTTGTTCCAGCGGCCCCAGTAGTCGACGAAGCGCGCGTAGCGCGAGGTGCTGTCCGAGCTTTCCTACTTCCCCATGCGGTCGTTGTCCTCGGCCGCCTGGTCCATCTGCACCCGCTCCGGGGCCAAGTGCAGGTAGAGCAAGGTCTCGAACTCGTCGGCATGAGCCATCACCTCGGTCTCCTTGACCTTGGCAAAAGCGTCGGTGGCAAAGGCGAAGTAGCCACAGGCAAAGCACAGGGAGTGGGTGGCCAGCACCGTCTTGCGGGCCACTAGTTCCACCAACGGGGCATTGGAGCCGTGGCCGTTGACCAGGAGGATCTTCTCAAAGCCGTGGTACGCCACACTCTTGGTGATGTTGAGGCAGAAGTCGACGAAGATCTCGGGCTCAAGGTGGATGGTCCCCGGGAAATCGATATGGTGCATGTTGAGCCCGTAGTCGATGGGCGGCAGCACTAGCACCCGTTCGGCGGCGCGTCGTCCCACCTCCAAACACACCGACTCGGCCAGGAACACGTCCACGTCCAGGGGCAGATGCCTCCCGTGCTGCTCGGTGGAGCCGGTGGGCAGGATCACCACCTTCTGCAGGGCGATGGCCTCGTCCAGTTCGGCCCAGGTCAGGCGGTTGTACCGGTATTCCTCGCGGGGGTTCATACGCAAGCTCCGGTGTCGAGTTGCCGCAGAATCCAAAGCGCCCCGCATCGATCCCGCAGTCTGGGCTTGCTGATGCCTTCTCGATCCCGGTTATTATACCCGTCTGTCCTTCTCCCCTTCTCATCAGAAGTGCGCCGTGAAGCCCTTGTCGGCCCTCTTCGCACTTGCCCTGCTCGCCCTGGAGCTGCCTGCCCGGGCCGCTGACCCTGACACTGACCCGGAGTACTCTGCCATGCTGCCCCACAGCCCCCCCGAAGCCCAGGGCATCTCCGCCAAAGACCTGCTAATCTTCGTGCAGGAGGCCGAGAAGCGCCTCGACGCCCTGCACGGTTTCGTGCTGGTGCGCCACGGCCACATTGTGGCCCAAGGGTGGTGGTCGCCCTATGCCCCGGACCAGCCGCACCAGGTCTACTCCCTCAGCAAGAGCTTTGCCGCCACCGCCGTGGGCCTGGCCGCGGCCGAGGGCAAACTCAGGCTCAGCGACAAGGTGCTCTTCTTCTTCCCCGACGAGGCCCCGGCCCAGCCCGACACCAACCTGGCGGCCATGACCGTGCAGGACCTGCTCTCCATGGAGAGCGGCCACGCCGAGGACACTCTGGACTGGCTTTTCGACAGCAAGGACAGCACCTGGACCCGCGCTTTCCTCTCCCTGCCGGTGGAGCACAAGCCCGGCACCCAATTCGTGTACAACACCGGGGCCACGTATATGGCCTCGGCCATCGTGCAAAGGGTAACTGGCCAGACCCTGCTCAACTATCTGCAACCCCGCCTCTTCGGCCCCCTGGGCATCCAGCACCCTACCTGGGGCAGTTCCCCCCAGGGCGTCAATTACGGCGGTTTTGGCCTGGCTATCACCACCGGGGACATCGCCCGCTTCGGCCAGCTCTATCTGCAAAAAGGGAAATGGCAGGGAAGACAACTGCTGCCCGAAGGCTGGGTGGTAGAGGCCACCGCTGCCCACGCCGACAACAGCGGCATGCCCACCGTGGACTGGCAGCAGGGCTACGGGTACCAGTTCTGGCGCTGCCGGCACGGGGCGTACCGCGGCGACGGGGTGTTTGGCCAGTACTGCATCGTCTTTCCGGAGCAGGACGCGGTCCTGGCCATCACTGCCGGGGTCAAGGACATGCAGGCCGTGCTCAACCTGGTCTGGGAGCAGGTGCTGACCTCCATGAAGCCCAGCCCGCTGCCGGCCGATCCTCAGGCCCACGAGGCCCTCCAGCAAAAACTCAAATCCCTAACCCTAGCCCACCAGGCCGGCCAACCCACCTCCCCGCTGGCCGCCAAGATCTCGGGCCAGCACTACCACTTCCCCGAGAACGACCAGAAGATCGAGGCCGTCACCCTCGAGTTCGGCGAGGCCCAGGACACCATCACCCTCCGCAACGAGCGGGGCGCTCACTCCATCGCCTGCGGCCACCAGACCTGGGCCCAGGGCGTCACAACGCTGGCAGGCGAAGAGTCCGAGGTGGTGGCCGCCACCGGAGCCTGGACCAGCGACAGCACCTACACGGCCAAGTTGAGCTACTACCAGACCCCCTACTGCCCCACCCTGAAGTTTACCTTCAGCCAGGGCAAACTGCTATACGAGTACGAGGCCAACGTCTCCTTCGGCGAGACCAAGCGACCCGCGCTGGAGGGCAAGGCCGAGTGAGGTTGCGGGCGGTCAGCGTTTCCCTGCCCAGAGAGGTAATGCACGAGGGCAGGACAGTGCACACCGGGATCTTCAAGGAGCCGGTAGCGGGTCCTGTGCAGGTGCGCTTTGCCGGCCTGGAGGGCGACGGCCAGGCCGACCCAGAGAACCACGGTGGTCTCTGCAAAACAGTGTATGCCTATCCCTGCGAGCACTACGCCCACTGGGAGGACATCCTCAAGCGCCGCCCCCTCCCCTGCGGGCAGTTCGGGGAAAACCTCACCACCGAGGGCCTGCTCGAAGACCAGGTCCACATTGGCGGCCTCTACCGCGCGGGCACCGCGCTCCTGCAGGTCACCCAGCCGCGCAAGCCCTGTTTCAAGTTGGGCATCCGGGTGGGCATGAGCAAGTTCCCCGCCATCTTCTTCCAAAGCGGCCGGCTCGGGATTTATCTGCGGGTGGTGGAGGAAGGGCGGGTGCAGGAGGGCGACTCTATCGCCTTGGTCGACGACGCCCCCGAAAACCTCACAGTGCGCCGGCTCTGGCAACTGGCCTATTTCGAGGAAGAGGGCTTCGAGGAATGCCTCCTCGCCCTGCGCCTGCCCCACCTCTCCCCAGAGTGGCGCCAGCCCCTGGCCACGCGGCTATTAAGCGCGGGATTTCCGCTGGAACAATAGACTCCTTACCGAAAAGCGGTGGGGAGATGCCCCCGGAAGCCTTTCTCGTGGAATGGCTGGGAAGGGGAGGACGAGTGGAAGGGTTGCCCGCGCAACGCCCCAGCGTATGGGGCGTTGCGCGGGCAGGGCGGCGGGGTAGGGCTAGCGAGCGCGGGCGAAGGACGCGCCTTGGGAGAGGCTGGAGCGGGTCGCTCCCCGACGCAATAGCATCTCACCCCAAAAAGAGGAATTATGTCATCAGGCAATCTCACCGGCAAGGCCGCCATCGTCACCGGGGGTGCACAGGGCATCGGCGGGGCCACCGCCCTCCGCCTGGCCGCCGCCGGCGCCCGGGTGCTCATCGTCGATGTCGATGCCCAGGCCGCCGCGGCCAATGCCCAGACCATCGCCCAGGCCGGTGGGATGGCCGCCTGCATGATCGGCGACGTCTCCCAGGTGGAGACCGCCAAGGCCATGGTCGCCAGAGCCGTGGGCGAGTTCGGCCGCCTCGACATCCTGGTCCAGAACGCCTATGGCGGGGGCCGGGACCGGGCGGGCAGCGCCGTGGATGTGGACCCCAGGGCCTGGCGCGAGGGCATGGACCTGCTGGTAGGGGCCCTGGTCCTGGGCGCCAAGCACGCAGTGCCGGCCATGATCGAATCCGGGCCGCCCCCAGGCTACGACCCCGGTCCCTGGCAGGGGGATGGCCTGCGCCACGGCGATCCCCCACCGCGCGAGGTGGGCCGCATCGTCAACATCTCCTCGGTCCACGGCATCCTCCAGGCCCCCCGCTCCCTGGTCTACGAGACGGGCAAGGCCGCGGTGATCGGCCTGACCCGCCAGATGGCGGTGGACTTCGGCCCGCAGGGCATCACCGTCACCGCCATCGCCCCCGGCCACATCGTCACCGAGCGCATGGAGGAGATGTGGCGGCAAAACGGCGACGAGGCGGGTTTCCACCTCTTCGAGCTGCACTACCCCGTGCGCCGCACCGGGGTCCCCGGCGACATCGCAGGCGCCGTCGCCTTCCTCTGCTCCCCCGAGGCGGCCTTCATCACCGGGGTGGTGCTGCCGGTGGACGGGGGCCTGAGCGTCCAGCTTCAGGAGAACGTCATCATGGACCTCAAGGACTATATCCTCGAACACCCCCAGCTCAAGACCCACGTCGACCGCCGCCCCACCGCCCGCCGCTAGCCCAGAAGGATAAAGACCATGAAAGTCGCCGCCTTCCCCCTGGTCCTGGCCCTCTCCCTGTCCGACTGCACCGCGGTGCGCCAGCAGTTGGGCCTGGCCCTGATCAGCGAGGAGACCGAACTGGACCTGGGCCGCAAACTGGCCGCCCAGGTCGAGAAACAGGAGAAACCCCTGGCCGACGCCAAGGTGCAGGCGTACGTGCGCCAAGTGGTGGCCCCCCTCGCCCAGCAGAGCCTGGGGGATCGGCCGGGGGTGGAGTACAAGGTGACGGTAATCGACGACCTCAAACAGGTCAATGCCTTTGCCATTCCTGGCGGGTACGTGTACGTGTACTCGGGATTGCTCAAGGCCGCCCAGAACGAAGCCGAACTGGCCGGGGTGCTGGCCCACGAGATCGGCCACGTGGTGGGCCGGCATTCGGCCAACCACGTGGCCGCCCAGTACGGCCTCGAACTCTTAACCCATTTGACCCTGGGCGAGGAGGCAGGGCAGTTGGCCGAGATGGCCGCCGGCCTGGCCGGGGCCGGGGCCTTGGCCCGCTTCAGCCGCGACGACGAGCGCGAGGCCGACGAATACGGCTTCAGGTACCTGGCGGCCTGCGGCTATGATCCCAAGGCCCTGCTGACCTTCTTCACCAAGCTCGACCAATTGGAGAAGAGCCGGCCCAGCGACCTGGAGAAACTCTTCGCCTCCCACCCGCCCACCCCCGAGCGCATCGAGCGCATCGAGAAGATGATCGCCAAGGCCGGGGCTGCGGGAGGGAAACTGGAAAAGGAGAGGTTCCTGAAGGAAACTGCGTCGCTGCGGCGATAAGGTAGATTACCCAAATAATCCAGGGGTGTCAGGTTCTCGTGAACACCTTCTGCCATCACGGCAACCCGCATGTCCCTCACCGATCACAGCTTCGTTATCTGACCTTGGGGCAGATTCACTCGGCCCTGGCCTATTACTGGGATCATCAAGAGGAACTGGAGCGGAACATCGAAAGGCGATTGGCAGGGGCGGAAAAACTACAGCGCACCGCACTGTGTTCCCCTCTTTTGGCCCGGCTCTGAGAGGTCCGGCTCGTTGCCACTGTACGCAATCCTCAGATGGATGGCCACGGCCCACGGCAACTGGTTGCTGCCGCGCACCAACCGGTGCGGGGTGAGCACCCCGTGGATGGGTTGGTAGTTGCCGTAGATTGTGGTCCACACCGGCGGCTCCTTGGCGCAGCGCTTCATGTGCCATCGCTGCTCCTCCGCAGTCAGCCCTTCCCGCAGCGCCAGCAACAACCCCGTCTCCTCGTCGAAGAACGCCTCTTGACGCTGGCCGTAGCGCTCGCCCACCACCTGGACCACGTCCACCTGCCGGCGTTCACTTGCTGACCCTATGTCCCGCTGGTGGTCAGGATAGGGATTCTCAAATGCCTCGCTGCCCCGGTAGTAGATCTCCACCCCTTCCCAAAAAGTGTTCGGTGAACTGCCAGCGGGCCGCCTCCACTTCTCACGCAGCCTGCCGATGGATACCGAGACCGACGGGGCATATCCTGCCCAGCAGACCTCGAAGAGCTGCTAGTAGTTGGGTTGGATAAGGCAGGGATTGCGGACCAGGGCGATGGTGTTGGGCACATCGGGGTTGAGGGAGATCTTTACCTCGACGCGTTGGTTGGTGAAAGACCCCTACACAGTGTACTGCCAGAGGGCCACCGGGTAGGCGTAGGGGGGCACGTTTGCCACCCCAGCATTTGAGCAATGCTCATCCGCCTCTATCCACAACCGCGCCTTCATTTCCCCGATCCTTCCCAGCGCCCCCCTGCCACCCATCGCGGCGGTGGCCCGCTCGATGATCCGTTTGGCCCGGCTCTGGCGCCGCGAGTCTTCGTCTGTGGTGTCGGCGTCCAGCAGGTGGAAGCGGGCGTACTGCTCCCGCTCCGCCTCCTCCTGTCGCAGCTTCTCGATACCCCGCGCATCGAGGTCTGGTGCGTGCAGGGCTGGCATCACAAAGACGCCGGCCTTTTCCCCAGGGCCAGCGCCCGCTCCCAAGGGCAACCCCTCAACCCCCGCTATGCCGGGAGCGGGACCCTTGCCCTTAAACCCGCCCTCCATGCCGAAAGAGGGCGCCTGCCCCGGGGCCGACCTCGCCCTCGGGCAAAATGGTGGGCAGGGGAAGTCGTTCGGGAGCGAGGGCTACGGGAGGCTCTGAATAGGTGAAAGCAGTGAGAGGTTCGAGGCGGACGCGGTAGCGCGGCGGGGACAGGTCCGGGGCGTAGGTAAGTTCGAGAGCGAAGAGGAGGAACGAATGAACCAGCGCGGAGAGAGCCAGAGAGATCCGCGCCCAGCGCCGCCAGTCCCGGTGGTGTTCCACAGCGCCTCGCGCCACGCCGCCCTCGCCGAAAGGGAACTACCGATCGATCTAGGTAACAGCGCAGCGGATTGCCCCGGTCACGCGAATATCCAATGAGCGCCAAAAGGGCATCCCCGGACCGACCTCAGGGCAGCAGCAGCAGCTTGCGGGTCTGCACCAAGTCCCCCACCTGCAATCGGCAGCAGTACACCCCTGCCGCCACCGGGCGACCCTGCTGGTCGCGGCCATCCCACTCGGCCCGGTGCTCGCCGGGGCTTAGCGGAGTCGCCACCAGGGTGCGCACCCGCTGCCCCAGCAGGTCGATGACCTCCAGGCGCACCGGCACCGGGGTGCTTCCGGCCCCGCCCACCGCAAAGCGGATCTGGGTGCTGGGGTTGAAGGGGTTGGGGTAGTTGGCCTTCAGGCTGCTCTGCGCCGGCCGCGGCCCTCCCCGCACCAGTTCCAGCACCTGCCCGTCGGCAGTAAGCCCCTGCGCCTCCTCCATCCGCCCGGCCCGCACCCGCGCCAGCGCCCCGGCCCCCACCACCGCCCCGCCCGACCGCAACGCCACGGCAACCGTGTTGCGGCCCCCGATGCTCCTGACCTGGACCCGCAGCGCGTTCCCGTCCCAGGGGGTGCCCACCAGGTCCACCTCCAGCCCCGGCCCGCTGAGGGCAAAGCCGGCCAGGTCCTCCCTCACCTCCGCCCACAACACCTCCCCTTCCTGCCAGAAAACGCCGCTGCCCCGCTTGCGGGCCACCCCGCGCGGCCCCATGCCCACCTGGCCGAAGTTCTGGGCCAACAGACTAAAATCGTCGAAGTTCACCAGGCCGTCGCCGTTAAAGTCGCTGCGCCGGGCCAGCCCCCAGTCGGCGCCGCCTGCGCCGGCCCCAAAGTAGCGGACCAGCAGGCCAAAATCAGCCAGGTTGATCTGGTTGTCGCCCGTGGCGTCTCCGGCGGGCAGGATCTGGCTGGTGGTCGAATCGGCGCTCAACCAGCGGAATTCGAGCCGGGTCCCCAGCGAATCCCCCACGCTGACGGTATCGCCAAGGGTCTGTCCCCGCAGATGGGCGGGCGGCTTGGCGAATACCTGATACCGCCCCCGCGGCACCTGGGCCAGCCGGAATTCCCCCGTTGCATCGAGGGTGCGCTGGATGCCGGGCCGCAGGCGGTCTTCGTCGTTGAGGGCCGATTGCAGTTCGCCACCGCCGGCCCCGTAGAGAGACAGGGTCACCTGAAGGGAGTCGAGGGGGCCGGCGTACCCTTCAGGCTGCACCCGGCCGCGCAGGGCGTAGTCGCGGATGGTCAGCCGGGTGGTGTCGGCGATGAAAGGCAGGAGCAACTCCCCACTGCCGGCGGCCACCACCGCGCTGCGTCGGTTGCGCTCGGGCTGGTCGTCGATGACCAGGAAAACCAGACTGTCCCCGCGGCTCTGGAACCACACCTCCCCCAACAGCACCGGCGAGACCCCGGCCGGCAACTCCACGTTGCCCAAGGACAGGTCGAGCTGGTGCTCAGCCCCGCGCCGGCGGCGGTTCTCAAAGACCGCCGCCCCCGCCAGGCCCGGCGCCAGCCGGAAGGGGGCCTCCCCCTCCGGGATGAGTTGCAGGGCGCTGTCGCTGTAGCTTAGGTACAGGGACAGCCCGGCCAGGTCCTGGTCCGCCGGGGTGACAAAAGCCTTGACCCTGAGGGTGTCACCCACGCTCAGCCGGGCCTCGTCCACCACCTCCAACTCAAAGAAGGGCGAAGGCTGGGAAACGGCCATCACCGTGTCGGAGGGCGGGGACTGGAGCAGGCTGTTGCCGGCCTGCACGTAGTAGTAGAAGGTATCGCCCAGGGCGGCGCTCACGTCCACGAAACGCCGCGCCCCGGCCACGGCCCGGCCCAACTCGGCAAAGGGCCCCTCCGGAGCGCTGGCCCGGAAGACGAGGTACTGGGTGGTGCGCTGGAGCTGCTCGTCCAAGTCCGGGGCCTGCCACAACACCTCGATGCGCCGGCCCAGGTCGGGCGAGGCGTCCTGGGCCCGCACCGAGGTGGGCGGCCGGGGCTGGTCCTGCCGGCGGGTGGTGTCGGCGTTGATGAAAACCTGTACCTGGCCGGCCACGGCGCTTAGTCCGGCAACGTCGCGGTGGCCGTCCCCGTCCAGATCCAGGACCTGCACCCGCCAGAGAGGGCTGTTGGTTGCCAGGGTGTCGCGCACGGCAAAACCCTTGCCCCCGTCGTTCTCCAGAAAGACCCCGTAGGGCCGCTCCCCACTGACCACCATCAGGTCGCCGAAGACGTCGCTGGTCAGGTCGGCCAGGCCCAGGTCCACCGGGGCGGCGGGCAGGTCGAGGGCCGGGCCGGCGGCAAAACGCCCCTGCCCGTCGTTGCGCAGAAGCGCCACGCGCCGCAACGCCGCCATCCCGGCAAGGAGATCCTCGTCCCCGTCGGCGTCCCCGTCCCCCACCCCCAGGCTGCCGGGGGCTCCGTCCACCGCGTAGTCCTGGCGGGGCAGGAAAGCGCCCAGGCGGTTGTTGCGCAGGACCGAGATCGCGTTGCCCTGGGCAATGGCCACCACTAGGTCGCGGTGGCCGTCCTCGTCGAGATTGGCCGCCACCACCGCCACCGGGCCCTCGCCCACCGCGTAGGTACTGCGGGCGTTGAAGCTGCCCAGGCCATTATTGTAGAACACCGTCACTGAGGGGGCGTCCCCGTCGGCCACCGCCAGGTCCACGTCTCCGTCGGCGTCGAGGTCCGCGGCATGGACGTCGGCCACCGCCCGCCCCACGAACAACTCCTGGCGGCGGCCGGCAAAGCCGCCCGCCCCGTCGTTGGCCAGGATGGTCAGGGAGCGGGCGATCCGGTCGGCCACCACCAGGTCCGGGGCGTTGGCAAAGATCGGCGCCGCGTCGAGGGCCACCACCTCGTCCCAGGCCCCCTCCTCGCCCTGGGGATAGCTCCCCTGCCGGGCGGCGGGAAACAGGCCGCTGCCCTCGTTGAGCAGGACCTGCACCCGGCCCGAGGCCCCGGCGCTGGCCAGGTCCGGGGTGCCGTCCCCGTCCAGGTCCACTCCCACTAAATCCGCCGGGCCAGGGCCCAGGGCCACCGGGGCGCGTGGCCTCAAGGCTAGGCCCCCTGCGCTGCCCTTGAGGGGGATGCGCAGGATGCCGGTGGCCGCGTCGCTGGCAATTTCCAGGGTGTCGAGATGCTCGCCGGCCCGCAGAGGCAGAAAGGTCACGCGCACTCGCCGCACCTCCCCTGGCTCAAGCATCAGGGGCAGGCTGGCGGCCACCTGGAAGGACCCGCCCCCCAGGCGCAGCCGCTGGATGCTCATCGGACTGTTGCCGCTATTGCTTAGATCCAGATTCAGGCTGCTGGCCCGCTGCAGGTGGCCGGCCCCGAAGTCCAGGCCCGCCGGGCTCGCCGCCAGCACCGGGGCAATGCCGGTCCCCCCCACCACCGCCTCAGCGCGGGGGTTGCGACCCGCGTCGCTTAGCAGGGTCAGACGGCCCGCAATCGGGCCGATGCGCGAGGGGCGGAAGCGCACCCCCAGGGCCAGGCGCTGGCCGGCCCCCAGTTGTCTTGGGCTGAAGCCCATCACCGCGAAGGCGCTGCTGTCGAAAGAAGCTCCCCGCAAGGTCAGCGCGGTATTGCCCGTGTTGCTAAGCACCACCGTGGTGTCGCGGAAACCGCTGAGGCGCACCTGGCCAAAGTCGAGGCTGGCCGGGCTGAGGGACAACTCGGCCTCCACGCCGCTGCCCCGCAGGGGGATGGCCACCAGGCCGGCGTCTGGGTCGTCGCTGCGCAGCCGCAAGGTGTCCTGCTGGCTGCCCCGCTGCTGTGGGGTGAAGCGCACCTCGGCGCTGACTTCGGCCCCAGGGGCCAGTTCGAGGGTGGCTGGGGAGACGGCAAAGGGCGGGGTACGCCCCACGCTCAGGCGCGACAGGCGCAGCACGGCCTTCCCGGTATTGACCAGGCGCAGGATCAGCGCCCGCTGCCCGCCCACGGCCACCTCGCCCAAATCCAGAGGAAGGCGATCCACCTCCAGGCGGGGCTGTCCCCCCTGGTCGATGATCCACACCCCACTGCCCGGCCCCCCACCCAGCACCCGCCCGGTTAGGGTGGGATGGGCCAGGACGCTACGGGCCCCCAGTCCGGGCAGGCCAGCATTAAGGGCCCGCCAGACCTGGCCTTGGTCCCCACTGCGGAAAAACCCTTTGCTGGAGGTGGCCGCGTACCACACCGGGTCCGCTCCCGGCTCAAAGCTCAGGCCGCGCACCTGCAGGTCCTCCAGGCCCTGGTTGCGGGCCGCCCAGGTCTGGCCCCCATCCCCGCTGAAAAAGATTCCCTGGCCAAAGGTGCCGACCAACAACTGCCCAGTCCCCGGCAACACCTGGATAGCCCTCACGCTAAGGCCCTGGAGGGCGCCGCCCCCCAAAGCCCAGGTCAGCCCTCCGTCGCGGCTGAAATACAAGCCCGCGGCGGTGCCGGCGTACACCAACTCTGAATTTCCCAGGTCCGCGGCCAGGGCAAAGACGATGGCCTCGGCCATCCCCGCCCCCGTTGACCAGGTCGAGCCTGCGTCTCTGCTGAGATATACCCCCTGCCCGAAGGTGCCGGCCCATACCCGGCCCTCCACCCCGGCGGCCAGGGACAGGACCCCGGCGCCCGGCTGGGTGGCCCGGGTCCAACGGGAACCGGCGTCGCGGCTCAGGTAGAGGCCGGCGCTGGCCCCGGCATACAGCAGGTTGCCGTCATCGGGGGCCACGGTCAGGCACAGGGCATTGCGGCCCAACAGGGGCCCCCGGGTGTTTTCCCAGCTCAGTCCCCCGTCCGGGCTGCGGTACACCCCGTCGGCCGCAGCCACGTAAAGGCGGGCCGCCACCGAGGGGTGAGCCGCCACCGCGTTGACCGCCGCACCTGGGCCACTGCTGGTCCACTGGTTGAGACCGGCCCCCGCCGGTCCCCCCAGCAGCAGGCCAACGCCCAAGAACACGCCCCCGAGTCTTTTCATTTTAGCGCACCAGCAGCAGGGGCTGCCGCCGCAGTTGATCGCGCTGCTGCATCCGGCACAGGTACAGGCCGCTGGCCACCTCCTGGCCGGCCTGGTCGCGGCCGTCCCAGGTGGCGCTCCAGGTGCCTACGTCCTGGAAGCTTTTGTCCACCAGCACCCGCACTGATTGGCCCAGCAGGTTGAAGATCTCCACCCGCACCGGGCCGGGCGCCTCCACCTCGTAGACGATGCGGGCCGGAACGGCCGGTGAAAAGGGGTTGGGATAACTGCTGAGGGCCTGGCTGACCCGCAACTGATCCGGGGCCACCTGTCCCACCCGCAAAAGGCCGAGGCGATCCACCTCGGTGGCCAGCCAGCCGCTGCCCGCATCGGCGCTGGTGGGCAGCTCCTCCCAGCTCTGGGATTGCTCGTCCCAGCGCAGGATGCCCAGGCCCTCGGGGGCATTGGCCCCCACGTAGAAGTTGAGGGAAACGGGGCGCAAAAGGTCGCGGCCCCTGGCCACATCCACCGCGTACACCGGCTGGTCCTCGCTGCCGGCGGGTACCTGGCGCGGATCGAGGCGGTAGATCAGGGCCAGGTTCCCCGGCCCGGCCACCTCGTCGCCAGCGTTGATGCTGACCCGCACGTCCGGGCTGCCCAGGCTGCCGCCCTCCTGGTCCAGCCAGCGCAGGCCCACCGCCAGGGTGTCGCGCATCTGGTTGCCGGCCAGGTCGTAGCCAATGGCCAAAAGGTCCACAAACTGCTCCCCCCCCGCCCTGGGGATCCGGTAGTAGCCGAGATAGCGCTTCTCGCCGGCGGCCTCGACCTCCAAACCCTGCTGGCCGGCCAGCAACTGGGGCGCTTCGCGCAATTCCTCTCCGGCCAGGACCTCCACCTGGAGCAGGTCGGCGAAAAGCCCGTGGCGTGCCACCCGCAACTGCAATTCCGGGGGCTGACTGTCCACCTCGATCTCGATCTGCACCACTCCCTGGGCCTGGTTGCCCTCGGGGTCGCGCACCCTGAGCCGCACCAGGGTGCGGCCCTCCTGGCCGGCCGGCACCGCGGCCACCAGTTGGCGGTTCTCGATGCGGGCCACCACCCCCTGCTCGGCCGCCACCTCCCAGACCAGGTTCTCGTCCGGGGTGTCCGCATCGCTGACAAAGGGGTCCAATCCCAGGCGCTGTTCCGGCCCGCCGGCCTGGAGGCGGATCTGCGGCAGAGCCGACAGCCGGGGCACCTCGCCGGCCTGGATGATCGCCACCTCCAGCACCCCGGCGGCGGCGTTGCCGGCCGGGTCCACCACCAGAAAATTCACTTGCTCCAAGGCGGGCTGGGCGCTCTGGGTGCTCAGCGTAACCGCGCGGCTCAGCGGGTCGATGGCCACGTCCAGGCTCGCCGCGAAACTGGCTGACCACACCAGGGCCGAGTCCGGGTCGTCGTCGATCACGTACTCGTCGAGGCGCAATTCGGTGTTGGCCTCCCCCTGCCGCAACTGGAGGCGCGGGAAGGGCCGCACCTGGGGGGCCAGGCCGGGGCTCCTGATCTCGACCACCGCCTGGCCCTGGCGCTGTCGCCCGGTGGGGTCAACGGCCGTGAAGACCAGGGTCTCGCTGCCCTGCAGCTTCTGGTCCAGGGCCTCCAGCCGCACCCGGTGCGGGGGGTTGGCCCCGATCTGCACCCGCAGCTTTTCCGCCGGCCCGGCGCTCCACCGCAGCGAGGGCAGGGCCCCCGAGGCGATGACGTACCCGTCGAGGACCAGGGTGGTATCGGCCTGGTTGGCGTAGAAGCGGAGGATCGGGAACGGCTTCAGCTCAAAAACCGGGGGCAGTTGCACCTGGAGCAGGGCGCTGGCGCTCTTGCCCTCGGTGTCGCGCACCTGCAGGGCCACCTGCACCGTGGAGCTGGTGTCGGTGGAGTCGGGGGCCCGCCGCACCCGGAGTTGGTGGCTGGCCGGGTCCAGTTCTACCTCCACCCCTGGCGGTGCGGCCAGGGTCCAGGCCAATTCCCCCTCGCCGTCCTCCCCGTCAAAGGCGTATTCGTCCAGGTCCAGGCGGGTCTCGGCTTCGAGGTTGTCCAGGGTCACCGGGTCAAAGGCGCGCAGCTTGGGGCCCTCCCCCGGGCGGGTGATCAGCAGGGGGATGCTCCCCTGGTCGCCGTTGCCCTGGGGATCGGCCACGGCCAGGGTCAGCGAGGCCGGCTCCACCTGCGCTTCGGCCCGCACGTACAGGCGGCGGCCGGGCAGGTCCAGGCTGTCAGTGAGCGTTCCAGCCGGGCTCAGTTGCCAGGTCCAGCTAAGCTGGCTGTCGGCGTCATCGGGATCAGCCACCAGTTCGTCGAATCCCAGGGCCCGCCACTGGCCCACCACCAGGCCGATCTTGCCGGGCAGCTCGAGGCGGGGCCCCTGGGGCTGGCCCTCGGCGATCACCTCCACCTCCAGCATCACCTCGTCCTCGTTGCCCTGTGCGTCGCGCACCCGCAAGGTCACGACGCCCTTGCCGGAGAAGCCCGCCTCGGCGCGCACCTGCAACTGCCCGTCCACCACCTCGGCCCGCAGCGGCGGGTCGGCGCTGGCCTGCCACTCCAACTCCTCGGCCCGCCCGTCGTCCCAGGCCAGGCTGTCGAGGGGCAGGTTTCCCGCCCCCCCGGCCGGGAAGCGCACCAAGGGAGCGGCTTCGATCTGGGGAGCCAGGGTCTGGCCCGACGGGGTGACCTGCGCCACCTGCTGCCCCTGGCTGCGGGCACCGCTGGTGTCCTGGGCGGTGAAACGCACCAGGCCGCGGCCCTCGGCCTCGCCGCTGACCAGCAGGGCCTCACCGCTAATTTGGGCGCTGACCCCGCCCTCGGTTTCAAGTTCGAACTGCAGGGTGTTGAGTTCGTCGTCCTTGTCGGCCACCAACTCCGCCAGGGGGATGCGCACCGGCTCGCCGCCCTGCTGCGGGTAGATGGGGCCGGGCCGCAGCGCCACCGGCGGGTCATTGACCGGGAAAACCACAATCCGCACCAGGGCGGTGTCGGCGTGGCCCTCCCGGTCCTGGACGATCAGGGACACCAGTTCCTCCCCGTGCCAGTCCGGCGCGGCGCTGAGCAGGACGACGTGGGAGGCGGGGTTCACCTCCACCCGCACCTGGGTGGCCCCCGCCGCGCTCCAGGTCAGGGAGTCGGACACCGGGCGGTCGTCGAGGTCCTCGACAAAGGCGTCCAGGTCCAGGCGCTGATGGGTCCCGTCCTCCGGAAAGAGCAGGGTGTCGGGCAGGTTTTCGATGCGGGGCCGCGAGTACACGGCGATGCGGATGGTGTCGGCGGCGGTCAGTCCCTCGGCGCTTTCAAGGGCGGTGAAGATCATCCGGCGCTCCCCCACCAGCCCTGGTTCCGGCGCCATGGTCACCAAGCCGGTCTCTGGGTCGATCTGGGTGGGGATCTCGCTCAGGCGCGAGGCGGTCCACAGCACCTGGGGGCCGTCCTCTTCGGTGTAGTCATCCAGGTCAAAGACCACCCGCTCCTCCCCGGCCACCAGGCTCAGGTCGGGCAGGGGCCGGACCCGGAAACCCGTGACCCTGATGGCCAACTGGCCCAGGGGCGGTGCAAAGCGCTGTTCCACCCCGCGCTGGTCGGCGGCGACGTAGTGGGAGACGTGGCGCGGCCCACCGGCCACCAGGCGCACTCTGGTCTGTTCCCCGACGGGCCGGCGCAGCACCTCCAGCCGCAAACGCGCCGCCACCCCTGCCCCGCTGCGCGGCGAACGCTGCACCCCCACGGCCGTGGAGAATCCCAGCAGGTTCTCGCCCTCCAACTCCTCCACCGCGTTGAGCAGCACCAACCCTTGCAGGTATTCGCCGGGCGAAAAAGGCTCGGCTTCGCCCTCGGCGTTCACCCTGGCCGGCACCAGGCCCAGCACCTGGGGATCGTAGGAGAGGAAGAAGGTGAAGCCGGTCAGTTGCGCCCCCCCGGCGTCCACCCGCACCTCCAGGTCGAGCACCTCGCCGAGGCGGCCGACAAAGTCGGTCTCCCCCCCCGGCCGCTGCACGGCGATGGAGACCGCCTGCACCGCCTGGGCCAAAAGCCCCAGCCACAGGGCCAGGACGAGGGGGGTCGAGTTCTTTTTTATCACCTGAGCAGCACCATCCGCCGCACCCGCTCGTACGCGCCGCTGTGCAGCCGGTAGAAGTACACCCCGCTGCCCACGGGTCTTCCCCGCAGGTCGCGGCCGTCCCAGCGCAGGGTGTGCCGGCCGGCGGCCACCGACCCATCCAACAGCAAGGCCACCCGCTGGCCCAGGGCGTCGAAGACCTCCAGGCGCGCCGGCCCGCCCACGGGCAGGGCGAATTCGATGATGGTTTCGGGATTAAATGGATTGGGGTAGTTCTGCATCAGCGCCTGCTGCGCCGGCGCCACCCCCGCCGCTGCCACCGGCAGGGCCTGCTGGCGCGGGTCGAGCAGCAATACCTCGCCCAGTAACGGGGGAGCGGGCTGGTCCACCAGGGCCCGCAGTCGGCCCCGCAGCAGCGCCGGCCCCAACCCCGGTTCGCGCCCCATCCGACTCACCCCCACCCACAATCCCTCCCCCTCCGGGTGATAGGCGGCCAGGGCGTTGCCGGGCGGAAGGGGCTCCTGTATCCACGCCCATTGTCCTTCCGGCAAAATCAATTCCACCTGCGCCGCCTGGACCGCCTCCAGGCCCTCCCCCTCCACCCACAGTTCGGTCTCCGGCCCGGAGGTATCCAAGCGCAGGGACAGATACACTGCCCCGGCGGAGCCGACCGCCTTGTACACGGGGCGGGGCCCACGGGAGAGGAAGTTGGCCCCCACCAGGGACAGGTCGCGGATATCCACCCGGCCGTCCCCGGTCAGGTCGGCCCGCTCCCCCGGATCACCGGGGACCGGTTCCGTGCCGTAGTGGCTGGCGGCGAAATCCCAGTCCGCCAGGGTCACTTCGTTATCGGGCTGGCTGCCGCCTTCTTCCAGGTACCCGGCCACATCGCCGGCCAGCATCAGGGTGTCGGCCCCCGGCGTGGCGGGCCGCAGCCCTTCTATGGCCTGGGCCGGCACCAGCTCCAGGCCAGGCACCCAGGCGTCCAGAAAACCGTCGCGGTGAAAATGCAGGTCGTACCGGCCCGGAGGTGCTTGGCGCAGTTCAAAGACCCCCTCCCCGCCCAGTTCCACCTGTATCCCGGCAAGCTCTGGGTCCGCGTCGTTGGCCGCGGCAAAGACCTCGTCGCCCAGGGGCGCGTGCTGTCCCCAGGACCGCAGGCTGCACTCCACCCTGACCCCGGCGGCCGGGCGTCCTTCCAGGCTCAGCCGCCCGCGCAGCGTCGCCCGCGCCGTCACCACCGCCCCCTCGGCCAGCGCCCCATCGGGCGGGGAAATCACCGGTCTGCCGTCGCGCTCCAGGCGCGAGGCCAGGCCCGCGCCGCTCTCTCCTAGCAACTCCACCAGGATCTGCCCCTCCGCTTGCAGGCTCTCCAATTCCAAGCGGACCAGGGGGGTCCGGCCGTTCAGACCGGGGATGCCGCCCACCGGGTCGAAATAGGCCATGCTCAACAGCAGGCGACTGTCCCCCTCGGCGACCTGCATCTGGTTGGCGATCAGTTGGGCCGGCACATACCCCTCGGCCAGAGCAAAGGGCTGGATTCCCTCGATGGTTTCGTCCTGGTCCACTACCGCCACCGCGCTGCTGTCCACCCTCAGGGTGGCCAGGGCCAGGTCCGCCTGGACGCCGCCGGCGTTAAGGCGCAGCTCAAAGGTCTGCCGCTGCCCGGCCCCCAGGCTGAAGACCTGGGGCCTCAGGCTGAAGATCTCGGCGGGGGCCTCGCCGCTGTTCTCCACCCGCACCTGCCCGGGGGCCCGCCAGGCCCGCGAGCCGGCCCCGAAGCTGCCCCGGTCCTCGGCGGCCAGGTACACGTAATAAGGCCCGTCGGGGATGGGGAAAGGGCTGGTGCTCAGGTCGTAGTAGTTGGCGGGGCTGTCCTCGGCCAGATCATAGACCCCGTTCACCGCGGCCGGGGGCTGGCCGTCGGCGGAATTGGCCACCAGGGCCGCGCCCGAATACACCGCCGCGTAGTCGCTTACCGGCCCCAGGTCCGCGGGGCTGAGCAGGACCCGGATGCGGGCGTTGTGGTCCAGGTCCACGTCCTCCCAGGACACCCGGCCGGCCCGACCCGGTTGCACCAGGGTCTCGGTCAGGGGCTGCAGGGGCCGCAGGCCGGGGGCGTGGGAGAACACCAGGCGCGAAGCCGCGTCGTTTGGCCGGCCTCCGTTCATCTGAGCCAGGCGCTTGGAGACCCCATCGCTGATGACCCCGTACACGTAATAGACCTGGCCGGCGGCAGGCACGGGCTGGCCGGACGCCGGCAGGGACCATAGGTCCCAGGTGTACTGGTTGTCGAGGCGCTGGTCGGGATCCTCGCTCAGGCCGGTGGCGATGGGCTGGGTGTTGCGGCCCAGGTCGGCCAACAACTCCTCGGCCCCCCCGGGCAGGGAGAAACCGGTGGTGGCGGCGGTCAGGGCCGGAATGGTGCTGTAGTAGAGAGCGATGCGGGCGTCGTCATCGGGGTCCTGGTCCCCGTCGCTGCCGCTCCGGCCCCAGGTAAGGGTCAGGTACCGCTGGGGGCGGATGCCGCCGGTCTCCACCGCCGCGCTTCCCTCGTCGTTCAGCGGGTCGAGGCGCAGGTAGGGCGAGTGCCGCACAGCGACCATCCCCTCGCTGCGGCCCAGGACGTGGTTGCCCAGGTCGCTGGCCAGCGCGTATATGTAATAGGACCCCGCGGGGACCAGCAGCGGCTCCAGCACGTCCCAGTTCACGCTGCCTTCACGCTGCTGCAAACCCACGGGGGTGGTAATCGCCGTGGCCCGGGCCAAACCGCTGACCGCCCCTTCGCTCAACTCGATGTCCAGGGCGCCCAGACCGGGGTCCTGGCTGTAGAACATCCTCACCACCGGCACGTCGTCGTGGTCCTCCACCGCAAAGCCCAGTTCCACCTGGTGGGGGCCAGGGCCGAGCACCGCGCCCTCGCTGTCCTGCAGCAGGCCCGCGTCGAGTTCGGCCGAACCGCCCAAAGGCCCCACCTGCTCGATGCGCGGAACGTGGCGCACCTGCAGGGCCCGGCTGCGGCCCAGCACCACCCCGCCCACCACGTCGGCGGTGGCGTAGACGAAATAGCGCCCCTCGGGCAGGTCGCGGGTCAGCAACTGCACCGGCCGGCCTACCCCCTCGCGTTCCACGTACACACTGCCGTCGGCCAGGCGCGCCTCCTGCGCCACCTCTGGGCTGAGGTGTTTGAGATTTTCGCTGGTGGAGAGGTAGAAACGGTACCCTACGTCGTCGCTGTCGTCGCCGTTGCCCGGGCCCAGCAGGAAGCTGCTGGTCGAGACCCCCCCGTCGAAGACCAGGTCGGGCAGATCCAGGGCCAGCACTTCGGGGACGTCCGGGTAATAGGTGCCCGGGCCGCTGGTGCTGGTATCGGGCCCGGCGAAGAGTGATGGGGCCAGTTCTACCAGTTGCAGGGAGCCGGCGGCGAGGAAGTCCTCTTCGAGGAAGAAACTCAGTCCCGGGCCGGCCTCCAGGTCCAGTTCGCGCTCGTCGGCAAAGGTGATGGGGCCGTAGCCCACCACGGGCACCTCGGGGATGGCGTTGACCACCACCGGGAATTGCAGGTACACCCTGCCCCCTGCCGCCGCCGGCCCGCTGCTACGCAGGACCAGTACCTGATCGCTGCTCAGCCCCGCAGAGACCTCAAAGGCAGGAACCTCCCCGCCTGCGGCCCTGTACACCACCCGCACCTCGTCCTCCACCCTTTCGTTCCCGTTGAGGTCGAGCACCTTGAAGGCTGAGGGCAGGCGGACCGTCAGGGTGGAATCGCTCGGACCGTCGTCGTGGTCCAGGGTGATTACCAGTTGCTGCCAGTACCGGCCCTCGCCCACCCCGGCCACCGGGATGCGCCGCAACTGGGACGGCTGCACCTCGGCGCTCTGGCCCTGGGCCAGGCCGGTGCCGCCCAACCACGCGATGAAGAGGATCAGGGTTCTGGACATCAAGCCTCGTCTGTTCGGCGCACTGCAAAGATTCCCCGCTCCGGACACGGCACTTTTTTCCCGTTTCCGGACTCCTCCCCACCCCTTGTTCCCCTGCCGGCGCTCTGACTGCCGGATCGGCGCAACCCATCGGGGTGTTAGCAAAGGCCGTTCCACCCCTCTTGTTAGCATCGGCGGGAAAAGGGGGGTTCTGTAGTGTATCCGCCCTTCTGTCGAATAATTAATCGCGGACGAGGACGAAGGTCTGGCGGGCGAGGGACTGGGAGGTCTGGAGCAGGCCGTAGTACATCCCCGACCCCACCCCTTGGCCCGCTTAGTTGCGCCCATCCCACCCCTGGGTATGGACGCGGGCGGCACGGGGTCCCAGGTCGTAGCGCCGCACCAGGCTTCTGTCGGCGGCAAAGATGGAGAAGGTGATGGCGGCGCTGGCCTGGTCCAGGAAAAAAGGGAAGGTGATGCGGGGGTGATGGGCGGGATGGAAGGGATTGGGATAGCCGGAACCCAGGCGCAGGGCCAGGGGGACGGGCAGGTCGATGGGGTCCGGGTCGTATTCCAGATAGAGTTCGTACCCGTACCCCAGTCCTTCCTATTTGGCGGAACGCAGCACCAGCACCACCTCGCAGTACTTCCCAGCCGGCTACCTGGGCCGGCTCCGCACCGAGGGTCTGGATGTGAAGGGAATTGGGCCCGATAAGCAGTAGCTGGACCCGCCACTGTCCCCGCTCCAGGGAAAATTGCAGGGCGAGTCCTCCTGGCCGCTGGCGGGGCTTTAGCCGCAGGTAGGCGCTGGCCAGGTGATCGAGGAAATCGCGCTCCTGCACCGCCACCTTGCCGGGCGTGTCTGGGCTGCGGGCCCGCACCGCCAGGTACTTCTCCCCTTCGGCGTAAAACTGTCCCGGCCGGTGGCGAGGTCCGGTGAAATAGTTCCACACCGCGAACTCGGAGACCGCCGGGGCCAACCTTCGCGCCGTCTGCTGCAGCAACACCCGGTCGGAATAGCCGAGGCCGGCGCTGCCCACCTGTCCCCATTTTTCCCAAGTGGCGCGGAGAGCAGGATCGCGGATGGATTGGCGGGCCTCGACGATCAGCGGGGTGCCACAGCGCCGGAGGTGGTCCCCGGCCTGTTCATGGCGGGCCTGCACCCGGTCGAGCAGCGCTTGTTCGGAGAGGGTGCCGGCAAGGGTGGGAAGAACCGCAGTCGCCACTCCCCCGGCGATGAGCAGTAAGAACCCTTTCATTGCGGCTCTCTCGCTAGCGCCTGCCTTCCTCCTGCTTGGAAGAATCGCGCTGGTAGAGGGTGATACCGACCCGCCAGATATGTTACTCCACGGGAGGGTGGGTGATCACGCTACGGACGTTCACATCAAACCTGTAGGGCAGGGGCAGCTCTTCAAGTTCCTCCACTATGGCTGCGGCCTGCATCTCAACCTCGATGCCGAGCAGGGCCAGGTCGATATCCGATTCGGGTCTAAAGCTCCCCTTGGTTCGGGAGCCGTACAGGACCACCTCGCGGATGGCCGGCCCCCGGCGAATCACCCCCTGTCTCAGCTCCCGCTCGTGCGGAGTAAGGCCGGTCTCCTTCACCCCTCCCCCTTTTTTTCCCGAAAGAAGTCCTTCAGAGGGGCCAGTGGCGGATAATAGTTTCCGACCACGGCCTGGAGCACGGCCTAAAACACCTTGAGGTCGTAGGTGTGGAAGAGCAGGTTGCGGTGGAGCATCATGTCGATCCAGACCTCCGCGTCTTCGAGCAGCCTGGCGGCAAAAGCCTCCTTGATCACTTTGCACGGGGTGAGCGGGTTAATGACTACCCCACCCTCCTCCAGGTAATCCTTTAGTGTCTTCAATGCCAGTTCAAAAGCCACCTCAAAGCGTTGGATGGCCTCTTTTTTCTCCGGTTGGGAAAGGGACTCCACCCCCCAATCGCAGACCTCGCGCAAGAGGTCGATGGTGCGATCGAGATTGTCGAACCGCTGTTGCCACCCGATATCGCTTGTATCTTCGTTTTTACCCTCCAACCAGGAGCAATAGTGGTTAGCTTGAGATCATACCGCTGGGGAGGCCGCATTCGCCTAAAGGCATCGACCTTGTGCGTGAGATC